>OASX01000147.1_pt1 | contig 89500 bp, 59 predicted proteins | sample 1516531 | NCBI WGS metagenome assembly OASX01 (sample SAMEA2579911, study PRJEB22360) | human gut metagenome | biome: human gut; feature: human-associated habitat; material: faeces | place: Denmark | collected 2008/2010
CGGTGATCACCTCTGCGTGGAGGCCCGCCTGCCATGCCCCCCGCCATGACTTCAGGTCATTACGTGTGAGGTTTTCCGTCTGCAGCTGCAGTTTGACAGTCATATCCTTTACCCTGCGACGATCCGCCGGACGTGCCAGGTCTATGTTCCCGAACGGGATGTTTCCTTTCTTTTTATTTCCCATGTCTTACCAGATATAATTGTTTCTGACTCCCTCGCCTGTGCGGATGGGATTGTGGTAATCCTCCTCTCCGTTCGGTCCGGTAACGGTCGGAAGGTCAAGCATCACTGCGGAGGACTGTACCGCCTCGAGCCATTCCACCTGCCGGCTGTATTGCTTCTCGTACTTCTCCCAGCTCATTCGGGAGGGCAGACTGAGCACCATCCTGTAGAGCGCTATATCCGTCAGACATCCGACGAGCGCCATGTTTCTCTCATTATCTTCTCTTGCGAAAGCGGCGTTCACGTCATACCTTGCCCTCAGATATCCGGCCGCAAAGTCCATAGCGAACTTCTCCGCCGCTTCCCGGTTCTCCGGCTTGCTCTGCTGAACAATATCCAGGGCATTCTCTCCGATATTGATATAATCCTGATCCGTGATATACATAGTGATATAGTTAAATGATTACCATCTTTTCTGGGGTGGCTCCCTAACCCCAAGACGAGGTGGTAGCGTATCCTGCCGTACCTGTTTCTGCAGCTTGTAGATCGCACCCTCATCTGCGTCCGGAGAATCGTCATGTGCCCGGCTTCCCTGTTCGAAGGAGAGTGTCTGGTCAATGGATGTCTTCATATCGGCATCATCCTTGTACTTGATATTGTACCATACGAATCCTCTTTCCCACAGGGGTGATATGGCTTCGATACGTGCGAACTTGTCAGGCTTCTTGCGGGTGTCCGGCATGATGGGCAGCTGGTATCCTCTCAGGTCTCCTTCCCGTTGGAACTCGTCGAGTATGGTATCCTGCATGAAGTTGGCCTCCATGTAGAAGGATACGGCACAATCCTCCGGAAGTGATTCGTACAGGTCATAGAGCCAGCGCACCATTTCACCTACGCTGCATTGCCGGCAGAAGGCACGTATGCAGTGCAGTTCCCTCGGGGATGCCGTCTTGAGTCCTCTCTGGGGTCGTCCCCACATCTTGCACGCCTTGTAGTCGTTCTTTCCGGTGCTTTTCCAGGAAGGGTCGACATAGACAACGATGCTCTCATAGTATTTCAGTTTGAGCATCCGTCTGTACTTGATCCACCTCTCTTGGAATACGGCTCCTTCGGTGATGGGATTGTTCATGTACTCCTTCTGGAAGGAACGGTATCCCATAAACTCTTCGAGTCCCTTCAGGTATTCCGTAGTATATCTTTCGGGCCATGTGGGATTGCCGTTCTTGTCAAAGGCATTCACCGAGCTGGTATGTACCGTGCGACTGTCGATGATCCTCTGCAGCACGCTGTTCTTGCCGATCAGGTTGCCGACCATGACAAAGCGTCCTCCTTTTCCTCCAAAGCATCCGAAGAGGGCTTCCTTGATCCATTTGGTCATTTCCCGTACACGGGCCTCGCTGCGGCACATCTCATCATCGTCAAGGTCATCCACAACGATATAATCCGGACGCATCTCGCGGAACCGGAGTCCGCGCGGTGACTGTCCTCTTCCTCGCGAGAAGAAGGCACAGCGGTCTTTGGTGACAAACTCGCCTTCCTGCCAGCAGCCGGCATTGTACTGTTCACCGAAATCCTCGATGATGTACTGATTGGACTGCAGTTCCATCTGCAAGTCTCCCAGCAGGGCATCGGCATTGTCTTCACTCTTGCCCACAAGCACCATCACGTGCAGCATGCCGTTGAATTTCAGCCACAGCGGTACACCGATGTCCAGGTGGACGCTCTTGGCATGCCCTCTCGGCCATTTGAATACAGCCCGGCAGTTGGAATTGTTATAAAGATAGCGGGCCGCGTCATTCTGGAACCTGGCGTTAGGACATTCGCAATAATGCTTCAGATAACGCTGACAGAAATAGTTGTAGTCTTTCAGGGCACGGGCAATGTTGCGTTTCTTCTCTTCCGGGGTCTCGATGCGCTTGTCCGATGTCAGCCGTTTGAGTCTCTCGCTCTGCTGTAGCCAGCGCTTATAAGCGTCTTTTCTTTCCTGTTCGGTCATATTACTTCTTTATAAAAAATGGTGAGATAAAGTCATCATGCAGCCTATGGAGTATCATCACTACTTCATCGGGCAGTTCCGGGTATTCTTTTCTGTGTTCCATCAGCCAGTCTTCAAACCGTATGAAGGCTTCCACGTAGTGTATGATATTGGTGCTCTTGTCCATTTTTTCGATAGCGGCGGCCAGCTTTACCAGATCGTCGGCTATCTTCTTTCTTTTCAGGTACTCGTCCGGATTTTCAATGGCGTCATTGACAATGGAGAGGATCTTCTGCGTGATCTCCTCGCGTGTCATGCCATAGCATGCCTTGAGCTCTTTCCATCCCTCCTGGTTGATCCATCTGGAGAGTGTCTGCCGCGCTACTGCGGTAAGTTCGAGGATGCGTTCTACAGGGACGCCCTTCAGGTAGAGTGCCTTCGCTGTTTCTTTGGATTTATGTTCCGTTCTTGCCATACCGGTCGTTTAAAATTTGAGACAAAGATGCGCATCCCCGGGGCGGATAGAAAAAAATGACGTAGCGGTTGCATACAATGACGTACGGGCTGCACAGTTGCAGGAAAAGGTTGCATAGTTTTTTTGAAGAGCTTTCTCTCCGGTATAAGTTTGTGACAAAAAACAGATGCAATGGGCGAGAGAATCCGAATATCGAATGAGACATTGAACCAGTATGGTACGTGGGTAAAGACAGATGGTGTCGACCTGTCACAGTACGAGCGCAATCCTATTCTTTTGTGGATGCACCAGAGAGGTATCATCATCGGAATGATAAAGGACATACGCAGGGAGAACGGTGAGATTACCGGTGAGCCTTATTTCGATGAGGTTCGTGAAGAGTCGAAGCTGGCCAAGCAGCAGTGGGAAAAAGGCACACTGCGGATGGGATCACCCCATTTTGAAATACTGGAAATGTCCGAAGATCCGGCGCTGCTCAAACCCGGGCAGACCTGTCCGACCGTTACCAAGTCCCGTCTGGTGGAATACAGCATGGTGGATATCGGCGGCAATGACGACAATCTTCGCCTGGTCTATGAAGGAAAGGAACTCAAACTCAGCAGGCAGGAGGGTGCGCACAGTCTTCCGCTGCTGAAAAACAATAATCATCCAAAAACATTACCTCAAATGAATGAAGAATTGAAAGCAGTCGCCCTGATGCTGGGCCTCACGGATGCCGCAACGCTGACAGACGTGCAGAAAAAGATCAATGTGGTTCTGGAATATCAGAACGCTAATGCCCGGCTCATCTCCGAGAAGGATAACCTGCAGAAAGAGCTGGACAAGTTGAAGCTCGCGGGTGTCACTACGCTGGTGGATACCGCCATTGCCGAAGGCAAGATCGGTGCCGACAAGAAAGAACATTTCATCACGCTGGGCAAGACGGTAGGAGCCGAATCTCTCAAACTCACCTTTGATGCGATGAACGCGGCCGTGCGTCCCACAGCCATCCTTGCGGGAGGAAAGACGTCTTCCGCCGCTTCCGCAGGCGTCTACGAGAAATGGGAGGATGTACCGGAAGCAGAACTCAAACTGATGCGTTCTGGCGACCCAGAACAGTACAAGCGCCTGTATAAGAAACAGTTTGGAGTGGACTGTCCGCAGCTTGTTTAACCAATAACAATATTAAAAAAAATGAAAAAGAAAAATGTCTTGAAATTTCTGACCGGAACGATGTTTAACGTTGTGATGGGAATTATTCTGGCTTCCATCGTTGGAATCAATCCGGCCTATGGCGCCATATCGGGAGTCGTTATTCCGATGGCCCTTACAAACTTTACACCGGTAGCTGCCGCACTGGAAGGTGTATATACTGAAGTATGGACCGGTGAACTGGTGCGACAGATGGATGCGGGACTGACCGCTTCCTTTCTGGACGGTATCCCTGATTATTCGGCAAAAGTCAACAATGAGATTATCCACCTGGTAGATGTGGGTGGCGATCCTGATGTACTGGTAAATAATACGACTTATCCGATACCGGTTCAGGATCTGGTAGAAGGTGACATCCCTATCGGGCTGGACAAGTTCCAGACAAAGGCTACTCGTGTAACGGATGACCAGCTCTATGCGATCTCTTACGACAAGCTCTCACTGGATATCCAGCGTCATGGAACCGCCATCGACCGTATCCGTTATAAGAAAGCTGCGCATGCGCTGGCTCCATATAGCCATACTGCCAAGACTCCGGTGATCCCTACCAGTGGAGAGGCGGATGCTGCCGGAAGAAAGAAAATGACCCTCAAGGACATTATTGCCCTTAAGCGTGCGCTCGACAATGCGGAGGTACCTGAAGACGGACGTCGCCTGGTGCTCTGCCCGGATCATGTGAACGACCTGCTTGAACAGGACCAGTCGTTCAAGGACAAGTATTACAACTATACCAGCGGCAAGCTGCTTAATATGTTCGGCTTCCAGATCTATACGTTCATCAACTGCCCGTATTTTACCAAAGAGGGAGTCAAGGTACCGTATACTCAGGCACCGGCCGAAACCGACATGAAGGCATCCTTTGTGTTCTATGTACCCCGCATGTTCCGTGCGCAAGGTTCTACGAAGATGTACTACAGCGAAGCTGCGACCAATCCGACCGCTCAGGAGAGCCTGGTAAACTTCCGCCATTACTATATCGTGCTGCCGAAGAAACAGGAAGCGATTGGAGCCATCTATTCGTGGGATGGAACTACAGCACAGAGCAAAGAACAGACAGCACCCGCAGAAAAACGCTGGGCTCAAGTAAGACGTGAAGCAGCTGCCGCTAAAGCAGCCGAGGCAAGGGAAGAAGGTGGGCAACCATCGGAATCCGAGGAAGAAGAAGTCGTGTAATCACCTCTCATTGATTCGTCATGGACTGGAGTACCGTACTTACCCTTTTGCAGGACTGGTTTGCTCCTACAGGGATAGTCGTCATGGCCATCGGATGGTGGCGTGACCGCAGGCTGACGAAGGTCCGTGCGGTCAAGGAAGATGAAGGCGTGTATCACCAGCTGTATGACGACCTGTCCTCGACAACTCTGGAATTAAGTGATCAAATAAGAAAAGTCAATGGAAAGATCATCGTTCTCGAACAGGCGCTACGTAAGTGCCATCAGTGCAGGTATGTTGAGTATTGTCCTGCTGTTATCTTCCTGCGCAGCAAGCAGGGAGAGCCGGACAGCCATCCGCTCGGGGTCTCTTCAGCGGAGCGAAACCGAGGTAATCACCTCCGTGCGGGACCCGATGAGGATGGCGAGCCTGACACTGGAACCCGAGCGCATGAAGATGATCGCAAGCCTCCCTGAAGGTATAGGTGTGCAAAAAAAAGGAAACGGTCTGGATCTCAGGATCGAGTCAGACGGAGAAGGCGGCCTGATGGTCACGGCACAGGCTGAAGGGAAAGAGCAGATCACCATAGAGAGGAGTCTTACGGAAAATCAGGAAGTCGCTGACACGCTGAAGGAAGAAATAACACCTGAACCCTCCTTTTGGGAGCGGGCAAAGATAAAGGTCATAGGAGTATGCCTTGCATGCCTGCTCCTTTTAATAGGAACCAGGTGGCTTAAAAGCAAATTAAAGAACAATTTAAAATCAGATTGATATGGAGAATACTGGAGCTATCTATGGAGTAAGCTCGCTTAAATATAACGGATCGGCACTTGGTCTGATTTCCGAGGACGGCATGCAGCCGGGCGGAGATTCCCCAACCAAGAACCGTATCTGGGCGGCACAGAAACGCAATGCGCCGTTTGCCGTGATCAAGGGTACTCCCGGAACCAAGATGTGGACGTTTACCCTGATTGAGCTGCTGGCCGAAAACATGGTGCAGGTCATGGGCGGAACGGCTGATGGACAGGGCAACTATACCCCTCCGACCGAGGACAAGGATGTTCAGGGTGTGTTTGACATCGGATGTACCACCGGACATACCATCCGCATCTATAACGGGCTGCTTACCTGCAACTTTGCCAACGGCATCAACTTTAGCAATGTACTGGGTATCTCGTGCGAGCTGGAGATGCAGGAAGCCGGTGAAGGCAAGCCTGCCTACAAGATCTTTGCACCCGGTGAAGTACCGCCGTCAAGTGAACTGCCTGATCAGGGATCGTAATGGATAACAAAGCTGCACAGCGCCAGGCAGCTGAAATGCTGCTTGACGTTGGCATCCGCATTCCGGTGATACCCCGAAGGATCTTTGGCAAACGGAAGGGAAAGTCATCCCTTGTCATGCACCGTCCGCCGGCAGGAGCGATCATTAGGATCGCCCTTCGCTACCTGAAGCTGGGTGTTACACCGGAAGAGATCAAGGAAATGGAGTATGATGCCCGTCTGAGGTTTATCGCGGAGAAGGGAAAGGTTGTCAGTGAGATCGTTGCCCTGTCTATTTGCACGGGATTTCTCACCGGATGGCTGTTTGTAAAGCCCGTTGCCTGGTATCTTAGATGGCGTGTACATCCTGCCATGCTTACGGCAGCGTTGATACAGCTGCTCTCGGGCATAGACGTACAGGCTTTTTGCAATACTATTCCATTGGCAGCCAGGGCGGCAAAGCTGCTCGAACCAATCGGAAGCCACAAAGAGAGGATGAGTTAAAGGGTCGTAATGAAGGTCCACATAGCATTCTCGGTATCATCGCTCAGTCTATGGAGCGGTTCGGATGTTCGAAACATTATATTCTCTGGAAGATCAGCTACGCGGAGCTGCTGGTGATGAACATGGATGTCAGCCGGTATATCTCAAAGGAGGAGCTTATCGAAAGGGAAAAGAGCCGTCGTCCGGAGACTTTTACTACAGAATATTTTCAAACAAGATTAGGAGGATAAATGGAACCCGTCAGACTGGAAATACTGCTTGATGACAAGACGCTCAAAGGGATGCGCTCGGTAGAGGGTAACCTGGGGAGTATGGGTAAATATACGGAAGCGGTCATTGCTAATCTGGAGTCTCAGCTGAAGGATCTGCAGAAGCGGTTCAAGCAAGCTATGTCCACAGGTGTGAATACCGATGCGCAGATGGCGGAGATCCAGGCTCTTGCCGGTGTTATCGAGCAGCTGAAAACGGAGCTCAAAGACCTGCAGAAGATAGGTAAGGGCAGACTTCTCAAACTTGATATCTCTCCGTATATCACTGCGGAGGTTCAGGCGCTATCTACCGCTGAGCAGAAGGTGAAGGCTATCATCGCTGCCATGCAGCGGGATCTGGACGTTCTCCGGCAGAAATCACTGGAGGCTACCGCTACCGGTTTTATCGATGAACAAGATCAGACGAGGATCAAAACACTGGAAGTCGGCATCCGCTCCCTGACGGCTGAGCTGGATAAGTATACCGCATCCAAGAACAGGTCGAACGGGACTCCTATAATGCAGGACGATCCTGCTCCCAAGCTCAACAATGTGAAGGTGAGCATGCAGCAGATTGCCCGTGAGCTGCCTGCCCTCGCTATGGGGCCGCAGATGTTCTTCCTGGCTATCTCCAACAACATCCCCATGTTTACCGATGCACTGGCATCGGCACGAAAGGAATACGAAGCCCTGACTGCTGCGGGAAAGAAAGCCACTCCTGTATGGAAACAGGTGCTTTCCTCCCTGTTCTCCTGGCAGACGGCAATGGCTACGGCAATCACGCTGGCTGTCGTATACGGAAAGGAGATCGGGAATTTCTTTTCTCAGATAGTGAAAGGGAAAAATACGCTGACAGATCTTGCCGATGCACAGATGAAGGTGAATGAAAGCATGGATGCCGCCGATCTTTCAAAAAAAATTATAACCATCCGTTCTTTGCAGGATAGATGGAATGAGCTGGGAGACAACCTTAAGGAAAAGAAAGAGTTTATCAAGGATAATGCTGATGAGTTCAAGAAGCTGGATGTTGCCGTTAATAATGTAAACGATGCTGAAAACCTGTTGGTGGATAACACGGCAGCCTTTATTGAAGCCATGACCTTGAGAGCGGAAGCTGCAGCCGCGTTCAAACTGGCGTCCGAGGAAGCCGAAAAAGCATTAAAGGCACAGATCGAAATAGATAAGAGGAAAGAGAAAGGTCCAAACTTGAAGGACAAAGCGATCTCTTTCCTGTTATTTGATCCCCAATGGGTACCCGGATCATTATCTCAGAAAAAGGACCAGTCCAGAGCGGAAACCGTATGGGAGGCAGGCATCAAGAATCAGGAGGTGATCAAGAAAACAGCGGAAGAGGATGCTGAAACTTATACGTCCATATATAACAAGAAACTTATCGAAGCTGCGAAAAAGCTTAAAAATGCCGGTATTGATGAATACGAGAAGCCGGACACCGGCAAATCCGCCCGAGACTACCAGGACGAACTTGCCGATGCGCGTATAAAGGCACAACAGAAACTGGAAGCCGCCCGCATCGCTGTGATGAAGGACGGAATCGAAAAGAGACAAAAACTGGCCAAGCAGGAACTGGAAGAAACTCTTGCCGGGATCAACAAGCAGGAACGTGATACGCTCAAGAAAATGGAGGAAGCCGAGAAGAAGCGTGGTGTCAAGTCTACTCCTGAAGAGAAAAAGGCGGTAAAAACGAATGCTCAGCAGCAGCGTCTTGTTGCCTATCAGCAATACGCAAAGGATCTTTACGCGATTGACAAGGAGTTTCAGGAGAAGGATCTGAAGTCCTGGATTGAATACAACAAAGAATACGGCACCTACCAACAGAAGCGTGCCGCGATCATGAAGGAATATACCTTGAAGTCCTCTCAGGAGGGTCTTAACGAGTATGACAAAAAGCTGCTGGCAAAACAGCGTGACGAAGCATTGTCCGCCCTTGATTTTACAGAGCTCAAGAACGTCATCAATTGGGATGTTGTCTTCGGTAATCTGGACAGGGTGACAAAGCAGGAACTACAGAAGGTAAAGAAACAAATCGTCGCTTTTCGTAATAGCCCGGAGTTTAAAAAGAACGCTACTCCCGAACAGATCAAGGTTATCGAGGAAGCCCTTGGCAAAATCGACGAGGAAGTCATCAACAAAGGTGGACTGTTCGGCAACCTGACCGAATCCATTCGTGACTATTCTGAAGCGGTTGCTGAATTGACCGAAGCGCAGAAGGCATATGACGAAGCGGTAAAGAAATATGGGATAGACAGCGCAGAAGCTGAGACTGCCCGAAAGAACAAGAATAATGCTGAAGCCAAAGTCCGCAATACGGAGGGTAATCTGGAAACCTCAAAGAATAAGGCTGTTAAAAATCTGACAGCCGTCGCTGATGCAATGAACCAGCTCGGAGATGCAGATATGAGTCTGGCATCTTTTGGTAGTGCGGTGGGATCATTGGTTGATGTATTATCTGAGTCCGGCAGCAAAATTGGAGGACTCATAGCCTCCATCCTGGCTATTTTCGACCAGATTGGAGAGAAAGGGCTGGTAAATTTTGTCGGTGACATTGTAAAATCAATTGGCCATGTGGCTGAGAAAACGTGGGGTGGATTTGCCAATGTACTGACCCTGGGTAAGTTTCATATTGGCGGTGCCGATTATTCCGACTACGATGAGATGGTCGACAAGTACAATCGTCTGAACGAAATTTGGGATGAACTCATCGACAAGAAATCGGAATATATTGAGATGTCATACGGATCAGAAGCGGCAAAGGCTGGTCAGGAGGCTCTTGATATCGCACAGAAAAGTATTGAATCTTACAGATTACTAGGAAGAGAGCGGCTGAATTCAGGAGCGTCTACCGGATCTCACTCTATCGGTGTGCGTATACGCAAAAGTCTGAGTCAAAGTGAGTGGGATCAGTGGGATGCATTTGCTCGTTCGATAGGCATGAACCCGAATGATATCGGTGGTAGAATGACCGGATTGTTCGATCTGACAGCCGAGCAGCTCGAGAAGCTGAAAGAAGAAGCTCCTGCCTTTTGGCTGAAATTGGATGCGGACGTACAGGATTATCTGAATAAGATCATCGAAGGTGGAGAACGTATCGAGGAAATCAACCAACAGATACAGGAGCAACTGACGCAGGTATCATTTGACAGTATGCGTGATGCCTTCTATGACACACTTCTGGATATGGAGAGTGATTCTCAGGATTTTGCGGATGATTTCAGCGCATACTTGCAGAAGGCAATCCTTATGACCAACCTGACAGATGCCTATGATAAACGTCTACAGGCATGGTATGAGAAATTTGCCAACTACAACAAGGAAGGTGGAATAAACACCGACGAGTATAAGGATCTGCAGGAGGAATGGAATAAGATTGTTGAGGATGCGCTTGCCGAGCGTGATGCCCTGAAAGATATTTTCGGCTGGACTTCATCTTCTTCCTCCACACAGGAAGGCAGGGCTGGTACCATTACCTCCATAACGGAGGAGACTGCCGGCAGACTGGAAGGAATCGGCAATGCCATGCTGGATCATGTGATCAACATCGATAACCTGATCTCCTCTGCTCTTGAGATGATGGCAACGGCGATCAGCCGGATTGCGGAGAACTCAGAATATTTGAAGCATCTTGAAACGATAGACGAGGGCATTACGGACTTGCGTCGTGGTGTCAAAATGAAAGGATAGGATTATGAAAGTAGAAGAAGGACTCTTTTATATCAACAATATCGATATGGCCACATATGGCTGTTTTCTTTGGGAGGAAAACGCAGGCGATCATACCAATTATGACTCTCTGCTGAAACCGCCCAAGATGAAGGAGTATACTTCTGTCAGTTATCGGGAGCTTGACGGGGAGGAACTGCCCGACATACTGATTCCATGCTACGAAGCACGGGATATCACCCTGAAAATGGCTATCGCAGCGGACACAAGAACCAAGTGGTACGCGTACTATAATACCGTGATCACTTTACTTAAGTCGGGATGGCTGACGATAAGGCTTCCGGAAATCGACAGGGTCATGAAAGTTTATATGAAGGAATATACCAAGTACAGTCAGTTTACACTACTTAAAAATACCGGGCAGCAAATTGCCGGATTCGCGGTAACGCTGCGCGAACCGAAACCTGTTTAAGTGAAAGTTAAAAACGATTTAAATTGTCTATAAATGGAACTTGTAATCTACGGTAGAGACGGAAATATCAAAAAAAAGGTAAGTCCTGATTCTTCTTCCCGATGGAGTGAAGAGGTTGCTTCCGAGTTCGTGGTGAACGTAAACTTCACCACCTGGGAGTTCTTCATCTTGTCGGTAGGTGATTACATCGAAGTGGGTGGCAAACGGTTCTCTATCAAGAAGGAGGCTCGCCCGAAAAAGACCAACACGCAGAAATATACTTATAACATCAGCTTCTACGGTCGGGAACACGACATGCAGGATTTGCTCTTTTGCCGTCTCAACCAGGGAAGTGATGATCTTGAATCCGTATTTGCCTACGACGGAACTCCGATGGAGTATCTGCAGAAGCTGGTGGATAACATGAACCGGAACGCTGACGGTGTAACATGGAGAGTCGGTGAAGCCATTAGTGCCAACCGGCAAACAATCAACTTTAACGGCCTGTATTGCTGGGATGCTGCTGCAGAGATTGCCGCCGCATTTGAAACGGAGTGGTGGCTGGATGGAGAATACCTGAACCTGAGCAAATGCGAGCGAGGTCAGCGTGTCACGCTCGGCTACATGAAGGGTCTCAAGACTGGTCTTACACAAAGCGAGAACTCGGAATCCATCAAATGGTTCACCCGTCTGATACCCGTTGGCAGCACAAAGAATATTGATCCGTCGAAGTACGGATTTGCACATCTTCAGCTGCCTTCCCGTGCTACGTACATAGATCTTAATACTCAGCTTGGTCTAAAAGAGCACAGGGAGGAGAAAGCATTCAGCGGTATCTTTCCCCACCGGCTTGGTACTATATCTTCTGTCCGTTCTAAAGAAGAGACGAACGAGGAGACGGGAGATTACACTGTGTACTATGTCAAGGATAACAATCTGCCCTTTAATCCGGATGATTATATGGTCAGCGGAAAGGTTATCCATATCACTTTCGAAAGCGGTGATCTTGAGGGCAGGGAGTTCGAATGCAACTGGCATAATGATACAAAAGAGTTTGAGATCATCAATACCTATCCGGATGAAGATACCCAGATACCGGGAGGTAATCTCATTCCAAAGGCGGGCGATACCTATATACTGACCAATATCCGCATGCCGGATGAGTATTATCCGATAGCCGAGCAGCAGTTTGAACAGGCTGTTGAAAACTACTTGAAAGAGTACAGCCGTGACATCTCGATCTACTCCTCTGATACGGATTATATCTATGTAGACAAAAATGAGATACCGCTGCTGCTCGGACAAAGAGTAAAACTAGAGGATGAGCAATACTTTGCGGAAGGATACCTGGATACCCGCATCACGCGTGTGGAGAGGAAGCTCACGAATCTCTCCGAGGCATCGGTTAGCTGCTCGGCTGCGGTCAGCAGTTCATGGAAGTCATCCATAGAATCTTCGCTGGATAACCTGCAGTATGTGCTGGCAAGCCAGACGGAAAAGACCTCCTTGTTTGATATCATCAAAGTAGGAGACGGCAAGCAGCCTTCGGACTATAACGTATTTTCCGCGCTGAAATCTCTGTCAACACTCCTGCGTAAGGACCAAGCCGACTCCACCAACTTCCTCGTCCGTTTTCTGGGTGGTCTGGAAGTGGGCAAGGCCATCGATTCTCTTATTGCCGGCAGTGGTATCATCATGGATAAGAACGGTCGCATCCAGGCCAGCAGCCTTGAACTGCGTAATTCGCTGACAGTCCTTGAGCTGATCTTCAACCGTCTTTCCGCCCAGGAAGGCGACTATTCATATTCCGAATCGGGCTTGATTGAGAGTATCGAAGAACTCTCCGAAGGCACCTATCGTCTGCTTCTTCGCAAGCGTCACGATACGGACTTCAACGCATTCGCTGTAAACGACATCATCTACGGTTCTGTCAATGATCTCCTGTCCGGAGGCGGCAGCTATCGTACCTCCTGGATGCGTGTTATAGAGACCAATACGACGGATAACTATATCGATGTGGTGATGTATCCGGATTCCGAGGTTCCGGGCGGCAAGAATTACCCGCCCGAGGAGCTGATGGCCATCACCCGTAGGGGTAACACCACAGACGAAGACCGTCAGGGATACTGGTATATCTCCTCTTACGAGAAATGTATCTGTATGCTCGATGGTGTGACCAAGCCGATCCTGGAAGAGAGCAATTACTCTATCCTGATAGGCAGGATGAAGAATCTTTCGATCTTCGATAACCTGCCCATCAACTACCGGCAGAGCTATATCTATTGTCGGGGTCTCATCCGTCAGGATGACATCCGCGTTGATGTGGAGGGAAAACCGGTCTACGAACTGGTGGACAGAGGTATCTGGCAGGAGGGTGAGAAATACTACTTCGAGGCAAGGAACGAAGTGACCGGGCGCAATGAGATCAGTACCGTCTATCATCGTGGCAGCAAGTGGCAATGCCTGAAGACGGGCACCTTGCTTGAACCGAAATGGAACTCCACCGACTGGGCGTTCCTGGAAGGCAATGGCGAGTTCTCCATTGACTTTGAAAGCAGCAATGGCTTCAGCTTCTTCTACGGGCTGATAGATACGGTGATAGAGGCTAAGTTTTACCACGGGACAGTCGACATAACCGAGGATGTGATGAACACTGCCGGTACGCAGATCACCTGGAGCAGGGATTCGGGAATACCGGCTGAGGATAATTCCTGGTCGCCTGTCTTCGTGGACGGACAAAAGAACAAGGTTCACCTTATTTCCTCGGATATGGGATCTGAGTGGCTGAACGCCCGTTCGGTGACTTTCCGGGTAGAAGCCATTATCCCGTTGGGCGAAGAGAATTATCTGCGGGAATCAGAAGAATTACAATTTAATTTATAATCATATGCAACAGAAAAGAGTAATCAACATCCAGGTCAAGCCGTTGAACGCCAGTTCCGGCATGAAGATTGTAGGTGACGGCTCCTTCCAGCAGAAGTACAGCCGTGACGACAATGCTTTTTATCCTTCATACTCTGCGATCCTTCCGCTCGTTGTAACGGTAGCGGTGAATCTTCAGGACCCTGACGGAGTGATCACCGAGGGGCCCGCTACGCTCGACCGTATCGACTGGTATCTGGGCGAATACAAGCCTGCCAATAAGATAGCGGAAGGAAATTCCGATTACGAGATATCCACTTCTGAGGATGGTATCCCGGTGCTGAAAGTGAAGCGTAACACACCGGTAGACGAGCCCTTCCTGCTGATCGGCGAGGCCTTCTACACCAATCCTAAGACCAACCGGCAGGAATCGCGTATCGAGCAGCAACTGCTCAGTACAATCTACTACGAAGCCTCACTGCTCTCATTGATGGCCGACTCCCCGACGGAAGTTATTGTAGATCCTACGAAGATAGACGACACCGATTCCGCCAACTGGCAGGTACAGGTAAAGGCTATCCTCAAGAGCGGTGAGATAAAGCTCTCCGAGGATAACGCCGTATACTGGTGGTATGTCAAGGATGGGCAATATACCCGCCTGGTTACTACTTCAGATACATGGCTGGTTACTACGCCCAATTCCGACGGAACCTTTCCTCGCACGCTTGTCGTGGATGCTTCCCGTTTTAAAAATATCAAGCTGGAATGCCGTGCAGCCTATAAGGGAGAGGCAGATCCTGCACCGGCATCACCTACCAATGCTGCCCTGATGGTGCAGTATAATATCCGTGTGGATCTTCCTGTTTTCCAAAACGCCAAACAGGTACCGATTGCCGGAGCTTACATAACGATTAACGACATCGGGACAGAGAAACTGATCAAGTCCCGCTGCGAGATCACTGCCGGCGGGCGTGTGATCGAGAATCCGGAGAAGTACTACAATATCACATGGAAAGCGACCAATGCCGATGGTACGTCTTCCATCATCGGATATGGCGAGTATATCGAAACGACCGTCAAGGCGTTGGGTATCACCTATACGAATCCGGTAGTACTGGAACCGTCCGTCATGCCCAAGATCGGCTCATGGAATGTTGAAGGAAGCGTATACAATGGCATTGGTGCTACGCCTGCTTTCCAGTTCGGAGTGAATCAGATTGCGGACAAGCTGGGTGCTTATCTGGTAAAATGCGAAGATGGAGTAAACGTGGAAATCATCGGAAAGCTCAAGAACAACAACTGGATGCGATTCGAGGATGGCACGCTTGCGCCGACTATCGTCAACTCTGCTGAAGAAGATAAGGGGTATAACATCATGTATGGCTGGACACAAACGATCCACACCATAGAGAATGCCAAGGTCGGAGATGAAGTGGTTGCCTTGTTCGGCGAGGAACCGTTCGAATATAATGGGGTGCAGTCTGTTCCCATTCCTCCAACCCTGATCTGCCCGGGTCTTCCTGCCGTGGTTGATGGCAAGTTCCGTTCCATGTACTTTGCGTATCGCGCCGGAGAAGGTGGTAGTGATGGTTATCTGGGTATCACTTCGTTCAACAGATCAGACAGAACCTATCCGAGAACTGTTCTTAGTCAGCTTACGACCAACGACTATGCTGTAGCTCATAATGCGGATACAGCTAAGACTGTTCCGTTTGCTCCGCTGATGGACTGGCATCTTCTGAATATCACCAACGCGTTGATGAACAAGTTTGGAACGGTTTATCTGCATGATCCGGAAAAGTTTGGAGCGGGAATATCAAGCAATGTTTCTTTTAACAATTTTAATGCGCAAACGGTAACAGGGTGTATATATAGAATGGAGGAGGCTGGATCTTATGTTTACCAAAAATTATCTGAGCAACCTTCCTTCTGTGTTGATGAAAACGGAACAAAGAAAAATTGGTCTGAAATTATTTCTAAATATTATCCTCGTATGGAGTGTCTGGAAATCCAGATGGTTCTTTCGTATGCGGCAGAGAATAATATAGAGCCAAATACGACTTTTAGATTTGACAACAAAGTTTACAAATATTACAATATCCCAGGAACCAAAACATTGCTTGAGGGGGAAATGAATGCTAGGCTTGTAAAAAAACATTTTTTGAGTGATGTTTCTGCATGGGACACTTCGGGAAATCCTATTACTATAAGTTTAGTTGAGTTTACTATTCAAACCTCCGCCGTCTACGGCATGGACCTCATCTCCGCCGACGTTTTCCAGTATGCAGGAGCAGGCATAGAAAAGGTCATGGAGATCGAAGACGAAACTTCCGGAGGCTCTACCAATCCGATCAAGTGCTATCTCTGCCGTGAACAGGATAAGCTGACATTAAACAAGGACTACGTCAAAGATGCCGGGCAGTTATTTGACTTCCAGGAGAGTCCTGATTACACTTATATCGGAACCCTTCCTTCAGGTAGTGGGTACTTTACGGATCTGATACGTGGAACCAGGCTGGGGACTTTAAAGAAAGGATCGCTAGCAGATAATACCGCATACATAGACCGTAATAACTATACAAGCCAGGCGGTAGGTAAGGTTGTCCGTCTTGGACACAGGGTGCGTGGTTACGGCACTTCGTCGATTGCTTCCGCTCGTTACGTGTTTGCGCACGCCCAGCTGTCGTATACGAATGCGTACTACGCTGGCGGCTTCCAGGTGCGCTTACCCGAAGAGACGGTGAGTGCAACGACGCAGAACGGCAGTGACGAAAGCGCAGCCGAGAGTGAGTGAAACGAACGTGCGGGGGAGGCTTGTCCTCCCCATCTAAAGATATAAGGTTTTCCGCGTAGCGTGGTTACGGCAATTCGTCGAATGCTTCCGCTCGTTACGTGAATGCGAACAACCAGCTGTCGAATACGAATGCGAACTACGCTGGCGGCTTACAAATGATAATTTACGCGGAAACCTCGTCGGTAGTACGAAAAATCAAGGACAACCTCTGTGTACGAGGAGACAGGGGAGTGGGCTGGTAGATATCCGAAGGCCCGTTAATAATGGCTTCCACTTGGATAAGGAAGATGAAAAGAAAAGGAAATGTAATGAGCCGCCTGACGCCTGAGCTGGTACATCAGGCAGTGATCAATGCTTCACGAAAGCATATGTGTAAAAACGAGGTAATTGAATTTCTACAGGATAAAGAAAATGAATACAGCGTATACAGACAGCTCCTAAAAGGAGAAAGTATTGACGTGGAGTACAGATATAAGGAGGTTGTATCTGTTAACGGAAAGAAACGGATTGTTGCTATCAGCTCCTTTCGAAGCAGGGTGATTATGCATACGCTTATGCTGTTGATCAAAAAGGAGTATGCTGCAAGATTATCTGACGACTGTTACAACTGCATAAAAGGGCGGGGAATCAACGCAAGTAGAAAACGGTACGATCCTGTCAGGCAGATCAAAAGGATTATTGGAAGGTATCGCCCGTGGGGATATTTGCAGCTGGATATCCGCAAATGCTATGAATCGACTCGCCCGGAGATCCTGTTCGCCTGTCACGAAGCGATCTGGAAGGATAAGCGAATACTGCGCTATCTGCAAAGGGTTTCTTTCTGTGATATAGGACTGCCGATTGGTACTCCTTCGTCTCCGATGAACCAGCATATCATGATGATGGCCTTCGACAGGTTTATCCGGCAGGATCTGAAGATCAGATACTATGCAAGGTATGCGGATGATATCATCCTGTTCGGAGATAAAGATAAGCTCCATGAGGCAAAATGGCGCATAGCGAACTATCTCTGGTATAACCTTGGATACGAGCTGAAGAAAGATGCGCATCCTACGCCTATGCGTAATGGAACGGATATTCTGGGATATGTATTTCGCTGCGGATATACAAGAGTTAGAAAGAGTATAAAAGAGAGAATGAAAAAATCATGGCGTAATCCTCGTTCCAGGTCTTCCTATCTGGGAATACTTAAAGGGGCTGACGCTAAAAATTTAAAAAGGAAACTGAATATGAAATTATCATTTCTGATAACAAATGAAACAAAGGTAAGACGCAGAATGGACTCGCCTTTGGTTGACATTGCGGAATTAACAGGAAAGGTATTTGATATCCTGGATTTTGAAGTGCGTGAACCGGACAAGAAGAAGGGGAAAGCATGGATGCGTATGCAGGTCCGCTACGAGGATATGGGTGATGACGGGAAGCCGGTCGTAAAGACCCGGCTTGTAAAGGGATTCCATGTGGCTATCTGCGAGTTTCTGAAGAATATGACGCAGTATATCAACAAGACATCGGCCATCAGCGGAATGTCTTACGAAGAGACCTTTAAAAAGACGCTTCCGTTTGAGGATTGTGAGGTCGAGAATCGCAACGGATGGTGTATCAAGGGTACTCTGGAGATCGAAGAATAGTATTAACTTTTAAATAAATCAATTATGAATTACTTGTTGGTAAGCAAAGCGCAGCTGATAGAGAAAGGTATTTATACGGATGCGCAGGAACTGAGTGACGGACGTGCGGTGCTTAGTATCAATGCCCTGAAGGTGATCGGCACCGGACTGAAGGATGTCGAGATCATTACGCAGGAAGCGCTAAATGCGTTGTTGCTGGAGGAAAAGAAGAAAAGTAAAACGGTAAAGAAGTAAGGAGGAATAATCATGGCAAGAAAAATAAATGGAAGTTTTCAACTGTTCGCCCTGATGAACGGAGTGAACGTTCGCGCCAGAATGGGCATCATCAATGGTCCGCTACGCCAGGAATACAAGAAAGGAACCAGTATCTGTACTCCTGACTGGGAGACATCGGCCAACAAACCTCTTATCTATGCGCATCTTAACCGGGATGATAACGGAGTGGTTCTGATCCCGACTACCGTAGATCTGTTCTACAATGGTGCGCAGATTGCCTTCGGAGAGGATGGACTGAGTACCACCGGAGCTCTGGCCGGTGTGTTTAAAAAGTCTACAAAAACGATAAACATCGGAGGCCGTGACTATCCGAACATGATCGTCTTCGAAATCGTAAAGAACATCGTACCGGTATCCAACTATGATAACGATACGATCCTTCTCAAGGGAACAACCGAGGTCGGCGGTCAGACTCTGGCCTTTGACGGAATCTCTGAGACGGTTGAGATTGTTGAGACGGTAGGCAGCTCTACCACTCTTTACCTGGATGGTGATACGGATGTCACCACAGAGTCTCCGACAGCCACACTCAATGCCCATGTGCTCGTAGATGGTATTACCCCATCCGATCTTTCCGCATATACGGCGAAGTGGTACAAGGTAAGCGGAGAAACTGCTACGCTGGTAACTACAGGCGCATGGTCTCTGACGGTAAACGCATCCGATATCGACGGTACGACTACCTACCGGTGTGACTTGTTGCAAAAAGACGGTTCTACGGTTATCAGTAGCGCATACATTAATGTTACCGACTATACCGATCCCTACCGGGTAAACCTCTATGTAGACGGAATTACAGGGGAACAGATCAAGGAGGGTGAAACGGCGATCTATACCGCTAAGGTAGAGAAAGATGACGGTACGGAAGATACCACCGCTCAGACTACCTTTACTGTTACGGATAACTCAGGATCGGTTATATCCTCTCTTTCCGGCGTAAAGAAAACGATCAGCGTAACATTCCAGGATGTGATGAACGCCGGTGGTGGTATCTCCGGCTATGTTAGTGCAACGATAACGGCATAAGATAATGGCAAAGAAACTGTCTTCCGCTTCATTCAGAGTAAGCGTCGCTCCTGAGTCCGGAGCTGACGCTACCACCTACTGGCTCGTTCCTTCCGTGACACAGGTTAAGAGGAAGGAGGACGGGACGCATCTGCCCGAATATGTCTCCTGTGAAAGCAGGGCTAAATCCGGAGAGGATACTCCCGTGTCGGGAATAGGAACCATCAAGTTTGTGCTGACCTACCAGATGGGCGGTACATCGTCTGAATTCATCTATTCCTCCCGTATCATCGTGACATCCGATATGGCAGTGATCTCTTTCAGGCTCTATGTCGGTGGTGTACAGATGGACGAGAAGACGGTTCTTGTTGTCGATGACGGACAGAATGGCAAGCCGGGTGACGAGGGTGATCCTGGCACACCGGGAAAAGACGGTACTTTCTTGAAACAGATATTTACCCAGGCGGATACACGTCCGGATGCTCCGACGGGAAGCTCCATCCCGGCCGGCTGGTCTGAATATCCGGAATTCGGCGTGCTGACTATTCGTGGGTATGAGGGAGAATATTATCCCAATGGCGGATACAGACGCTCTCCCAAACTTACTGCGCATAGTACCTCGTATAGAGATCGTATACTCTTTTCCACGACTAATGCCAATCAGATGATCACTCTTCGTGTGATCGTCTCAAGCGAGACGTATGATTACGCGTATATTGGGACACCCGATACTACCCTAAATACCTCAAACTATTTCGACAGGATGTCGGGAGAAAACGACCGGCTTATCTCTCAGACCGTATCACAACCAGGAGATCACTATATAGAGATTCTGTATGTAAAGGACAGCTCGGTAAGCCAGGGCGAGGATATGGTCAAGTATAAGGTCGTACACAGCGATACGGTGTGGGTATCTTCCGCACAGGCTACCTATGACAAGGATTATGAGAAATGGGTATACGGAACATGGTCCCGTCCTTCTAAGTATTTGGCGGATACACCTGATATGGAATATATCTTCCGTCGGGAAGAAAGTACCTTTACTCCGGAGTCTGATCCGTTTGTAAAAGGCTTCATTCCTCTTCCTTTCGCATCCGATGAGAATTATCTGGGTGATTTCCTCTCTTCTGCTGCGCAGATTGTGGATGCCATCTATAAGAGTGGAGAAGGCTATTATAGATGTATCCAGGCAAGATCAGCCAACTCGGGAATCCTGATCACTAATGAGGATTACTTCAGGTATCTTGTGCCTTTTACCAATGATCCTTTGGGGGTGACCGAAGAGTATCCGAGAGAGTACATGTCCTTCCGAAAAAAAGAAAATGGCAAATGGGGAGCTTACTCTGAACCGAAGCTGCATGCCAACTACGCCAAGGGAGAGGATGGTCTTCCCGGACCGGCCGGCGAAAGAGGAAGGATGCCATTCCCGGCCGGATTCTGGAGCGCGGATATCGAGTATACGGCAACTGAGGATATTACACCGATTGTCTATTACGAGGCAGGATCAACCTACTATGTGATGAGAAAGACAGCAACCATCATCGGTGTAAATCCGATGGAGGATTACCGGGATAATCCTACTACGTCATATTGGATACCTTTTGAGAATTACAAGGCAATATTCACAGAGATCCTGATGGCGAACTTTGCCAAGCTCGCCAGCGCGGTGTTTTACGGTGATTATATGTTCTCTCAATATGGAAAGGATGCTGACGGCAATGATACATCCAACTACGGACTGTTTGATCCGACGAAACTTGGTCAGAGTGATTGTCCGTTTACGCCTAATATGCTCCTGAACTTATTGCTGGGTAAGTTCATGGGACTGGATGTGGATATTCAGGGAGGGAAGATCGGAGACCTTGTGATAAACGGGAATAAGTTGAGTTCCGATAACCTTTCTTCCGGAATAGAAATCGGAAGCGGATCAGAGGGAGAAGGTGGTTCCGGTAGATTTTTACGATTAGGAGGAGGATATAACGTTCCTTTGATTGGGATCAGGCTTGACCGTCAGAATCCTCTCTCTAATGGTTATCGAGGGATAAATATCGAGAGTTATGGAGCTGGCAATGTTTGTCTAAGCTTGCTTGCCAATGTCGGAAGTAAGTTTGCCATAGATTCGGTAGGTCCTCATCATTTTTATCAGCGATCCGGCGAAGTGTGGGATGCTCCCGGTGTCCTGTGGGCAGGAAGGATTAGTGCCGATGGCACAATTGAGAGTTCCTGGGGAGATGGCTGTACCGTTAGTCCTGCTGTATATCACGGACAGGCAGGGCTCTATGCTTTTAACCATGATCTTAATCATATGCAGTATTTCGTTCAGGCAACAGCTGTTCATGGAACTTGGAGTATTGCTGCGCTTACAGATAAGAGCACCCATCAGTTTACTGTCCGAACCTTCCATAAAGATGGGAATTATGGAGATTCCCCGTTTGAAATAGCCATCTTTGGAAGAAACAGATTAAAAGAATATTAATGAAAAGAATAATAGATAAATATTTGGGCTGGCTGAAGGATAGTAACCGCCCAAAACATATCCTTTGTGGATTGCTGGTGTATGCTGCGATGATGGCTGTCTGCTTGATTATGGGTAATACCTTTGCTTCATCGGCTATAATATCATTGGTGGCAACTATTATTGCTGCTATGGCTGTTGACTACAAGGATAAACTATGGGGAGGAAAGTTTGACTGGCTGGATGTAGCAGCTACGGTGTTGCTGCCAGGAATGATCACTTCTTTGGTGGTGCTGATTTATATATTTTAAAATAAAGATTACCAGCTCGTCACGAGTTAGTGATCTTGTAAGCAATAGTACTTTTTTAGTTATCGTAAACTATATAAAGTAGATTTAAGGTCGTTTTAAATTGCTTTTAAAACCGCCGACTCTCACGAGCTAGCGGTAGTGTTAATCTCTTTTATTTATAAAAGGAACTTTTGCTCCTATGCTAAACTGATGCAAAGATAAACAAAACTGGAAAATAGGTGAAACCACCTTAGTAAAATGCACATTTTGTTTTGTGTTAATAATATCAAATTCGGAACAAAATGTTTTGTGAAAGTGGAACAATTTGTTTTGCCGTTTATAGAATCTTATGAATATGCGGACGGTAGCGGTTTTCCGGATTGGAGTACCTGGCATACTGCAGAAGGAACAACGGCAACTCCTCCATACGATAAACTTGAACCACGCTTCAAAGCAACCATTCTTTATAATGGTGCGACGTGGAAAGGCAGAACGATCGCATCTTATGTCAATGGTACTGATGGTTGGGCTGCATGGAAAACGGATGCCAAACCAGAAGGACGTTCTACCACAGGTTATTATTTGCGTAAGCTGGTGGATGAGACTCATAGTTTCACTTCTGTGCAGGCAAGTACACAGCCATGGACCGAAATTCGTTATGCCGAAGTGTTACTAAATCATGCCGAGGCTTGCTATCATTTGAGTGGCTATGCCGATAAAGCCAATAAAGACATCAAAGACATTCGTAACAGAGTCGGCTTGCCTTATTCGGACAAGAGTGGAGAAGACCTGATGAAAGCGATTCGTCAGGAACGTAAAGTCGAATTAGCTTATGAAGGACACTATTATTGGGATATGCGTCGCTGGAAACTATCTGCAACGGCATTCACCAGTATCCGTCTTCATGGACTTAAGATAGAACAGAATGCAAACGGTTCGTTCAATTACATTTATGTAGAGTGTGATGACAAAGATCGTAACTTCCCGACTAAGATGTACCGTTTCCCTATGCCACAGGCGGAGTTGGACAATAACGGTGCGGTAACTCAATATGCAGAATGGCAATAAATCTAAAATGAAAACAATTATGAAAAAGAATATACAATATTTACTATTAGGAGTATTGGCATTAATGAGTTCCTGCCAAGATCCGGAATATGTACTTCCAACTGCTGAGCGGCAGGGAATCACAAGCTTGACCGCACTTTTTACATCAGGTCCTTATGTGGACAAAGAAGCTGTTGTCTACACAATTGCGGATGCGTCTGTAGATAAATATGTGATTCCTATACCATGGTTTTATCCGGAAGACAGTGAAAATGAAACGGCGGAATATATGAAGACAATGAGGGTCCAGGCAAAGTTAGCTCCTAACTGTACTATTAACCCTGTTTTGACGATATTGGATTTGACTAAAGAAAATTACTTCACTTATACAGATGCGCAGGGATATAAGAAACAAATCTGCATTACGGGTGAAAGAGTGAAATCCAATAAATGTCAGTTATTAAGTTTCTCAATACCGGCCGAAGATATTAGTGGAATTATTGACGAAGAGCATAAGACGGTATCTCTGATTTCTGCAGAAGATTTATCTTCCTGTCTGGCAGAATATTCACTTTCCTCTCATGCGACAATGTCGCCGGATCCTAAGACAGAGGCGCTTGACTTCAATTCACCTGTAGAACTGACGGTCATCGCTCACGATGGAGTGACGAAGCAGACGTACACAGTTCAGAAGGCAGTGCCGGATAAGATCCCTTATGGATATAGAAAAGGCAGTGAGACAGAATTGTTTAAATTGGATATGGGAGTTATAGGTTTGCCCTGGACTTCAGCCAACTCACCTTCACTGGCCGTTAATGGCAATAATTTAGTTGTTTGCTTAGGGGACGGTTCTACTGCTCCTACCTATTATAATGCTTCTACAGGAAGTAAGATTGGCAATATGACTTTGGGAAGCGTAGGTGTTGCATCTTTAGGTTGTGTGACAAGTGATAGTAAAGGAAACATATTGTTGGCAACAAAAGCAGCTAATGGTAAATCCTTCTCTATCTATAAGACTTCTTCTGTAACCACAGTTCCAACTTTATTGATATCTTATACCAACAATACAAGTTTGGATATGGGTACCAAAGTATCTGTACAGGGTGATATCAATACAAATGCCGCTATCATTGCTACATGTGACGGGACAGCCTCGTCCGGTTCTAATACGTTTGTTCGCTGGATTATAACAGACGGTGTATTGGGAAGTCCTGAAGTAGTATCGGTAAATGGTGTTGGCTATTGGGGATCTCCTGTGTCAAATACCAAGGTTGTCACCAAAGGAACTACTGCACAAAGCGATTATTTCTTATCCTATTATGATCCTAACGTACTTTATTGGGTGAATGGAACAAGTAATAATGCGTCCAAGTCTTTATCCAATTCGGACAATGGCAATTCCTGGGCAATGAATAATAACTGTCTGGATGCAAGAACGTTCAATAATGCGCAGTATCTTGTATTGGTATCTACGGCTCACTTCCCGCAATGGGGAGGCACTCCGTACTTATATATGTACGATGTAACCTCAGACGGATCGTTTACCGGTACGGTATCTACTTCAGACGCTTTGACATTCAATCCTTCACTTTCTTCGTTCGGTTCTGCAGATGGTGTAGCGGCAACAGGTGATGTATTGTTTGCTCCAACTACAGATGGATATAAACTTCGTCTCTACTATGTTGACAACAACTGTAAGATTATCGGAGGGTATGAATTTGATTGTATCGACAAATAATTAATGTGTTTCAAAAGAGTTACTGACATTAATAAACATATATAATATGAGAAATCTTTTTAAAATATTATTATTGACGTTTTGCGGAATGGTTGCTATCACTTCATGTAGTGATGATTCTGATGGAATCCCCGGATGGCCCTGGAATGATAATTCAACAGAGGGACCGGAAAATCCGGATGTAACAGAAATCAAGCCACGCTATGTCTGGATTGATGCGGCAGCTAATTTTCCGGATTATGCGAATAATAAGGAGAATATCTCCACAGATATGGTGAAAGTAAAAAACGCAGGGTTTACTGATATCATTGTTGACGTGCGTCCCACTACAGGAGATGTTTTGTTCAACACTACTGCAGTAGATCAGGTGAAGCGAATGGATGTGTGGGGAAGTTCGGGTTATGTATATTATGAACGTACTGAAACATGGGATTACCTGCAGGCATTTATAGATGCAGCCAGAAGTCAGGGGCTGAAAGTACATGCGTCAGTCAATACTTTCGTCGGTGGTTACTTATGTCCCTATAACCTCGGATCAGATGGAATACTGTTCCGTGATGACTCGAAGAAGGAATGGGCAAGTGTGGCTAATCTCGCTGACGGTCTGACAAATACGATGGATTTGTTGAATGACGAGACCGATTATGGAGCTAAATTTTTGAATCCGGCTAACGATGATGTGCAGAACTTCGTTTTGCAGTTACTGGGTGACCTGGCTAAATATGACTTGGATGGAATAATTCTGGACCGTTGCCGTTATGACGATTATGGCTTGGAAAGTGATTTCTCGGCTGTTTCTAAACAGAAGTTTGAAGAGTACATTGGGGAAACAGTTGCTCATTTTCCGGAAGACATTATGGCACCAGGCACAGATGAGATACCTTCAGATCAGCCTGCCTATTTCAAGAAATGGTTGGAATTTCGTGTAAAAGTGATTCACGACTTTATCGTCAAGGCACGTGAGAAAGTAAAATCCGTAAATTCAGAAATCAATTTTGGAGTGTATGTAGGCGCATGGTATTCCAGTTATTATACTTCGGGAGTAAATTGGGCAAGTCCTAAATATGACACCTCAGCCTACTATCCTAAATGGGCAACAGCAGATTATAAGAACTATGGTTATGCCGATCATCTGGATTATATATTCTTAGGTGCTTATGCATCTGTCGATAAGATTTATGGTAGCGGCGAATGGACAATGGAGGGATTTTGCAAAAACGGTCGCGAGTTGCTGAAAGGTGACGTTCCCTTCTCCGGAGGTCCGGACATAGGCAATGGTACCGGATGGACTAACGGTGGACAAGCCGCTAAAATACCTGATGCCATCGACGCATGTATAAACAATAGCGACGGCTTCTTCGCATTCGACCTCTGTCATATCAAGATGTACGACTATTGGAACGCTTTCAAGACAGGATTTGATAACTATCTGGAGTCCGTTCAAAAATAGGAAGTTGATAATTCAATCTGAGAATATACTCAATACAAGTATTCTCCTTTCTATTCATAGCACTAAGTCTGAGCCGCAAGGTTCAGACTTAATGTTAATGAATTGCCTTATTTGTATAAAGAACAATAGATAACTATGAAAATATATTTATTACAACTTGTCATTTTGATGAGTTTGAGTTTGAACTTGCAGGCTCAAAATTTATCCGGTACTATTCGTGGAAAGGTAACCTGTCATGGGAAAGGACTTCAAGGAGTAGTTGTAACGGACGGAATCGACTGTGTTCTGACTAATAAGTCGGGCGAATATGTGCTTGCTCCTCAAAGGGATGCCCGGTTTGTTTACTTGTCCGTGCCTTCCGGTTATCAGCCGAAAACAGAAAAGACTATTCCCTTATTCCATCAACAAATAGAGATGGATAAACAAGACGGATATAATTTTGAGTTGATGAAAAATCCTCAGAATGATGCGAATCATCTGTTTCTGGTGCAGGCTGATGTGCAAGTCACTTCCGAAGACGATGTGAAAGCCTATGGCAGATTCCTGCAGGATATAAAAGAATATGTACAGCCTTATTCGGGAAAAAGAGACATATTCGGTATTGATTGTGGAGACATCGTGGGTGATACCCCCTCTTTGTATCCATCTTACATTAATACCGTATCTACTTTGGACTTTCCCGTTTATCGTGCTATCGGCAACCATGACATGACCTACGGAGGACGTACTTTTGAGTACTCGTACCGTACTTTTGAAAGTTATTTCGGCCCCATCTACTATTCGTTTAATAAAGGAAAAGCCCATTACATTGTACTCGACAATTGTTTCTATGTCAATCGTGACTACCAGTACATCGGATATATTGATGAACGGACTTTTGCATGGCTGGAAAAAGACCTTTCGTATGTGTCCAGGGATAAGCTGGTATTTGTGGTCATGCACATTCCCTCCAGCCTTCAGAAAAAGTTAAGATATAATACTTTGGATCAGGATGAAACAGTGAATACAGCTGCACTATATAAACTCTTGGAGGGCTATAATGCGCATATCATTTCCGGGCATACCCATTTCAATACGAACGTTTGTTTCAATGATTCGTTGATGGAGCATAATACGGCAGCAGTGTGTGGCACTTGGTGGCGTGCAGACATCAATGTAGACGGAACTCCCAGAGGTTACGGTATATATGAAGTGAACGGAGATCAATTGAAGTGGATTTATAAAAGCGCAGGTTATCCGCTGGAACACCAGTTTCATGCTTATCCGGCAGGATCGTCGGATGAATATCCTTCTGATATCATAGCCAATGTATGGAACTGGGATGATCTGTGGAAGGTAGAATGGTATGAAAATGGACAAAGGATGGGCGAAATGCAAAAGTACAAAGGATATGATCCTATGGCAAAAGTCATCTGTTCAGATAAGGAAAAGGTGAAATATGACTGGATATCTCCGGTTCTCACCGAGCATCTCTTTCATGCAACTCCTCATGACCCAAACGCAAGGCTAGAGATTAAGGTGACTGACCGTTTTGGTAATGTATATACTCAAACTATTGAAAACAAATAAACTAAAATCATATGTTCAGAAACAGATACTTTTGGCTACTTATAAGTTTGTTCTTTGTTCTGAAAACAGAAGCTAAAGTAACCCTGACCTCCATTTGGGGAGACAACATGGTGTTGCAGCAACAAGCAGAAGTTACTTTTCGTGGAAAGGCTACTCCCGGAAAACGTGTATATGCTTCCGCTTCATGGAATCATCGGAAAATCTATGCAGATTGTGACCGGAACGGACAATGGACACTGGCTCTTCCGACTCCGGAAGCCGGCGGACCATATACCATTACTTTTTCGGACGGAGAAGAGCTGACCTTAAAAAATATCCTGATCGGTGAAGTCTGGTTCTGCTCCGGACAGTCGAATATGGAAATGCCGGTAAAAGGGTTCCGCGGACAACCGGTCTATGGTTCGCAGCCCTATATCGTGTCCGCTAATCCTAAACGACCATTAAGACTTTACACCGTAAAGAACAATTGGAGCACGACTCCGAAAGAAGAAGGAATAGACGGACAATGGAGTGAAGCATCTTCGGAAGAAGTGGCCGATTTCAGTGCAACAGCTTATTTCTTCGGCAATCTGTTGCAACAATCCTTGGACGTGCCTGTAGGATTAATACATTGCTCCTGGAGTATGTCAAAGATTGAAGCATGGATGGACAAAGAAACCTTATCTCATTTTTCCGAAGTAACCTTGCCGGATACAAATCAGGATAAATTCGAATGGGCTGCCGGGACGCCTACTCTGTTGTGGAACGCAATGGTAAATCCGTGGAAAGGATTCCCTGTCAAAGGAGTTATCTGGTATCAGGGCGAGGCGAATACTCCCGATCCTGCTCTTTATAAAAAGCTTTTTCCCGCTATGGTTTCTCAATGGAGAAATTTCTTTCATAATGCTGAAATGCCATTTTATTATGTCCAGATTGCTCCCTGGAAGTCCGAAGGGAATGACAAGTTGGATTGGGCATGGTTCCGTCAATGTCAGTTGGAGCTGATGAAGGAAGTTCCCGGAGTGGGAATGGTGACCACCGGAGATGCAGGCAGTGAACTCTTTATACATTCACCTTATAAGATTAAGGTTGGAGAGCGGTTAGCTTATTGGGCACTGGCCCAGACTTACGGCCGAAAAGGATTCCAATATTCCGGTCCTGTCTACAAGACCTATCGTATCCAGGGAAATGCCGTAGAAATAGACTTTGAATATGGAGAGGAAGGACTGACTCCGGAAAATCAGAATGTGAAAGGTTTTGAGATCGTAGGTTCCGATGGTATATTCCGACCTGCAAAGGCGGAGGTCATCAATGGCACATCTACTGTGAAAGTATGGAATGATTCTGTTAGTGCCCCGACAGAAGTCCGCTACTGCTTCCGGAATTATATGCAGGGGGAATTATGCAATAATGCCGGGCTTCCGGCTTCTCCTTTCCGGATCGTTATCAAAAAGAAACCGGCCTTAATGTGGATTGATGCCGAAGCAAACTTTGAGCGCTTCAGTCATAAAGATTCGATTGATTATTACTTGGAAAAAATCAAATCGCTGGGCTTTACACATGCGGTTGTCGACATTCGTCCGATCACAGGGGAAGTTTTATATAAAAGTGAATATGCTCCGCAAATGAAAGAATGGAAAGGAGCCAAAGCCGGTGATTTTGACTATCTGGGATACTTTATCAAAAAAGGGCACGAACTGGGGCTGGAGATACACGCCTCATTGAATGTATTCTGTGCCGGACACAACTATTTTGACCGTGGAATGGTATATAGCGGACATCCGGAATGGGCTTCGATGGTGTACACTCCCGATAAAGGAATCATTCCAATCACCGAAGAGAAGCATAAATATGGTGCCATGATCAATCCTTTGAACGAAGAATATCGTACCCATATCCTGAATGTTCTGAAAGAAGTCGTGACCAAATATCCCGACCTGGACGGTCTGATGCTCGACCGGGTACGTTACGATGGAATAACCGCTGATTTTTCTTCATTGTCACGTAAGAAGTTTGAAGAATACATAGGTAAAAAAGTCGCAAACTTCCCCGAAGATATTTTCCGTTGGACTAAAAATGCAGATGGGAAATACACAACGCAACCAGGAAAATATTTCCGGAAATGGCTGGAATGGCGAACTAAAAACATTACTGATTTCATGGCGCTTGCCCGTAAAGAAGTCAAGGCAGCCAACCCTGACGTTTCTTTCGGCACGTACACCGGTGCCTGGTATCCATCTTATTATGAAGTAGGCGTAAACTTTGCCAGCAAAGAATATGATCCGGGCAAAGATTTCAGCTGGGCAACACCCGAATATAAAAATTATGGCTATGCCGAGCTGATAGACCTTTATGCTACCGGTAATTATTATACGGACATAACCATCGAGGAATACAGAAAAACGAACCGGAGTATCTGGAACGAAACTGATTCGCAGGCTCAATCCGGTACGTGGTATTGTGTAGAAGGCTCATGTCAGCATTTACGTCAGATATTGAAAGGTAATAAATTTATGGGAGGTATTCTGGTGGACCAGTTCTATGACAACCCCGCCAAACTTTCGGAAACGATAGAGATGAACCTTCGCCGTTCGGACGGATTAATGGTATTTGACATCGTACATATCATTACCAAAAATCTGTGGAAAGAAGTAGAGGAAGGAATGAAAAGAGGAGGCTCCTTATGAATAACCGGGCCTATGCATTAGACGCTTTGAGAGGATATGCGATTATTACGATGGTACTTTCTGCTACCATCGTAACGCAGGTGCTCCCCGGTTGGATGAGTCATGCGCAGACGCCGCCACCCGATCATATATTCAATCCTTCTTTGCCCGGCATTACATGGGTAGACCTTGTTTTTCCTTTCTTCCTGTTTGCAATGGGAGCAGCTTTCCCTTTTTCCATAGGTAAGCGTGCAGAGAAAGGTGACTCTAAACTGAAATTAGTATATGAAGCGGTGAAACGTGGAGTACAACTGACTTTCTTTGCCATCTTCATTCAGCATTTTTATCCTTATGTGCTGAGTTCTCCGCAGGACATCAGAGCCTGGTTGCTGGCTATTCTTTGCTTTGCGGTTCTGTTTCCGATGTTCATGCGCATTCCTTTGAAAATGCCGGACTGGGCACATACCGGCATAAAGATAGCCGCATACGGAATTGCGGTAATCATGATGCTTACTACTTCTTATGCCGATGGAAGAACGTTCAGCCTGTATTTTAGTAATGTGATTATTCTGTTATTAGCCAATATGGCCATCTTCGGTTCTGCCCTCTACATTTTTACGATGCATAACCGATGGTTGCGTTTGGGAGTTTTATTGCTGCTGATGGCTGTTATTTTGGGAAGTACTGTCGAAGGTTCCTGGACACAGGTGATATTCAATTATACTCCTTTGCCCTGGATGTATCGGTTTGATTATCTGAAATATCTGTTTATTGTAATTCCCGGCAGCATTGCCGGTGAGTATTTGATGGAATGGATGAAGGGCCGAAAGGATACCGAACAGCCGGCTTCACCGCAATACCGTAAGATAGGAATTGCGCTGCTGATATTGACTATGGTGATTATTGTATTCAATCTCTATGGGCTTTATACCCGTATGGTGACAGTGAATTTATTAGCGACACTTGTGCTGTTATTGATTGGCAAATTGGTTTTCTTACGTCCGACAGAAGGAATCGCTTTGTTATGGAAAAAGCTGTTTAATGCCGGAGCATATCTTCTTCTTTTGGGGCTATGTTTTGAACCTTTTCAAGAAGGTATCAAGAAAGATCCTGCCACTTTTAGCTATTTCTTTGTAACTTCCGGTCTGGCATTCCTTGCGCTCTTATTCTTAAGTATTGTTTGTGATTATTTCAGATGTGTGCGAAGTAGCCGCTTTCTTGTTATGTCCGGGCAGAATCCGATGATTGCTTACGTGGTTGGTGATTTATTCATTATGCCGTTGGCTAATATACTGGGAGTTGCCTCGCTGTTGTCTTACTTCCAGCAGAATGCGTGGCTTGGGTTCCTTCAGGGAGTAATCATTACGTCTTTAGCTGTTTTGGTAACGATGTTTTTTACTAAGATCAAGTGGTTTTGGAGAACTTGACATCATTCAATAGATATACCGACAGTATAATAACAGGCATTAAAAATAAGTTGAACAGAAAACAAAATGATAGATAAATAGTAAAATAGGAAGCATAATTTCCTTATTTCCCTATTTTTGCTATTTCTATCTTTTGATAGATGGGTCAAGATAGAAAGAGATATGCATATAATCTTGAATTAATATGCATGATTATGAATAAACGAGCGGTCATTTGCATAAAAAACACCGTATAGTTTGAAATAAACATAAGGTTGATTGAGCTAAAACATAAGGTTGATTGTAAATAAACATAAGGTTGCTTTTAAAGGAACGTCCCATTGCTTTAAAAGCAACGCTAAGTCCGTTTAAAAGGAGCACATTTTAGCTCTAAAATGATGGGTATCTTATTTATTAGACTTTGTTTTAGGATGAAAAATATTAATCAGAATGATGCAAAGTAATATAAAAAAAGAAAGATATTACAGAATAGCATGAAAAATAACGCAAAAAGAATGCATATAGATGTATATTCGCAATAAAGTGATTTCCTGTAACGGCAAATCTCTGTCATTTTATTCTCTATCCTGTGCAGTGATGGAAATACGCCCGTTAAAGAGTTTATAATTATCAAAATGACAAAATGCCATTTTGATAATTATATAACATGGTAAGTCTTAATAAAACGATTCCTTTTTCAATGGCCATCCTGTGATAGTTGACATATAAGGAATCAATGACATAGCCATTTTCATTTGACCTTTGTAATTGGGATGCCATACTGCTCCTAAGTCTGTAGTCGAATCGCAAAGGCCTTCGGGAAGAACTGTTATATAAACTTTCTTATCATTCAAGTCTTTGCGCATACGCTCCATGTATTGAACGATCTGCCGTTGAGCAATAGCCGGACTGATGCATAATATTGGGACATCTCCGTAATTTGCACGAAGACGGCTTATTAGTAGCTTATAAGCATGAATAAACTCATCTTCCAACGGATATATATTGGTGGAAAAATCATTAGTTCCTAAATTAACAACCACCAAATCGGGCTTGTATGTTTTAAAGTCCCATTTCTTATCCAAATTCATATCAAATGTATTCAGCATACGGTCTTTCATTGTCACGGCAGATATTCGGACGGAATCTCCATAATTGCGGACTACTCCACGTCCGGAATGTGCAATAAGCGTATAATCGGCATTGAAATAGCGGGCGATAATAGTGGCATAAGATAAGTTGCAATTCTCCGTTTCAGCTTTATAAGGTTCGCTACGGTCTTTCCCTTCTACACCATAGCCACACGTCAGCGAGTTACCGATAAATTCGATATGTCTGGACGGGCACTCAGTTTCTTTCATCAGTTCTCCTTTATTGTGAAGCACAAATTGATGAATGGTTGTCTTTCCCCATTCCCCTTCCGTACGTTTTTGAATCAACACATGATGGAGGCCTTTATCCATGCCGGAAATGAAATTAATCAAAGTATCTTTACCGGATACTTTTACCGTTTTGTGTAAAAGGCTGTCTACAAAAACATTGTAATAATTAATACCAGTATCTGAAATCTTCATAGACAATTCTCCTCCCGAAAGTCGGGTACGAAGATAAGTACCGGTCCAGTCGAAAGAAACAGAACCATCACTCTGTATTTCCGTACGTCCCACGTAAGAAACGTTTTCATCATTAGCTTTATAGTATCTGTTCTTTGTAGTTTGAGCATTTACATCTTCAAACAACAGACAGAGGCTAACCAGAACTAACACATTTTTCCACATATCGTTTTCTAAATTAATCAAAGGTAATCACACAACTTCCGGACCCGTCGGATACAATTTTAAGTCCTTTGGCTGTTACTTTATTACCGGTAATTGTTATTGATTTACTTTTCTCTATAATCGTAAAAGACTTCTTAGTATAATTGACAGGCAACTGTATTGTCCTGTCGACGCTCTTCTTGCAATCTATAAAAAGGACCTTTTTATTATCTATAACACCTTCATAACACAGCAAATCATCATCATCAGAAACAGGAGACTTAAACCAGGTATACACTCCGCTCCAATGAATAATATCCCCCTTTTTGTGTTCTCTATCAGCTATAATCTTGTGGTACGTCTTATTGCTGGAATTTCCTATGAATATAATATCATCATCTGATATTTCTTCATGATTTCCCAATCCGTCGGCAAACAGATAAGAAGATTGATACGCATTTGCGCTTTTCTCAATGAAACGGCGAAATGACGGATACTCTTTCTTTGTAAAGGTAGAAACATCCTTTTGTACTGTCCAGTCCACATACTTGCCATTGGCAGTTAATGTATGTGTCTCCTTGTCAAACATAGATTGCATTCCGTAATACATTTGTACTGTCACGGGAGACTCATTTTGAAATTCATGAGTAACCAAGACTTGAATGTTATTTCTATAAATAGAATAATTGACAGTCTCAATACATAAGATCTCATTCAGAAGTGTTTTTCCACTACTGGTATCGGCTTTGGAAGGGTTCATTATTTCATTGATTACTTCAATCTTTATCTCTTTTGTCAGAGTCGATAGATCTGTCTTTATTTCTTTGCCGTCTATGTAAATACGATAACCGATATTGCGGGCAGTTTGAGTAACTTCATCCAGATAGGGATGATTTCCTCCACACCACCCGTATCCGGTTATATTAAAAGGACCGATATTGTCACTGTAAGCCAGATTCAGAAGAGAAGTCGGAGAAGCATCGGGCAGAGTGACAGGAGCAGGCATATTGTTGTCAATTGTTCCTACTCTATAAAATGTGAACAGTTCATTGAACATACACTTCTTGAACCAATAAAGAATATCGGTTTTGGCATCTAACTTGGCTGATATATATAAATCTTCGCCGGTTATTTTCACTCTCATTTCTTCAGATATCGTTTCAGTCCCGGGAGAGTCTTCTTCTGCAGAAGGCTTATCCGGGAGTCCGGAAGAAATTCCCGAATCTCCATTCGAGCAGGCTACTAAGTGCCAGGATAAAAATACGAATGCAAGGATTAAACGTTTCGTCATGGCTTCTATCTTTATTTTAATTCAAATTTGAGAACATCTTTGATATCCATAGCTGATGCTGCTATGATAGCTTCAAATTTGCCCGGTTCACAAATCCATTCATGTCTTTCCGCATCAAAAAAGCTTAATGCCTCTTTATCAATAGACAAAGAAACTATTTTTTCTTCACCCGGCATTAATTTTACTTTCTTAAATCTCTTTAATTCTTTCACCGGGCGGGGAAGAGAAGACTTTATGTCTCTGATATAAAGCTGAACAATTTCCTGTCTTTCACGGTTCCCTGTGTTCTTGACAGCTAAACTGAAAGTTATTGTTTCGTCAACTGACATGACTTTCTTGTTTGCTGTTAGTTTTCCATACGCCTACCACTCTGTTTCCAATGGGGTGATTCACATCTTGATAAACAGGAGCTTGCGTCATGAAAGATGATGCCAGAAAAGGCATAATTGCTATGATATTTATTGATTTCATTGTTTTGTTATTTTTGTCCGTATAAACAGTATAAATATAATATGCTGATGGAATTTGCCATCAGCATATTATCCAAATGATTATTATAAGCCTAAGAAAGCTGTCGGTGCATCTGTGGTTATCAGATCAAAACCATTGTCAATACACCATTGCATCTCAGAAGGGATATTTACAGTCCATACATTGGAGGTCATCCCTGAATTTTTCAGATCTTTCAACCAATCCGGATTTTTATGATAAGCCCAATAATTGTAATCTGCCCCGGTAGCTCCCAATTGTTTCAGTTCCTTGGGCGAAATATCCTGTCCCAAATACAAAATTGGAGTTTTAGGAGGTGCCAGACGTATAAACTCACACATCACATGACGGGAAAAAGAGATGTATTCTACTCTGTGAGTCAATTTTTTCTCTTCCACCAACTTTAGGATCATTTCAACGGCTTTCGTTTCACGTTCCGGAGTACTGAGAGGTTTCATTTCCAGTATCAGATGTATTTTAAGTTTCTTCGCTTTATCAAGGAACTGCTCTAAAGTTGGCATATTCTCTCCATTGCTTAACTTTAAAGTGCGTAGCACGTCAGAAGATGTTTTCTCCAGAGAGTATCCTTCATGCCATCCGTCATGATTCAACATCAATTCATCGTCAGCTGTCAGCCATACATCAAATTCCGAACCATAACAACCTATTGAATCAGCTTTCACTAAAGCCGCTAGCGAGTTCTGTGCAGATCCGGGTGTATTCCAGAATCCACGATGGGCAATAACTTTGGTCTGATGAGATTCTTTTTTTTGCTTGCCACGTCTTGATACAATCAGATTAGCCAGTCTGTCCATGACTTCATGATCTTTCGGGTTTGTTGATTTATACATATCAAGAACTGCATGATTGCCACTATAATAGGCCATTGCAGATGTACGGAAGGCTTGTTGTCTTTCAAAATGATCAATATACGCTACCAGACGATTATAAAACGAGTCCTTGGCATCAAACAATGCTCTTTCATCAAATTCAAGTTCCATCCCCATGTTCAGAGTGGCGGCAGATTGACATGCTTCTTCCAGTCTTTTATCGGGAATAGAGGCTTTAAAAAAGTGGTTCGGTTGTTGATAAGCGATATCAAAGCCTAATTCCCTCCATTGGTTGTAGCCTTTTGCCTGCCAATACGGAATCCAACAAAATGTTTTGTTCTTCGAATGAATATACTTACTTAATGGAACTGACAGATCTTTGGTGAAATCAATATCCTCTGCCAGCCAGTAGAAACCGGATAATTTCAGATGTTTGTATTTTGCCTGTTTGAATCGCTTCATTAACTCATCGATATACCAACAGGTGGCCTTCACCTGATCCTCTTGTCTGGAAAAGTCCATTGGCTCACCATCCACTTCTCCCCAATCTTTTTGTCCGGGAAGAACTTCCGGAAGACATAGTACTATCTGATGAGTAAAATCCGGTTTTCCGATTTCTTTAATCTGTGTTCCGATACATCGATCTAAGGCAGACAGCGCTTTACCATCTTCAAAAAGACGATCTAATAACCATAGCCATTCTGTTTTTCTTGCATTTTTGTCCGAATAGCGTGTTGCAAAGCCACAGCCTTTTCCGTCTGTGAACTCCAAAAACAAGAATCCGTCAAATAACCAGTCTTTATGTCCATCTGCAAACTGGTGTACCACATAGGGGAGAAATTGATCCGAAGTCCAGTCAATACGATGCACGCCTCCCTGGTAAATAAGTGCCAGATCTTTTATTTTATCTTGTCTATATCCTTTATCTATGGATAGCGCATGGCTATCCATAGTAATAAATAACAGACAGAAACATATCAATCCTTTTAGATATAGTGAGAAATAGTTCATAATTTTCATGTTTTTAGTTACATACCCCAAGCATAAACTTCACCAAGACTAACTCTCAGCCCGTCATAAGTCGGATAGGTATCAGTTATTACAAAACGAATGTATCTGGCTTGTGTTGCAGGAACGTCCATATTAACGTTGGGTTCTCCGATTTTGGGAGAAGTCCAGTCTTTTAATTTGACCCAATTCTCGTTATCGATACTAGCTTCTACATAACCGGCTTTCGATGTGCCTGCCCATACGTGTGCTGCTGGTGCAACAGGGTTAGCAAATCCAAATCTGAATAATGTATATTCTTTCCCCATGTCAAATACAAAGTAATAGGGCAAGGGCTCTTTTACATCCCATCGGCATAGCCATTGTGTGCCAGGATTATTGTCTATCAATGATTCCACTCCCCATCCCATATTCAGATACCATCCGCCGTCTTGGGTACAACAGTTGTTGAAATCTATAACACTCCATCCTTTCTTGTCTATTGGGTCCGGTTGGAATTTAACTGTGTACAGTTTGGACGCAGCATCAGGACTTATACCATATTTTGAAACGGAAGTAATGCGTAGTGGAAGTATATAGTCACCAAATAAATAAGTACCCTCTTCCGGTATTAACCCTTTCTTGTGGTATTTAATTTTAATGAATGTCTCCTTCATGCCTGTTAAGATAACTCCTTTATTATCTACAGTAAAGGAACTCTCCGGCAACATTTTATAGGCTGTGCCATGAGCGGTATTATAATCAGTGACTAACTGAGGATCGACTTCAATCTGAAATGAAACATCTTCGGCATTAGAATAATTAGTTCTTATCTTTACGAATAGTTCTCTTTCATTCAAATCGCCGAAAGTCGGCATAAAATCAGTAACCGGACTCATACCAGGAACATCCATTTGCAAATAAGGTTCCTTAATAGTAGGTACAATAATGGTTTTTAGTCTCTCATCATCTGCTGAGATAAAATTTTGCACCACACTCATTTGTATGGGCAAGCCATATTCCTTTCCCGTAGAAAGAAGATCGGATAGACGGTCGGCATTCCATTTAATATCAAAAGCTTTCCGATAGTCGGAATCGCTGAGACGCAGAGCAGGCTGAAGAATGGTATAACAATCGGAAGGCAATAATTGGATCGATGTTCCGTTATCCGTATTATAACTCTGAAGTACAGTCTCGTCAACAGAAATGGAAACTTCCGCCTCCTGCTTTCCTTTCCCACTTTTGATAACAAATAATTGATAGGGGGTATCCATACCACGGAATACCTCCGTTTCTGTATAGGTAGAATGCAATAGTCCGATTTGATCATTAACCATGAGATTATCACGATCATCAGTACATGCCGATGCAATAAAAAGTGCAGCAGCTATGAATTGTATTGTCTTATGTTTTTTCATATTTATATCCATTACATATATTTACCATCCGTAATTTTGAGTAATATTCTTCATTTCACTCAATTGTTCTTGATTGATAGGGAAGAAATAATGCTTAGGCTCAAATACCCGGGGACCACCTTTCCAAACATTTGATGTCCGCGACCAAGAATCTTCGTATGAAGTGGCCAATAAATTAAGAGAATATTCCGGTCCGGGAAACTCTTGTTGAGCAATCATCCAGCGACGGGCATCATAATATCGGTGTCCCTCAAAGGCTAATTCTACCATGCGTTCCTTTTGAATCAGCATCCGCAACAAATCCTTATTGCCTTTCACTTCCGGATACGCTGTTTCGAGGGCATTTAAACCGGAACGTTCGCGAACAAGGTTAATATACTTCAATGCTTCCGTTTCATTGCGTTCGGGCTTCTCATTGCAAGCTTCAGCATAGTCAAGATATATTTCGGCCAAACGGAAATAGGGCCAGAATACGGTTCCCCAACTGCCACTTTCTGTATTAAGAGCAGGATCGAGTGGGCGTCTCCACAGATATCCGACTTTGACACAATCTCCGGATTCTAAGTACGAGGACGATCCTCCCGTAAAAAAGGTAACTTGTTTTATGCCTTTATATTGATTGATCCAATAAAAACCATTTGGAAATACAGAAGCATAAAAACGGGCGTCACGTCCGACGCAGCTATTATGCGCTTTAAATCCAGGTGCAAAACTGGCTCCCGGCTGCTTAAAATTTTCTGTAAAACCGGTATTGGTATATCCCGATTGCTTATCAATTACAGGATTCCCGTTATTATCATATCCGGTAACAGGATATCTTCCGGATTTAGCCATCGGATAAGTATCTACTAATTTCAGAGACGGGCAGAAGCCACCGACACCCAATTCACAAACTCTAGGAGGCATGCACCGGCTATACAGATAGAAACCTATAGCCCCGAGTCCAGTATTAGTAGGATTACGTCCCCAGGCACCCCAGATCGTTTCTTTATTCCACTCTTCAAAAAGAACTCCTTGATAAGATTTGATGGCACGCAGTAAAGGGTCTGCTTCAGTCTGGTCTTTGTACAATTCATAGATGTTCATATCTATAACGTCTTTGGCAGCTTTAGCGGCTTTTTCCCATTTTTGAGGATCGGGACTTTGTGGAAAAAGGAAATCACCATACAGATTCTTCATTTGTCCTTTATAAAGATCGCATCCATTATACAATGGACTGGCGGCATAGAGCATTAAACGCGCTTTGGCAGCCATTGCCGCTCCCTTGGTGATACGTCCTGCCCATTTTGTGAAATCGCTGATCTCTGCAGGAAGTTCTGCAATAGCCTTATCATATTCTTCAGCTATGAAATTTACGTTTTCATCAACTGTATGACGGTCTATCGTTTCCGGTTTTATAAGTTCATCCGATTCGATGTCTCCCCAGATATACACAGGACCATATTGACGGAATAGTTCAAAGTAATAATAAGCTCGCAGAAAACGTGCTTCTGCTTTCATTATACGTCTCGTTTCAGAGTCAATCTCCAAACATTCGTCAACATGGTTCATGAATATACTAGCTTGTTTTATGCCTGTATACTTTGCTTTCCAAATATTATAGTTTGGAGTAGAAGGTCCCCATGATCCATTATTGAAAGAGAGGTAGTTGACCCACTGATACCAGGAGAACATGGCTTCATCACTACGGGGAACTGCGCTTCCTTCTTCCAGATATTCATATTCCCGTGGCAAGTAGCTATAAACATGCGCTAAATACTGTTCGGTAGAGACACGCTTACTAAAGGTTTCGTCTTGTGTAAGCTGGTCGAGCAAAGTCACATCCAGATAATCGTTGCATGATACCAAGCTGAATGCAACGGTGAAGTATAGGAATATTCCTAAAATTCGTATCTTTTTATTCATAGTTCTAATATACTTTAAAAGTTAAGATTAAGACCTAAGGTGATTGTTCTCATCTGAGGATATATATTTCCATAGTTGGAATCGAGTTCGGGATCCCACAATTTGAATTTGCTGAATGTCAAAAGGTTGACACCCTGTGCATAAACACGAATTGATGACATGCCCAGACGTTTATAAATATGCTTCGGAAGGGTATATCCTATCTCCACATTTTTCAAACGAAGAAAACTCATATTACGTTGCCAGTAGGTGGAGGGTTGAAGATTATTCTCTACCTTGCTCATAGAAAGCCGTGGATAAGTAGCATTAGGATTGCTGGTTGTCCAACGTTTTTCGGCTACATCTGCGTAAATCTGTCCTAAACGCTCTATATTATCAGAGGCACCATAAAGAGCGTCTCCACCGATAATACGAGTCACATTTCCTACTCCCTGCATAAACAGAGAAGCGTCAAATCCTTTCCAGCCCAGACTAATACCAAATCCATAATTTATTTCCGGTACGTCCGTATAGCCAATCGCTACCTTATCGTATGCGTCGATAACGTTATCACCATTGATGTCTTTATATTTAATATCACCAGGACGAACGTTTCCAAAGTTTTGTTTGGGGCTATTGGCTATATCTTCTTCTGACTCAAAAAGACCTAGAGCTATAAGACCGCGTTGCTGACGATAGGCAAATCCAGCTTCACTTTGGTAGGGCCATATAGGAGTCGGTTTATCATCATACAACTTTTTATTTCGATTGTAAGTGAAATTGGCACGGGCAGAGACATACCAGTCATTAAATCGTTGTTCATACTCCATAGAACCATCGAAACCTTGATTCTTCATTTCTCCAAGATTCACATACTGGGTTTCATTGAGACCGACGATTGAAGGAACACTTTCTTGCTGAATATAGATACCGGTACGCTTTTCATAAAAATAATCAAGTTGGAATTTAAGCTGGTCAAATAAGCCAAGTTCCAGTCCCACATTCGCTTTTTGAGCTTTCTCCCATGAAACATTCAGGTTTCCCGGAATACCTGTAGAAATACCTACGATACTTCCACTACCGGGATTCGTTCCGAAAATATAGCCGTATTGTCCTTCTTTCATGGTGGAGTTGAATGCAAAACGTCTGTTTCCGCCAATCTGGTCATTACCTATTTCTCCATACGAACCTTTGATTTTCAACAGGTGGATAGTAGAACGCAACGGATCCCAGAAAGCTTCGTTGCTTAGCATATATCCTATAGCAAAAGAGGGAAAGAAACCAAAACGTTTGTCAGGTGCGAAATTCTCAGAGCCATTGTATCCGAAGTTAAATTCAGCAAAATAACGGTCGTAATATGAATAAGTAGCTCTACCGGCAATACCGATGTTTTTGTGGGCAAAAGCGTCTACATAATTACCCGGGAAATTGTCTGTATAGTTACGCATACTAAAAAGAAACAAGGCTCCAACACGGTGCTTTTCTCCAAAGAGGCGGTCGTAATTGGCTGAGGCTTCAAAGTTGATAGTACGTGTGCCCGAATTCGTCCGTGTGAGTTTCATATAATCACTACCTTCAGTACTCCTTACAAAGTCAAGATTTCCTTCTTCATCACGTCCTGTTGCATAGTAGGTAGATGGTGTTACAATGCGGTTTAGTGTATGCGCATTGTAGGCGTCCCATGAGAACTTAACATTGGCTTTTAATCCCGGAGTTACCATTTTTGAGAAATCCTGTGTAAGCGAAATAAGTGATTGCGCATTGTTGAAGAAATCCTGCGAGTACCCAGAGTTATTCAGGCTGTTATAAGGATTGGTACCCGTACTTGGTTTAGCTAAAGTGCCATCTGAATAAATAGTAGGAGTAGCTATCGGAGAAGTACGGATCATATAAGCATACAAATCTGATAGTGAACCATAAGGACGGTTCTTGGTCTCATATTGATTGGACAGTGAGAGACTCAGCTCAGTAGATGAAGTTACATTGATATCAATATTTGAACGAAAACTAAACTTGTTATAGCGCATTGAAGCATCGTAGCGGTCTTTATCCGAAATATTGAATACACTGCCTTCCGAATAAAAGGAGCCGCCTACATAATAACGTATTTTAGGAGATCCCCCGGTAACGTTGATATTCACGCGTGTGGTGTTGGAGAAGTCTTTAAACAATGTTTGCATCCAATCTACATTCGGGTAAAGATCCGGATCTGTATTATTCAGGTATTTTGCTTTTTCTTCAGGTTGTATAGCCAAGCGTCCGGATGATTCCAAAGTAATATCATTATAATAATTGATCCATTGTTCCGTATTAGCCAATTCGGGCATACGTACTGGATTGGTAAAACCATATTCTACGCGTGCATTAATCTTAGGTGCTGATTCGGTTCCACGTTTTGTCGTGATAAGTACAATACCATTGGCTCCACGCACTCCATATAATGCTGTTGCGGTAGCGTCTTTCAGAATAGAGAAAGAAGCGATATCCTCAACATCTACAAGGTCCATACTACGTTCTACTCCATCAACCAGCACTAAAGGTTTGTTGCCTGCACCGAAAGTATTGATACCCCGAATCCAAAAATCAGCACCTGCACCCGGTTCACCTGAACGCTGCATGACAACTATACCAGCCAACTGTCCGGCCAAACCGGAACTCAATTTAGCAACAGGCATTTTCAGCTCATTCATCGAAACTGTATTGATGGCACCAATAACGCTTGCTTTTCGCTGTTTACCATATGCTACTACGGTAACTTCGTCAAGTTCTGCTGTTTGGGGTTGCATTTTAACTACGATATTTGTTTGCTTACCCACCAAAATAGTCTGCGTTTCCATTCCAAGAAAAGAAACGACTAGTTTATCTGTTGGCAAGACTTCTATCACAAATGTTCCGTCCAAGTCAGTGATAACTCCCCTTGAACGTCCTTCTACCAATATTGATGCACTGGGAATAGGTTCTCCAAATTCATCCAAGACTTTTCCTGTTACTTTCTTGCCAGGATTGTCCTTTACTACTTTGATCTCATCTTTTTGTAAAGAATGAGCGAGAGTATTACTGGCGTTCATGTTTACTAGTGATAATAAACAGAATGTCGTAACAGTCCAGATTTTAATTGAAAAAATGTTTTTTCGTAAGTCCGACATCATACATTAATAATTTAAAGTTAAGTAATTCTGTATTTTTTTCTTCTTTAGATTTGATAATTTCCCTAATTATAAGTTCGGTATTATATTCATAGGCTGTTTTGTTTTATAATTTATAATTATTTTGAGGTATGTACTTAATAAAAATATTGCATATATTTCTCAGATAATGTCTTGGCCAACAATATCGGGTTCTCTCCAGAAATTATAGGATGGTGCTCTTTGGATAATGTCCACTCATATTCGAAGTCAGTAATTGATTGATAAAATTGTTTTTCATCAAACTTCTGGCCGGATGATGAAGCGGTTATTACTTCTGTTGTAAAGCGCTTCCAACGTTCACGATAATAACTGTAAGTTAATCCACCCCAGCCCCTGTTTGCATAGTCATTTAACTGGGTTGCCTTTTGTCCCCATACTGTCAGGATACAACGTGCATTTTCCTCATAATATTCTTTTTCAGCTTCTGTTTTTCCAAAAGAACGTGCATCGTCAATCCACTTACCGATTGAGAAATTGGTTTCACAGGATAATAGACGGTCTGTATCTATCAATAGTGCATCCATTTGATCGGCCCATTTCTTCATTCCATCTATGTCTTTTTCTGAATAACATTGAGTGAAATGATCTCTAAACGAGGAAAAGAGATTTCCTAATACTTGCCGTCCTACATTTATTACATCAAATCGATATCCAGTATTGTTTATATGACTGGCTTTCAACATTTCTGTCCAAATATCCCATAAGTCACGATTGTTGTAAGTGATGTCCGGATAGGTATTCCAACTATCTGTGCCCACTAACATTGGACGTGCATTCATTAAAACGGCTTGCCCTGCTGTTGCATACTTTTTATATATTTTTTTATGTAATGAATCCCATGCTTTCAGAATATGTCTATCTTGATTTCCCCCTCTGCATTTTGCCCAGTTTTGAATCCATTGATCAGTTGTTAACGGATACTCCCATGCCTGGTCAAATACAAATTCATACATAAAAGGATTCACATCGAAGCCTTCCAAGGTAGCTCCTAGGCCATATACATTCTCACCACCTTCTACAAAGAGTTTTTCAATTTTGACATCAACATCATCCAGATTTCCGACCATCATGGAGTTTCCACCAAAATTGCCTAAGTAGCACCACATATATGGTTTTCCGTAGTACATTTCCGTATTCCTCCATATTTCTGTACTGTCACAATAGTAATCCAACAGTATGAGTTTGTCATCTGGCACAGCCTCCAGGAAAGAACGGATTCTGGGTTGTGTCCATTTCTTTTGATCATGGTAAAACATCCATGTCATTTGCAACCACTTAGCCTCAGCATCTACTTGATAAATGGACTCATATATCTTCTTAGAAACCTTTGCCAGGAAATCTTCATTCCAATTTGGAGAATCAACCTCATTAAAAGGATCAATTCCATAAATATGATCTGTGCCATATATTGCCGTCTGCTCTTCCAAATACATTTTTTGAATGATGTTGAACAGAGAGTCCATTGGTTCTATAAAATGACTGCGATATTTTGAATCATATCCTCCCCATTGACTCATTTCGTGAATTTTGGCATCTGGATAGATTGCTTTAAGTTCTTTAGGTACGTGCCCAGAAAATGCAGGTAAAACAGGGGTCATATTAAAGTCGCGTTCCCTCTTTAATATTTGTTTCTGTAATACTTCTTGTTGCTCCAACCATGATTTCGGCAGGGGACTTTGCCAATAATCGACATTAGACATACGATGCCAGGGCAAGTGCGCAGGTCCTGTGAAATATGAACGTATTTGTTCATCGTTTAATCCTAATTTGCTCCAGACCTTATACCATACTGTCTCTTGTCCACTGATAGCTAATGGCATCGTAATTCCATTTAATGCCATCCAGTCAATCAACCTTTCCCAATCAGACCATTTCCAATAAGGCATTGTATATCCAAATGTACAGTAGTTCAAGAAGAAGCGATTGTCACACTTAGAACGGATAGATATTGGTTGAGGAATTACTGGTAACTCTTCGGGCATATCAATGCTATCAGAGGCATACCAAGATACATTCGTATGGCAGTAATATTTCAGATAATGGTTAAGACCTACGGCCAAAGAATTATTATTATTTCCTTTTATGCGAATTTTCTTGTGTGCCGATTCTAGTATAAAACGATCCATCTGGTTTGAGTCATTTAGTAATTCAAATTCAAAAGAATCTGCATGTTGAGAAAATAATCTCTGGCACATCTGTTCTAATACTGGGTTACTTGATCCAGTATCCTTTCTACAACTTGTAAAAAGAAAAATTGTAAGTATTATATAGAAGTATTGTCTGTTCATATCAGGGTAATAAAAATAAGAATGTATTATATGTTAGATATTTGATTTTCATGGATGTATAATTTCATTTGTTTCTCGTAACTCTTCCAGTACTTTCCAGCATTGAAATAATCCCCTTGGTACATGAAAGCAGCCTTTCCATTTCCCACCTTTGAGTGGCAGCAATACTTCTCCCTGCCGATTCAGATAACCGAACCATTCCGGATATTCCGGATCTTTGAAGTGTGTCCATGTGTAGTCATGTACCTTCTCAAACCATTCCAGACATTTTTTATCTCCGGTCAGCTGATAACCTTTCAATAATGAAATCAAGGATTCAATGTGCACCCACCAAAGTTTCTGATCCCACTCCAATTGTTGGGGAGGACAACCGTTACGGTCCATAAAGTAATAGATGCCGCCACATTGCTTGTCCCAACCGTAATCAAGCATTGTTAAGGTGGTTAACATTGCTTGTTGTATGAGCTCCGGTCGGTCCAGCCTTTTGCCCAGATCCATGATAAACCACATCGCTTCGATAGCATGACCGGGGGTCACCTGACGACCTTCGAAGCAATCAACCAGATTACCGTCCATATCGACATTCTCAACAATGATACCACCCAGCTCCGGACGATAAAAGACATTCATCACTTCATGGATGCAGGTTTCCATTGTTAGTTTTAAGTAGTCAGGGTCCAGCAGATGTTCTATCTCCAAAGCCAGATTGCAAAGGATCATCGGGAGAGCGAAGTTCTTCAAGTTTCGTGTATCTGGATGAAGCTTATTCCATTTACCTTTCGGATTATCAACTTTAGAGAGTATGATTTCAAAAGTTTTTTTTGCTATGTCTGCATATTCCTGACTTCCGGTAGCAAGACTCAACTGCCCGAAGGCCATGGTGGCAAAAGTATATGAGAAAATATTGTATGGTTCTACTAATGGTCTACCCGAACGATTGAGTGAAAAATACCAGTTGTAATCTCCATTATGTCCATATTTTTTCAAGAACTCACCACCCTGAACGGCACAATCCAGCCATTCCTGTCGTTTTTCCACCTTGTTGTAAAGCATGGAGAACATCCACACCTCACGTCCCTGCAACCAGATGAATTTATCTGTATCAAAAACTCCTCCTTTGCGGTCTAAGCAGGTGAAATAACCGCCAAACTCAAGATCTTGAGAGTGTTCGAGCCAGAATGGAAGGACATTATCCAATAATTCATTCCGATATTGATTGGCTAGTGTTTTAAAATCCATATATCTTTAAGTGTTAAGTTATTAAGGTTTCTTTCTTCTACTGTTCCGACCGGGTCCAGTATCTTTCAATCTCTTCCAGTGACTTTCCTGTGGTCTCCGGCACGAGTTTCCATACGATGAGCATATACGGCACGCACATGACTGCGAACAGGAAGAATGTTCCGGCGGGGGTGAGGTTCTGGAGCATCCAGGGGGTTAACTGTCCGATCAGGTACGTTCCTATCCACAGGGCGAATCCTGCAATGGACATCGCCAGTCCGCGCACCTTGGTGGGGTACATCTCCGAAAGGAGCACGAACACCACGGCACAGATGGAGACGGCACAGCAGAATACATAGAACAGGAAGAAAACGAGCAGGAAGAGGCTGGATACTCCCCAGGAATCACCGAAGAGGAAGTAAATGCCGATCAGCAGGAGGGAGACAACCATCCCCGAAACTCCGTAATAGACCAGTTGCTTGCGCCCGACCCTGTCGATGATTACAAGAGCAAGAACAGTGGTCAGAGTGTTGACTAGTCCTACGAGAACTTGGTAAAAAACGCAAGTTTGTCGCTTTGACTGTTAAATATATGCAGAGAAAATCTTATCTTTGCCTTCGTTAAACTAACTAATACCCCCATTTATGAAAAGAAATCATTATTTATTTACCCTTATTCTCTTGTTAGGGTGCTCTATCTTTGTGAAAGCTTCAGACACCGTTTTTGTACATCAGACGCAAATTCCCATTTTAATTGAGCGGCAGGATAACGTATTGTTCTACTTTCGTTTAGATGCAAAAGAAAGCCGGATGATGGATGAGATCGTTTTGGATTTTGGAAGGAGTGTCAATCTGTCGGATGTACAGGCTGTCAAACTCTATTATGGCGGTACGGAAGCTTTACAAGATAGAGGAAAGAACAGATTTGCACCTGTTGATTATATCTCCAGTCACCGTCCGGGGAATACATTGGCAGCAATACCATCTTATTCGATAAAATGTGCGGAAGTCTTGCAGCCTTCTGCAAAAGTTGTTTTGAAGAGTCATTATAAGTTGTTCCCGGGGATTAATTTCTTTTGGATCAGCTTGCAGATGAAGCCGGAGACTTCTCTTTTCACTAAAATAAGTTCCGAACTTCAATCAGTGAAGATAGATGGTAAAGAAGCCATTTGTGAAGAACGGTCACCGAAAGACATTATTCATCGAATGGCAGTGGGGGTCCGCCACGCCGGTGATGACGGTTCGGCTTCTTTCCGTATTCCCGGATTGGTAACTTCAAATAAAGGAACGCTGCTTGGCGTATATGATGTCCGTTATAATAGCAGTGTCGATCTGCAGGAATATGTAGATGTCGGTTTGAGCCGAAGCACGGATGGCGGTAAAACATGGGAAAAGATGCGCCTTCCTCTTTCGTTCGGTGAATACGATGGTTTGCCTGCTGCACAGAATGGAGTAGGGGACCCTTCTATTTTGGTAGATACCCAAACGAATACAATTTGGGTTGTTGCCGCATGGACACACGGAATGGGTAATCAACGTGCCTGGTGGAGTTCTCATCCCGGAATGGATCTGTATCAAACGGCACAACTGGTGATGGCAAAAAGTACGGATGACGGTAAAACCTGGTCGAAACCGATTAATATAACCGAACAAGTAAAAGACCCTTCTTGGTATTTCTTGCTTCAGGGACCGGGACGGGGAATAACAATGAGTGATGGAACTTTAGTATTCCCTACTCAGTTTATCGACTCTACCCGTGTCCCTAATGCCGGTATCATGTATAGTAAAGACCGCGGAAAAACATGGCAGATGCACAACATGGCACGCACCAATACAACCGAAGCGCAAGTAGTAGAAATAGAGCCCGGAGTGCTGATGCTGAATATGCGGGATAACCGTGGAGGAAGCCGTGCTGTGGCAATTACAAAAGATCTGGGCAAGACATGGACAGAACATCCTTCCTCTCGGAAGGCCTTGCAGGAACCTGTATGTATGGCTAGTTTGATCCATGTGGAAGCTAAAGATAATGTACTTGATAAAGATATTCTTTTGTTCTCGAATCCGAATACGACCAGAGGACGCAATCATATAACTATTAAAGCTAGCCTGGACGATGGGCTGACCTGGCTTCCCGAACATCAGTTAATGCTGGATGAAGGAGAAGGCTGGGGATATAGCTGTCTGACAATGATTGATCGGGAAACGATTGGTATCTTGTATGAGAGTAGTGCAGCTCACATGACATTTCAAGCTGTAAAACTGAAAGATTTGATTCGATGAAAAGTCTTCGAATCTTTTTGGGGATTGCATTTTTATTCCATACCTTATATATATTGGGGGCAGATCATTTGCGTCTGCTTCCCCAACCTCAGCAATGTGTGCTTGCAAAAGGATATTTTGTCATGGGGAAAATGCAGCTTTCCACTCCTGTGCTTTCGCAGGAATGGAAGCAGTTTGTGACGGAAATGGGAGGTACTCTGACTGATCAGTCGGCATCCTCTATCAATATAAAATTGGTTGATGCGGTTGGCAATGTACCTGTCAATCAGGATGAGGCTTATCGTCTGACTATTACTCCAAAGGCAATTACTGTGGAGGCTGTAGCAGAGCGTGGAGTATATTGGGCGATGCAAACGCTATATCAGCTAAAAGAAGAAAAGGGAAAGAAAATCCGACTGCAATGTGGTACTATCACTGATTGGCCGGCTTTCAGGATTCGGGGTTTCATGCAGGATGTAGGGCGTAGCTACTTGTCTTTGGAGGAGTTGAAACGTGAGATAGCCATATTATCCCGATTTAAAATCAATACCTTTCATTGGCACTTGACGGAAAATCAGGCATGGCGTCTGGAAAGTAAAATCTTTCCGATGTTGAATGATAGTGCGAATATGACTCGTATGGCGGGTAAATATTACACGTTGGAGGAAGCGAGAGAGTTGACCAAGTTCTGTAAAGCTCATCAGGTACTGTTGATTCCGGAGATTGATATGCCCGGACATAGTGCGGCATTTATCCGTACTTTCCGTCATGATATGCAAAGTCCGGAAGGAATGAAAATCCTGAAACTCCTGCTGGATGAGATTTGTGAAACGTTTGATGTTCCATATCTCCATATTGGAACAGATGAAGTGCATTTTACCAATCCGCAGTTTGTGCCCGAAATGGTGGCTTATATCCGTGATAAAGGGAAAAAAGTGATTTCCTGGAATCCCGGATGGAAGTATAAGACAGGTGAGATCGATATGATGCAGCTTTGGAGTTATCGTGGCAAAGCCCAACAAGGTATTCCCGCTATTGACTCCCGTTTCCATTATTTGAATCATTTTGATACGTTCGGCGATATAATTGCTCTATATAATAGTCGGATTTATAATGCAGATATGGGAAGTGATGATCTTGCCGGAGTCATTATGGGTATCTGGAATGATCGTTTAATCGACAAAGAGTGGAATATGGTTCTGGAAAATAACTTTTATCCGAATATGCTGGCTATCGCAGAGCGTTCATGGCGGGGAGGAGGAACTGAATATTTCGATAAGCAGGGAACAATTCTTCCTGTAGATGAAAACTCTGAGGTCTTTCGTAATTTTGAGGACTTCGAAAGTCGTATGTTATGGTATAAAGAGCATCTGTTTAAAGGGTATCCATTTGCCTATGTCAAACAGACTCATGTAAAATGGAACATTACAGATGCTTTTCCGAATGAGGGGGATCTGACTAAAGTTTTTCCACCGGAAGAAGAGCTGAAAGATTCATATACCTATGAATGGAAGCAATATGGAGTGCGTTCTGCCATAGGAGCCGGTATCTATCTTCGGCACGTATGGGGTAAAATTGTGCCGGCTTTTTACAAAGATCCACAGGAGAATCATACTGCTTATGCTTACACGTATGTCTATTCTTCTAAAACACAGGAAGTAGGCTTATGGGCTGAATTTCAGAATTATGGACGTTCAGAGAATGACCTGCCGCCATTGCCGGGAAAGTGGGATTATAAAGAAAGCCGTATCTGGATTAATGATCAGGAAATACTGCCCCCGGTATGGTCTGCTACTCATCTCGTGAAAAGCTCGGAAACAGCCTTAGGTAATGAGAATTGTGTGGCACGTCCGCCACTACGGGTTCATTTGCATAAAGGCTGGAATAAGGTATTGCTGAAACTGCCTGTCGGCAAATTCTCAACGAATGAAGTACGATTGGTTAAATGGATGTTTACCGCAGTATTTGTGACTCCTGACGGTGATAAGGCCGTAGAAGGGCTGATCTATTCTCCGGAAAAGAAAATGTAATTGACTTTTATATGATGAAAAATGTATTATTAATTGTTGTTTCCATCTTGTTTATTACAACAGCGAGTGCACAGGAAAATCGTATTAAAGTTGCCTGCATCGGGAATAGTATCACCTATGGTTATGGATTGCCCGACCGGACTACACAATCGTATCCGGCGCAATTACAGAAGATGTTGGGAGAGTCTTATCAAGTCGAAAACTTCGGCAAATCGGGTGCTACCTTGTTGAATAAAGGGCACCGGCCTTATATGCAGCAAGATGAGTATCGCAGAGCGATCGACTTTGGCGGAGATATTGTGGTTATTCATTTGGGCATCAATGATACAGATCCCCGTGATTGGCCCGATTATCGTGATTTCTTTGTGAAAGATTACATTGAATTGATCGATTCTTTTCGGGCGGCTAATTCTAAAGTCCGGATTATGATTGCCAGACTTACGCCTATTGCCAATCGGCATCCTCGTTTCCTGTCAGGGACACGTGACTGGCATGGAGAAATACAATTGGCTATTGAGAATGTGGCACGCTATACCGGAGTACAGTTGATCGACTTTCATGAGCCGTTGTATCCATACCCTTTCATATTGACGGACGCCGTACACCCTGATCCCGAAGGAGCGTTTATTATGGCTCAGACCGTATATTCCGCCATTACCGGAGATTATGGCGGACTGAAAATGTCGTTGCTTTATACAGACAATATGGTATTGCAACGGGATGTTCCGTTGACGGTTCAAGGAATTGCCAATGCCGGGGACCGGGTTACTGTAAGCATAGCCGACCGGCAAATGAAAACAAAAGCAGGTCTGAATGGAAAATGGTCGGTAACGCTGCCTCCTTTAAAGGCGGGTGGTCCTTATACCTTAAAGATCTCAACGGATGAGACGGGTTTTCAATATCAAAGTGTGTTAGCGGGTGAAGTCTGGCTTTGTTCTGGTCAGTCAAATATGGAGTTTATGCTGAAACAGGCTTCGACTGCCCGAGCCGATATTCCACGTGCCGTAGATCAGCAACTTCGTTTGTATGATATGAAAGCACGTTGGCGCACAAATGCCGTCGAATGGGAGGCGAACGTACTTGATTCGTTGAATCATCTCCAATATTATAAGGATACGGAATGGAAAAATTGTACTCCGGCGACAGCTTCTGATTTCTCGGCAATTGCATACTATTTTGGTAAGATGCTAAGAGATAGTCTGAATGTTCCGGTTGGATTGATTTGCAATGCCGTTGGAGGATCACCTACAGAAGCCTGGGTAGATAGAGCTAGTTTGGAATATCAGTTTCCCGCCATTTTAAAAGACTGGACTAAAAATGATTTTATTCAGGAATGGGTGCGCGGACGGGCTGCTTTGAATATAAAAAAGTCAGCAAATAGCCAGCAGAGGCATCCGTATGAGCCTTGTTATTTATATGAGTCGGGGATTCGGCCTTTGGAACAGTATCCGATACGAGGAGTAATCTGGTATCAGGGAGAATCGAATGCACATAATTGGGAAGCTCATGAAAAATTATTTAAACTGCTCGTGAATAGTTGGCGGAAGAATTGGAATGATGCCTGCCTGCCTTTTTATTATGTACAATTATCCAGTTTGAATCGCCCTTCCTGGCCTTGGTTCCGTGATAGTCAGCGTAGAATGTTGAATGAAATTTCTCATATCGGAATGGCTGTATCCAGCGATCATGGTGATTCTCTGGATGTGCATCCTATCTGTAAGAAACCTGTGGGAGAGCGTTTGGCGCGAGGGGCTTTGAATAAAACGTATCAGAAAAATGTCATTCCTTCCGGTCCTTTATTTCGTGGTGCAAACGTTCGCGGTGGGAAAGTCTTTTTATCTTTTGATTATGGAAAAGGGATGCGGAGTTCAGACGGAAAGCCTTTACAATGCTTTGAAGTAGCGGAATATGATGGTATCTATTATCCGGCAACGGCTGAGGTTGTAGGAGACCAGGTGAAGGTGTATAGTAAAGAAGTGCCAAATCCCCGCTATGTACGTTATGGCTGGCAACCTTTTACGCGGGCTAATCTGATCAATCGGGAAGGACTGCCTGCTTCGACATTTCGTGCCGAATTTTCGATGAAATGAGATATTTTGTAGCTTCAATAGGAAATATTTAACAAAAAAGCAATATCTTTACTCCGTTAATATCTAATGCCCCCACTATGATCTTAAATTTGACAGGAAAGATAGCCCCGATAGCATGTGGATTGCTATGTTGCTGTAGTATGGTTTATGCTCAAGGTAATGACACTTCGGAAGTCATGCTACTGGATACCGGTTGGGAATTTTCTCAATCAGGGACTGAAAAGTGGATGCGAGCCACGGTTCCTGGTACGGTTCATCAGGACCTGATCAGTCATGAATTACTGCCGAATCCTTTTTATGGGATGAATGAAAAGAAAATTCAATGGGTGGAGAATGAGGACTGGGAATATAGAACCTCCTTTATAGTCTCCGAAGAGCAATTGAATCGTGACGGAACCCAACTTATTTTTGAAGGTCTTGATACCTATGCAGACGTATATCTCAACGGCTCATTACTGCTGAAGGCTGATAATATGTTTGTGGGGTATACACTTCCTGTAAAATCTGTGTTGCGGAAGGGCGAGAATCACTTATATATTTATTTCCATTCACCTATTCGGCAAACGTTGCCACAATATGCTTCCAATGGCTTCAATTATCCGGCGGATAACGATCATCACGAGAAACATCTTAGTGTGTTCAGCCGTAAGGCTCCGTATAGTTACGGTTGGGACTGGGGCATCCGAATGGTGACAAGTGGTGTCTGGCGCCCGGTTACTCTTCGTTTTTACGACATAGCTACCATATCTGACTACCATGTCAGACAATTATCGCTGACAGATGAAAACGCTCGTCTGTCTAATGAACTGATTGTAAACCAGATCGTTCCTCAGAAAATTCCGGCTGAAGTAAGGGTCAATGTATCGTTGAATGGAACTACCGTTACAGAAGTAAAACAGCAGGTGACCCTGCAACCCGGGATAAATCATATCACTCTTCCTGCTGAAGTGACGAACCCTGTACGATGGATGCCAAATGGTTGGGGAACTCCGACTCTGTATGATTTCTCGGCTCAGATAGCTTGTGGAGATCGGATTGTTGCGGAACAATCTCATCGGATTGGTTTACGAACGATTCGTGTGGTAAATGAAAAAGATAAGGACGGAGAATCTTTTTATTTTGAAGTCAATGGCATACCGATGTTTGCCAAAGGAGCTAATTATATTCCTCAGGATGCACTGCTGCCTAATGTTACTACGGAACGCTATCAGACTTTGTTCCGTGACATGAAGGAGGCCAATATGAATATGGTTCGTATATGGGGCGGTGGGACATATGAGAATAATCTTTTCTATGACCTTGCCGATGAGAACGGGATACTTGTCTGGCAGGATTTTATGTTTGCGTGTACTCCTTATCCATCCGATCCTACTTTCCTGAAACGGGTAGAGGCGGAGGCTGTTTACAATATTCGCCGTCTTCGGAATCATGCCTCTTTGGCGATGTGGTGTGGTAATAATGAAATACTGGAAGCTCTGAAATATTGGGGTTTTGAGAAGAAGTTTACTCCGGAGGTTTATCAAGGATTAATGCATGGTTATGATAAACTGTTCCGTGAGCTGTTGCCTTCAACGGTTAAAGAATTTGATTCGGATCGTTTTTATGTGCACAGTTCGCCTTATCTCGCTAACTGGGGGCGTCCGGAGTCATGGGGGACAGGAGACAGTCATAATTGGGGAGTCTGGTACGGAAAGAAGCCATTTGAGTCTTTAGATACCGATTTGCCGCGTTTTATGAGTGAATTTGGTTTCCAGTCATTTCCGGAAATGAAAACCATTGCTGCTTTTGCTGCTCCTGAAGATTATCAGATTGAGTCTGAAGTGATGAATGCGCATCAGAAGAGTAGTATTGGTAATTCGTTGATCCGTACTTATATGGAACGTGATTATATCATTCCCGAAAGTTTCGAGGATTTTGTGTATGTCGGATTAGTCTTGCAAGGACAGGGGATGCGGCATGGATTAGAAGCTCACAGACGCAATCGTCCTTATTGTATGGGGACATTGTATTGGCAGTTGAACGACAGTTGGCCGGTAGTATCCTGGTCAAGTATTGATTATTATGGTAATTGGAAGGCATTACATTATCAGGCAAAGCGTGTTTTTGCACCGGTCTTGATCAATCCTATACAGCAGAATGACAGTTTGAGTGTTTATCTGATCTCAGACCGGCTTGATACAATGGAGCAAATGACATTGGAAATGAAAGTCGTGGATTTTGATGGAAAAACGCTGGGTAAGAAGATACAAGTACATTTGTTGGAAGTTCCGGCAAATACTTCAAAATGTGTTTATCGTGCAAAACTGGATGGCTGGCTGACTCCCGAAGACTGCCGACGTAGCTTCTTGAAATTGATACTCAAAGATAAATCGGGACATCAGGTGGCTGAGAGCGTCCATTTTTTCAGAAAGACGAAAGATTTGCAACTTCCTCCGACATCAGTATCCTATCAAATGAAGCAGACGGATGGTAAATGTGAATTGACTCTCTTTTCATCAATGTTGGCAAAAGATATTTTTATTGAGACTCCATTGCAAGGAGCCCGTTACAGTGACAACTTCTTTGATCTCTTACCCGGAGAACGTAAGAAAGTAATTATCACTTCTCCCCGGATAAAGAAGGGAGAAGAATTACCTGTTAATATCAAGCATATTCGAGAAACCTATAAATAAAACTAATTTATTAACTACTAACACCTAATTTTTATTTTATGAAACAACTCCTAAAATTAACAGGATGTGTGGCACTGGCAGGACTGATGAGCTCTTGTGGCTCGGTACAAGAAGAAGCCAATTATCAGATTATCCCATTGCCACAAGAAATTGTAACATCGCAAGTAAACCCCTTTATTTTGAAAAGCGGTGTGAAAATCCTTTATCCGGAAGGAAATGAGAAGATGCAGCGTAATGCGCAATTTTTGGCTGATTATCTGAAGACTGCAACCGGAAAAGACTTTTCGATTGAAGCCGGAACTGAAGGTAAAAATGCTATAGTGCTGGCGTTAGGCTCAGAAGTAGAAAACCCTGAATCTTATCAGTTGAAAGTCACCGATCAAGGTGTCACGATAACTGCCCCTACAGAAGCCGGAGTTTTCTATGGTATTCAGACTTTGCGTAAATCATTGCCTATTGCTTTGGGTGCTGATGTAGCATTACCTGCTGTTGAAATTAAGGATGCTCCTCGTTTCGGTTATCGTGGTGCACATTTCGATGTTAGTCGTCATTTCTTCACAATTGATGAAGTGAAGACTTATATTGATATGCTGGCTTTGCACAACATGAACCGTTTGCACTGGCATATCACTGACGATCAGGGATGGCGTCTGGAAATCAAGAAATATCCGAAGTTGACGGAAATAGGTTCTCAAAGATCGGGAACAGTCATCGGACGTAACTCCGGTGAATATGACAATACACCCTATGGTGGATTCTATACACAGGAACAGGCTAAGGAAATTGTAGATTATGCCGCAGAACGTTATATCACTGTTGTTCCTGAGATTGACCTTCCGGGACACATGCTGGCTGCCCTTGCCGCTTATCCGGAATTGGGTTGTACCGGTGGACCGTATGAAGTTTGGAGACAATGGGGAGTAGCCGATGATGTACTTTGTGCCGGCAACGATCAGGTTCTGAAATTCCTGGAAGATGTATATGGCGAATTGATTGAAATCTTCCCTTCAGAGTATATCCATGTAGGTGGTGACGAATGTCCGAAGGTAAGATGGGAGAAATGTCCGAAATGTCAGGCACGTATCAAAGCGTTGGGCTTGAAATCGGATAAGAATCATAGTAAGGAAGAACGTTTGCAGAGTTTCGTTATCAATCATATAGAGAAGTTCCTGAACGATCACGGACGTCAGATTATCGGTTGGGATGAGATTCTCGAAGGCGGACTTGCTCCTAATGCAACAGTTATGTCATGGCGTGGCGAAAGTGGAGGTATTGAAGCTGCCAAGCAGAAACATGATGTGATCATGACCCCGAACACTTATCTGTATTTTGATTATTATCAGGCTAAAGATACTGAGAATGAACCTTTCGGTATCGGAGGTTATTTGCCGATGGAAAGGGTGTACAGCTATGAGCCGATGCCGGCTTCCCTTACTCCGGAAGAACAGCAGTATATAAAAGGTGTACAGGCTAATCTCTGGACAGAATATATTGCTACTTTCTCTCATGCTCAATATATGGTCTTGCCTCGTTGGGCTGCTTTGTGTGAAGTCCAGTGGTCAACACCTGATAAGAAGAACTACGAAGATTTCTTATCTCGTCTTCCACGACTGATTAAGTGGTATGATGCAGAAGGATATAATTATGCAAAGCACGTATTTGACGTAAAAGCAGAATTTACTCCGAATCCGGCTGATGGTACTTTAGACATTACACTTACTACAATTGACAATGCGCCAATCCACTACACGCTAGATGGTACAGAGCCGACTAGTACTTCTCCCGTTTATGATGGCGCTTTGAAGATTAAGGAAAATGCAGACTTCTCGGCTATAGCTATTCGCCCTACTGGAAATAGTCGTGTCGTTTCTGAGAAAATCGATTTCAGTAAATCAAGCATGAAGCCGATTGTTGCTAATCAGCCGGTGAATAAACAATATGAGTTCAAAGGTGTCTCTACGTTGGTAGATGGCTTGAAAGGAAATGGTAACTATAAAACCGGACGCTGGATTGCATTTAGAGGAAATGATATGGATGTGACTATTGATCTCAAACAACCAACAGAGATTTCAAGCGTTGCCATTTCTACTTGCGTAGAGAAGGGAGATTGGGTTTTTGATACAAGAGGACTCTCTGTAGAAGTTTCAGAAGACGGCACAAACTTCACGAAAGTGGCATCTGAAGCTTATCCTGCAATGAAGGAAACTGATAAAAATGGTGTTTATGACCATAAACTAACATTTACACCTGTAACTGCACAATATGTGAAAGTTATAGCTTCACCCGAGAAAAGTATTCCGGAATGGCATGGTGGTAAGAGTTATCCAGGCTTTTTATTTGTAGACGAAATCACAATTAATTAATGAATATAAGAAAGAGATACACTAAAGTTTGTCTTTTCTTATGGGTAATCGGGATGTGTCTTTGTGCACATCCCATTAATGCACAGTCCGTAATTCCTGTTCCCTTAAAGATGGAACAGGGTACGGGCTCTTTTTTACTCTCTGAAAAAACAAAGCTTTATACAAACTTACAAGGAGAAGAAGCTATTCTTCTGGGCGACTATCTGAAAACTGCATTACCTGTACAATTTAAGGAAGGGAAAAAGAAAGATAAACAGAATGTCTTGTCTTTATTGATAACAGAAAAGAATCCTCAGTTGGTGTCACCGGAAAGTTATATATTATCCGTTACTCCTAAACATATTCTGATTCAGGCTTCTTCCGGTGCTGGGTTGTTTTATGGAATTCAGACACTGTTGCAATTATCTCAGCCTTCGGGCACGGGTTATTCTATAGTTTCTGTTGAAGTACAGGATACCCCTCGTTTTGCTTATCGTGGGATGATGCTGGATGTCTCCCGCCACTTCTTCTCTAAAGAATTTGTGAAGAAACAGATAGACGCATTGGCATTTTATAAACTAAACCGTTTGCATTTGCATTTGACGGATGCGGCAGGATGGAGACTTGAAATAAAGAAATATCCTTTATTGACGGAATTTGCCGCCTGGCGTACTGATGCCAACTGGAAGAAGTGGTGGAATGGCGGACGGAAATATCTCCGTTTTGATGAGCCCGGTGCTTCCGGTGGTTATTATACTCAGGATGACATGAAGGAGATTATTGCATATGCGCAGCAGCATTATATCACAATTATTCCTGAAATCGAGATGCCTGCTCATTCAGAAGAAGTATTGGCTGCTTATCCGCAACTCTCCTGTTCGGGTGAACCTTATAAAAACGCAGATTTTTGTGTTGGAAATGAAGAAACATTCACTTTCTTAGAAAATGTGCTTACTGAAGTAATGGAGCTTTTTCCATCGGAATATATTCATGTAGGAGGCGATGAGGCTGGTAAGGCGGCTTGGAAGACTTGTCCGAAATGTCAGAAAAGGATGCAGGATGAACATCTTTCTAATGTAGACGAGCTACAAAGCTATCTGATCCATCGTATTGAACTGTTTCTGAATGCACATGGGCGTAAGTTGCTGGGTTGGGATGAAATTCTTCAAGGTGGTCTGGCTCCTAATGCTACTGTAATGTCATGGCGTGGCGAAGAGGGAGGTATTGCTGCTGTCCGTTCCGGTCATCAGGCAATTATGACTCCCGGTCAATATTGTTATTTGGATAGTTATCAGGATGCTCCGTATTCTCAGCCGGAAGCCATCGGAGGATATTTGCCATTGGAGAAGGTTTATTCATATAATCCGGTTTCAGATTCTTTAACTGTAGAACAGGCAAAACTTGTTTATGGTGTGCAGGCAAATCTATGGGCAGAATATATCCCCACTCCGGAGCATATGGAATATATGATATATCCTCGTATCCTTGCTTTGGCAGAAGTGGCTTGGTCGGCTCCCGAACGTAAATCATGGACAGACTTTCATAATCGTGCATTGAAAGCAGTTGATGATTTGCAAGCGAAAGGATATCATACTTTTGATCTTAAAAATGAGATAGGAAGTCGTCCGGAGTCTTTGAAGCCGATAAGTCATTTGGCTGTGGGGAAAAAGGTGATTTATAATGCTCCGTATAGTCCTCACTATCCTGCGCAGGGAAATACAGCTCTTACTGATGGTATTCGTGGCGACTGGACTTATGGAGATGGATCCTGGCAAGGTTTTATCGATAAAAAGCGATTGGATGTTACCATTGATATGGGTACGGAAACTGCTGTCCATTCTGTCTCTGCTGATTTTATGCAAGTGGTAGGGGCAGAGGTCTTTTTGCCTGAATCTGTCACTATTTCCATTTCTGATGATGGAGCAAACTTCACAGAATTGAAACAATATACTTTTGAAGTAAATAGAAAAGAAGCTATTAAATTTATTAGTATTTCATGGGAAGGCAGTGCTGAAGGACGGTATATACGTTATCAGGCTCGTGCCGGAGAAGAGTTTGGCGGATGGATATTTACAGATGAAATAGTAGTGAAATAATCAGATGTATAATTTATGACTATAAATATTAGATACTTATTAGGAATAGCCCTCCTTTTTTCTTTCTCTGTGATCAGTGCACAAGTACGAACCTCGTATACTTTTGAGAAAGGGTGGAAGTTTACACGTGAAGATAATGCTGATTTTATTCAGCCTGACTATAATGATATCAAGTGGCAATCTGTGGTAGTACCCCATGACTGGGCTATTTATGGACCTTTTGGTATAGATAATGACAGGCAATTGACAGCCATTGCGCAAGACGGACAAAAAGAAGCGATGGAACATGCCGGACGTACAGGTGGTCTTCCTTTCGTCGGAGTGGGTTGGTATCGGCTGAATTTTGATGCTCCCTCTTTTGTCAAAGGGAAAAAGGCTACATTGATTTTTGACGGAGCTATGAGCCATGCTCGTGTGTATATTAACGGTCAGGAGGCTGGTTATTGGCCTTATGGATACAATACCTTTTATCTGGATGTAACTCCCTATCTGAAAGAGGGGACAAAGAATACTTTAGCTGTTCGTCTGGAGAATGAGACAGAATCTTCCCGTTGGTATCCGGGAGCCGGACTTTACAGAAATGTACATCTGGTAGTAACGGAAGATGCTCATATTCCGACATGGGGTACACAGTTAACTACTCCGGTAGTGAAGGATGATTATGCGAAAGTGAATATAAAAACGACTTTGGTCGTACCTTCCGGAAAACAGTTTGATGCATACCGTATAGTGACTGAACTTAAAGATAAGGATGGAAAAGTAGTAACTACTGATGAAAAACAAGGTTCCCGTTTTGATGATAATATCTTCAGCCAGGAACTTGTTGTTAGTCGTCCGGCTTTATGGAGCCCGGAAACTCCTGTTCTTTATCAGGCTGTCTCTAAAGTCTATGAAGGCAATATACTGAAGGATGAATATACAACATCTTTCGGTATTCGTACTATTGAGGTCATTCCCAATAAGGGCTTTTTCTTAAATGGAAAGAGAACTTCATTCAAAGGCGTATGCAATCATCATGATCTCGGCCCCTTGGGAGGCGCTGTGAATGATGCTGCTATTCGTCGTCAGATTCGTATTTTGAAAGATATGGGTTGTAATGCGATTCGTACTTCTCATAATATGCCTGCTCCTGAGTTAATCAGAGCTTGTGATGAGATGGGAATGATGGTGATGGCGGAATCGTTTGATGAATGGAAGGCTATGAAGGTTAAGAACGGCTATCGTCATGTTTTTGACGAATGGGCAGTAAAGGATTTGACGAACTTGCTACGTCATTATCGTAATAATCCGAGTGTGGTGATGTGGTGCATCGGAAATGAGGTTCCCGAACAATGGGATGGAAATAAAGGACCTAAGATGTCTTATTTTCTACAGGAACTTTGTCATCGTGAAGATCCGACACGTCCTGTCACACAGGGGATGGATGCGCCGGATGCTGTAGTCAATAATAATATGGCGGCAGTAATGGATATTGCGGGATTTAATTATAGGCCACATAAATATCAGGAGAATTATAAAAAACTTCCTCAACAGATAGTCTTGGGTAGTGAGACTGCTTCTACGGTTAGTTCGCGTGGAGTATATAAATTCCCTGTTACCCGGCAATGGATGAAGAAATATGACGATCATCAGTCTTCCTCTTATGATGTGGAGTCTTGTTCATGGTCCAATCTGCCTGAGGATGATTTTATTCAGCATGAGGACTTACCTTATTGCATAGGAGAGTTTGTTTGGACAGGATTCGATTATCTGGGTGAACCGACTCCCTATTATACAGATTGGCCCAGTCATTCTTCACTATTTGGAATTATCGATTTAGCAGGGCTGCCCAAAGACCGTTATTATCTCTATCGTAGTCACTGGAATAAAGAACAGGAAACACTTCACATTCTTCCTCACTGGAATTGGGAAGGACGAGAGGGAGAGATAACTCCTGTCTTTGTATATACCAACTATCCTTCAGCCGAATTATTCATCAACGGAAAGAGCCAAGGGAAACGTACCAAAGACCTTTCCGTAACCATTGATAATAGTGCTGACTCTGTTTCCATCATGAACTTGAAACGTCAGAGCCGTTACCGCCTAATGTGGATGGATACAAAATATGAGCCAGGCACGGTGAAAGTCGTGGCTTATAATGCTGACGGGAAAGCTGTAGCTGAAAAAGAACTCCATACAGCTGGTAAACCGGATCATATTGAATTGGTAGCTGATCGTAATGTAATCAAGGCGGATGGAAAAGATCTATCTTTTGTGACAGTGCGAGTGGTAGATAGAGACGGTAATTTGTGTCCGGATGCCTCACATGAAATCAGTTTCAAAGTGAAGGGAGAGGGTAGTTACCGTGCAGGAGCTAATGGTAATGCAGCTTCCTTGGAATCTTTCCAGCGTCCGAAGATGAAAGTCTTCAGTGGTATGATGACTGCTATTGTATCTTCGACAGAGCAGCCAGGCAAAATAACCCTTGAAGCTACGGGTAAAGGCTTGAAAAAAGGAGTCTTAATCATTGAAAGCCGTCAGGAAGCTAAGAAGTAAGAAATATCGTTGTAATATGTGTAATTCCTCTAAGTGTTTCATTGCGATACACTTAGAGGAATTTTTGTTTAAGCAGGCAGGAGTTTAACATCTTTGCAGGCAAAATAAAAGCTGTAAAAGTATGTTCTTTTATTAAATTGTATTACTTTTGCATCGTTTTAGTACTGTATCCGTTTCTCTATGAACCTTGGTTCTTATATGGAGATAAGATAAAAAGGCTAAATCCTTAAGAGATGCGCTACTGCTTCATAAATGGATTTCATTTGTGAAAGTCAGGGTGCTTTTGTCTTTTAAGTAAGTGATGAAATAAAAAACAAGGGGTAATGGGTGATAATGAATGATTTGGACAAAGAACGACAAACAGAGGGAAGGAAGGCATGGTATGCTGTACAAACCTTCTATTGTAAAGAAGAACATTTGGGGAAATATTTGGAAAAAAAAGGGGTAAATTATTTTATTCCGATGCGATATATCGAGCATGAGACGCTTGATGGTAAAAAGCATCGGAAACTGACTCCAGCTGTACACAATCTGCTGTTTATCGAGAAAGAATTTACGGAAAAAGAACTTTTAGAAAGGGTAAAAGATTGTACTATACCTTTTTTGCTTGTTCGTGACCGGAGTACACGGCGGTGTTATGAGATTCCAGACTGTGAGATGTTGGAATTCCGTGCCGTATGCGATCCTAATTATAAAGGAACTCTTTATGTCGATACAGTAACAGCAGAAGCCCGTCCCGGACAAGCAGTTCGGGTGATCCGTGGCCCGTTTGCCGGACTTGAAGGCAAACTCACGCAATACAAGAAGAGCTATTACGTAGTTGTTACGTTAGCTACTATCGGCGTCATGCTACATATTCCCAAGTGGTATTGCGAAAAAATCAACTAATCATAACATTACGATCATCTGCTCAACACCTTGTTGTCGGACACTTCATGTTTGACCTTTAGAACTGTTTTTTTAATCTCGGAAGGTAATCTATTTATTTAATAAAATATTCATTTTTTTGAGTGGAAGGATATATACCCTGCCACTCAAATCTTGAGTACTAATAACAAATCAATGAAAGGAATTGTTTTAGCCGGTGGTTCAGGTACTCGTTTGTATCCGATCACAAAAGGAGTGAGCAAACAACTGCTCCCTATCTTTGATAAGCCAATGATTTATTATCCTATTTCGGTATTGATGTTGGCTGGTATACGTGAGATTCTGATAATTTCTACTCCTTATGATCTTCCGGGCTTTAAACGTCTTTTAGGAGATGGCTCTGATTATGGTGTACGTTTTGAATATGCAGAGCAACCTTCTCCGGATGGATTGGCTCAAGCATTTATTATCGGAGAAGAATTTATCGGTAACGATTCTGTTTGTCTGGTACTAGGTGATAATATTTTCTATGGTCAGGGTTTCACCCGTATGCTGCAAGAAGCTGTGTATACTGCAGAAGAAGGGAATAAAGCTACTGTTTTTGGATACTGGGTTGCCGATCCTGAACGTTATGGTGTTGCTGAATTTGATAAAATGGGGAATGTTCTGAGTATAGAAGAAAAACCTATTCAGCCAAAATCTAATTATGCAGTAGTCGGTCTTTATTTCTATCCTAATAAAGTGGTGGAAGTAGCTAAAAATATCACACCATCTTCGCGTGGTGAATTAGAGATTACGACAGTGAATCAGCAATTCCTGAATGATCAGGAACTTAAAGTGCAGCTACTTGGCCGTGGATTCGCTTGGTTGGATACAGGAACCCATGATTCTTTATCCGAAGCCAGTACTTTTATTGAAGTTATAGAGAAACGTCAAGGCTTGAAAGTCGCTTGTTTAGAAGGTATTGCCTTACGTCATGGATGGATTACTGCTGATAAGATGCGTGAGCTGGCCAAGCCTATGCTGAAGAATCAGTATGGGCAATACTTGCTTAAAGTCATTAATGAATTAAAAATGAGTTGTTTATAACCTATAATTGTTCTGATAAGCATAATTAAAATAATTATATAGATGCAAACTTCAGTTTTAATGATTAACCTGTATATGGCAAAAGAGAAAATGTATGTGATTGGTTGTACGTCATCGATCATGCGCGTGCTATTGATGTGATATTTCATAATGGGGGAGATAGCCAAAACTTATACCATACATTAGATTAGTACCAAATAATAATGACAGAACATTCTAGTAATAATAAGCGAATAGCTAAGAATACATTATTGCTATATATCCGTATGATGTTTACAATGGCAGTGGCGTTGTTTACGAGTCGTGTGGTGTTAAATGCACTTGGAATTAGTGATTTTGGTATTTACAATGTTGTTGGTGGATTTATAGCAATGTTTACTGTACTAAGTGGTAGCTTTTCTAATGCAATTACGCGTTTTATAACTTTTGAGTTAGGTAAGAAAGATTCTCAAAGGTTAAATGCTGTATTTTGTACAGGCGTTAATATTCAGTTGATAATGTCTGTGGTAATTGTTATTGCGGCAGAAATTATAGGTCTGTGGTTTTTGAATTATCACATGAGTATTCCTGATGACAGATTGAATGCTGCTCATTGGGTGTTACAATGTGCTATTGGCGCTTTTGTTTTAAACTTGATAAGTGTTCCATTCAATGCTGAGATTATAGCTCACGAAGAAATGGGGGCTTATGCTGTGATTAGTATTGTTAATGCAGTTCTGCAGTTAATTATTGCATATATGCTGTACTTGTCGCCATTAGACAAGTTGAAAACATATGCGGTATTATATTTGGTTGTTGCATTTATTATTCGTATAATATATGGTATTTATTGCAGGCGTAAGTTTGAAGAATGTACCTATTATTTACTTCTTGATAAAGACTTGTTTTCCGAAATGGGTAAATTTGCTGGTTGGAACTTTCTAGGTTCATCAGCTTTTATGCTGAACACGCAAGGCGTAAATATGCTGATGAATATTTATTTCGGTGTGGCAGCAAACGCAGCTCGTGGTATTGCCGTACAAGTTGATTCGGCAGTAAAATCTTTCGCCAATAGTTTTACTACAGCAATTAATCCTCAGATAACGAAATCTTATTCTGCGGGAGAATTAGATTATATGTACCAATTGGTTTGTCGTGGAGCAAAGTTTAGTGCATTTCTATTTCTGTTTATTGCGGTGCCTATTGTGCTTGAAACACCGACAATACTGAAAATTTGGCTTAAAACTGTTCCAGAATATACGATTGTGTTTGTAAGGCTGATAGTGTTTTCTTCATTTGTAGATTCTTTATTAGGAAATTCATTTTGGACTGCTATTATGGCGACTGGTAAGATAAAAGGCTATCAGATAGTCATAGCAATTGTCGGAGTTATGGTTTTTCCTTTTTCATGGTTATGTTTTGAATTTGGTTGTGGTCCTGAATCTACTTATATTGTATACATAATTATTTATTGTATAGCATTGCTGGTTCGTTTGTATTTTATGAAAGTACTATTATATATGCCATTGAGTTATTTCTTTAGAGATGTATTGGGACGTGTAGCTGGTGTTATGTTATTAACATTTATAATCCCATTACCATTACTTTTTGTTTTAGACAGTGGTTGGATTAGATTATCTGTTGTTTGTTTGTGCAGTTTGCTTGTAACATCTACCGTTGTTTATACAATAGGTCTCACACAGAGCGAGAAAGTTACTATTACGTCCAAGTTAAAGAAAATCGTACAGAGGTTTTCATAAGAATGTAATTTTAGCAAAAATCTTAAAACGGAATATATGATTTTAAATGTGAAAAATGGCATTTCATGAATAATCAAAGATTAAAAATTTTATTATTGGGCGGAACTGGGGCGATGGGAGTACATCTTTCGAAGATATTGAATAATCAAGGGGAGGATGTGTATGTGACTACACGTAGAGAACGTAAAGGTATGGGAATTACTTATATACAGGGTAATGCACATGAAAACGCTTTCTTAAGTGATATTTTGCAAAAGTATCATTTTGATGTACTTATTGATTTTATGATTTATAATACATCAGAGTTTGCAGATAGAGTGGATTTGCTGTTATCTTCCGTAGGACAATATATTTTTTTGTCGAGTTCCAGAGTTTATGCCGATTCGCAAACTCCTATAACGGAAAATTCTCCGCGTCTTTTAGATGTATATAAAGAAGAAGAATATCTCAAAACAGATGAATATGCTCTTAGTAAGGCGCGGCAAGAAGATATTCTTCACAGATCTGGAAAAAATAATTGGACAGTTATTCGTCCGTATATTACATATAGTGAAATTCGTTTGCAATTAGGTGTGTTAGAAAAAGAATTATGGCTTTATCGTGCTTTGAATGGACGAACAATCGTTTTTTCAAAGGATATCGCAGAAAAAAGTACTACGCTTACATATGGGTATGATGTAGCATTGGGAATAGCATCAATAATCGGTAAAGAAACAGCATTAGGGGAGGCATTCCATATAACATCAGATGAAAGTCATACATGGAAGGAAATATTGGAACTTTATCTTGATACTGTAGAAAAGAGAATTGGGGTGCGCCCTAAATTGCTGTTACTTGATAAAAGTCCACGTTTAGAATGGGCGGGTGCAAAATGGCAGGTTGTGGTGGATAGATATTATAACAGACGTTTTGACAATAGTAAAATAAAACAATATATAGATACATCGCAGTTTGTGCTGACAAAAAAAGGGCTTATATCTTGTCTCGAATCTTTTCTTAGTAATCCTCAATTTAGAAATATCGAATGGGGCATGCAGGCTGTATATGATAGAATGACTGGAGAATGGGCACCGATTAATGAAATCTCTACAATGAAAGATTATATAAAGTATTTGCTCCGAAGAACAGTGATGCCAAGAAATAAATAAAAATCAATCTAAATATCAGAAAATATGAAAGAGTATTACTCCATAGAGCGTAATGTACAGATTGTTATTGCTTTGCTAAAAGCTTATAATATAAAAAAAATTGTAGCAAGCCCAGGTTCTAGCAATATACCTTTTGTGTACAGCGCCCAGAATGATTCCTATTTTGAAATGTATTCATGTGTTGATGAACGTTCGGCAGCGTATATGGCCTGTGGACTTTCTGCAGAGTCAGGTGAACCTGTTGTACTGACTTGTACTGGTGCTACTGCATCCCGCAACTATTTTTCTGGTTTAACAGAAGCTTTTTATCGTAGGCTTCCGATTCTGGCCTTGACTTCAACACGACCATTGTCATGCATAGGTAACCATGTAGCTCAAGTTATTGACCGTACAATAGTTCCAAATGATATTGTAAAACTTAGTGTTTTTGCTCCTCTTGTGAAAGATAGCAATGATGAATGGGACTGCCAATTGAAAGTGAACAGAGCGTTAATTGCTTTAAAGAAAGACGGAGGTGGTCCTGTACATATCAATTTGGAAACGAATAGTAGTTTTGACTTTTCTGTACGGACAATAAAAGGTGTACATGCTATACAATATATTACGATACGTGATACTTTTCCTGCGTTACCCAAGGGACGTATTGCAATTTTTATAGGATCACATATAGCTTTTACGGAAGAACTTACCACAGCAATAGATGCTTTCTGTGAGAACAACAATGGAGTGGTGTATTGTGATCAAACGAGTAATTATCGAGGAAAGTACAGAATAATGTCTTCCTTGTTAGGATGTCAAGATAAGTTTAAGAGCGTCGTTTGTAACATGGATTTACTCATTTATATTGGTGACATTTGTGGTGCTTATGAATCAGTTCTACTTATGCCCAAAGCAAAGACCGTTTGGCGTGTAAGCGAAGATGGTATTATTCGTGATCCTTCGCATAACCTGTCAAAGATGTTTTATATGCATGAAGTAGAGTTCTTTAGTCATTATATTGAAAAACAGACAAAAGAAAAAGAATTATCCTTTTATAAGGAATGTAAGCAGGACTACAATCATCTCTATTCACAGATACCGGCAGATATGCCATTTTCGAATATTTGGTTGGCGTATTCATTAGCACCACATATACCGAAAGATAGTGTAATGCATTATGCTATCTTGAATTCATTACGCGCATGGAATTTCTTTGAAACACCCCATACGGTCAGAGGATATAGTAATGTAGGTGGATTTGGAATTGATGGTAATATTTCTGCGCTAATTGGTGCTTCACTATGCGATAAAAATAGATTGTATTTTGGTATTGTAGGTGACTTGGCATTTTTCTATGATATGAATGTACTAGGTAACAGACATGTTGGAAACAATGTCAGAATATTGCTTGTAAATAATGGAAAAGGTATGGAATTTCGGAATTACACTCATCCGGTATCACGCTTTAGCGATACAATGGTAGATCAATATATGGCAGGAGGGGGGCATTTTGGACAGAAATCAATATCGTTAGTGCGGCATTATTCTGAGAATCTTGGATATGAATATATGACTGCCTCTAATAAGGATGATTTTAATAAAAATATGGAGCGTTTTCTTATTCCTGAAATTACAGATAAGCCTATGATTTTTGAAGTGTTTACAGAACAGGATGACGAAAATGAAGCTTTACGCATAGTAAGGAATTTGGAAAAATCTGCGGATAAGATTGTGGAAAGTTTTGCAAAGAAGTTGATTATCAGTACAGCTGGGAAAGAAGGATTTGAGAAAGTAAAAAAAGTCATTAGAAGTAGATAATAATGAGAATTGGTGTGTTGACATTTTATCGTGTAGCAAATTTTGGAGCTAATTTGCAGGCACTATCTACCTATAGTTATTTTTGTAAACATGGGCATGAAGTAATATTTCTGGAATATATATCTCCTCAGACTAGATGGTTGAGGCTAATTTCACGTTACAAAAGTCTTATTAAAACGAAACGTAGTCACCTTCAGTTGACGGAACATCTGAAGTTTATAGATAATAATCTGAAAAAACAGGTATTACATTTGCTTAATGCTAATCAAGTGAAAAACGCTATAAAAAAAAATAGTATTGACGCTGTGGTAATAGGTTCTGATGCTGTGGTGCAGCATTGGCCATTATTTTCAACATTAAAATTGGGTAAGCGTCGTCCGTACTGGATAGAACCATTGCCTTCAGAACGTCGTTACCCCAATCCTTTTTGGGGATATGGTTTTTCTGATAATGTACCTACGGTCATGATGTCTGTGTCATCACAGAATAGCAAATATCAGAAATTTAGTAAATATATGCTTAAGCGTATGAGCCAAAGTTTGAATAGGTTGAAATATATTTCGGTGCGGGATGCTTGGACTAAAAACATGATGCTTGCTGCAGATTCGGAACTTTCGATTGACATTACTCCGGACCCAGTTTTTGCTCTCAATCAAAATGTGGGGGAAAAAATACCTTCCGAAGAGGATATTCGTAAGCGTTTTATTCTTCCCGATAAATATGTATTGATAGGAATGCGCGCTCAGACCTTGTCGATGCCTTTTCTTAAAAGTTTAAATGATGCTATGAGAATGGATGGTAAAGAGTGCGTTGCTTTTCCGATAGATGGAGCAATGGCATTTAGTCATCCTTTTAAACATTCGATTTCTATACCACTATCTCCACTTGATTGGTATGCGTTGATTAAATATTCGGCAGGATATATCGGAAGTAATATGCACCCTATCGTATCTAGTTTGGCCAATGGTGTTCCTTGTTATAGTTTGGATAATTGGGGAAGTACAGATTTCTGGGGAAAAAAGGAAAACAATGCTAGTAGCAAAGTATTCGATATTTTAAAACAATATGGGTTAGAAAATAATTGGACTCAAATAGAAAATAATGTATGTAATGTTACTGTTGATGAAATAGTTAAGAGACTCAATGAATATCCAATTAAACAGGTCGTTACAATTACAGAAGCAAGATATGAAAAATATGAAAAAATGATGGAGGATATAATCGAGTCCTTGTCTGTCAAATAAGTATATTCAGAATCTTTTGAATATTAAAAATGAAAAGTTACAATACTCTTGGAATTATAAAGAAAGCTATCACTATATATATGCTATTTTGTATAGTTATTGAATGTATAGCTTTTCCCGCTCTAGAAAATCTTTTTGGTTGTGTAGTACTATTATATGGGTGGATGCTTATAAGCCGAACGGTTTTGAAAATAGATTTTTTATATCAATATTTTATACCATTTGTTACGATTTTCTTTTATGGCATTTGCTTCTTTGCCTTACCATTAGGTGTGACATTGATAGAAGGTAAACCCGTAACTTTCCGTTTTAATGTACCATATATTACATTTCTCAATTTGATGCTTAATGTAACAACTATTGTGTTGGCGTTTCATACTTGTCGACGAATATACAAAGAAGGATGGCTTTTAGGTATATGGAAAAAGCTGGGGTATTTTAAAGCTCCAACAGAAGCTCAAATATGGACTATGGCTGGTGTGGGGATTCTTGCCCTGCTATACAATATTACTATTCAAGGAACGGACATGATGGAAGCTGAGAATAAGGGTGCTTTTGGTCAGATGATGAGCCAAATAACGACATTTGCAATACTTCCTATAGCTATGCTTTTTCCTAAATATTATGGGAGGAAAAACAACGATATTCCTCGTACTTCATTGATTCTTTATTTTTCTTTTATCGTTTTTTTAGCAATTGTTACTACCAAAAGAACATTAATGTTTACTGGTATTGTTTCATGGGGGCTGATGACTTTTTTGGTAGTCTTGCTTGAAAATAAAAGACTGTTTAAAGCCAAAACAAATATATTGATAATTCTTGGATTATATTTGGCAACAGGACCAGTTGCAGATATGGCTACAGCTATGATCTTGAATAGGCAATCGGCATATTCAAGCAAAGCAGGGGAAACGCTTTCTAATATTTGGGAACTTTACTCAGATAAAGAGAAATTACACACTGCTTATAATATGGCATCTTTGTCTAATTCAGACAATGGAGGAGATAATTTCTATGCTTGGAGTGAATATTATGTAGATAATATTTTATTAGATAGAATATGTAATCTTCGAACTCAAGACTTGACACTCGATTATGCCACTAAATTGGGTTATGACAATCCGAAAATGCATAAATATGCTGAGAATTTCTTTATGTTTCAAATACCTACACCTATTTTGGATATTTTCGGGTATAAAACTAATAAATTTGAGAACAATTATACACCTGGTGATTTACTGTCTACAGAGGGGCTAGGTCTTAAAAATATGTATAAAGGATTTCGTGTAGCAGGGGATTCAGGTGTAGGGCTTTATTGGATGGGATATTCTTATTACATTTTCGCATTTTTTATATACGTATTAGTTTTCTACTTTTTTTCTTCGTTGGTTTCTACGAGGATACAGTTTATTATTCCTATTCCCATAATAATTGCTTTAGTTAAGTATATGACTTACTTTAATAATTCTACCGGCATCTTTAGAAGTCTAAATCTGATTCTAAGAAATGGAATACAAGACATTTTATTGTATGTGATATTATTTGGCGTAATTCGATTAATAATTCGTAAATAGATTGTAGTAAAAAAATATGGTAATATGAAATATGGAATAATACAACCAACATACGCTATAACAAATAACAGTGGTGTAATGGTTCAGTGTAAAATGTGGGCGGAAGGTTTAAGAAATCTGGGACACGAAGTCTCGTTAATAAACTTTTGGGATAGAAATGACTGGAAAAGTTTTGATGCGATTATTGTAGTAAGTTTCTCATTAGGATTAAGAGTTTTAATTAAAGATTTATTTAAAAATAATACTAACTTAATTATGGCTCCCATTATTGATCCTAACATACCAGCTTGGCGTTATAAATTTTATTGTAAGTGGTGGGGAAATCAAAAATATTTAGGATTAACATCACGATTCCATGATTTATGGTTGTCTAAAGATTGCTTCAAACTTTGGTTAGTTCGTTCTGAAGAAGAACGTCATTATACTAATTACTGTCTGGAACGCCCACAGGAGATAATAAAGAAGATTCCTTTACATTTTCGTATTCCACCCATCACAGAAATGCCCTTCAAAGAAAAATTTTGTTTCCACGTTAGTCGTTTGGCTTCTGCTAATAAAAATGTTCCGCTACTTATTGAAGCTGCAAAGAGATATGGTTTTAATTTGAAATTAGCAGGTTATCTTCATGGAGCATCAGAACAAGACTGGCTTAAAAAACTTATAGGTAATGCTGAAAATATAGAATATGTAGGTGAGGTATCGGAGCAGGAACTTTGGGACTTATATAAGCGTGCTAGAGTTTTTGCATTACCATCACTTCAAGAAGGTGTTGGAATGGTCGCTTTGGAAGCGGCGGCATACGGGTGTGAGATCGTTTTAACCAACTATGGTGCACCTAAAGAATATTATGATGGTCGTGCTGTGTTGGTGGATCCTATGAATATAGATGAAATAGGAGAGGCCATAATGACTGCGATGGATAAAGATTATGCTCAACCCGAATTGATGTGTTACATGAATGAAAACTATTCAGAAGAGGCCTGTTGCAAATTACTTGATAAATATATTCAGGAGGCTATATCTCAAGAATAGTTTTCTGAATATGTGTTACAATTAATAATTTGTTTGAAAATAATTTCTTCAATAGCTTTTTATAAGAGTCGTAATTTTATTCCAATAAGAATGAATAAACCTACTATTTCAATAATTGTTCCCTGCTATAACGTCGAAGAATTTCTCAACGAAACGATCGAATGTATTCTGAATCAGACCTATCAGGATTGGGAATTACTATTGGTGGATGATGGTTCTAGAGACCTTACTCCTAGGATATGTGATGATTATGCAAAAAAAGATAGTCGAATTAAAGTAATTCATAAACAGAATGGTGGACTTGTATCAGCCCGTAATACCGGATATGATGCGGCAACAGGTGATTGGCATATGTATCTAGATGGTGATGACTGGATAGACATGGATACTTGTGAGAAACTGATATCCTATCTTTCAAGGCATACAGATGTAGATATTGTTTTTTGGAAATGTATTCAAGAGCTGGGTGATATTTCCATCAAAGGAAAATGGGAGTGGATATGTTCAGAACAAGAGCATATTTACATTGAGGATGAATGTCATGATTTAGCCAGGCATACCCTTATTTATAAAAGTGGCATTGCAACAGCTTACTGTAAACTGATACGGACTGATTATGCAAAAAAGAATAGGATAAGGCATGACGACCGCTTGAAACAGGGAGCTGAAGGGTTGGAGTTTTCCTTGCGCTCGTTTTATCATGCAAAGAAAGCTCTTTTTGTGAATGAATATTTTAACCATTATCGTTATAATCCTAACTCTATCTCGAAGAAGGTGGATGAAAGAAATACTAGGTATTTAATGGATTGCTTTGATGTGATTCAAGAAGATATCAAGATGTTTTCAGATAAAGATATATTTATAGAACCGCTATACCAGCGAGTGGCTTATGTGGTTTTAGCTATAGCAATGAATACTTATTTCCATCCTGAGAATAAGGATTCTGTATTTAAGAAGATTAATAAGTTTGTAAAAGTAATTGAAGAGAACGATTTATTTTCGACTTCTGTCTTTAAGTGCACTACTACGGGAATGGATAAACAACGTAAGTTGACACTAATGTTCATTAGACTACATATATATTTTATGCTTCCCGTCATCGGTTGGCTAAAGCAATATTATTTAAAAAGAGGAAAGTATAATTATTGACATATCATTATGACTAATAAAAAGTTAGCCCTTATTACTTGCTATTTTCAACCCAATTATGGCAGTCAGTTGCAAGCGTATGCCACACAGTTGCTATTTGATAAGATGAAAGTAGAAAATGAAACAATCTGTATTAATGGGTTGCAAAGTGAGATTAATAAAGCGAAATATCGCTATTTTTTAAGTAGAATATGGGATGTTAATACAGTAATGGATAAATGGGCTACTGTCAAAAAACTACTGGCTGCTCATACAAAAGGAAATGAATATCGTGACAACATAGCTTTACGCAAATATATGTTTAATAATTTCAGTCAAACTAAATTTCATATATCCAAGGTTTATAACTCGAAACGGGAGCTTACTAATGCTGCACACCAATATGCAGCTTTTGTGGTAGGCAGTGACCAGTTGTGGCTACCTTCAAACATTGAAGCTGATTACTATACATTAAATTTTGTACCAGATAATGTGTCTAAGATAGCTTTATCTACTAGTTTTGGTATATCAAAGCTTCCTAAGCGGCAGGCGCAGAAAGCTGCTAAATTCTTGAAACGTTTAGATTTTTGCTCTGTACGTGAATTGAGCGGACAGAAAATTGTGAAAGATCTTACTGGAAGAGATGTGCCTGTGGTTTGTGACCCGACTATCCTTTTCACTGCCGAGGAATGGGGTTGCATCACGGAAAATGAACGTTTCATTAAGGAACCTTATCTGTTCTGTTATTTTCTTGGTAACAATCCAGAGCAGAGGGAGTTTGTGAAACGTTTTAAGGATAAAACTGGTTATAAGATTGTGCAGTTACAACATTGTGACGAGTATATAAAAAGTGATGTGGAATTTCCTGATTATACTCCCTATAATGTTGGACCTGCCGAATTTGTACAGTTGATTAGAGATGCAGAGTATGTGTTTACGGATTCGTTTCATGCATCCGTATTCTCTCTTTTGTATGAGAAACGTTTTTTTACTTTTAGGCGGTATAATAATGACAGTATTGTTTCTACCAATGGCCGTTTGTATTCGTTGCTATCAATGGTGGGACTGGAGGAGAGACTTTTAAAGGCAGACGAAGACGTGGAGAAATGTATGTTGATGTCGATTGACTATAAAAATGTGCATATAAAATTGGCGGCATTAAGGGAATTTACAAAGCGGTACATAAAAGGTGCTTTGTCACAATTGGGTATAACTTATGATAACTATTAAAGACAAAAGGGAATGTTGTGGCTGTTCGGCTTGTGCATCTGTATGTCCGAAACGTTGCATAACTATGTGTGAAGACAATGAGGGTTTCCTTTACCCATTTGTGGATACGGATATATGTATAGAGTGCGGATTGTGCGAGAATATTTGTCCTGTGATTCATGCACAGCCAGATGAGAAGAAAGAGCAGAAAGCTTACTTAGTACAGCACAAAAATGCGCAAGTATTACGTGAGAGTACTTCAGGTGGAGCGTTTACGGCTATTGCTAAATGGGTACTTGATAGAGGAGGTATGGTTTGTGGTGCAGGTTTTGACGCTGATTTTGAAGTGGTACATCAATGGGCAGACTGTTATGAAAACTTGAAGAAGTTTCGTAATAGTAAATATGTACAAAGTAGAATAGGCGATACCTACAGGCAGACGAAGCAGTTTCTTATGGAAGGAAGATATGTCTTGTTCAGTGGTACTCCTTGTCAGTTAGAAGGATTGTTTTCCTTTTTAAGGAAATCTTATGAGAAGTTAGTTACGGTGGATGTAGTCTGTCATGCTTGCCCTTCTCCATTGGTTTATCGAAAATATCTGGAAGTACAAAAGAAGAAGATTGGTTCTGAGTTTACAAATGTTTTGTTTAGAGACAAATATCATGGATATAAATATTCTACTATGTCTATTATTTGCCAGGATACTTCCATAAAATATCATGAAGGGATTGATACAGATGTGATGATGCGTGCTTTTTTTGCTAATATGAGTGTTCGTCCTAGTTGTTATCAATGTGCATTTAAAAAGCGTTATCGTAATACAGATTTTACAATATGGGATTGCTTCGATGTTGATAAGTTTAGTAAGAAATTGGATAATGACAAAGGAGTAACCCGTATTTTGGCACATTCAGATTTAGCTAATGTCATATTGAAAGAATCCAATTCTCAGTTAGAAGTGCTGGAGATAAATCCCAATAAAGCTGTAGAGGGTGTGAAAGAGATGTTTTATTCCGTTAGCGTGAATCCCAAGCGTGATGCTTTCTTTACAGATTTAAATATATTGGATACAGAAACTTGTTTTCGTAAATATTTTCCTATAACCTTACGGCATCGTTTGGAAAAGCAAGTTCGTCTGTGGACTGTTCGGTTGGGATTGTATAAACATATGAAAAAACTATTCAAGGCGATTATGGGGAGTCGGGAAATTAAAAGATAGCTACAGCAAAAACTTGGAGAATAAAAATAAAATTTTATGAATATATTATTTATCGGGGGAGCAGGTTTTATAGGATCTAGTTTGGTGAAGCGTTTTATTTCTGATGAAAAGCATTCAGTATTTATTCTGGAACCGGAGTTTGCCAATATATCGAGACTGAAAGATTATAATCTAAAGGTCTTTAGGAATTCTTTGAGTAATATAAATGAAGTAAAGAATATCCTCTTAACTAATAAAATAGAGGTGGTGGTACATTTGGTATCAACACTGATTCCCGGTAGTGCTTACGATGATTATATCAATGAATTTAAGAATGTGATATTTCCTTCAATTGAGTTGATGGAATTTTGTGCAAACGAAGATATTAAGTTCGTTTATTTTTCTTCAGGGGGGACAATTTATGGTAATAGAACAACTCTTCAATCGTTTGTAGAAACTGACAGTATGGAACCAATATCCTATTATGGATGGTCAAAGCAAATGATGGAAAATAGTATTTTGTTTAAGAATAGAACTCAGAAGTTAAAGTATCTCATCGTGAGGCCTTCAAACCCATATGGGCATGGGCAAAATCTGTATGGGAAACAAGGATTGGTAGCAGTGGCTATCGGTAAAATTATAGAGAATAAACCGGTGGAAGTATGGGGGGATGGTTCTGCCATTCGTGATTATATCTATATAGAAGACCTTGCCAATGTCTTTTATCAGTTAATAAATAAGGATGTTTACAATGAAACAATCAATTTGGGGAGTGGCAGAGGTTTTTCAGTGAACGATGTACTTGCTTTTTTGAAAATTATTTCAAAGGCAGACTTTAAAATCGAGTATAAAAATGCACGCCCTGTAGATGTTTCCAATATGGTTTTGGATATAGAAAAAATGAAACAGTTTGTGGATGTGACTTTGACACCAATGCTGGATGGAATTTCTTTGTTTTATCATGAATCTATAAAGAAATAGTAATATGCTAAGAATCGCTATAATAGCCGGTGTACTGCACTCTGGGGGGAAACGTAATTTAATAATGGAGTACTATCGCCATATGGATCGTACAAAAGTGCAATATGACTTTATTTGTGACTCTGATTCGAATGGTATTCCTGAAGAAGAAATTAAATCTTTGGGAGGAAGAGTCTATAAAGTAGCACCCTATAAGAATCTTATTCCACATTTAAAAGAAACATATAAGATTCTTAAAGAGAATCAGTATGAAGTGGTACATGCTTTTGATAATACTCTTAATATATTCCCAATGTTTTTGGCTAGGATAGCCGGAGTTAAAGTGAGGATATCCGAAAGCATATCGAAAGGTGATAAGAATGAAAAGAAAACACTCATTAAATATGTCTTGCGCCCTTTCTCTCATTGGTTTACAAACTGTTATATGGCTAATTCAATCGATTGCGGTATTTGGCAATTTGGTAAGAAGACCTATGATAAAGGAGAGGTCAGTATCTTTAAAACAGTGATCGATGCAGATGTTAATGCTTTTGATGATAAACTGAGAGAAAGTGCTCGAAAAAACTTTGGATGGGAAAATAAAGTGGTATATGGCTTTATTGGCAGATATGTTCCTCAGAAAAATCCACTTTTTTTGATAGATACTTTTAATGAGATTGCAAAGATACAGGAAAATGCAGTTTTGGTTATGATTGGATTTGGAGAATTGGAGAACGAAATGTGTAATAGAATTAAGGAGTATGAGATTACTGACAGAGTGATGAATTTGGGCCGGAGAGATGACATAAAGCAGTTTTATAATGCTTTTGATGCTTTCTTGTTACCTAGTTTGTATGAAGGAATGCCTGTGGTAGGAATAGAGGCACAATGTGCGGGACTTCCAATCTTTTTTTCTAAAAATATCACAGAAGAAACTACAGCATCTGAACTTGCGCATTACATTGGATTAGAAGTCTCCCCAAGTGTATGGGCTGATAAAATAGTAAAAGTAATTGAAGATTATACGCCTAGACGTAGAAGTTATGCAGAAGAAGTGAAAAAAAACGGATTTGATTCTAAAAGTGAAGCATTAAGAATGCAGAACTTCTATTTTTCCAAAATAAGTCAATTGAATGGATATGATCAGAATGTCTAAAGACTTATTATTAACTATAGCAGACGTAAATATAAAATATTATTTGTCAATATATAAATAAATAATTTATGCAGGAAGTCCAACGTTTCAATAAAGTCCTAAAATTTATTGTCCTTTTAGGAGATGTTCTCTTATTGAACTTGCTGTTATGGGGATTTGAACTGACTTTGGGAAACAGGTTCTATTTAGGCGTTACTTCTTCTCTTTATCAAGGAATGGTTGTGCTTAGTCTCTGCTATTTGGTTTGTAATATTCAGTCAGGAGTAATCTTGCACCATCCGGTTGTCCGTCCCGAACAGATTATGATCCGTGTACTTCGCAATATGGTACCTTTTGTTTTATTTTCTATTTGCTTTTTGTCTCTTTTTCATTTTGAATTTTTCCGTTCCCGATTATTTGGCTTGTATTATGTTGCTTTGATGCTAATCTTAATTTGCTATCGTCTTTCTTTCCGTTATTTTCTGGAGCTTTATCGGAAAAAAGGAGGGAATGTTCGTTTGGTTGTATTGGTTGGCAGTCATGAGAATATGCAGGAGCTTTATCATTCGATGACAGACGATCCTACTTCCGGCTATCGTGTTATGGGATATTTTGAAGATTCTCCTTCCGATTGTTATCCGGAAGAAGTTGCATACTTGGGACAGCCAAAAGAAGCGATTGAATATTTGGAACAAAATGCAGGCAAGATAGCGCAACTCTATTACAGTCTCCCTTCTGTACGAAGTGCCGAGATTGTTCCTATCATTAATTATTGCGAGAACCACTTGGTGCGTTTTTTTAGTGTTCCCAATGTTCGTAACTATTTAAAGCGCAGGATGTATTTTGAATTATTAGGTAATGTACCGGTATTATCTATTCGTCGTGAACCATTGGAACTTCGTGAGAATCGTGTTTTAAAACGGATTTTTGATATAATATCTTCATTGATATTCTTGTGTACTATTTTCCCTTTTGTTTATATAATAATAGGGATTGCTATAAAAATCAGTTCACCGGGCCCTATCTTTTTTAAACAGAAACGTAGTGGTGAAGACGGTCGTGAATTTTGGTGTTACAAGTTCCGTTCTATGCGAGTAAATGCACAATGTGATGTTCTTCAAGCTACAGCAAATGATCCTCGCAAAACACGTATTGGTGAGTTTATACGTAAAACGAGTATTGATGAATTACCACAGTTTATTAATGTTTTGAGGGGAGATATGTCCGTTGTCGGTCCTCGTCCCCATATGCTGAAACATACGGAAGAATATGCTCAGGTAATTAATAAGTTTATGGTTCGTCATTTTGTAAAGCCCGGTATTACAGGTTGGGCACAAGTGACGGGATATCGGGGAGAAACAAAAGAGCTTTGGCAAATGGAAGGCCGTGTGAGTCGTGATATATGGTATATTGAACATTGGACGTTTATGCTTGATCTGTATATAATCTATAAAACAGTCTATAATGCTATCCATGGAGAAAAAGAGGCATATTAAGAGTTTAAATTAATGAGTAATCAAAACAACTAAGTATAAAAGAGTAGATATCTAATTCATCACAGTTATGAGAATATTTAATAAATTGATTTTTGTAGTGTTACTGCCTTTTCTGTTTGCGGCCTGCCAGTCCTACAAAAAAGTACCTTATTTGCAGGATACAGAAGTAGTAAATCAAATAGAACAGAAAGAAAAATTGTACGATGCAAAGATCATGCCTAAAGATCTGTTGACTATTGTAGTGTCTTGTACAAGTCCGGAATTGGCAGCACCTTTTAATTTGACGGTTGCCAGTCCTACAAATTTGTCTGTAGCCAATACTTTGGCTACTACACAGCCTGTGTTGCAAACTTATCTGGTAGATAATGAAGGAAAGATCTCTTTCCCTGTATTAGGAGAATTAAAGTTAGGTGGATTGACAAAGAAACAAGCAGAGCAGATGATTGTAGAAAAGTTGAAACCATATATGAAAGAGACACCTATTGTTACAGTACGTATGGTCAACTATAAAATTTCAGTAATTGGCGAAGTAACACGTCCCGGTACTTTTACTATTTCTAATGAAAAAGTGAATCTGCTGGAGGCACTTGCTATGGCGGGGGATATGACAGTATATGGTTTACGCGATAATGTAAAGCTGATTCGTGAAGATGCCACCGGCAAACAAGAAATTATAACTTTGGACTTGAATAAATCGGAAACAATTCTTTCTCCCTATTATTGGTTACAACAGAATGATGTCGTTTATGTAACCCCCAATAAAGCAAAAGCCCGTAACTCAGACATTGGTAACAGCACAAGCCTGTGGTTCTCTGCTACCTCCATTCTGGTGTCTTTAGCCAGCTTATTATTTAATATCTTAAAATAACGTTTTGAAAGAATGAAAGAAGAAATAGCAAACGTGAGACAACGTGAAGCTGATGATGAAAAAGTAGATATTCAAGAATTACTTTTTAAGTATATTATTCATTGGCTGTGGTTTGTTGGTGCAGTTTTAGTTTGTCTTATTGGAGCATGGATATACCTGCGTATGGCTACTCCTGTTTATAATATCTCAGCTACAGTCATTATTAAGGATGATAAAAAAGGTGGTAATACAGGCAGTATGGCAGGATTGGAAGAACTGGGATTAAGTGGTCTAACGGGGTCTTCCCAAAATATAGATAATGAACTTGAAGTTCTGCGTTCCAAGACTTTGGTAAAGGAGGTGGTCAATCTGTTAAATCTGTATGTCTCTTATACAGACGAAGATGAATTCCCTTCCAAGAATATGTATAAGACTTCTCCTGTTCTGGTTAGTCTGACTCCACAAGAAGCAGAGAAGTTAAGTGATCCGATGATAGTTGAGATGTCATTGCATCCAAAAGGTAGTTTGGATGTAGGAGTAACAATTGGCAAAAAAGAATATCAAAAGCATTTTGAGAAACTTCCTGCTGTCTTTCCTATGGATGAAGGAACTTTAGCTTTCTTCCAATCACCGGATTCGCTGATGGTAAAGAAAGATACAACCGAAGAATCTTCCACTCAAAATATCCGTCACATTACGGCTAAGATCAATTCACCGATGAAGGTAGCCAGAGCATATTGTGAGAATCTGAGAATTGAGCCCACTTCTAAAACGACTTCAGTAGCAGTAATATCTCTAAAGAACTCCAGTCTGCAACGTGGACAGGATTTCATTAACCAGCTATTGGAAATGTACAACCGTAATACCAATAATGATAAAAATGAGATTGCTCAAAAGACTGCTGAATTTATAGATGAACGAATTAATATCATCTCGAAAGAACTGGGAAGTACGGAAGTGAATCTGGAGAACTTCAAGCGTAATGCCGGTATTACCGACTTGACTAGTGAAGCGCAAATTGCCTTGACCGGTAACGCCGAATATGAAAAGAAGAGAGTAGAGAACCGGACACAAATCAGCCTTATTGAAGATTTGCGGAAATATATAAGAGGAAATGAATACGAAGTTCTTCCGGGTAATATAGGCTTGCAAGATCCAGGATTGGTTGCAACGATTGAACGATATAATGAAATGTTAGTTGAACGGAAGCGCTTATTACGTACTTCTACAGAAAATAATCCTACGATTATCAATCTGGATACAAGCATCCGTGCCATGAAGTCGAATGTGCAGGCGACCCTTGACGGATCATTGAAAGGTTTATTAATTACAAAAGCTGATCTTGAACGTGAAGCAAGCCGTTTTTCTCGTCGTATTAGTGATGCTCCCGGACAAGAACGTCAGTTTGTAAGTATTGCCCGTCAACAGGAAATCAAAGCCGGACTGTATTTGATGCTTTTACAAAAGCGTGAGGAGAACGCCATAGCATTGGCAGCTACTGCAAACAATGCAAAGATCATTGATGAAGCTATCGCTGATGATATCCCTGTTTCTCCTAAGCGTAGAATGATTTATCTGATCGCTTTAGTATTAGGCATTGGCATCCCCGTAGGCATCATCTACCTGATCGGCCTGACCAAGTTTAAACTCGAAGGTCGTGCAGATGTCGAGAAACTGACAACTATTCCTATCGTCGGTGATATCCCATTAACCGACGAGAAGAACGAAAAAGACGGTTCTATTGCCGTCTTTGAGAATCAGAACAACCTGATGAGCGAGACCTTCCGAAACATCCGTACCAACCTTCAGTTCATGCTTCAGAATGACAAGAAAGTGATTCTTGTGACTTCTACCGTCAGTGGAGAAGGAAAATCATTTATCTCCGCCAATTTAGCCATCAGTCTCTCTTTATTAGGAAAGAAAGTAGTGATCGTAGGGCTTGATATCCGTAAACCGGGATTGAATAGAGTCTTCCGTCTTTCGACAAAAGAGAAGGGGATTACCTTATACCTTGCAAACCCGGAAACAGATTTGATGAGTCTGGTACAACCTTCGGATATTAATCAGAATCTGTATATCCTTCCCGGTGGAACGGTTCCTCCTAATCCGACCGAGCTGTTAGCGCGTGATGGTCTGGACAAGGCAATAGAGATCTTGAAGAAGAACTTTGACTATGTGATTCTGGATACCGCACCGGTAGGCATGGTTACCGATACCTTGTTGATCGGTCGTGTAGCGGACTTGTCCGTCTACGTATGCCGTGCCGACTATACCCATAAAGTAGAGTACACACTGATCAACGAACTTGCCGAAGAAAAGAAACTGCCTAACCTTTGTACCGTAATCAACGGCGTAGACCTGAAACGCAGGAAGTATGGCTACTACTACGGCTACGGTAAGTATGGCAAGTACTATGGATATGGCAAACGCTATGGCTACGGATACGGTTACGGACAGGAAAAAGGTACTAAATCGTAATCCGGTTCTAAGAATAAACCTGAGAATAAACGATAGCCCGTTTCAGTCTGATTGATCGCAGTATATCCCCCAAGATATAGTCAGTCAGATATAGCCGACCGCTTGATTTTCCCCAATCAAGCGGTTTGTTGTATTCATCTACGTTGACAATATAATTTTTATATCCCATATCAAAGAAAAGCGGGTATCCGGACAACCAGATGCCCGCTTTTTTTGTTATATTTGTATTATCCCTTAAAAAATGATAATTATGAAACAACACTACAGACTTACTATTTGGAGCCTTTTCTTTCTGATCACTTCCAGTGGAAGTGCCTTTGCCCAGAGAAAAACGATCACTCCGATAGACTCTCTGATAACGGTAGGATACGCCACCGGAAGTTTAAAAACCATATCCGGATCAGTGGAGAAAATCACGGAGACACAGATGAATAAAGACCAGATCACGAATCCGCTGGAAGCCATACGCGGACGAGTACCGGGCCTGACCATCCAGCGTGGGACAAACGGTCCCGCCGCCTTAGATGCAGTCCGCCTGCGAGGAACCACCTCATTGACCAGCGGAAACGACCCGCTGATTATCGTCGATGGAGTCTTCGGCGATTTGAGTATGCTTACCTCCATTTATCCTACAGACATAGAGAGCTTCACCATCCTGAAAGACGCTTCCGAAACGGCACAGTACGGATCACGAGGCGCCTCCGGTGTCATCGAAATCACCACCAAGAAGGGCATGAGCGGTAAAACGCAAGTGAGTTATAACGGCATCTTCGGAATATCCACCGTCTATAAGAATCTGAAAATGCTGTCAGCAGATGACTTCCGCCGGGTTGCATCCGAACGGGGCATCTCCATTCTGGACAAGGGAAACAACACCGACTTCCAGAAAGAGATAGAACAAACAGGATTGCAGCAAAACCACCACATCGCCTTCTATGGAGGCTCGAATGAATCCAGCTACCGTGTATCTCTCGGTTTCATGGACCGTCAGGGAGTCATACTGAACGAGGACATGAAGAACTTCACCTCTAATATGAACATGACCCAAAGGATGTTCGACGGTTTTCTGAACTGCGAACTGGGCATGTTCGGTTCTATCCAGAAGAATCACAATCTGGTAGACCTTCAGAAAACCTTCTATTCTGCCGCCACTTTCAATCCCACATACCCCAATCACAAAGACCCCGATTCCGGTTCATGGGACGGAATCACTACCGCCAGTCAGATCACGAATCCGTTGGCATGGATGGAAGTACAGGATCATGACGCCACCTCGCATATCAGTACTCACGCTCGTCTGACTTTCAATCTGATGGACGAACTGAAACTGGTTCTCTTCGGTGCCTATACCTATAACATAGTCGAAAATTCCCAATATCTGCCCACCTCCGTCTGGGCGCACGGACAGGCATACAAAGGCACGAAAAAGATGGAATCCCTCCTGGGTAACATGATGCTGACCTACAAGAAAGGCTGGAAGAAGCATTACTTCGACGCGCTGGCACTGGCGGAACTCCAGAAGGAGACATACACCGGATTCTATACCACAGTCACCAACTTCAATACAGATAAATTCGGCTACCACAATCTGCAAGCCGGCGCTCTCCGTCCGTGGGAGGGAACCAACTCGTACTACGAGCAACCGCATCTGGCCTCCTTCATGGGACGCTTCAACTACACCTATGCCGACCGCTACAGTCTGACAATGACCGCCCGTACCGATGCCTCCTCCAAATTCGGAGCCAATCACAAATGGGGATTCTTTCCCTCCGTCTCCGCTGCATGGGTGATCAGTGAGGAAAAGTTCATGAAACGCCTCCCCGTGATTGATAATCTGAAGTTCCGTATAGGTTACGGTTTGGCTGGTAATCAGAGCGGTATCGACTCCTACACCACGCTGAGCCTTGTCAAACCGAACGGAGTGATTCCCGTAGGAAACTCGGCAGCCGTGTCATTGGGAGACTTGCGAAACACGAATCCCGACTTGAAATGGGAAGTGAAACATACCTTCAATACAGGTATTGACCTTGCCATGTTCGGCAACCGCCTGTTGCTCTCCGCCAATTATTACAACTCCAAAACGACGGATATGCTCTACCTCTACAACGTAAGCGTACCGCCCTTTACCTACAACACCCTGCTGGCGAATATCGGCTCCATGCGCAACAGCGGTCTGGAGATAGCCATCGGCATCACCCCGTTGAAGACTCAGGACATGGAACTGAATATCAACGCCAACATCACCTTCCAGCAGAACAAGTTGCTTTCTCTGAGCGGTATGTACAATGGCGAACTGATTTCCGCCCCCGAATACAAGAGTCTTGCCAGCCTCGACGGAGCCGGCTTTCACGGAGGTTATAACCACATCGTTTATCAAGTAGTAGGCCAGCCGCTGGGTGTCTTCTACCTGCCACGTGCCAACGGACTCGTTTCCGACGGAAACGGCGGCTACACCTATGACATAGCCGACCTCAATGGCGGCGGCGTCAGCCTCGAAGATGGCGAAGACCGCTATGTGGCCGGGCAAGCCGTACCCAAAACAATTCTCGGATCGAACCTCAGTTTCCGTTACAAGCGTTTTGATATTTCAGTACAGATCAACGGCGCCTTCGGACACAAAATATACAACGGAACCTCCCTGACCTATATGAACATGAACATATTCCCCGACTACAATGTGATGCAGGAAGCTCCCGCACGCAATATCAAAGACCAGACCGCCACCGACTACTGGCTGGAAAACGGAGCGTATGTCAACTTCGACTACGTGACACTCGGCTGGAACGTACCGATAGAAAAGGTGCAGAAACTAAAGAAATATGTCCGCTCCCTGCGACTGGCATTTACAGTCAACAACCTAGCGACGATTTCCGGCTATTCAGGTCTTTCGCCCATGATCAACAGCTCGACGGTCAACTCCACTTTGGGGCTGGACGACAAACGCGGATATCCGTTAGCGCGGACTTACACGTTGGGATTGAGTATTAACTTTTAACGGAGGAGGAAAACAATAATGAAAAAGATAAAGCGATATTTGCAGCAGCAAGGATGGTATTTAGAGAGTAAATCTCTATATGATGGAAAAGCAACTCTGCTTGGGGGGAATCTGCTTGAGGGGAAGATGAACCTGAAAAAAACAGTTGTCTTTCTTATTGTGTGCATTACCTTCTTCTCGTGCGACAAGTTTCTGGAAGAGAGTCCCAGAGACAAACTGCCGGAAGATGAAGTCTACAACAATATCTCGGATGTATATCTGAATGCCGTAGCCTCACTTTACACCTACATCGGCGGTTATAGCGACAGTCAGGGATTGCAGGGGACGGGTAGGGGAGTCTATGACCTGAACACCTTCACCACCGACGAAGCCATTATCCCCACCCGTGGCGGCGATTGGTACGACGGCGGCTTTTGGCAAGGTCTGTTCCTGCACCAATGGGGAATAGAAAACGATGCCATCCAAGCCACTTGGGAATATCTTTATAAAGTGGTGATGCTGTCCAACAAATCCCTCGAACGAATAGACAAATTCAGTGCTACCCACGCAGACGCCGAACTTCCCGCCTATCGTGCCGAAGTACGCGCCATGCGGGCGATGTATTACTATTATCTGATGGATCTGTTCGGACGTGTCCCGCTTGTACTTACCTCATCCCCGTCGATGAAAGACGTAGTGCAGAGCGAACGGAAAACGATATTCGACTTTGTATTCAAAGAACTGCAAGAATCCGCCCCTTTGCTGGCCGAAGTCCACAGCAACCAGTCCGGTCCGTATTACGGACGAATCACCCGTCCTGTAGTTGTTTTCCTCTTGGCAAAGCTTGCCTTGAATGCCGAAGTCTATACCGACAACGACTGGACGGACGGCCAGCGTCCCGACGGAAAGAATCTTTTTTTCGAAGTAGACGGCAACCGCCTCAATGCCTGGCAGACGGTTATCGCTTACTGTGACCAACTGCAAGAAATGGGCTATCGTCTGGAACCGGATTACAAAACCAACTTTGCCGTATTCAATGAACCGTCTGTTGAGAATATCTTCACCATCCCGATGAACAAGACCTTGTACACCAACCAGATGCAATACCTTTTCCGTTCCCGCCATTACAATCACGCCAAAGCCTACGGACTGAGCGGTGAAAACGGACCGAGCGCTACTATCGAAGCTCTGGAAACCTTCGGCTATGAAACAGCGCAACAGGACCCGCGTTTCGATATCTGCTATTTTGCCGGAGTCGTATATGATTTAAAAGGAAATATAGTCCGTCTGGACGATGGAACCGTTCTCGAATATTTGCCGTGGAAAGTCGAACTGGATATCTCGAATACTCCCTATGAGCAGACAGCAGGAGCACGCATGAAAAAGTACGAGGTAGACGAAACGGCTACCAAGGACGGTAAACTGATGGAGAACGACATTGTACTGTTCCGTTATGCAGATGTCCTGCTGATGAAGAGTGAAGCAAAGGTTCGTAATGGGGAAGACGGAGATGCCGAGCTGAACGAAGTACGCGGGCGTGTCAACGCTTCCTCCCGAACGGCTACATTAGAAAATATCCTTGCCGAACGACAGCTCGAACTGGCTTGGGAAGGTTGGCGACGGCAGGATCTGATTCGTTTCGGAGCGTTCACGAGAGCATACAGCAGTCGTCCGCAACTTCCCGATGAGAATAATGGATATACCACCGTATTCCCGATTCCGGAAAAGATACGGGTAATGAATACAAAACTGGAGCAGAATCCGGGATATTAGCTGGTTTCATCCATTTATAATATCCAATACAAACTAAAAGAGTGTGTGTCAAGCCAATAGTAACTAAAATGGGGTGACTATTGACTTTTGACACATTTACATTTGCAGTATTAAATATCACAACAAAATATAAGTGTATATTTGAAAAGTAGAGTTGCAGTGAACTAACTTTGAC
>OASX01000148.1_pt1 | contig 88709 bp, 98 predicted proteins | sample 1516531 | NCBI WGS metagenome assembly OASX01 (sample SAMEA2579911, study PRJEB22360) | human gut metagenome | biome: human gut; feature: human-associated habitat; material: faeces | place: Denmark | collected 2008/2010
AACATGCTCTCCTTCCCGCCTACCAAGCTGCTTTATGATATAAAAATAAGACCGTCTCCGGTCCTGCTCTTATCCTGCTCATATGCGATTACTATACCGGGTCAACCGGCGGGTCTACTGGGTCTGTGGGGTCTGGGGTTGGCTCCGGGTCAACTGGTTCCGGCTCCGGTGTTTCGCTTGGTTTAACAGGCCACTTAATATCAAACGGGAATCCATCCTGCTCTGGTATATCTCTTAATGCCTCCCGGTATCGCGTCCATTCACCATTTAATGCTTGCCCCAGTGTGGTTAAAAAATCTAACCATACAGTAAATGTCTTTCCGGATGGCACCTGTAAGCCCAGTCTATCAAGCACAACCTCTTTATCGCTCTCTTCCAACATTTTATCTCTGATTTTCCTTGCTGTTTCTGCCGCCGCTTCCGCGTTTCTCTCGCTAACTGCTGTTTCATAAGCTGTCTGTTGCACATCGGGCTGCTCTGCCCTTGTGGTTTCATACAGCTTCTGCATTTTTGCTAACCGTTCACTTTCTGTTACTAATATTTCCATATTATTCCTCCTGTTCTTTTTGATTAGTAGATTGCACAAGCCACCGCCGCACCGTGGGGCTCGTACGCATAGTCGCTGTCCTGAGAACCGTTAGGGCTCACAAGGCGCACATTGATAGCGTTCCGGTGGTTCGGAGACCGCAACCACCAGTACCTCGCAGCTCCGCTGCTATTGTATTTGATTCTGTCAGCGGCCATCCCTCCGCTGTAATATGGGTATTGTGTTCCGTCTTCCACATTGTTCTCCATGCCTCCGAACACCTCTGAGTATGATGCCAGCCAGAATCTGTCCTGTGTTTCATAGGAACTGTTCAGCTCATCCGCCTCCTCGTGGATGCTGTTGGACTTCGTTATATGTGAGCAGATTCCAACCACTTCCAGGAAGTCTGCCGGCAGTCCAGCCATGAATCCAGCTATTGAAGCGTTCCACGTTGGCGACCTATCATATTTTGTCTGCGGTGTCCAAAATGTTCCTGCTGCCTTATCGCTGTTCAGCAGCTGTCTCAGTGCTGACTCCTTCCAGTTATTGGAACCGTACCGGATGCGGTGCGTATGGTTGAGCGTCCCTTTTCCATCTGCAGTCCCCAGATCCGTTCCCCCGGTTCCCTCTGTGACGTCTACCGACTCCAGTGCAGCCGTGCTACTCTGTGTTTCATATGTACTGATTTTTGCAGCTGTTACCTGCTGCTGATATCCCCAAGGGAACATAATTACGCCACCGGCCGGCACGTCTTTTATCAATGTAAACTGTAGCGTCTTACCTCCTCCATATGCTTCATCATATCCTGGCAACAAGGTAAAGTGGTATGTACCCGCTACAAGCGTCTCTTCTGCGAAATACAGGGCTTCCGTATTATCAAACTGAATCGAATTGATAATGCAGTCGTGGCTCAGCAGAGTCATACTGTGTTCCATCCTACCATTTGGGTCCTTGTCATAATCGTGGGCTACTACATCCCAGATTATCTCTCCGTATGTTTCATGCTGCACCCGCAATTGCGACCCGATAGGAAATGCTTTTGGTCCAAATCCGCTCCGAACTATGCGCTGTACAGATGCCCACGTACTGACTTCCGGTGTCTGCCCCGTGACCGATATAGCAATGAGATTGAGCGCCTGCGCTATCTCCTGCATGGTTGATTCGCGTGGAATGTTAATTGTACTCATAGTATCTACCTCCTTCTTAATAATTAATGTCCAGTCCCATATCATCGGGATTAACAGAGATCCTTAACCCTCCCATGACGTTGCTTATGTATGTCTCTGTGTCCACGGTGTACTCCAGGGAGATAACAGGCTGTAGCGGGTCATCTGTCCAGATGTGGGTGGTACCGGCATAACTGCACAGGGCGTTCATGGCGGATTGCTCTGCGGAGGGGAGGGGAACCCATTCTTCGGTTGCGAGCTGATAATTAAGTACCAATGGATGCGTTGATAACCAAGTTTTCCATTCGGTGACTGTCTTTGCGATTGAAGTCACCTGTAAAATATGCAAATACTGCCGATCATCTGTTCCAAACCATATACCCTGTTTTCCTATATTTTCAGGCCCTTTTACACAAGAGAATCTGTTGGAATATCCATCATTCTGATAATTTCCTGGTTTCATATCTCGCAACTCAATATAAAAACCAATATCATTATACGCGCCCCAACGTTCGTTATCCTCTCCGGTAAATTTCCGTACAGTACCCCCATACGCCCATCCCCACACGCCATCCCTGCATGTAAGCTTGTCCCACTGTGTAAGCGGACGGTCTGAGGTTACGGTGGCTGTGCGGCCTTTGTAGGGTTCCCAGCCGGTGTCTTTGTCTCCCAGTATTACACGGGGATAATAGACTTTATTTGTCAGCACCGTTCCTGAGTCTATTTGGGCATGGCGTACGCCTGTGACCTTAAATCCTTCGGGATATTTTTCCGGGTCAACAAAAAATTTGTATTGTGCCGGATATTCCGTGCCCATAAATAATACTATATCTGATATGCAGTATGTCTTACCGGCTTGAAGCACCATTAATACATTATCGCCTGTAATATCTGCTGTATACTTGCCTAACAACCATACAGCGACTGGCGCACCTGTACCAGTGCCATTACTGGTTAATGTACCATCTGGGTTTACGATTGTAGTTATTCCCGCAGCGGTACCGCCTTTTGCTCCGGTCATATCAAGCAGGTTGTTTTTGCACGCTGTCACCTTCACCTCATACTTACCGGTCTCCGGGTTCAGTACCCCCACATTTTTCAGCGGCACTTCCGCGTCCGGCGCTGGCACCCCATCCTGCACAGTCATCCCCTGCACATCCAGCTTGCGGTATCCCTTGCCTTCCGCCGCATCCTCCAGGGTAAGAAAACTCCCCGCCGCCTCCCTGATGATAGCGCTTGCCGTGGTACGCTGGAGCTGTGCGGTGTTGTCCCGGTTGGTGTGTATCTGCTCACGGTCTGCAGATATTTCTGCCGCAGCCGCTTGGACATTTTTTACCTGGGTGGTGCCCTCGGCCTGGATGCGGGTGACCTGGGTGTCTCCGACGGTATTTACTCTTGTGGTCTGGGTGTTCCCTGCCGTATTTACGCGCTGTGTCTGTGATTGACCAAGATTCCCGATATCCGCTAACGCCTGCTGAACCGTCAAGTCAAAATCACTTACCATCTTCCTCATTTCGGCAATATCTTCATCCGTTGCTATCAGTTTGATTTTATTTGGGCCATGACAGTACCGCATCAAACCTGTATCCGTTGAGATTGCCAGCTCACCAGTGTGCATTCTTTCCGGTATGAAGTCTTTTTCAAGACCGATTCTCATTGTGATTGCCATTCTACTGTGCCTCCTTCCATTCTTCAAATGTCCCGCCTGTTATATCAAATTCAATTTCATAAATGGGCTTATCTCCGGATAACAAACGGATTACATTACCGGCAATCACTACACCATCGGCCTTACTATCAAGCTTTTGGATTACCTGTTCATATACGCCGGGTGTCGGAACCTGCATTTCATACCCCTCACCATATCCGGATGTATTGATCTCCATCGGTGCCTCATTTGCAGTCACCAGCGCTCCGCAGAACACTGACACATAACCTATTCCTTTGCCAGCCAAAAACTCCCAAGGTACATAACATTCGTTATTGTCAAGGATTATCGGTGTTTTTGTGGTGCCGCGCCTGAATATCGCGGTTTTTATCCCCTGCCATTCATCCGTCGTGAAGACAAAGCGTGCCCGGAGATAATCATGACTGTTTGCTACAACCGTAAATTTATCCGTTCTGCTTATCTTCTGGTTTTCCACTCGGAATGTTATTACTGGTTCCATCTTTCACCACCTCATTTCCCAATAATCCATTTGCCTCCATATATTTAATTGCATAGTCCTTGTTACTGTTTTTCAGCAGCTTATTTTCAACACTGTCCAATATATAAGGCAGTAATTCCATCGGAACATTATTATTTTTCATAAGAGCAACAGCGTGGTTAAGGATTTCATTTTGGATGACATCCATCATCATTCCTATAGGCACGACTACCGGCGTCTTTTTCGGTTCTTTCTCTCCCATCAAATATTCTCCTCTATGATTATTTCTTCTGGTTCTACATCTTCAAGTGTTGGTGGTTTTGCCTTTTCTACAGCTTCCATTTTCTCTTCTTCTGTAAAAATGTATAAAGGCCGGGGTTCTTCCTCTAGGCTTATATAATTGACTGGTATAACCAAGGAGTAAAGTTCCTGTATAGCTTTCACTAAGTATGGAATAAGCCCGACATAATTTACTCCAAGCAATCCTTGTTCATCCTCACGGACCAACCCCGGCAAAACTTGCTGGAGCTGTTGAGCTATGATTCCAGCATCTACGTGTCTTCCATCAATCAGCCAATCGAAAGATTTAATCTCAATGCTGTTAATTGCATTGAGTGCGCTTACCACATCTGTGATATTATCTTTCAGCCTCGCATCAGATTGGTTGTAAATGCTATGGCTGTTCATGTCCAAATTGGTATAGCAGTCAATTTCTGAAGCCCTTGCACGAAAATATGACGTATTACTGTTGGACGGCACCACCGAAAATTCATCTGTTTTGAAGCCTGACGCGTCGGTCCAAGACTTTAGAATCCCTCCAGTATTTAATAAAACATCATTTCCTTTTGTATCAAGATTTGCTCCTAGATACAAATTACCTGCTGTATAACCAGAATAATTTTTATGCATATACATAAATTTAATGGCGTAAGAGGTATCAGTGCTTTTGTTTTTGGCTGCCCATCCCACATATGACCCTTCAGCCTCTAAGTCAAACACAAGGCCGGAGTATTGATCCCCATTTATAAACCTGTTCGCACCTATATTTCCGATTTCTATGTCTTGAAATGACACCCGCATCTTTCCGCCTTTAACACTGGCTGTAGATGTGTCGGTTTTTGTAGTAAAGGACCCTTTTTCAATTACAATCCCATCACTCCCCCAGTGTCCTATTTCCTTGTCCGATTCATCTTTTACCTGCAAAAGTCCGTTGGTATCATTCAGCCCTCCAAGGACTAGAGTTCCACCTCTTGCATAGGTCATATTTATATAAATCTTGCCATCTTTCAGGTACACCCCTTGATTCTCTCCATTATTTGTTAGAGTATCAAAGATTATTTCCTGTGTAAGATTAGATACATCAACCACTATAGACACTGTTTGCTGGTCCATTTCAGTCTGTGTACCGCCGGCAGCATATAAAACACACTTCACTGCAGTGGCGGTCTCTGTAGGCACATATTCCTTGCTGATTTCGTCTACTGCAGATGTATATTTGGCTTCCCAAATATCGCCATCTACACTTTCAGAAATTATAAATCTACCATAATACGGGGTTCTCTCTGAGCTATCTCCATCACGGTAATATGCGCTGAAAGTAACGGATGTAGGCGATATGCGTCCGTTCTGGCCTCTTTTAATAATTACAGTAGATGCGTCAATAAAATATGTTCTCCCGGCAACTCCCGGATCGCCTTTATCTCCTTTAATGAGGGACCACGTATAATCGGAAGGATTAGTGCTCTCTGATGCAGTGGCTTTGTTATATGCAAGCCCGATATAGGGCTTTCCGTCTGGGCTATCGCTCATATTTTTGCCGCTGCTATCATCTGCATACTTTATCCATGTGTAATAAGTCTTGCCATCTGTACCCTTAGGTCCAGCCACACCAGTATCACCTTTTTCTCCTTTTACTAGTGACCATGTGTAATCGGCATAATTATTACTCTCTGTGGCGGTTTCTTTGTTATATGCCAGGCCAATGTAAGCTTTGCCTGTGGGAGTATCACTCATGCCGCTTGTAGGAGTGTCGGCATACTTCAGCCAGGTGTAATACTGCTTTCCGTCTGCTCCTTTAGGTCCCTGTACTCCTTGTGGCCCCTGGACTTTTGTCCAAGTGTAATCAGAAAACACTGTGCTGTCTGCCTGAACAAAATCCACATACTGTCCTATCCATTTCCCGGGAGTTTCACCAGCATTTCCAGTAAATGTACTCCCGTCATCCGAATACTTGATGTGGAGATAGGAAGTCTTTCCATCTATACCATTTTTACCAGGGATACCGTTTGTCCCGTCTTTTCCATCGACACCTTCTATTTTCACCCAACTATAAACCAGCGGATCTCCGGAATCTGGTTCGGAAAAATCTACATAAGTCCCGATATAGGCATCCGGTTCCTTTGTCATCTGAGATGTTGTCGGATTACCAACCGGGGAATACATTACATGGAAATAACTTGTTCTTCCGTCGGCACCGTCTCCGCCATCGTTCCCGGGGATTCCCTGCGGCCCCTGCTCTCCTTGTCTTCCTTGTTTATTCTTGGAGATGCTGAACCGCTTTGTAGCGGTAATCTCCATGTATTTAACTGTAAAATCGACATATCCGGTATCTGTTGTCATGTTTGTTACGGTGTATTTTCGGGCGGAAGCATTCCACGTGCCCGTAATACCGGCACTCTTTGACACAGTGATAGGGACATCAGCGGATATATCCGTCTGTCCCCATAACACATATACAGTAGTATCACAACCGGCATAATTACCATCCCTGCCTTCGTAATTCGTGGGAACCGTGTGGGAATCATTTTCAAGCTGAATATTTAGAGCCCTCATTTTTTCTGCTTCCTGCAGGGCTTTATTTGCTGTATTATTCGCTTCCTCAATTGCTTCTGCCGCGGTCATTGCTCCAATCCGTACATGATCTCCTGATATCAGTATTTCTTTGGTGTCCATATCTACCAAGAATATTGTATTTCCGTCTTTATCGTTTACTCTGATTCTGCCAGCATTCAGCCAAGAACAATTCACTCCTGTTGCGGTCAATATTCTTACGATTGTGTCACCGTCAACAGTCATCCCGCCATTCCAATTCTTCCCTCCATCCGTAGACACGCCCCAGGCTTCCGCATTCATTTTCCAGACAATACTGGAGTCTGCCAGATTTGGTCTGTCATGCATATAAAAGATTTTTCCACCAGATTCCGGTGTTTCTATCGTTGTATACAGCCCGGAAGATGTAGCAAGTTTCTTGCTTAAATCCTCCAATGCCTTCTCTCGTTCTGTCCTCTCCTTGCGGATCTGCTTCCTCAATTCTACATATGCCTGTGTTGCTGCGGAATATCTTGTAGCTTTATTCCTGGCCGGGGTCTGCGCGTCGCAAGTCACTGTCTGATAATTTCCGGAAGAGAAAACCGTATTTGTTACCAGAAACTTATATGTTTTACATTTCCGGTCAGTGAAGAAACCCACGTCACCAGCTTCGATTGTCGGATCACTCAGGCAGGAAAAAGAAAGAGGTCGGAAGCGCAGCCCGATCAATCGACTTCCTAAATACGCTGCAACCTCCTGGCCTCTACCCGGAGGTATAAACCTGTTTTCTTCTATTGATAGCACATATCCTTCTGTTCCCGTTAGATATGGTACAACCTCATCCTTATTGACATCCGGCGAATACTCCTTCACCAGAATACCTGTTATTACAACATCATCAGTGGATATCTCAGGGCTTGTGTATGATATGAAATGATGGATGGATAATAAATCTTTGAACGTCCCTCCGCTGTGTACGTCGCCTTCACTCCACGGCTCATAGGTCCCGCCATCCGCGTTATCACCTGTCTGGTACTTTGGAGTTCCATTATCATATACGCCGCCGTTCAGTTCGTCTTCCAGAATCCCTGTCTGGAACCATTTGAGTTCCAGTTTCCCTTCAGCGTTGCACCGAGCAAAGCAGCACGCGATCTGCGCGCACCAATTAAGTACCTGCCTGAAAGTCAAAGCTTCGTCGGCTGGTCTATCCTGGACAATGTAAGTATAATTTGGAAATTCAAAGGTATTCAAGTCTACACCGCATTCAGTACACGCGTCCCGGACTATGGACCCAATCGTAGCTGGATACACTAATTTACTTTCTTTGTACGATTTGTCAAACTTTGACATATTATCCAGGCATTCAAGCGTGATCAGGGACCCGTTATAAGAGGTGTCATCTACGGTATACATTCCTTTATTTACATACTCTTCTGTTCCGTCCGACAGTTTGAGGCCAACGCGAACATTTGTTATCACGGCGTCAGTAAAGTCATACTCTGTATATTCATCGTATATATCGCTCAGAGTAAACGTCAGCTTATTTGAGATAACTGCGCCGATATCGAATTTACCAGGATTAGAAACGGCATCCTCTATTTTAAAACTATCTGACCATAGTTTTGTATTATCAATGTCTATTTCCATATTATCAGATAGAACAATTTTGCAATTCAATAAATAATTTCTATTATCCTTATTGAGTTCCTTGATAAAATCCACTGATACCTTTTGCATTTGGTTACCTCTCTATCACATCAAAACTTAACGTAGAATATCTTTCTCTTCCTTTTGCCCACCACTTGACATCTGCTTCCATATCTCCTGTATAAAACGTCTTTGTTACATCGCCGCCATCAAGCGGATCCCAATATGTGACGCTCACATATTCGGGGTCAAATGCTACGAGTATTTCGTGTATCTCACTCTTCGTCAAACAAGTCCAGGTAAGAGACAACGCTCTTTTCTTTGCCACTCTGTTTTTATGCATAATAGCATCATCTGTTCTACCTGCCTGACTTGAACTCACATCTTGTTTCTTCCATTTAAAACCGGAAGGGCATTTGAATGCCCGTCCGTCAACTAAAATCAGTTCATCCATACGCCCCTCCTACCCTCCTATACTGTATCAAGTACCATAAATCTTCCATTATATTTCTCTTCACCTTTTTTCAGTGAACGATATAGAGTTTCTTCCCCGCATTTCATTGTGAATTCAATATATACAGGGTTTTCATTGTTGGATTTCCCTAAATATCCAGATGCATTGAAAGCATCCATCACAGCCCTAAACACTCCCGATTCAATACCATCAACAATCTGATTATTGTTCGCTACGGCTGTATGGTTGCCCATCTTTCCAACAAGCTCAGGGCCGTTTTCTCTTGCTATGAACATCTCACCCATGCCTGGGAATCCACCCTTTTCATACCAACTAATGCCAAAGCTTGGTGTTGAAAAACTTGTATTCCCAATATAGTGTCTGTTCCATGTGGTTCTAATATGAGGCAAAGGGATATCTATAGACGAAAAGCCATCAGCAAATGATGAGATAGCGTCTCTTCCTATGTTAAATAAGTTCCCAAGCCCTGAGGAAATCATATTTGGAATACTGGTGACAGAACGCTGCAATAAATTTCTTTTAGCTTCCAGTCCGCTATTGATTCCAGTAACAATATCAGAACCTTTACTTTTTACTTTAGATGATATATTTCCAATTGCAGAAAATACGTTTTCTTTAAGACTTGACACTTTTGAAAGAAGCCCACTCTGCTTACTATTCTCATATCCAGTTTTAATACCATCTATAATATCTTTACCTTTATTGTTAACAGTAGACCTTATGTTTCCTATCCGGTTATTAACATAACCTCCAATCTGCGCAACCGTTCTTCCAAGCGATGACTCTTTGACTGATTCCCATCCATTTCTGATTCCTTCAATTGCCGCAGTGCCTTTTTCTTTTACCCATGCTTTTGCGTCACCGGCCTTCTGTTTTACATATCCGCCAACTGCGGCGACCGTTTTCCCGAGTTTGGATTCCTTTACTGACTCCCAACCATTTCTTAATCCTTCAAGAGCATCTTTTCCTTTTTGCACTAACCATTTTTTAGCATCACCCAATGCCTTTTTAACATTATTTGGTAATTCAGCAAACCACGAAAGAACGCTTTTAATGTTGTCTATAAGACCATTTAATAACCCTGCTATTAGTTGTAAGCCAATCTCTTTAAATACTGTACTCGGACTATGGATCCCGAAAAACTCTTTAACTTTATCGACAATAGGGTCAATGAGGTTTTCTTTAAGCCATTCACCTATATCCTTTAATCCAGTAAGAATTCCTTCCAATAACCCATTGACTAAAGCCAGGCCTAACTCACCTAGTTTTTTAAGTATTCCCTTCCAGTCTGTTTTTGTTAATAAATCCAAAACAAAATCTGCTATTGTCTTGCCAAGTTCTTTCCAGTTAATTCCTTTTACACAACTAATAAGAAAGTCAAGAGCTGCCTTTACTACGTCAGAAATGGTCTTCCATACTTTATCCCATTTTATTCCCGTAATGGCGTTGCTCACACATTTTGCAATATCTTCGCCAAGTTTTTTCCAGTCAAACGTTTTTACGAAAGTAGCGATCATAGATAATGCTGCATTGATAACTTCTGTAAAAGCTTTCCCTATGCTCGGGAGGTCAATGGTCCTTACCGCTTCATTCAGTCCATTAGCTAAATCTTCCGCTAATTTTGACCATTTCGTTTCTTTTACAGTTTGCCTAATTACAGATACTACTCCAGCGACACCTTTTCCTAAAGTAATTCCTGCTTTATTAAAATCAGCTGATTTAATCGCACCATTTAACAGATTGCTTAATGCCTTACCAAGTTCTTTCCATTTAAATTTTGTTACAGCCGTATAAAGAATTTCCAATTTTGCATTGAAATACTCAGTGATAGTCCTACCTATTTTCTCCCACTCAGCATTTGTGAGAAAGGTATTTATCGACTCCACAATCCCAGATACAACATTATGAATTGTTGTTTTTATGAGGTTCCAGTCAAGCTTGTTAATGGCACCATTTATTCCATTGCTTACTGCATTACCTAGTGATTTCCAATGGAAATTTTTTGCGAATGTATTCGCGGCTTCAAATACTGTGTTTATTCCATTCGAGAGTGTTTCTCCAACCAATTTCCAGTTTACAGTTTCAATGAATCCGTTTAGAAATGTAGCTGTGCTCTTTGCAATTCTGTTGAGTGTATTCTGGATTTTATTCCACGGTATACTTTCCAGAGCCGAATTAATTTTGTTACCAACAATTTGACCAATCTCGGTAAAGTCCGAATTCCTCCATGCCACTTTAATTTTATCCGCAAAATCATTGATTTTATTGAGGATAGGCACTTCCTCAAACATGTCCTCCGGCGACAGTCCTCCAATATCACCAGCGCCTGTATCACTGGCCACTGAATCAGAATTATCGTCCAGCTTGTTAAGCTGATCAAATCCAAGGAGAGTCCGTTGAAGTTTCTGATTCGCCTTGTTGGCCTTATCGGCGTTTTTGGAATTTTGGTTTAAACTGGCTGCATAGTCCTGGTTGACTTTCTTCGCCGCTGTGAAGGTCTTTTGCCCGGTTAAGGATGCAAACAGCATTCCCAGCGCCGATACAGCGTGTATCACCTTCTGAATTAGTGCATTAAGTAGCGGGGCAACCACATTAAGGATAGGGGCAAATGCTGTCGCAAGAGCATTTTTAAGCTGTGTCAATGATGACATTAGCATAGATAAGCTTGCATTTGTCGCACCGCTGTACTGTGCCAGGTTCTGCATGCCCTCTTTGGCTCCGTTTAGCGCTCCTCGGATTAGGAAGGATGCAAACATGAATCTGGCTGTCATACCCAAAGTACGGAATATCCCGCCCATGCGCCGGCCAGTCTGTCCAGTACGTCTCATGGAGCTATTTAACCGATTAATGCCCGGAATCCCCGTTACAAATTTCTGTATGAGAGCAGCAAATGCACCACCTGCTGTTTTTATTGCAGGCGTTATCTTTGACAGCACAGAGCGCAGTCCTCCAAAAATTTTTGTTATGCCTCCCCAACCCTTGGAGCCTACAGCCTTAAATAGATTTCCAAATTGCTTTGGAATAGAAACAGTCCGTTGTACATCTGCGCCTGAACTTGCCATGCTATCACGCTGCTTTTTATATCTTGCGACAGCCGCTTCTGCGTTGCTTATGTCGTATTCGACTGATTTCCACGCCCTGCTCTCCTTATCAGTGCCCAGGGCCTCCATTTTGTCTCGCCTTTCGTAAAATTTATCACGAGTTGCTATCGCCTTTTGAATATTATTTTCAACCACCTTAAATTCGTCGGTGTATTCTTTTATCCCAGCATCTACCTGAAACCCCTTTACTTTTCCCTTAATGCCGCCAGTCACGGCAGACATGGCCTTTTTTATCCCGCTCTGCATCTCCTGGATTTTTTTCATTGCTCCAGAATTGCTGAATCCCGCCAATGGATTTTTAAACTTTTTCAGGTCATTATCCATTGATTCCGTAGCTTCTTTTGTTGCAGACTTTGCCTCATTCAAAGATTTCTTATAAGGCGCTACAGTTCCTTCAATAATGACATTCAACTTTTCCAGTGTATCTCCCATACTTCACCTCCCTCCGCATAAAAAATAGCAGGGTTATATCCCCTGCTGTCTACGTCTGTTAAATTCTGCTACATACTGCCGGCGTTGTTCCTTATATTCTTCCTGTTCTCTCTGTTCTTTCAGTTTTTCATACCTGATTTTTTCATCTGTAAATAATTCCGGATAATATTCCCACTGATGAGGGAAATCCTGCTTTTCTTCTCTGAAAATATACCGTGCGTTCACTTCCGCCATGATAAAGTCATGTCTTATCTTCCATTTAATTTTCTGCTTTTCTTTTCGATAATAGCTTTCCATGAGATCGCAAATTTCGTACGGAGAGTATTCCCAGAAATCCCGCGGCAGGATTCCACAATCAAGTGCTCGTTCATACAGCTTTTGCAATCCGTCAGTGATTGTTACAGTAACTCGTCCACGTCCTGTAGGCTCTTCATCATTGATTCCGCCTGTTTTTCGGTAAAAAAACCCGATACCGCAAGAGTCGGCATCACAACGCTTGTATAAAATTCCATCTGATTACCGCCATTTTCTGTCCAACGGTCGTACTCATCTTTCACATCATCATATCCTACTCCGTGCTCCCAGGGAGTCATTGCAGCCTGAGTCACTGTCAGCATGATGGACAGAGGAGGAATATCATCTCCTGCGACCAGATTCATGACGTTCTGGCGATACTTATTCTCCAGCTTTTCAATCATCCTGGTGGTCAATTTTAACTTATATTCTCTTTCTCCCACTTTCCAGTAATGAAATGGCCGTCTTTTAGGCTTTCTTTCCACAATACCAACAACCTTTTCTACACGCTCTTCGTCCCTGATCTCCTGATCCATATCTTCATTAATACCACCTAAATTTCCCATATCTTTCTACCTCCTTATACTCCTGGCTTTACATCAGGGTCTGTATATTTCAAATCGCTCTGCACCGTCATGGTGAGATCAAAATCAATGACACCATTCACTCCTGCACCAGTACGCTTTACCGTTACCTGGGCATCAAATTCCGTTATTGTACCATCCTTCAGAACATCCTGAAATGTCAGGACCTCTCCATCTTCCTGTGCCTTTCTCATAACTCTATATGGAGAATCAGCTTTTGAATTATCATATCTGAATTTGTAGGTCATCTCCGGCAGGTCTCCAATCCCCTGCTCATATACTTTGTGCTTGTCTGACAGACATGTGTTGTCCTCCTTCTCCGGTTCTACACCAATTTCCGGGATTTCCTTCAGACCTGGAAGATCTATAAAAGTAGAACCATCCTTTTTCTTGTAACCAAGTTTCGCTCCATTCGCTAACATGTGCCACTCTCCTTTCTTAATTCCAATAGACATAATCATTCATCATATCAATAATTGCCTCATATCTCATCATTTTATGTTTCAGTCCGGACGGGTCCGGTACATCCTGGCAAGATGTCCTCACAAGCCCCAGAGCCGACAATGCCTTGTCAACCTCTAATGCTGATTCAGATGTGGATTTGTTGTGCCAGATATCCACACGATACCGGACATAAGATTTACATTCTCCTTCGTCCGTGTGTTCATAAACTTTGTTTTCCTCTTCCGCGTACTGTACAGCAGGTAACTCTGCCCAATCCTTTGGGTACTGGTCAGACACATTTTCAAATACAGTATGCAGGGCTTCATAAACCTGGTCTTTCACATTCTTCATAGCTGTTTCTTTATCTCCTCTCCGACTAATCTCGCAATTTCTTCTTCGTTATCTTTCAGTGCCGGATACAAATACGGTTGTGCTGCCTGGCCAGTGCACTGATAAAAACGGCCTTGTGGCGTATCAATGTGAAAGAAATGATAATGCTCCGCAACCTCTCGGTCTATCTGGCTCTCATGTATCCACCAGGGGGACTGTGTGTAAGCTACTGCAATATCTGGAGATATACCCTCATGGTTTGCTTGCCCTTTCGGTCCGGTCCCCAGTTCCACAAAAGTGCCATGCTTAACAGCCGGCCAACAGGTTCCCCGAACAGTATCTTCTTCCTCGGTAACCTCCGTCAGGATTTTGCTACGCAATTCTCCGTCAAATACCGGGCAATTTGCTTTTGCTGCCTCCTGTACAAAGCTTATTCCCTTGCTTATTCCATTTTTTAGTTCCACCTTTGACAACCGATCAAAATGTTTATTGAGATTGTTTGTGCCCAAAATCATCTCTTTTCCACCTCCAGTGTCAGGTGAGTGTATGGATAGATCGCAACTATTTGGTAATCCGGATCCTGATCTGCGGCAGCATAGATACAAATTCCATCACCGGCCGCGATTCCCGGACCGTCTCTCATTTGGTAAGTAACCTTGCCGTTTATCCCTGGCACCTCATAATACGCACCATTCAGTCGCAAATTACGGATATTAGGCAGGCGGTTCCCGTACATCTCTGTCTGCAGTTTTCCGCCTCCTGTCCACATCTCTGCGGTAATAGGAGTTGCAGGACCGTACTCTATGTAACTTCCTCCTTCAGCATCTTTTTGAGGGACAGCTTTCTTGATTTGGTATGTGCCCATCCTGCTACGTTTTAGCCTCATGTGCCTTACCCCCTATTCTGACAAGCCGGTACCGGTCCATGAGATCATAGACCTGCTTTGGAGCATTATCAAAACTATACGTCTCTCCTGCACCGCTTCGTCCGCTCTCCCCTTCTGTGCCCATGCGATTAAGAGCAATCACTGCCAAATCCCTCACGGCCTTATCCAGGCCAGACACCAGTTTTGTGCGGTTGGTATAGGACAACACAAAAGCCTCTGCCTCCTCCAGCAAAAGAAAGAGCAACTCTTCGTCGCTCTCCCCTGTCAGCTTTTTCAGTTTTTCAATCTCTGTCAATCAGACCACATCCTTAACCATTCGTAATCAGTTTAGCCATAGGAATTGATTTCGGATCAAACTTAATATCCCAATTCGCTTTAGCAAAAAGTTGCTCATCTGTAGGGGACTGTGTCCATCCTGAAGTAGGTACTTTGAAACTGAATCCGTTTGGATGCAGAGTTTCCCTCATTCTTGTGATAAGCTCATCCTGGCCTCCATTCTTCTTTGCATCCCTATTTACTTCTACAGGCACATCGACACGTCCTTTTGCGGTACGAATAACTCCTGTCCCAAACAGATATGTTGTGTACTGTTTCAGGTCTTTATTATCTCCAGTACCACCTACAGCCTCGCATGGAACACCGTCATCAATAATCGCGGTATACCCGTTTACAGATGCAATGTTCATAGGACGCTGAATACCATTCGCATCCGTATACTTCCAGAATTCGAGGAGCTGTTTATTTTCCAATGTCTTTGCTACATTGGAGTGCATGATGGCAAGACCGAACTGGTCTTTATGGTCTCCACATGCCTGGGTCGCAAGGTCGTTTAAATCTGTCTCACGAATCTCACGTGCATTTGCAGTATCTGATCCCAGATTCAAAGTGTGAGCATCTGCCCATTTTTTAGCATACCCGCTTGCTCCTGTAATGTTAAATACCGCATTAGTAATTCCAATCATACGCATCTGGCGGCGTTTCTGCCAATATTTTGCAATAGTTGCAACAATATGGCCCATCGGGTCAGCGCCTGAAAGCTCAGCTGTAAAATTACGGGCAAAGAAACCTTTTGCGCGACCATAAACAACGCCTGTCTGTGATCCGCCAGCAATCTCTTCTACTGTAATATCGGTCTGCCCGTCATAGTTCTGATCATCTCCCTGTAAAGTGTCATAGAACGGAATTGTGTATATATTACCACTATTCTGAATCATTCCTGCAATAGTAGGGTCCTCCACTACCGCTCCTGATTCAATCATTGCTGTGAGATATGGGTCAGGGGCCTCGTTCCACATCTGTAAAAATAATTCATCATCAAAAGGAATTCCAAAAATCGTTCCTGCCATCTTCTATTTCTCCTTTTCTCAATTTCCAGCTAACTGTTTATATAATTCTGGATTTTCTGTTTTTAGTTTCAATCTGTCTGCATACCCCATATTGGCATACATTTCTTTTGTTACTTCGCCACCCACAGGTGCTTTCTTGGGAGGTGTGCCACCTTTAATTCTATCTTGTACGCCTGCTTCCACCGCTTCATTAAACGCTTTCTCCACCACTGCAATGGATTTATTGCAAGAATCCGCGTCTGTATAGTTCAGCACCTCAGCCAGACCTACCGGAAGTTTCTTTTCAACCAATGTATTCTTGGCTTCTGCCATTAGCTCTCTACGAGTTATAGCTGCTTCCTTTTCTGCCAGCTCCTTTTCCCGCTTCTGCTGCAGATAATCTGCTTTTTCCTCTTTGGTCATCTTGGCCAATTTCTCAGCTTCAGACAGTTTGTCATCTGTGAGTGCCTGCCACTTCTCCTGCGCCTTTTCTACTGCAGTATCAATGGCTTTCTGTACTCTACGGTCAAACTCTGCCTGATGACCGTTCTTCAATAATTCATCAAATGAAGGAGGGTTATTTCCTTCACCCGAAGCTCCGCTTCCATTCCCGCCTTCGCCTCCGGCTCCGCCGCCATTGCCATCACCGGCCCCAGCGTCGTCTCCACCTGGTTCTGCAAAAAACTGCAGGTTCATAGGCAGCATACAATTTGCAAATCTAAAATACTTATTTCTCATCTTCTTATCCTTTCCGCCCCAGCCCATTCCCGTAGGCCCAGGCTATTGCTGTTAAGATTAGTTTTTGGCCATTCCGGGCACAAAAATAAGGCAGCTTCGCCCCGCCGCCCAGAGGGAGATTCAGGATCACCTCCTCACTATCTTCCTTTGCCTTTCTTTCCGCCTTTTTTACAAGCCATTTTGCTCACCTCTTTTCTGCAATGAAATACTCTACGTTTTCAACTGGTATAACCCCTAAAGATTTCCCTTTACAGTCTTTGACGCTGAATACTCCATTCTCCCAATTTATATTTGTACACTGCTTATCAAAATTTAATGTTGCTCCAGATTTCAAACAACAGATATAATATTCCATCTTCCTCGCCTTACTTGTTGCACCGGTGCAAATAAAAATGGGTATAAAAATACCACCTGCCATTTCTGACTGGTGGTATCATAATTCATTTATTAACTTTCTTGCCTGGTCTTCCGTTATCTCTAGCGCAAGGGACATAATATCTGTGTTTCCAATTCCGTAAGAAGAGTCTTTGCTTTCTGATGTGTCATATCCCGTGACTCTATCCATCAAAACATTATCCTTATCAGGCTGCCATCCTTTTTCCTTGTCATAAAGATAAGGCACAAACCCCTCTTCCTTACCAACAATATCCAAATCCAAAATATGATAATATACCGTTTCCATCATTTCACCTCACTGATGTTCTGTGGCACTTCCATACTGGCCGACATTTGGTGCATCTGCTTCCGAAGCTCTATTGCTTCCGTGGTAGTCGGGTCCAGCACTCTCCATTTTTCATACAGCCCATGCATAGTATCTTTTACCCTATAACTTTCCGGAGTGTGATACTGAATTTCAAATTTCTGACCATTTGGTGCTTTTACCGTGGTGTTGACACCATTATATGGATTCCTTTTATTCATCCAGTAATTCTTTACCTCAATTGTATTGTACCCCATATTTCTATAGGTTTCAATGGCTTTCTGCACGCATTCAACCAGATTCTCCGGTGCAGCCGTGTATGTATATCTCAGGATGTCTTTCACCTCATAGGTATTGCCGTCTGGACTGTAAATGCTCTCAACCTTGCGCAGATATGACTCTCTGCCTTTGATACGGTATTCAAGTCCTTCTATATTCATTCCGGCCTTCTGTGCTACGTCCTTGACATTGGCAGTAATTTCTGGTTCTCTGTCCAGTGCTTTATTGTAATATGACATTCCTTTAGCTTTTGCTTTGAGAATACCGTATTTGTCAGACTCCCCATATTTCAAATCCTGGAAATCATCCAGCTTTTCAGGGACATCCTCTCCAAGCATTTTTCTATACCGGCTGTGCTGCGCTCTGTCCGCAGAGCGGTTATGGATTTTCTTTTCCTCCAGCTCCGCCTCGGGATTGCCCTTGACATACTTATCATACCATTGCTGATACGTCATACTCCTAGGCACCTTGATGCGCTTGCCCGTGGCAGGGTCTATAGCGGAACGCTGCATTTTGTCTATCAGTGACCTGTCCACTACAGATATCGTGGTTGACCTGCACCAGGGATGCATAGGTGGACAGTTCTTTCCTATTCGCCTTTCCTTGATAGGATATATCTTCCCGTCCAATTCCCGGCAGACTTTGGATGTTCTGAGGTCCAATGTAGCAAGGTACTGATATTCTTCAATACCACTTTCCTCATAAGCTTTAAAGCTCAGTTCCGTTGATACATAATTGCTTTCGGTTCTAACCAATCTTCTGGCATTGCTTGCTCCCTGGCCAAACTTGTTGGCAATGATGGCAGCGGCCTCTCTATTTGTTCGCCCTGTTACCAGATTTATCAGCAACTCTCCTTTCAGGTCTTTTGCCAATGTCTGCGTATTTCGCCAGATACGTCCTGAGTAGTTCTCCCCTGACCACCGGCTATTGATTACCTTATCAATGATATCAGCGGACACATGGGCAAATGAAAAGGCTGCATCGGCTCTTTGCTGAATATTGTAAATACTCCTGTAATAAGACTCATTTGCAAGGTACGTGTAAAAACTGGTGCTGTAATCCTTCTCCTGCCGATATATATTATGCATAATGAGGTCAAGCTGATTCTGCATCTGTCTGAGTCGTTCCAGCCGTGCTTGATACGCTGGAGCTTCCAACTGAGTCAATAAATCTCTTTTTGATTCGTCTTTGTCCCCATTCCGTAACTTCTGCAGCAATTCATCTAGAGAGGTTTTGTCTTGTAAGGTATTGATGAGCCTTCGCGCTTCTGCCTCTGTCAATCCGTATTTTGTCTTATATCTTTCAAAAATTGCATCTGCTTCAATTGATAAATACCGCGAGGCTTTCAGGTACAAAGTTGATATTTGATCAGCTGTATCTTCTGCTTTCTGATAGATGCCAAATGCATCCTGTACCTGCCTCTGCTCCCAGTAGTCACTACTCTTCATCGTCTATATCACCGTCCTCTGGCGGCTCATTTGGCTGATTCCCGAATAACTCCTTCTGTTTCTTCAAATTATCCTGCTCCTCCTTTTCCACGGCCTTCAGCTCTTCGTCTGGGTCCTCCACAAACGGGATTTGAGACAGCAATGTCTTACGGCTTACCTTGCCCCAGAGGTTCGCTACATACTGGCTGATTTCCAGGAGGTTCTTCGGCATGGCCCGTGTAAATGTCGGCGCAATGCCTGATACATCAATGTGTATTCCTGATCTGGTATTGAGAAAGTTTGCAAAAATACGGAGACGCTTTCTGAGTCCTTTTTTATAATATCTGGTTTTTATCTTAGTTATATTCTCCATTCCCAACAATTTAAACTCCATTGCCACGCCTGACACGTTTCCTCCGAAACTCTCATCCGTCATGCAGGGGATATGAGAAAATTTGTGGATATCCTGCTCAATGGCCTTTTTAAGAATTTCGACGCCTGCCTCATCAAACGTCCGGGTCAGATACTCTGCTTTTGCATCTGCCGGGAGCTCCAAAAGTTTTTCTCCTCGAAGATGCTTCATTGCCATTTCATTTCCTTTGCCGTCCCCCTCCGTCTCATCGTCCGGATCAGATAGCAAGGCGCCGTAGAGTGCCAAAATCGCATCAATAAACTGCTCCTTGTCCGTGATCCGGTCGCTCATCAGGGCGTTGTAGGCATCTATCAGGGGTATCTGCAGCTCATAATCACCGATAGCCAGCTTATTGTTCAGATACTCAATAACCGGCACTTCGCCTTTGAAATGAGCTTCTGGTCCATCCAGTATCCCTTGTGGTCCTTCTATGTCTTCGATATTTGCCGTATATTTGTAGTTTTGTGTCAAGATAGTCGCCACATATACGGTATTTGCCTTGTCTCTGGAGTCAATCTTTGCATAATAATAGACAGCAAAGAGTTCGTTCTGCTCAATGCTGTCATCGTAAACAACAAATGTATTTTCAGGAGGCAGGTTCTTAACGCAAAGTTCTGTTTCATCCTGTTTTGTGTAAATATACTCATAAGCTCGGCCGTATATGGATAAGTCCAGGCCATTGTCTCCGTCTGCTTCATCAGCTCCTGCCAGCTCCAGAGCATCCGTCAAAGCCGTGATATCGCCTTTACTTTTGTAAGACACCGGATTTCCGATAAAATACGATGTTGCTGTGTCTGAAATATCCTTTGCATGATTGCAGACAAGCTTATTCTGTCGCTCTGGATCTGCTAAAATCTTATGATGCCCCTCATAGTAAGCTTTAAGCTTTGCAAGGTCTGCCACATGCGACCTGTGATTCATAATCAGGTGCCTTACTGCCTGCTTATCAATATTTAGTTCGTCCCATTCTGCCGCAGGCATTGTAAATACATTCACTATATTCCCTCCTCTCTGCGCTCAAAGTCCAAACAATTACAACGTAGAGCGCACTTTACACTAACAAGATATCCATATTCATTTTTGTAAGAAATACCATTAAAACATGACGCACAATATCCTGAATCAATGTTGTTGTCGTTTAAGCTTAATTCTTCGTTTCTTTTTTTCAATACTTCATTATTTGTAGTTAAGATACTCACACGATGCTTTAACTCTTCAATTTCTTTACTCTTCTTGAAAAACATAATACCTCCTTAATGAAATCCAGCTTTCACTTTGTTCCGAATCTTCGCCTTGCGTCTAGTCATGGAATCCTCCATGCCATAACGCACCGCATCAATTGTATGGTTATTTTTGTCCGGATAACTGCCCTTGAAATTACCGTCCTTGTCCATTTCCAGCTCATATCCGGTAAACTCCCTGGCAGCATTCGGGCAACGCTTCGGGTCAATGATGATTTCTTCCAGCTCATCAGAAAGAAATTCCATTCCATAGTCCACAGAACCAGGACCTTTCTTTGCGCCAACAATCCGCAATCCCAGTTCATTAAGCGCGGCTATTGCCCGCGGCTCCTCGGAATCCGCCGTGATTACTCTGTTGAGAGGATTATATTTTCTAATTTCCCTGGCTGCCCTGGTATTGCCTAACTTAACGGCGTATATCTCTCCAAACAGGAATAGGCGTTTCTGCTTGCTGTTATAATGCATCTTGACATATGCCAGTGGATCTGCGCCATATCCGAAGTCAAGACCTTGCTTGATGCGGTCAAATATTGCAATCTCATCATCTGTAATAGTCCTGACGGTAACATTTTCAAAGACTGCTCCTCCGGTACCAGTGGCAACGCCCAGATACTCATGTTCGTAAGCTTTTGGTTTTGTTTCTTTCAGGTGTTCGGCCTCAATAAAGAACTGTTCACCCAGCCAATCCCTCGGCACTGTCCGGTAATCCGTATGGCTGACAATCGTATCAGCTCTTTCCGTCAGTACGTCCTGGTTTACCCAGCTATTCATACTCTTGGGTGGGTTCCAGCTATAGAAAACAAAATACTCCGAACCACCTCTCATAAGTGATTGGAGTATTGTACGTTCTTCCTCTGGTCCATCAAATTCTGATCGCTCCTCGAACCAGATATATTTAAAATATCCGTTTGCCAGTTTTACAGACTTGATTTTTTGTGGATCATCAGCGCCCCTGAATATGATTTTATTGCCATATGGTATGTAAGTCAGACTTAATGGAGAATACCTGATTTTCCATTTGTCAGCCACTCCCAGGGCATTGATAGCCCAAATAAGCTGCTGAAATACCGACTCCTCAAGAAAACGTCCGACCTTACGCATAGCAATTGCATTTGCCTGAGGGTCTTGCATCATCCCAAGCGGAATCTCCAGGCTGATGAAGGATGACTTCGTGGAGCCTCGACCACCGGCCAGCTTATAGTGTGTATGCTTATGCCCCGCAATGTCCCAGTGCAAGTCGTAAAATGACGGAGCTATCAGCTCTGTGAGCTTAACCTGTGTCATCTGGTTTTGGGATGTCATTGACAATCACCACACCTTCCACGCCTTTTAGATCCAGCTTATCATTCCACATTCCAAGATGTCTGCCAATGAGTTCCAGGGCCGCTTTCTTATCGCACAATTTTACCTCTCTCTCCGTTCCCCATTCATTCGGCTTTATCTTGACCGACTGGATGCAGGCAAGATCATCGTCGGATGCGTCCTCCCTGATTTTTGCCGTTGCCGGGTCCATAATATCTGTTATTCGGGCAAATCCAATCCTGGCCAACTCCTGCAGCACACGATCCTGGTTTATACCGGTTCGCTTGCTACGCTCCGCCATTTCCTTTGCTACTGCTGTTTTAATCATAACATTTGATAACAGCCTTGAACTTTGCTCCTGCGCTGTATCCGGACTATATCCTGCTCTTATGGCTGCCTGAGTGGCATTCAGGTCTATCAAATATTCTTCTACAAATCTTTTCTGTTTCTTTGTCATTCAGGCTCACCTCTTTTCCCCACGAAAAACACCCAGCCAGCATATTGCCAACCGGGTGTTTCTAAACATAGAAATGTATTGGGGTATATACGCCAAAAGGCAATTGCTTACCCCGGGGGATAATCCCGGAGGCTACACAGCACTCAGTGCACATTATGCTGCTGTACTCCCTGCCTCTCCGGTGATCCGGCGGCAGATAAGCGAATACCAGCGGCAGGACTTGAACCTGCACTTCACGGGGTCGTATCTGCGGCCGCCCCCCGAGGCATATTCCAATTTTGCTACACTGGTATGTTGCACCGCTGTAACGGTGCTGTTATCCCAGACCTGGGACACGCAGTTTAAAGTATATACACTGCAGACTATTACACCGGACGCTCCGGCGCCCTGCGGCGTTGCCCTGTTATACAGGCCCGTCTTATGAGGGATCGCGTTCGGAACCGGCTAATCAGCCGCGGAGCTGTGACACCCCGCAGCCGCACTTTCAAACGGAGGATATTTTTTTATATACTTCTATGCTTCATATTATAAGTCAATCCCCACAGTATGTCAAGTGTTTTATAACAAATATATCAGTTAGAACACATTATTAAAATGCACCTTGCAAATCTGTTCGCATTCCCACATGGAAAGCCTGACCACTGCCGCCGTTTCAACAATATCAAAGCAGTGTATATATCGGTAAGACAGTACGGCTTTTATGTATCCATCAGGTATAGACTTTACATAATCACAGGCTTTCTCAATTAGCTTCCGGTTTTCATTCCGTAACGCTGATATCATACGTTCTAAATCTACTTTTTCTTCCACTGTAGCCATACCGGATTGAGTTCCACCCATCCCATGAGGCATTCCATCGGACTGCACAGCAGAGATACCATAGGAACCGCATAAGTCCTCATATTTTGCCTTTAACTGTACAAGCCTACGTTTATTCACACCTATCTGCTTCAGCTCTTTTTCGGTCATAAATAAGATTCACCTCCTGTCCAATCTTTGAAGGAAGTCATTGTACTGATAGCTCTCCTGCGCCCCTGTCACATGTCTTAGTAAAATGTGGTGCTCATACAGGTTAACGACCTGCATCCGGCGGCTTACCTTTACGGTCCTCCGTCCCTCGTCCTTAATGTCTATAATGATATGTACTGTCTCTCCGCGCTTTACGCCGTAGCGCTTTTCCCGCGCCCTTATGTTTTCCTCCCGCCTGATCGCGGGCAATGCCTGATCGTATGTAGGGTCCGGGCAGCCTGATCCGTTTCTTCCCATCTATCTTTCTCCTTTCCATATATTCCAGAACTGTCATTATTCCGTGTTTTTACATCCTCCCAAAATGTTTCCGTGGTCTTAAACCGATATCCGCAGGCTGTGCACTGCCTCCTTCGCATGACCATATGCCCACCTGGGGTTTCCTCACTGTCCGTTACCTGTGTTTTGCCGCCGCATTTCTTACACTTCATGATTCGCCTTTCATAAAATCGTAAGCGCTGCCAACATCCCAAGCGCTACGCCAACTCCTATCCATATACCAACATTTAAATATGCCACTGATTCCTTTATGTATTCTTTAATTACTTTTTTCATGATATACCTCCATTGTCACCTCTAAATTTAATTGTCGGTACTGGCTCCCAGCTTTGGCATACAGCCCAATCAATGCCCCCGACTGGCATCCGCATATGGCGCGGCACTCCCGTTGCGTTCCGGCGCGTTATCTGCTCACCCTCTTTTTTATTGCCTATCTGGTTTTTGCTCCAGAGATTTTTTACAAGGTCCCTCGTTCGTCCTTGCCCCGTATTGCCGATAGGACAGCATTTAACTTTATCTCCCGGTATGCTCTCATATAATTCCGCATGTACCACCGTTCGCAGTCTTTACAGTAGCTGTTCCGGCGGTTCCGCTTTTTCATCAGCCGGAACTCTGCTTCTTCTTTTGGGGTTCGGCATATGCTACACATTTTTGTCATAGCAGCACCTCCCGTTAACCTTTGTAATCCTCAAACCTTTTTACTGCCGCAAATGCGAATCTGGAGTTTACCCACCGCTGTAGGCGTACCAGATTATCACCTCGACGCTTTTTATATTTATCATAAATCATTATATAAGGGCTGTATCCCAAATCTCTAAGTGTGTAAACACGGTCAAGGTCTTGCTCTAAAGTGGTGTTATATCCAGTGAGTACATACACTGTCATTTTTCGGTAATCCCATCCGGTAATATCCTTAAATGCCTTAAACCGTGGCAAAATCCTGTCTCTATCCTCATATTTATCCCATGCGAAATGCACCTGCTTGATTTTCATTTGTTTTAGCATCTCGGCCTTATCTTCCGTCATGAGTCTGATATCTAACCCCTGCGAGAAGTCCACCCACGCCTTACTGCCTATAAGTTGCTGGAATAATTCATTCCAATCTTTGCAAGCTGTTATGTTAGGATCAAGCAGGACTATATTTTTCTGGCCCCGCCAGAACTCCGATATGTCTGCCACCTTGCTACTGATGCGCCCCTCCTTGTCCCCCACTATGCAAAATCCGCACCCCCGTGGGCATCCCCTTGTCAGGAATCCATACGCTGTATCTTTGGTATATTGCGGATATATACTGTAATCAGGGTAAATTCTTTCAATTTCTTCCTGCAGCTCCGCGCCACCGCCCGGGTAATTGTACCCCGTACCGCCCCGGATGATCTCCTTTGCATTTACCGGATGTGGGTAATCCGGTGAAAACGAAAACACTTTGCTCATATATACTCTGTCTGGCATGTTATACCAGGCAGTAAGAGGGTCGTACCATTCTACCTCATCTTTCTGGCTTTTGTGCCATGCTGAAAGTTTCATAAGCGGAAGATTTGGAAAATTATGTCCATCTACATCTATTAATCCTATTTTCATACTCTTAGAAGCCCGGTATACCCTTACCCCTGCAGGAGGCTGGCCCCTTTCTATTGATTAATGTTTACTGGTAAAATAAGCTTTATGTTTTCTGGCAATCCGTCATATCCCATCGTCCTTATTATCAAAGGCTCTTTTGGGTTCCTAACATCAATTTTTATGATATCTCTTGTCTGCGTATTGTCTCTTACAGAATCAAGAGCGTCTTTAAGGTACTTTGCATTAACACCTATAGTCCTTACGATTTCTTTTTCCATCTCTTTATTAATCACGGTATCGACATCATAGAAATCAATTGTGGGCTGAACGTAACCAATAATGGAATCATTCGCCTGAATCAACACCTTATTATCTTCAAGCTCAATTATTGCCTGATAGGTATATTTTGTGATTTTAGGTATCACCGGCTTTATATAGCAGGAAAATGATTCGTCAGCACCCCTGATTTTTGCATATTCCACGGATATTCTGTGTCCGTCAAGTGCAACCGCTCTAATCGTCATTTTATCCGCATCAATCTCCAGGTGTATGTATCCCATCGCTGTCTGTTCATTTCCTATAAATCTTTTTGTGTTATCTATAATCCTCTTTAACTCATTTGGTTCAATAATCGCTTTCATATTTCCTCCTATTTATGCCAGCCTATCGCTCCAGCAATAGCGAACAACCCCGCTGCAATTAACCATTCCGCCGGAGCATTTGTGGCTACAAAAAATCCTGTGAGTATAAATATACTAACAAACCACCCCATCTATTTTCCCCTCTTTCCTTTTGATTTACCTTTCCTATTTGTCCCTGCGTACAGGAACTTATTCATGTTTCCGGCCTTGCCGTTGGTGTTCATCTGCACACGCCCTGCGCTGTATGTATATTTCATGGCCTGTCCTCCTCATATTCCGGCAGTTCCATCCATGCAACAATCTGTTCATTTTCTATTCCGATATTCAGGTCAAAGCTATAATAATAAAACCCTTTATCGTCATAGAGTAAAATTCTGTATCCATAACCCTTTTCTTTACAGTAAAATTTCCTTTTTTTACTGTAAGGGCCTTGTGGCAAATCTCCATCTGCTACCTTATGCCAATGTTTCCGTTCTTTCCTCAGTTCCTTTCTTAGTTTTTCAATTTTATTCACAAGCCGCAGCTGGTTTGAAATAAAATTAATACTCTCTATTTCCCCTGGATCAAGGCCAGAATCCTCGTATGCGGCCAAAACGCTCAATATATGCTGTAAGTTATCATAGTCTTGCGGTGTCTCTACGCATATATCCAGTTCTTCCCTTACAGTTATTCCGTGGTACTTACGTTCTGTTATTCTATCCATTCCGCTCCTCCGACTCGATAATCTTAAAAAAATCACTTGCCTTCATTTCTTTCATCCAATCTGTCAGCTTAAATGCATTAGATTGTGTACAAATAGATCCGTACAATTTTCCCCCAACATTAAATAGTCTTTCTGTATATTTGTCATAAAGAGCAAACCCATATTGTAAGTAATGCGGCTTATGTGGTATTGGCATATCAGCAACTGTACGCTTCCAGTATCTCCCTATATCGGAGTTGCATCTAAACTGTCGTAAGCCTTTTTCTCCGTAATCTCTGGTAAAATCCATAAAAAACTTATCTTTATCTTTTTCCGTGGGGACTACAAACAGCCGGCTTTTCGTCGGCAAAAACTGTTCTGCCTCTATCCCGTATGTATTTGAAAAATCATTATAGATTTTGCGAATCTTTTCAGTTTCATCTATCCACTTAAAAAAATCCTCATACATCTTACAACCTTTTACAATCTCAAAATATTTTTCCGCTTATTATTCCTCCGCTTAATCAAAAAGGCTCAATTGCCCATCAATTTCCTGTTCTGGTTCTTCCGGCGCCACCACATCCGGCAGGTGATCCAGCCCGAAGAACTTACATGCTACCCAACTCGGCTGCCAGTGCTTAGTACCCCCGGCTTCCTGGTATAGCTTGCAGTCATAATGTTTACCGGTGCTGGTCAGGTTCGGGCACTCATCACAGTATCTCGGGCTTGCGGTGCCTCCGGAACGCATGTACATCTCACTGATCGCTCTCATGGCTATCACCTATAATCTTTACCGGATGTCCAAGGGCTTTCTCTATCTCCGCAATGGTCATTTCTTTTGTCTCTTTTCGCTCCCAGATAATGGTCAGGGTATCTCTATCCATCATTTCATTCAATATTTGTGCATTTGTTGTGTAAACTTTCATGATGTCAAATTCTTCTTCACCATCTTCATCTTTTAAATCAACGTCCGTTCCTTGGCAATAGTTTGTAAAATTCCTCAGCATTCCATTCCACCATATAAACATGCCTCCATTCCTTAATTCACAAACCATACCATCTTTCAGATTGTCTCTTGTCATCACCTTATCCTCCGTTCCCGGGATTACTCTATCCCAGCATTTTTCACAATCATTAATGCATTCTGCTTCGCCCGCAAATTCATAATATTCAAGACATTCTTTTATTTTTTCGCCTTCTTTTACTATACCTGGATATACCATTTGTAATTTTTCCCTAAATGTCATGATGTCCTCCTTTACGTTCTATCGCCGCCTTTATCTCTTCCGTGGTTGCCCGGATTATCTCTAGAGCCTCTGACAGCTCATATAATCCATTTTGTAGACGTTGGTCTACAACTTTACGTCTAAGAAGAGTAACTGTCTCATCGAAGCTCCCACAGTATCCTATGGTGTCATAAATTTTCTGTCCGTCCTTGTCGGTCTTTCCTTTGTCCACAGAAAGGGTAAAACCCATATTGTTGGGAATTGCATAATAGTTTTCAATCAGGTGTACCATTTTCTCCTCCTACTCCAGCGGCAGTTCCATTTCGGACGGAACTACTTCTACTTTAATCTCCATACAGATATCTTCAACTGGACACTGCTCACATCCACTCCGGTCCTTCTCGCAAATCTCCTTCATCATTTTTAATCCCAGTAATACAAGCTCTCTATGTGTCATCTGCCATCCTCCTGTTTTGCCTCTAACTGCTTAACTGTTTCAGTCGCAAGCGCTCTGAATCGTTCCTGCTCACTCCGCACCTTCTCCGGTAGCTGAAGCATCTCTTTTTTCTCTTTGGACATTGCCTCATAGATCATCCTAAAATTTGCCCTGTCTGCTGTTATATTCTCAGAAAGACAAATATTTTGAAATCCTATACGCCTCACGCAAGCGCGTGTGTCCTCGCTCATATTTTGCAATGCCTCCTCTTCCTGGTACATACCGTAAAACCTGACTGCCCGCAATACCTCATCCCAGGCCGCTCCCCAATCTCTTGTCTCATGGCATACACCAGCGCATCTCTCCCGGATCTCAGCTATTGACGGTGCAAACTTACTGGTGCTCATAAGCTGCTTAATCGCGTTAAGGCATACCGGATACTCAATGTCATGCAACATCGTATACCAGATGTCCTTGCTCTGCTTATCCGGCATGATATTGGCATTAGGCCATGCTGCCTTGATCGCTGCCGCTATCGTTCCAAACTCCTGTACTGTCACGTTCTTCCACCCACTCTTTCATTTCGTCATAAAACTGTCCTGTTCCCTGTTTATTTCCTGTATGATTTCTATCATCCTTCAAGGCAAACAGCCCTTTCCATCCATTCATGATTGATTGGTCAATGATCTGGACCATGATATCAATATCACCACCTGACAAGCTCTCAAGCTTATTCATCGCCAGTTTGATAGCCCTGTCTGTCATCGGACTCTTAATCTGTCTACGGAAAGCGATATATTCTTTTATGGCATCGTCAAGTCGCGCGTCGTCCGAATAGGATTCGGATTCCGTATTCGGATTAGGATTAGGATAAGGATTACGGGGACATTTGTTTGCATCTGTATTCATCTGCTTGCAAGTGTCTGCATATTGCTTTTCACTGTATTCATCCGGTGACGGATACTTGCTTTTCTTTGCTCTTACATTCTGGTGGACTTCCCAAGTCGGGAGATAAAGGTAGGGCTTACTGTCTACACTGTACAGCTTCACGCAGCCTACATCCGCCAACTTCCCAAGCGCACTCTCTATGTCTTTCAAAGATAAGCGTTCCTTCAGGGGAAACAGCCTTGCTTTCAATATTGCCAATCTTGCATCAAATCGTCCGTAATCATCACAATTCACAATCAACCGTAGGAAAAATGTCTCTTCAAAAGGAGATAATTGATTCAGGGAATCGCTGGTGCAGATACTCTCTTTCAAAATCCTACTTGGCATTCAAACCATCTCCTATGATTCTTCTTTTTTGTCTGTTGGTGCATGTGGTGTTATCTTCCCTACTTTAGCAAGTATGTAATCATAAACCCGTTCAGCGCATTTCCAGGGTTCATTGTAAATTTGGCTTCCACTAAAGTGTAATATGTCATATCCAGCCATTTTCAAATCGCAGTCTCTTTCGTTATCCCGCTTAACCTGTGCCTTTGTGATTTTATGGAAATCATGTCCGTCGCATTCTATCACCAATCTCAATTCATTCTCGAACCAATAGAAGTCTGCATTTTCATTTGTATCAAAAAGAAAATCAACTCTATAGTTTTTACCATCAACATTGATTTCTTCCTGTTCTAACAGTGTTAAATCGTGTTCAAAAACATCTATACTTAGAACGTTAAATGCCATGATAAAAATTAATTCTATTGGGCTCTCACAAAATTCATTGCTTAACCCGCCCACATAAAATGGTAAATACGGATTTTTTGATCCACCTCCCATTCCTTCTAGGTATGAAAAAAACATTTCTTGGCATTTACGTGGGAGCTTTAAAAATTCGTCCAAAAGTAATCCTGATGAAGCGGTATGGCATTCACCCTCCAAAGTTTCAATTATTTTTCTCATAAATCAATCCTCCATTTCAATATTTGACGCCTCATACTCTCTGTACATCTCTATCCAGTCATCCAGGTACATGGTTACGAGCCAGTCACAGTTATTTTTACGATGCATCACTGCTGGCAGCTCTTCTGCCCGCGCATCCCGCCTTGACTGCTCTGCGGCCCCATACAGATCCAGCCGTTCCACTCTCTTGCACTCTATATGTACACCAGGAAGACCGACCACATCAGCGTCACCATTTGCGCCGCAGAACTGCTGTCCTCTGCGGCAGCCATATCCATGCCCCCGGAGCACTCCGGCAAGCTCACGCTCCCCTCTGGCTCCTTTGTCTCTGCTGTTCATATTCTGTCTCCCTCCTCCAATTTTCGAATGCAATACGCATGTTGTATATCTTTTCCCAAAGCTTATCCGCTCTGGAATCATCCTTGCTGACATATTCTTTAAACTCCAATTCGTCTACCGGGGGACCCGGTATGGGCCTGTAATAGCCGTTTCCGACGTTTATAATGCAGTCTCCGTTGTGGTTTGCCTCCTCCACTAAAATCCTCAACTGACGGTCAATAGATTCGTTTCCCGGCAGGTTCAGGTCAGGTCTACTCACCGTGTTTTTATGACCGGATGTGATCCGGTTGAAATATCCCCGCGCAATCTCACGGGCATCTGTCTGTTTACTCATTTGCCCTCCCTTCTCCCCGGCCGTAACCGGGGAAATCATGGCTTACAATAGTGTGTGATATATTATGTATCCGCTTTGTGGTATTTCAGCACTTCGCGGGTCCATCCTTCATAGTGTTGTTTCATGTAGTCTTCGATGATATCCTGCATTTCACATCTCAACCCCTTATTACCATTGTCAAGTAAGCTGTGGTGGTATCTGCATCCAGTCACACCGTTCTGCTCTATACCAAGCCCTCCTTGTGATTTATTGACAATGTGCATGGGGTCCAGGATATGCAACCCAAATTCTTTATCTTGTGGCATATGGTAACCCATCTGGCAGAATATGCAGCCATTATCACGCTCCAACATCCTGCGTTTGGTTTTACCATCAAATTGCAACGCCTTAGTCCTTCTTTGCATTCCACGCCTCCTTCATCCTTTTGAGGTCATCCGGTGTCATGGTCTCAATCCCCTGCTCCTTTGCCTCTCCAACAACTCCATCAATCAATACTGACATTTCCTTTGTATCGTAGAGATGAGAGCCTTTCAGGAGGGCGTAGTGGGTAAATTCTTTCCCGTCCACGTATCCCTTGCCTATAGGCTTTGCATGCAGATCATAGCGTTTGCTGATATCTATATCAGACCGCAGGGAAAAGATAATGGCATTTCCGTCTTCGTCCCGGTCTATCTGCCCATACTGGGAGAGGAGCATGTTATGCATCTCCTCTTTGCTTGTCCTCAGTTTCTCTGACAGTTTTGATACCAGCACCCAGTAATAAGCATTTGCATCTAAAGACCGCTTCTTTCTAATTTTTTTTATAATGACACTAAGCAGGTTTGCATTTTTCAATTCTTCATATCCCCCACATATATCTTCTTCGATTTGTAAAGTAAGGGTCCATTTGCCTGAGATATAATCCTTTGCAATACCTGTGATTTTACCTGTACAATCCATATTCCACCTACCTAAATGGAAGCTCTTCCTCCACGTTATTAGGAACATCTGACGGTTCATCTGGAGATGGTGGTGGAACACTTTCCCGTAAAGCCATTGTTGTCATCCAAGCAGTATATAAAGTAAGAGGGATATCTTCTATTGCTTTCAGCCCCTTTTTTTCAATGGCTGCCGAAAGCGTTAATCCTACCCTTTCAGATTCTCTTTTCAGGGCCTGTATCTCATTCTTATTTATCTTCCTGTCCATGACCTCATGAGAATCGTTCTCCGAATCCTGCAGTTCCCCTTCTGTGGGGATACAGAAGAGCTGTAAGCATGCATATTTAAATGCTGCTGACAACGCTTTGTTCAAGGATTTGTCGCCGCTGTCCATCCCTTCTCCGCATACACTTACAACCACCTGAGAGCCATCTTCCGCACAGATGAAGGTATAATCCACATCAACCACCGTATAGATCAGATTACCGCCCTTTAATGTCTTCCGCTCTTCACGTCGCTTATCCTTTACTGACGGTACACAGAAAACATGATTCTTTATGAGCGCAGGCTGCAGAGAGTTATATACATCATCAATCCCTCTGAAATTGTACTTCTGCTGTTCGTTGTATTTGTCTTTTCCAATGGCACCGATATCATCCATAATACGGCTTATCGCCTCATATATCTTCTTGTCGGACATTTCATCACCTTATCCTTAAACTTTCCGTCTGATGAAGTTCCACAAAACCTTTAAATGAATTCGGGTCTGCCTTTACATCTTTAAGAAGGGTCCTAGAATCCAGCTTTGGTTCCTGCACTTTCCAATATTCATCAGGGATTTTACTTTCATCAATGATATGTAAAGAAGGGGGATTTTTTTGTATCCCAAATGTATGCAGGTCTGTCTTAATCTTTTTCTTATCCATCGCTAACATACATGTTTCTAAATTTCTCTTTAACGCGATTATCCTGTTCTCCAGTACAGTCTTCCGATATTGGAGCCGTTCAATCTCCCGTTTCAGGATCTCTGTATCTCCAGTCAGCACCGCTATGATATCAGCATAAGCGTCTGCTTTCACTTCCAGCTCTCCCTCTATCGCCTCCATAGTTCCTGTAAATACTTCTGGGTCAATATCTGTATCCTCTGCCATCTGTAAAAATTCTAAATATTCTCCTGCAATTTCTCTAAGCTTCATCCTTTATATCCTCCTCATATTCTTTATAGTTATTTGCCAGCCGCCTATTAACACGATGGGCTGCGCTTATTATCCTCTCGTTGCCATTCATAATAGTAAGTTCCGTGCCATCCGAAAGTGCTATGCAGTAATCCTGGCACGCTGTTACTGTTATATAAGGTATGGAGTTTTCCGCAGCATCCCGCATCATCTCACGGATGACCGGTCTATATTTCTGCAAAATATCTTTCCCATCCATTGACAATTCCTTTCAATCTGCTCTATAATGAATTTTAGTAATATTTTCTTTAGTCCCTGATTGCTTGCCGGCTCCAGGGGCTTTTTTATGTTCCTTGATACAGCCCTCTACAACATATATACAGAGGACCGTTACTGCGTACAGCAGCACTGCGTATGGGTCTACTCCATATGTAACCAGTACGATCAGCGCGGCTATGGTTGCGTTTTTCAAAAGTACCGTCTCCCTTCATAGAACTATTTTTGAGCGCCTGTCATCTGGAACATGAGCACTGTCCAGTATGCTCCAGAGTTCATCCAGCGTCATACTTCCAGGGGCCTCCAGACGTTTGAACAACGTCCTGGTAGGGATGTTGGCTTTCTCTGCCAGTTCTTTTTTTGTGGTGTCTTCCTCGAAAACATATGCTTTTATTGCTGACCTGAAAGCATCCTCTCTCCGCTGACGGGCTGTCAGAAATACTTTTGGCATATTTATCACCTCACTTCTTGATTTTCCATCCTTTACTTCCTATAATGTACTTACAAGCCTTGCCTGGCTGAGTACGAACGAAAGGAGAAATAGCATGAAACTTGATACTTGTTGTATTCGTGATACACTTTTAGTTCTTGAAAATTGGCTTGTTTTAAATGATGATCTAGCATTTATCCCTCTGAATTTATGCGAAATATGCAAATCAGGCAGTATGCAAAAATATTCAAAGTCAGATATCGCATACACTTTAATTCTTCTTGAGGAAGCTGGATTTATTGAGGCCGTAATTGATCATACTTTAGAAGGAATACACGAAATAGACGTTATCCGTCTTACGTTTCAGGGTCATCAATTTTTGGATACAATACGTCCTGAATCAATATGGAAGAAAATTCATGACATTTCAGAGAAAACTGGGTTAAAATCTGTAACTGCCATTATGGAAATTGCCAACACATTGCTTCCAGACGCAATAAAATCTACTATCCAATCTTAATCTTTATGATTTAGGTGGTAATCCTTGAAAAGTACCATTATTCATTAAGTATTCTTTTGCTTTAATGTTGCTGTCATTTACTGCTTTTAAGAGAATCTCTGCAATTATTTCAGCTTCACTTGGAGAGATTCTTTTTTTATTCATCACTTCAAGTAATTCTTCAGCTATCTTTATAAATTCCTCTCTTTGCATTTTCGCTCACCTCCTCCCAATATTGTTAGCTTCTCTCTGTTGACGGTGTAGTTTTATATGTAGCAGTATGTTCATTTCCATGTTTAGTTTTCTAAACTTTTTCAGTAAAAAAATATTCACTTATATCATCATATGAAATTTCCAATAAAGAAACAGATTTACTAATTTCACTTTGAGAAAAATCGACCTTTCCATTCAGCTTTTGGCTCAATGCGACCCTGCCTATTCCAAGAGCTTTTGCAAAATTGTCTTGTGTTTTAAATCTTTCTTTGATTTTGCCTCTTAATTTACTATAATCACAAGCCACTATTCATCCTCCTTTCAAAATTGTGTTTAGTTTTCTGAACCACCTTCATAATATCATCCGATCATTTGCATGTCAATACTTTTTTTATTTTTCTAAACTTTTTATACTGTTTTTCATTATTTTTGTTGCGTTTTCTAAACTTTCATGTTATGATTATATCACAGAATAGAGGTGATAGATTGAAAACTACTTCGGAACGCTTAAAAGAGGCAATGGAAATTCGTAATATGAAACAAAGTGAGATTATAGAAAAAACAGGCATAAGCAAAGGTGCTTTAAGTTCTTATGTATCTGGAAAATATATTCCCAAACAAACCAATACATATAAAATAGCACAGGCTCTAAATGTTGATGCCGCATGGCTTATGGGATACGATGTGCAAATGGAACCAAAGGTTTCCGCTGGAGGTATGACTAATTATGAACTGGCCGCATTAATCAACCAGCTCAGAAAAGACAGTAAATTGCAAAGAATGTTATGTGACTTCAACTCACTTACAGATATAAATAAAACAATTGTACTAGACTTGATAAACGCCTTAAAAGAAAAGAGTGAGGGGTAGTAATTACCCCTCACAATTATTCGGCCGAACATATATCTACAATTAAGGAAAGAATAAATTCTAAATCTTCATTTTTCATTTCCTTCATAAAATTAATGATTGTTGCAATCAGTTCTTCGTCGGTCATATGTACTACCTCCCTCGAGTATGCAGTGGGAACATATATTCTAATTACAAGTATACAATATATTCAAACCAAAATCAAGAACATGTGTTCGTTTTACATATTTTGCTTTTTTTACATCTCTTGTCTATATTGTATATAAAGCGCTTAAAAAAAGCAATATTTTTAGGCAAATCGTTTCTGTACAGAAACACTTTTTTAGTCTTCGGCAATTATATCGCGAAGGCTTACCTCAAGACCGCGCGCGATTTTATCTAACACACTTAATCGGGGATCTGTTTTATTTTTTGCTATTTTATATATAGTGGATTTAGGGACGCCGGTTAACAACGCTGCCTGTCCGTAAGATAAATTTTTGCTCTGCAACACTTCATCAAGCACGATACGCATAATTTCTAATTGTACGACGGAAAACACGATTATTTAAGAGGGAATAGCTGGAAATATTGCCAGAAGTCTACATGTCAAAGAAACACCATTTGATTAATTCGCTACGGCGTTTTAATAAATAACATTCAGGAGGAAAAAGATATGGAAACTAGCAATAAGAGGGGGCTTGCCATAGCGTCTATGGTATTAGGAATTATTGGACTCGTCCTTGCTTGTCTATCAATTGGCTTATTCCCGGCAATAATCGGCCTTGCATTGGGAATCATCTCATTAGCGACGCATCGCGGAGGACATGGAATGGCTATAGCAGGAGTTGTGACATCTTCAATCGCTGTTGCAATAGCAGTGATTATGTTAATCATGGGGGCCGGAGTATCCGAAGCATTAGATGCAGAAAAGTTAAATAAAGGTGGAGCATCTGCAAACGCTGCGGAAACAGACAAGAAAAACGCAAAGACCGATCAGAAAACAGATGACAGCAAAGCAGAACCAGTTGACGATGGTGTGATAGATTTTTCTACTGACACATTCGCTGTAAAATTGACAGGGTATGAGGCCAGTACCGATTACGAAGGCAATCCATGTTTGTTAGTATATTATGATTATACAAACAATGGAACAGAAAATTCTAGTGCTATGACAGATTGTTATTTTAAGGCATTCCAAGGCGGTGTTGAATGTGATAGCGCAATAACATCAGACTCAAACGATGCAATGAATAACTACATAAAAGAAATACAGCCAGGTACTACCGTAAATGTTTGTGAGGCGTTTAAAATCAGTGGCCCTTCTGATGTAACATTACAGGCATCAGAGTTGATAAGCCTGAGCGACGATAAAGATACACAAGTAATCTCATTACAATAAATAAAAATCGGCCCCTGCGCCAACAGGAACCGACCATATCTCCGAAGAGATGATACAAAATCTAGCATCTATATTGTATCATCTTCGGTGACAGCCTGCAAGAGACGGGCTGTTATTTTTATACTCTTTTTTTGAAAGGAAGGATTAAAATGCCAACAGCAAGAAAACTACCCTCAGGGTCTTGGAGATGTCAGGCGTATAGTCATAGCGTCCCCGTATTCAATTCTGACGGATCTATAGCTCTTGATAGCAATGGAGAGCCGAAGATGAAAAGAGTGTACGAATCATTTACTTCGGATGATCCAACAAAAAGGGGAAAAGCCGAAGCTGAAATGATGGCGCTGGAATTTTCCATGAACAAGAAAAAAAGAAACTCCTCCCGAGATTTAACTCTGCTGGAGGCCATAGACAATTATATAAGGATCAAGGAACCCGTGCTGTCAAAGGCAACTGTATCCGGATACGTCAAAATCCGTAAATATGCTTTTCAAAACCTCATGACAACAAAGTTAAAGGATATTGACACGGATTTATTGATTACCGCTGTGAGCCTCGAATCTGCCCGTAAAACGACGCAAAAAGGGAAGGACGGGGTTATATCGGCCAAGACGGTTAGAAACGAATTTGGGCTGCTTACGGCAGTATTAAACTATTACGATGTAGACTACAATGAGAAACGCATAACGTTGCCCAAGATACCTGATAAAAAGATTGCTTTGCCTGAACCAGATCAGGTCTTTATGGCAGTTAAAGGAACTGACATTGAACTACCTGTGTTGCTGGCAATGTGGCTGTCTTTTACCGCATCGGAAATAGCCGGACTGACTAAATCAGAATCACTGCTCGATGGTGGAAAGTATATTGCGATTAATGAAGTTGTATTGACCATTGACGGGAAGGAGTACAAGAAGGATACCGGAAAGCAGCCGAAACGCCAAAGAGTATTAAGACTACCGGAATATATTAAAGACTTGATTGACGAGGTATGCACCGACCGGATAGTGCCTATGCCAGCAAATACAATATACCGGAAATTGAAAAGATACTTGGCAAAAGCAGGGGTTAATCCTATAACATTTCATCAGCTCAGGCATGTAAATGCATCGGTAATGCATATGTTAAACATTCCAGATATTTATGCACAGGACAGGGGCGGCTGGTCAACAAATCACATAATGCATAAAAACTATACACATGCATTTACAAAAGAACGCACGGCAGTGGATAATGCCATTGATAACTATTTCGTGGAGATTATGCAACACGAAATGCAACACGACATTTAAAAAATCCACTAACCATGCGGGTTTAAGACAGCGGAGACGGTGGGATTCGAACCCACGTGCCGGTTACCCGGCAACTTGATTTCGAGTCAAGCTCGTTATGGCCGCTTCGATACGTCTCCATACCTGTTCATTATAAAGCCAGCCTGCTTTCCGGTCAAGTACAAATGTGAGTTTTCCCTGGTAAAAGCCCACTGTGTATAGTAAAATATAAAGTATCAGCAAAGGACTTACGGTCCTGCCCAAATGATACCTAAAGGGGGATTTTTATGCCAATCAATGGTTTCAACAAAACAACGCTTCTGGATTACCCCGGCAAAATAGCTGCCACCATTTTTCTGGGAAGCTGCAATTTCAGGTGTCCCTTCTGCCATAACAGCGGGCTTGTCCTCTCACCCGGAGAACAGCCGGTCATTCCCACGGAGGATGTGCTTAAAGTTCTGAAAAAACGCCAGGGCATTCTGGAGGGGGTCTGCATCACAGGAGGAGAACCCACCCTGGACAAAGATATCTTCTGCCTTATAGACAGGATAAAGGAGCTTGGCTACCCGGTCAAGCTGGATACCAACGGCTCTCATCCCTGGATCCTGAAAAAACTGATCAACAATAAGATGGTAGATATGGTCGCCATGGACATCAAATCCTCCAAAGAATCTTATGCCAGAGTTGCAGGCAGCAAGCATCTGGACTTAAAACCAATCTGTGAATCCGTAGATTTCCTTATGTCCGGCAGTGTCCCCTATGAATTCAGGACAACCGTAGTCAGGGAGCTGCATACCCAGGAAGATTTCCGTTCCATCGGAAACTGGCTTGCCGGGTGCAGAGCCTACTACCTCCAGGCCTATAAGGACTCCCCTGAAGTCATAAGGCCTGGATTCAGCAGTTATTCCAAAAGGGATTTGGATTATTTCTGTCTTATCCTGTCAAGAACGATTCCTGCGGTTTATATCCGGGGTATCGATTAAACGGTACCAGTAGCCAAAGCGCGGCATGGCAGCTTTGCCCTGCGTTTTGGCTGCCTTGAAGTTGGGGAAGCCGAACATACCTGCCATGAGACATTCCTGCCGGTCATAAACACCCGGAACACCCAGTATGTACCGGCCGTCATCTCTTCTTCTGCCCAGGAGCAGGTAATGATAACGGTAATATCCATGTCTCAGAAAATTGTTGTTCATCAGCCCCCTGTCTCTTCTGGCAAGTATCCGCAGCTCCGCAGGTGTTATCTGTCTGCAGTCCACAATCTCCCCGTCTGAAAACGGAGCAAATACGGCAGGCTGTCTGGCGGCCTGTGCGGACTGCCCGTGAAGCTCACCTTCCTCCGGACTCTGTACCTTCTTCTCTGTCACTTCTTTTTCCATCTGCCTCATGTTGCGGATGGCATCCTCATCCTGGTCCAGTTCCTCCAGAAGGTTCACTGCATCCTCCTCACGGTCACCTGCCGGGTTCCACGTAGACTGCTCTGCTGCATCCGTACTGCCGGATGCTTCGATCCGCATTTCACTGTCCGGATACTGGTCCCTTCCGAAGATTTCATGATCAATCGTTTCCCGGTACAATTCTTCTTCTGTGTATGGAGGCCTCTCCATGTCCGGGGCTGTGGTGTCCGGATTCCGGTCTGTGTCCGGCATTGCAGTATTCCGGTTCTGGTTCATATCCGGCATTGTGGTATTCCGGTTCTGGCCCATATTCGGTACTGCTGTGTTCTGGTTCATATCCGGCATTGTGGTATTCCGGTTCTGGTTTATATCCGGCATTGTGGTATTCCGGTCCTGGCCCATATTCGGTACTGCTGCGTTCCGGTTCTGGTTCATATCCGGCATTGTGGTATTCCGGTTCTGGTTTATATCCGGCATTGTGGTATTCCGGTTCTGGTTCATATCCGGCATTGCGGCATTCCGGTTCTGGCCCATATTCGGTACTGCTGCGTTCCGGTTCTGGTTCATATCCGGCATTGCGGCATTCCGGTTCTGGCCCATATTCGGTACTGCTGTGTTCCGGTTCTGGCCCATATTCGGTATTGCTGTGTTCCGGTTCTGGCCCATATCCGACCGTGACGGTTCCATAACCGGCTGTACTGTATTTTCTGTCCGTGAAGGGGCGACCGGCTCCATTCTCTGCTCAGATCGTTCCTCCTGTCCTGTTTCCGGTTCATCCTCCTCATAATGCTGTGGAAAATAAGTTCCCCTCTCATTTATACGAGGCGGCATGTAAGGGTCCCCCTCTGTCCGGGACGGCATTGCCTGCCTTCTTTCCTCTGTTTCAGAAGATTCATTGGAACGGTTCTCCTCCATGCGTCTGTCCGGCGCGGAAGTCTCATTATCCCGTCCTATGACTGGTGGATAGCCCCAATCCCGGTGGCCTGTATTCGAGGAATTACTCCTCTCTTCCCGGTTTCTATCAGGAGTATTCATACCTCCCTGTCTGAATGTATTGGACGGATATCTGCCCTGCCAAGGAGTGTCATCCATGGAATTATTCCTTCCGGCTCGGTTACCATCCACAGCATTATTTCCCGCTTCCCAGTCCGCCTCTATGGCATTCTCCCTCTCTGCGCGGTTTCCTCCCACGGCATTGTTTCCCGCTTCCCAGTCTGCCTCCATGGCATTTTCTCTTTCCGTACGGTTTCCTCCCATGGCATTGTTCCCGTCTGCACGATTTCCCTCCATGGCATTGCCTGTCTCTGCACGGTTTCTTTCCATGGCATTCCCTGCTTCTGCACGGTTTCTTTCCATGGCATTCCCTGCTTCTGCACGGTTTCCTTCCATGGCGTTCCCTGCCTCTGCACGGTTTCCTTCCATGGCGTTCCCTGCCTCTGCACGGTTTCCTTCCATAGTATTTCCTCTCTCTGCACGGCCAGCATCCGTTGAATCCGTTTCTATTTCCACTGTTGTGTCTGTGCGGTAATCCATTTCCTCCAGATTATCATCTGGGCTCTCCCCGCTGAACAGATTAACTGTCTCTTCAGAATGCTCCGCTAACGGCAGGGAACCCTCTTCATCGTCCAGAGCAACTGGCCCCTCTGCTTCCATGAGCGCCTCCGCTGCTGCAACACCCTCCGGCAGTTCATCCTGCACAGCCTCCGGTCCTGTCTCTAGCTCCTCTTTCTGCATATTATTATTTGTCTCAGGGGCTCTGTCCGCATTCCGGGATCTGTCCTCCTGCATTCTCGGGAGCCTGATTTCTTCCAGGCGCACAGGACGATCATCCCACCCTGTACCATACATGATTCCATCTCCGGTCAGCATGACCAGACCGCTCAGGTCGTTCAGTCCGTACGCAGTGCCTCCCATTCCCTGATCCGGTACTTCCGTCTGAAACTGGACCGTATCACCTGCCAGGTCACATTCTCCAAGATAAATGCCTTCGCATCCATCGCTTTTTCTCACAAACCCGTAAATTTTACAGGGTGCCTCCTCTTTTCCATAGATTCCTTGAATCCGATAGTTCATGCGGCACTTACCATCCCGGGCCTCTACTTTGATAAATCCCTTCCCATTTCCTTTCTTTCCATCCGGGTACTCATATACATACGCAACAAATCGCCGATATCCAGCCAAATTTTCTTTCTCCAATACCAATTATTCCGTAAAGTATATGAGCGAAAAAAACATTTAGAACTCTGCATAAAACCCGGATGAAAAAGTTTTTGAAAAAAATGCAAAAATATGTTGACATTTCTGCCGCCATTATATATAATAACAAATGCTGAATGACACAGCCGAAACAAAATAACGAAGCGTGGCTCAGTTTGGTAGAGCGCTGCGTTCGGGACGCAGAGGTCGCGTGTTCGAATCACGTCGCTTCGACTTTCAGCAGAAGCATCGGAAACGTAAAGTTTCCGGTGCTTTTTTCTTGCCCAAAAACAAGGACCTCTCAATTGAGAAGCCCCATCTGTCTCAGTATAAATATAGTGACAAACAATGTAAATATAGAAACAGCACTGCTGAAAACCACAAGCTGCCCTGCAAGCTGTTCATCTGCTCCCGCCTGCTGGGCCATGATATAGCTTGACACCGCGACCGGTGTCTGGTAAGCCAGCAGTGCCGCCAGCAGGTCTGAATTACGATATCCCATTGCAACCACCATAGGAATAAAGATAAGTGGCAGAATCACCATCTTGACCGCAACTACCCCTCCGGCAATTTTCAAGTTCCCCCTCACTTTAGAGAAATCAAAGTCTCCTCCCAGGATCAAAAACGCAATGGGTGTCGCCAGTTTTGCCAAATCATTCAGCGTGGTGTCTGCAGCCTTGGGAAGTTTAAAGCCCAGAAGCGAGGCAATGATTCCCAGAACCGATGCGATGATCAGCGGATTTTTCAGAATCCCCACAAGAACCTTCTTAAAGTCCCGCTCCCTCTTTCCTCCGAAAAAGGACAGCGCGATCACTGCCAGAAAATTATACATGGGCACCAGAACCGCGCTTAAAATAGCGGCAGTCACCGTATTGGCCGAACCATACATATTCTCCACCACCGCCACTCCGAATATGACGTAGTTGCTCCTGAAAATCCCCTGGATCACCACGCCCTGCTGGTTTTCCTTTTTCACAACTTTAGGTACAATGAGACATAAAAGAACAAATAAAAGAAGCAGACTACCTGCCGCAAAAAAACAAAGCCCGCCCTGCATCTGCTCCCTGATGTTGCTCTGATATATATTTTTAAACAGCATACAGGGCAGAAATACTTTAAATACAAGGGAATTTGCTTTTTTCAACAGGTCTTTGTCTGCAAGATCCGTATAATTAGCTATTGCGTAGCCTATCACCATCAGGAAAAATAATGGGGCGATGACATTAAAAGACAATATGATATTTTCCATTTCTGTTCCTCCCGGCGGTTTTATCCGCATGATTGTCTATTATACGCCCTTCTCTCTGCCTGCACAATTCCCTTCCCGCACGGTTTTAAATATTTTTGCTGTCACCCTGTGACCTACTTCCGTGACGATTCATTGCTTCATTATGTCTTACGATCAGTGAGACAGCGCTTTTACTTTCTTTCACCTCTTTTTTACCCATACAGAAAAGGGCTAAAAAACAGAGGCCTGAATAAAATCATTCAAGCCTCTTCACACTTTCCCTTTCACTTAAACTGGAAGGTATGGCGATCTTCATATGCGGCGTTCCGCTCTCCAGCAGCCCCCGCCTCAAAAGTTTCACTGCCTCCTGGGCCATCTCTTCCAGATGAATGCTGATACTGGAAAGCTGTGGCTGCATCAGGGTTGCAAGTACTGTGTCGTTGTAACTCAAAATGCTGAAGTCCTCAGGTACCCGGTACCCCATCTGCTGCACCCCCTGCATTACACCAATAGCTGTGGCCTCATTAAAAGTAAAAAATGCTGTGGCAGGATTTTTTTCTTCTTTCAGGTAAGCACTTGTCTTCTCCAGCACATTGGCTGCCTCCCTGTCAGTGTTCAGATAAACCGCCTTTAAGTCTTTTCTGTAATACTTCATGTACTCCCCGAATATTTTTCTTCGTTTTTCCGGCGCGTCATTGCCCATGGAGTCCGTTGACATCAAAGGACCCACAAATGCAATGGTTTTGTGGCCCATTTCAGCCAAATAGTTCACCCCCTGATGAATCCCCACCTGGAAATTCGGCACCACAGAGCTGAACCGCTCCTCATACGGTGAAGAGTCCAGAAAAACGATCTGGTTCGTCCACTGCTCCATGGCATGAATCTGCCTTGCGCCAAACTGCCCCACTGCTATAATTCCGTTCAGCCCTGACTGGCTGTTGCTCTTATAGCATTCCTCCTCCTCATCGTACTGAAGGGTGACCGTCTCAAATCCCTCCTCAAAACAGCTTTTATCCAGGCTGCTCTTTAGATAAAGATAATAAGGGTCCTCCAGCTTCATCTGGGAATCCATCATTTCAATCATTCCGATTCTGAGCTGTGCTGCTTTCTTACGGCTGCTTCTGACACTCTTACTTTCGTAGTCCAGTTTGCCGGCTACCCTCAGGATTTCTTCTCTGGTACTGTCAGTCACACTGAGGGAGACATCATGATTCAGCACTCTGGAAATCGTAGCTATGGAATAACCGGTCAGCTCAGAGATTTCTTTTAGTGTAGCCATATCACTCACTCCGCTTATCTTATGGTAATTTTACTTGTTTTGCCCTTGCCTTTTACTTAATTTAAATCATATCATTTTTACCTTTTATTTACAAGAAAATACGAGCAGACTGGCAGGAATCAGCATATTACACAACAATGCCGTCAGGGATTTTCCAGTGGCGCAATAAAATCCTTCATGCTATAATAAGGCCAAAACCACGCATTCTGCGAAAAAGGAGACAGCTATGATCGAACAGCTCCCAAAAGCTTTCCTCAGCCGCATGGAGGACATGCTTCAGGATGAATATACTGCGTTTATAAAAAGCTATGAAAATCCAAGACATTTCGGCCTCAGAGTCAATACACTGAAAATTTCCGTGGAGGAATTTCTCAAAATAAATCCGTTTCATCTGACACCTGTTCCATGGACAGAAAACGGCTTTTACTATGAGGAGGCAGACCACCCGGCAAAGCATCCCTACTATGCCGCCGGCCTGTACTATCTGCAGGAGCCCAGCGCAATGGCTCCCGCCGCGCTTCTTCCCGTCACGCCGGGGGACTATGTACTGGACCTCTGCGCAGCTCCCGGAGGCAAGGCCACAGAACTGGGCGCAAAGTTAAAAAAGGAGGGTATGCTGGTTGCCAATGATATCAGCAATTCCCGTGCGAAAGCCCTGCAGCGAAATATTGAACTGTGCGGCATCACCAACTCGTTTATCACCAATGAAATACCCGCATCACTGGCTAAAGCCATGCCGGAATTTTTTGATAAGATCCTGGTCGACGCTCCCTGTTCCGGGGAGGGAATGTTCAGAAAAGAACCTGCGGTTGCAAAAACATGGGATGAGGACAGACCCGACTTCTTTGCAAAGCTGCAGCGGGAATGTGTCTCTGCCGCCATTTCCATGCTGAAGCCCGGCGGGCTGATGCTCTACTCCACCTGTACCTTTGCGCCGGTTGAAAATGAAGGGACGGTTTCCTTTATCCTGGAAGAGTATCCGGAAATGGAACTTTTGGAGATTGACGGATATGAAGGATTTTCCCCCGGCAATCCGGAATGGGGAAATAAAAATCCCGAACTTGCCAAATGCCTTCGTATTTTCCCTCACAAAATGGACGGGGAAGGACATTTTATGGCACTTATGAGAAAGAAAGGCAGCTCCCGGCAGACCATATCCGACTTCGGTACAAAACCGGATAAAGAGGCACAGAAGCTGCTGTCTGAATTTTTCGCAGAGAAAGATATTCCTTTCCCCGCCAATCGCATAGAAGTGCGCAGCAGCAATGTATATTGTCTGCCGCCTGCGGATAACCGCTTCAGGGGAATCCGCTTTCTCAGAAACGGACTGTTTCTGGGTGAGTTAAAGAAAAACCGTTTTGAACCATCCCAACCGCTGGCACTGGCCCTGAAAGCCCATGAATTTCCCTCCTGCCTCAGCCTTTCCCCGCAGGACGACCGCATTGGACGTTATCTGAAGGGAGAAACCCTTCTGGTGGAAAAAGGGGAGTGCACAAAGGAGAAAGGGTGGCAGCTCATCTGTGTGGATGATTTCCCCCTGGGTTTTGGAAAGCTGGTAAACGGCACATTAAAAAATAAATATCCCGCCGGATGGCGTATACATTAACTTTCATGGAGCTGCCTGTCCATGTCCCCGAACATATCCCGGACAAGACTGAGCAGTTCCTCCTCTTTCACAGCAAATACAATGGCAGCCATGTAAAGAATCAGCTCAGGCAGATCGGATTCTTTTTTCATTACGGTCCTGTCTGTCAGGGAATACATTTCCACGTATCTGATTTCCACTGAGGTCTTAATATGCCCGATAATGCCGCCGCGGCTGTCTATCTCACCTGCCAGCGCCTCCATATACTCTGTGAGCAGTTTTCCGGCCCTGCCCCTGTCCGCTGCTGTGTGGTACTCTGCCGAAACCACAACAGCATTGTCCTGCAGAAGGGACGTAACTTTCAGTTTTTCTTTTTTCTGCGTACATGAAGGGCATTGACATGCTTCGTCATGATGATGTTCGTGTACATGATGACCGTCTCCGGCATGATCGTGACCGCACGTTCCGTGACCTTCCGCTGTATGATCATGTCCACACGTTTCATGCCCCTCCGCTGTATGATCATGTCCGCACATTTGGTGACCTTCTGCTCCATGGTCATGTCCATGTTCATGCTGCCTCTGCATATTTTTTTCATCTTCAATCATTATCCGTCACTCCCATCACCATATCCCACACATGTTCCTCCACATGGCCGACTGCTGAGGTAGCGATCCGCGCGGCATTCGGGTTCATCTCCGCAATATCCTTCTCCACTGTCCTGAGCACATCCTCGGACACCAGATCTGCCTTATTCATGAGAACTACGTCTGCACGCTCTGTCTGCCCCACAAAAAGTTCCCGCATGGCATTCAGAAGCCGTTTCCATCTGGATACATCCACTACCGTACAGACACGTGATTCCATTCCGATCCCTGCCGCCAGGTTATCCTGTATCAGCCCCGGATATGCCAGACCCGTTGTCTCCACGATCAGCCAGTCAGGAGTATACTGCTTTTCAATCTCATAGGCAGCGGAGACCAGTTCTCCCGCCAGAGTACAGCAGGCACAGCCATTGAAGAGATTCTCCACGTTAAATCCGTTTCCCCGCAGAAGCTTGTCATCTATCCCTTCTCTTCCCACCTCATTTTCCAGGATCACCACTTTATAGGCACTGCCTGACCCCGAACTGTCCACCAGATAGCGGGCAAGCTGGAGGAGGAGCGTTGTCTTACCTGATCCCAGAAAACCGCCTAATATCAATACCTTCATTTATCATCACTTCTTCCTGCATCACTGCCGTATCACTTTTCATGCGATGCATCACTTTTTATAGAACGCATCACCGTAACGGAATACTTCATCAAACAAGATACCATTTTTTCTTATTACTTCGGGATCATCGATCGCCCCCAGATATCCGCCGCACCAGCAGAAACCGCCGCCCGGTGCCAGGCGGTCCATGGTATCCCTTACAGCCTGCCGTATTTCCTCTTCTGTCACATTCGGGTCAGCCAGATGGTCGCGCGGGTCGAATCCACCCATGATCACCAGTTTGTTGCCGTACTTCTCTTTGATTCCCGTCAGGTCATTACAAGTCTGCGCCGGGTCCCAGGCATTGACGCCGATGGAGAGCCAATCCTCAATGAAAGGTTCTGCCTTGCCGCAGTTATGCATGGTAATGGGGATTCCCAGATCACGCCCGAATTTTGCCTGTCTGTTGTGGAAGGGCAGTACCAGGTCATGATACATCTGCTGGGAGATAAAAGGAGCTCTCCAGGCAGCCGTGTCATCCATAAGGGTCAGCACATCAGGCTTCACATAACCGATGATCTGCCGTGTGATCTCCGTATAAAAATCACACATGTAGTCAAAAAGCGCGTATACCTCCTCCGGTTCCTCCGCCATGGCACAGAGACCTTCCGTAAATCCCATGAAAGCCATCAGGTTCTGGAAATATCCCACGTGAAGATTCAGGGCTATGGCTGTATCCTCCCGGTTTACCCCCTGGCGGTAAAAACCCTCCAGTTGTTTTTTCGCCATGGCTTCCCAGTCTACACCTTCCAGGGAAGGTGCTTTGATCACATCGCGCCACTTCGTAATGTCGTCCAGGATAAATTCGCCGGGTTTTGGAAGCAGGGCATTTCCGGTCTCTCTTGTGGGGACATAGGTAACACCCCAGCAGTCCTTGCCGCCTCCCTGAAAACGGAAATACGCCACGATTTCAGGCTCCAGCATACAGGATGTACAGGGTCTGGTCATATTGGGCATAGGGCCGAAACTATAGGTCGGAACCCACTCCGGCTGTTCTCCCCGCAGAGTCATGAGATAATTGGTCTTCTCTGTCATTTTTGCCATATTGTATCCTCCTTCTTGTGATCAGATGCTGCCCGGCATCAAAATCACATATGCGGCCGGACAGAACAATGAACTTTTCTGGTAACTGTTCAGTCAGGTCTGCGCATTTACTGCGCTGACCGTGCAAAAGAGTAGTGGCGGCAGGTATTCGCCCCATCGCGAAGCGATTTTTAATGGGCGAATACCCGTAACGATTCAGCTGGCTGAATAGTTACCTTTTCTGATTCTATTGTATCTTTTCTCCTGACTCTTCACTACGTCTGCGGGGTACAAAAAATGACTTTCTGCTCCTGCCACTTTTGTACTTTTCATTTTCCTTTGCACAGCGCAAAAAAAGCCGCCTGCAGAATGCAAACGGCTTTTTATACTTTCTATGCTTCAGCTTCAGCTTCCACAGGTTCCTCGGCGAGCACCTGTTCGTATTTTTCCAAAATAATGCCCTGGATTCTTTCACGGGTTTCAGAGTTAATCGGATGTGCGATGTCCCTGTACTCACCGTCGGTTGCTTTACGGCTGGGCATGGCAATGAACAAACCTTTCTCCCCTTCGATAACCTTGATGTCATGCACTACAAATTCTTCATCGATTGTAATGGAGACAACAGCTTTCATCTTACCTTCCTTCGCAACTCTTCTTACTCTTACATCTGTGATGTTCATAAAAACCTTCCCCTTTCATATGCCATTCTTAAAAAGTCCTGCTTATGATGTCACTGCACCCTGCACACTTTTTACTTGTGTATTTTCTTATAGTACATAACGCTCGTTCTTCTCCACTACGATCTTAATGCCGTCCTCACCGCAATAGTAGGAATTGGCACGGATCGTATCACGGCTCTCCACGATACAGTTCTCAATGTGGGTATTATCCCCCAGATACACGTCGTTGAGAATAATGGAATTCTTGATTACGCAGTTATTGCCTACAAATACTTTCTTAAACAGAACAGAGTTTTCAACCTGTCCGTTGATAATACATCCGCTGGAAACCAGACTGTTCTTCACATCTGAACCGGGATTATATTTTGCCGGAGGCAGATCATCAATCTTGGACTGTACTCCAGGGTACTGATTGAAGAAGTAATCTCTTACTTTTGGTTTCAGGAAGTCCATATTGGTTCTATAGTAAGATTCCACAGTGGAAATGTTGCTCCAGTAAGTATTGATCTTATAGCCATAGATTCTCTTCAGGTTCTTATAACGGATGAGAATATCTTTTACAAAATCATATCTGTCTTCCTGTGCACATTTTTCCAGAAGCTCAATAAGCTGTCTTCTTCTGATCACATAGATACCGGTGGAGACAGTATTGGTGCGTGTAACCATGGGTTTCTCTTCAAATTCTTCGATTCTGCTGTCCTCATTCATTTTCAGGCAGCCGAATCTGGTGGTGTCATCCCCATACACATCTGTACAGACAACTGTAATGTCCGCACGCTTTGCAATATGGTACTCCAGAACTTTATTGAAATCCAGCTTGTACACACCGTCGCCGGATGCAATCACCACATAAGGCTCGTGGCTTGATTTGAGGAAATTCAGGTTCTGGATCATGGCATCTGCTGTGCCTCTGTACCAGAAGCTGTTGTCAGCAGTAATGGTCGGTGTGAAGGTGTAGAGACCTCCCTGCTTTCTGCCGAAATCCCACCATTTGGATGAGCTCAGATGCTCATTCAGGGAACGGGCATTATACTGTGTCAGAACCGCAACTTTTTGAATATGGGAATTTGACATGTTGCTAAGCGCAAAGTCTATGCTGCGGTAACTTCCGGCGATGGGCATTGCCGCAATCGCTCTTTTCTGTGATAACTCTCTCATTTTATTGTTATTGCCGCCGGCAAGAATAATACCTATTGCTCTCATGCTGTCTCACCTTCCTTATTCAATGTTTCGCCGCTCTCCAGTATGCCGTCCGGATAGTCTTCGCCGGTTGTCTCGCCAACAATGGCTGTATTCTTGCCGATCTTCACATCAGACGGAATTACTGTGTTCTCTCCCACAGTTACAAGGCCAAAGGAGTAAACGCCCGGTTTTTCCTTGTTCGGAACCTCCTCGCCGATACCCATGACTACATTGTCCCCCACTGTGACATTCTCAGCAATGATGGCCTTGTCTATCACACAGTTTTCACCGATAAAGGACTGTTTCATGATAATGGAATCGCGCACAACTGCGCCCTTTTTAATAACGACGCCTGCACCAATAACGGAATTATGTACCTCGCCGTATATCTCAGTTCCCTCTCCCACTATACTTCTCTCCACCACAGCGTCAGCGGAAATATACTGCGGAGGAATAATATCACTCTTGGTATAAATCTTCCAGAACTCTTCATATAAATTAAATTCAGGAATGATATCGATCAGCTCCATATTGGCTTCCCAATAGGACCCCAGTGTTCCGACATCTTTCCAGTATCCGTTGTACTCATAGGCAAAGAGGCGCTGGCCTTTTTCCTTGCAGTACGGAAGGATATGTTTGCCAAAGTCACATCCGGGCTGGTCTTTCAGTGCGAGAAGGGCTTCCTTCAGTACCGGCCAGCTGAAAATGTAAATACCCATGGATGCCAGATTGCTCTTCGGATGCTCCGGTTTCTCCTCAAAATCCGTAACGCGTCCTGACTCATCTGTGATAGCAAGACCAAAGCGGCTTGCCTCCTCCCACGGAACAGGCATACATGCCAGTGTGACATCAGCTTTGTTTGCTTTGTGGTAATCCAACATTACCTCATAGTCCATTTTATAAATGTGGTCGCCGCCCAGGATCAGCACATAATCGGGATTGAACTCCTCCATATATGCCATGTTCTGGTAGATAGCGTTTGCAGTTCCTGTATACCATTCCGTATCCGTCTTCTTCTCGTATGGCGGAAGAATGGATACGCCCCCAACATTCTTATCGAGATCCCACGGAATACCGATGCCGATATGAGTATTCAGGCGAAGCGGCTGGTACTGTGTAAGTACACCTACGGTATCAACTCCTGAATTAATGCAGTTGCTCAGCGGGAAATCAATTATTCTGTATTTTCCCCCGAATGTTACTGCGGGTTTTGCGACTTTTGCAGTCAGTACGCCTAATCTGCTGCCTTGTCCACCTGCGAGCAACATTGCAATCATCTCTTTCTTAATCATGCAATCACCTCTTGTATATTCTATGATTTTTCTATTATACCACATTAAATCATAATTGTGAACAATTTTAACAATTTTTTTTCGACTTTACTTTAGTTTTTGTGACATTTTACCTGCCTGTTACCAATTCTGTAACTGGGGGTTTCATTTTCTACTCTTTTTAGGTATAATAAACGCAAACAGTGTTCCATTGACACTGCCCCATATAATAATAAAGAAGAGAAAGGAAGCACAACCTTATGTATCAGATAGATTTTAATAAGCCGCTGCACATTCATTTCATCGGCATCGGCGGCATCAGCATGAGCGGCCTGGCTGAAATCCTTTTAAAAGAAAATTTCCCCATATCAGGTTCAGACTCCAGAAAGTCGGAACTGACTGCCCATCTGGAGAGCCTTGGCGCCACTGTCCGCATTGGCCAGCGCGCTTCCAATATCACAGATGACATTGAACTGGTTGTCTATACAGCCGCCATCCACGAGGACAATCCGGAGTTTGCATGTGCCCGCCAAAAAGGGCTCCCCATGCTCACAAGAGCGGAGCTTCTGGGACAGATCATGAAGAACTATGAAATACCTGTGGCTGTATCAGGCACACACGGCAAAACCACCACCACTTCCATGATTTCACACATCCTGCTGGAGGCTGATGCCGACCCTACGATCTCTGTGGGCGGAATACTGCCTGCCATTCACGGCAATATCCGTGTGGGCCGGTCAGAGACCTTTGTCACAGAGGCCTGTGAGTACACCAACAGCTTTCTGAGCTTTTTCCCCAAGATCAGCATCATCCTGAATATTGACGCGGACCATCTGGATTTCTTCAAGGACCTGGACGATATCCGCCATTCCTTTAAGCTGTTTGCAGAGAAGCTGCCCGCTGACGGAACCCTGATCATCAGCAGCGATATTCCGGATTATGAGGAGATCACCAAAGACCTTTCCTGTGAGATCATCACCTGCGGACTGGAGCACACGGCTGATTACATGGCCAAAAACATTACCTTTGATGAATTTGCCCACGCTTCCTTTGACTGCATAAAAGGTGATGAGGTGCTTGGCCGGTTCTCTCTGTCTGTTCCCGGAGTCCACAACGCTGCCAATGCCCTGTCTGCCATAGCCCTTGGTGAAAAGCTCGGCCTTTCCATGGAGGATATTCAGAAAGGACTTCTGCACTTCGGCGGCACTGACAGGCGTTTCCAGTATAAGGGCAAAGTGGGCGGCGTCACCATTATCGACGACTATGCCCATCATCCGACAGAAATCGCCGCCACACTGCGCACAGCCAAGAATTATCCGCACAGAACAACCTGGTGTGTCTTCCAGCCGCATACGTATACCAGGACAAAAGCCCTGATGCACGAGTTTGCGGAGGCCCTGACACTGGCCGACAAAGTGGTTCTGGCTGACATATACGCTGCGCGGGAAACCGACAACCTGGGAATCTCATCCCGAAATCTGCGGGATCTGGTGGCCTCCCTTGGTACAGATGCGTATTATTTTTCCACATTTGATGAGATAGAAGAATTTTTATTAAAAAATTGTATCCACGACGATTTGTTGATAACTATGGGTGCCGGAGATGTGTATAAAATCGGCGAAAACCTGTTAGGAATGTAAAGTTATCCACATTATCCACATGCTTATACACATTTACTCCAGAATAAGCATGTGGATTTTTTTGGGTATAAGCCAGTTAACATAATAATGTTACATAATTTGATGTAAACCTTTAAAATCCCTATCTTTTCGACATTTTTCGGTTGCCAATAAAAATACTCCACTTTTTTATCCACATTATCCACATTTCCCACAAAGTTTTCAACACATCTAAGCAGACGCCTCTCCTAAAAAATGCATATTCTCTTTTCAAAAATTATATGTTATACTTACAAAAGACGGGGAAACACTTGCTTGGGCGGACCTTTTTTACATGTCTGCGCCGGGCGTACATGAAAAGTTGTTTTCCTGTTTGTCGTGCCGGAATCTTTTCGGCTAACTGGATTTCAGGATAGAAAAGGATGTTAGACATGGGACAGTTCATCATACATAATGATTTTCCCGGAGACTTTACTTTTGTCTCCAACTATTTTCTGGATACTTATATGCCGCAGGCCAACGGAGAATTTGTCAAAATATATCTCTGGCTTCTGCGCAGTGCTTCCGTATCCGGCACCGCTCTGGAGCTGTCATCTATTGCCGATATCTTTAACTGTACGGAAAATGATGTGCTCCGCGCATTAAAATACTGGAAAAATACAGGCGTCCTTGATGTGACCTTCGACGGACGCGGTAATTTAAAAGAACTCCGGCTGTGTTCCCTCACGGGCGGAGCTAAAGCTGCGCCGGCCAGGCCTAATACGGCCAAAGCTCTGTCTCCGGCTGTGCCCGAGGCGGCAGCCTCCAGGGAAAAAGTACAGCCTTCCGGGCAGAAGGCCCTGTCTCCCGACAAAGTAAAAGAACTGTCCGGCCGGGAAGACGTGATTGAACTTCTGTTTATTGCGGAACAATATCTGGGGAAGACCCTGACTCCCACAGAGATCAACAAGCTCCTGTACTTTTATGAAGAGCTGCATTTCTCAAAGGATCTGATGGAGTATCTGATCGAATACTGTGTCTCCAAGGGAAGCCGCAGTATCCGCTATATCGAAACCGTGGCTCTTGCCTGGGCAGAGCAGAAGATCACTACTGTAGAACAGGCCAAGCAGGAGACCAATACCTATAACAGGAATTTCTTTGCTATCCTCAAGGCTTTCGGCATCAAGAACCGGAACCCCGTGGACGAGGAGATCCGTTATATGAACCTCTGGCTCAATGAGTACGCCTTTACGCTGGATGTCATATCCGCGGCCTGCAGCCGTACTGTCATTGCCACAGGACAGCCCAATTTTGCCTACGCGGATTCTATTCTGCACAACTGGCAGAAAAAGGGCGTCAAGCACCTGTCTGATATAGACAAGCTGGACGAGGACCGCCGTCAGCAGAAGGCCGCCAAGGCCGAGAACAGCGCTGCACGTCCGAAACCGGCACCATCCAAAAATAAATTCAACAACTTCCACCAACGCACCTACAATGTGGACGAACTGGAAAAGCAATTACTGAAATAGCGGAGTAACGATTCAGCAGGCAGGTCTGCGCATTTACTGCGCTGGCTGTAAGAATACTGAACAGTTACACAACGGAACGCAATTAAGGAGAGTACTGTGTCGCTGAATAATTTCCAATACGATGCGCTGATGCGCGCATACAATGAGAAACAACTGAATCACAAGCATGAGCAGGATGAACACATCCGGCAGGCTTATGATAAGATTCCACGTCTCCAGGAAATCGACGGAGAGATCGCATCCCTGAGTCTGAAAAAGGCAAGGGCTCTGCTGCTCCCCTCACCCAAGGATGACTTTGACCTCTCCGCCGCCATTGCGGAGCTGTCCGAAGAGCGGACCGCCCTTCTGCAGATCCACGGCTATCCGCCTGACTATCTGGAACTGAAGTATGACTGCCCGTTCTGTAAGGACACCGGCTATGTAGAGAATCAGAAATGTTCCTGTTTTAAGAAAGCCGCTGTAGATTTACTGTATATACAGTCCAATATCAGGGAAATACTTGAAACAGAGAACTTTGAGAACTTTTCCTTTGAATATTATCCTCAGGACATCACCAACCCTGCCACCGGCCTCAGTGCACTGGAGACGGCTCAGGACGCAGTGGATAAGGCCTGGGATTTTATTGACCGTTTTCAGGAGCATCCGTGCGGCCTGTTCTTCTACGGCGACACAGGCGTGGGAAAGACCTACCTCTCCCACTGTATTGCCAAGGAACTCATTGACAGGGCGTATTTTGTGCTGTATTTTTCATCCTTTGACCTCTTCGACCTGTTGGCGAAGAATACCTTCCAGAAGGATGCAGCCGCCTCTGATGTGGCCGGGTTCATCTATGACTGCGACCTGCTCATCATTGACGATCTGGGAACCGAGCTTACCAATAATTTCGTGGCAAGCCAGCTTTTCTGCTGCATCAATGAACGCATCATGAACCATAAATCTACTATCATTTCCACCAACCTTGCCATGGATGATTTTCTGGAGACATATTCCGAGCGTATCTTCTCCAGGATTTCCAGCAATTACACCATGCTGAAGCTGGTCGGAAACGATATAAGAATCCAAAAAAAACTTTTAGGAGGAAAGTAAAACATGTCACCAAAAGATGCAACTCCCTTAGATTCCCTTCCCGTAGGCCGCCTTGGCATCATACCGCTGAAAAGCTGTGAAAAACTGGGCTCCAGGGTCGATGACTACATTGTAAAATGGCGCAGGGACCGTGAACATCAGGAGCAAAAGAACCTGGAGTTTGAAGGCTATGAACGGGACTCTTACCTGGTCAAAGCACAGACCCCCCGCTTTGGAAGCGGAGAGGCAAAGGGCATTCTGGGCGAGTCCGTACGCGGCGATGATATCTATGTCATGGTGGATGTGTGCAACCACAGCCTCACCTATTCCCTCTGCGGCCACACAAACCACATGTCACCGGATGACCACTTCCAGGACCTCAAGCGCGTCATTGCTGCTATCGGCGGAAAGGCCAGACGTATCAATGTCATTATGCCCTTTCTCTACGAGAGCCGCCAGCACAAGCGCTCAGGCAGGGAATCCCTGGACTGTGCCATTGCTCTGCAGGAGTTAGTGAACATGGGTGTGGACAATATCATTACCTTTGATGCCCATGACCCCCGCGTGCAGAATTCCATCCCTCTGCACGGCTTTGAGACGGTACAGCCGTCCTACCAGTTTATCAAAGGTCTTTTCAAGGCAGAACCTGACCTTGAGATAACCAGTGACAACACCATGGTGATCAGCCCCGATGCCGGCGGTACCGGACGTGCCATCTATCTGGCCAACGTACTGGGCGTGGATATGGGTATGTTCTACAAACGCCGTGATTACTCCACTATCATTGACGGCCGCAATCCTATCGTTGCCCATGAGTTTCTGGGAACCGATGTTGCGGGCAAGAATATGATCATTATTGATGACATGATCTCCTCCGGCGACAGCATGCTGGAAGTTGCCGCACTTCTGAAGAGTAAAGGGGCAGGTAAGATTTTCATGTGCTCCACCTTCGGACTCTTCACAAACGGAATGGAAAAATTCGACAAAGCCTTCGAGAGAGGTGATTTTGACAGACTGCTCACCACCAATCTGGTGTACCAGCCCGATGAGCTTCTGCAGAAGGAATATTATGTAAACTGTGATATGAGCAAATACATTGCCCTGCTCATTGATACTCTGAACCACGATGCCTCTATCAGCAAGCTGCTGAATCCGGTTGAGAGGATCAATAAGCTGATGGTAAAGCATAAAAAACAACTGGAAAACAAAGAAGCATAAAAAGAAACAGGGATGGGGCCGCAAGATGCGGTGTCCATCCCTGTTCTCTTTATCCCTTGACTGCTCCTACTATCAGACTCTTCTGCACCTCTTTTGACAGCAGTACATACAGAAAAATAGTTGGAAATGTGGCCAACACAAGCGCTGCCCCGATAGGCCCCCATTTTGTATTGTACTGCCCTGCCAGTGTCTGGATACCTGCTGTCAGCGTCTTAAACTCCGTGGAATTGACAAAGGTTGTGGCAAACATCAGCTCATTCCATGTATTCATAAAAGTAAAGATGCTGGCTGTAGCAACAGCCGGTTTCATAAGCGGAAAAATGATCCTGATGACCATCTGGTAGATGTTACATCCGTCTATACAGGCCGACTCCTCCAATTCTCCCGGTATCCCCGAGATAAAACCGGAAAAGATCAGTATAGTCATGGGAACGGCAAAGGCGGTATAGGGCAGGATCAGGGACACATATCCCCCCAGAAGATGAAAATTTTTCAGCATCAGCATAACGGGCAGCAGTGCGGCATGCATGGGAATCATAAGCCCAAGCATAAGTACCGCATACACGGTCCTGCTCATCTTCCATCTCATTCTGTTTAAGGCATAGGAAGCAAACAGGGAAACTGCACTGGTGATCAGAATACTGGCTCCCACAACGATCACACTGTTTAGGAAAAATCTTCCGATGTTGGCGCCGACTATGGCTACCTGATAGTTTTCCCATATAAATTCCTTCGGCAGCCCTATGACATTTGCCCCAAATATCTCCTCATTGCTCTTCAGGGAAAACGCAAACAGCCAGTAGAGAGGAAAAAGCTGGATCAATGCCCATACGATCAGCAGGATCTGAATCAATGGCTTATTCTTTCTTATCCTTTTCACCCTTTATTCCTCCTCTGCCCTGAAAAGCTTTTGAACCCCAATATACAGAAAGAAGCATATAAGTACAATGATGACCGCCATAGCGCTTCCGTAACCATACTGGTTCCGTTTGAAAATTGTCCATACCATCAATGTTGTAGGGACTTCGCTGGCATGGGCAGGGCCGCCCTCTGTCAGGACATAGACCATATCAAAGGTTTTAAATGACCCCACCAGAGAAAAGATGATACAGGTTCGTATCATAGGCTTCACAAGCGGAATGGTCACACAGAAAGCTGTCTTGACCCTTGACGCACCGTCTATTTTCGCAGCATCGAAAATATCCGCGGATACAGACTTTATGGAAGAGTAAAATAACAGCATATAATACCCTATGTACTGCCAGATAATAGGCACGATAACTGCCCCCAGGACTGTTTTTTTGTCTCCCAGCCATGCCCTTGTAAGCCCGTCCAGCCCAATCCCCCTTAAAAGGGTATTCAGCAGTCCGTAATCAGGATGGTAGATTTTCCCCCAAAGCTGCCCGATTGCCACACCGGAAATTATGACGGGAATAAAGAAAATGGTAATGTATGCCCGTTCCCCCTTTATGCCCCCTGACAACAGCAGCGCAAATGCCATTCCGGCGGGAAGCTGGATCAGCAGTGACAGGACTGCTATGATCAGACTGTTGCGCAGAGCCAGTAAAAATTTATCGCTCTGGTCCGTAAACAGCCTTACATAATTGGCAAGCCCTACAAACTCCTGCTTTCCCATTCCATCCCATTCCAACAGGCTGTAATACCCTGACAGGAATACCGGCGCAGCTACGATCATCAGAAAAAGTATCACCACAGGCAGCATAAACAGAAATATAGCCTGTTTATTTTTCAGCAACCGGTTCATATAACCCCTCCATTCGGTTAATTCAGGGTATCCATCTTCTCACAGAATTCCTCAGCAGAGATATCTCCCATGGATAAATCGATCAGGGCATAGAGGTAATCCTGGGCTGCACTGCCCTCAAAGAATGTATCCCACCATGCGATATATCCTGTAGCATTCTGCGCGTCCTCCGCGATGGTCTTAAACAGCGGATCTATCTTACTTTCATCCACCTGGTCCTTTACATCCCAAACCGGCATGTCAAGACTCGCCTGGTAGGATTTCAGAGACATTTTATAGGAAATTTTCTGAAGCACTTCAAATGCTTTTTCCGGATATTTTGTCTCCTTATTGATGACAAAACCGTCCGATGCGCCGCCGACATACTCATTCACCGTACCCTTGCCGTCCTCCATAACAGGAAACGGTATGGTGATCACGTCATCTTTTACGGTTGAGGATTCCCCGTTAATGAAACCGCAGGACCAGGAACCGTTATAGAACATGGCTGCTTTTCCAAGCGTAAAATCCGCAAGCGCTTCGTCGTTGCTGATAGCCACTGCGTTCTCTGTAAAAGCTCCGGCTTTTGACATCTCCTCAAATTTCTTTGCCGCATTTTCAAAATCAGGGTCTGTAAAGGTACTCTCTCCCGAAAGAATCTTTGTTACATTCTCAATTCCGCATGCACGGACTCCCATCATATCAAACACCTTGCCGATGGCCCATCTGTCTTTTGCCCCCAGAGAGATGGGCGTCACACCATTTTCCCTTAAGGTTTTGCAGGCTTCCAGCAGTTCCGAATAGGTTGTGGGGATCTCCACATTGTTCTCTTCCATGATCTTCTTATTTATGAACAGATGGCAGGTCGACATCTTAGTCGGAAGTCCGTAAAGCTTATCATCAAAAGTAAAGTAATCCAGAACCCCGGGAAGAAGCTGTCCTTTAATATCCTCTGTCATATATTCATCAATCTGAAGTACCTTATCCGCCTCCACAAAGGGCTTGGTAAAGCCGCCGCCCCATGTGCCGTAAATATCAGGGGCTTCATTGGCTGCCACGGCTGCCTTAATCTTTGTCTTATATGCCTCATTTTCTGCGTAGTCAAGCTGTATATCCAGGGTCGGGTCTTCCTCCATGATCTCCTTAATGGATTCCTGGAACGCAACTGCTGACTTATCATCAGGATTCGTTCCGTATAGCGACCAGACTGTAAGCTGCACCTTCTCTTCTTTGTCCTGGCTATTGTCCTGGCTGGCTGTGGTCTTTGTATCCTCTTTTTTCTCCTCGCCGCTTCCCCCTCCGCATCCTGCTGCTGTCAATGCCATCGCTGCAGCCGTGGTAAAGCATAACACCTTTTTCCATCTTTTCTTCATATTCCTTACCTCTCTCATCTCATTTTTAACCGGCCGGGTTTTATAGTCTTATCCTATCATCTGTCCTCAAAAATGTAGAGAGAGAAAATTTACCGAAACAAGGAAAATACTTACTATATGGATTCCTGATAATCTCGCACGGAAACCCCTGTGATCTTCTTAAAACACTTGGAAAAATAATTGGCATCCGGTATGCCCACCAGCTCCGCGATCTCATATATCTTATAATGTCCCTCCTTTAAAAGCTCTGTTGCCCTGTCAATTCGGATGCGCATTAAATAATTGGAAAAATTTACTCCCGTCTCCTGTTTGAAGAGCCGGCACAGAAAGCTTGAGTTTACATAATATTTTTTAGCCATCCCGGCCAGTGTGATTCCGCTGTCCCTGTAGTTATCCTCCAAGTCCCTGCACACCTGGCGGATCACATGATTTTCCGGCAGTTCCCTTCTGTTTGTACATCCTGCAATAATATAACCGGTAAAATTCAGCAGATAATTCCGCATCTGCTCCTTCTCTTCCATTCTTATCACATACTTAAAGGGTACGCTGTTCGTTTGAAAAAACTGGGATACATCAAAACCATAATCACAGATCAGGCGCATTAACCGGGTGATACAATTTACCGTATCCATCCTGGCCGCATTGATCTCCAGCGGAGAATTCCCCTGATAGCATTCAAACATCCTGTTTATATAGCGATATGCCTGCTCCTCCTCTCCCGCCTTCACAGCCAGACAGATTTCTTCCATGCACTCATCCACCTTCTCCTGATATTCCTGCTGTGCCTTCAGAAGATTTCTTTTCTCCAGAATGCTGTCCCTTACCTTGCATACGCTCTGTCTCAACGCTTCCCTTCTGACAGGTTTTACAATGTAATCCGCCACCCCCATGCGGATGCCCTCTCTGGCATACTCAAATATCTCATATGCGGTCAGCATAATGATCTTAATATCCGGATACTCCTCAGCCACCCGGCGGGACAGCTCCAGCCCATCCATAAAAGGCATTTTAATATCCGTGATAAGAATATCCGCTTCGTTCTCCCCCAGTAAATCCAGCGCCTCCTGTCCGCTCTCCGCCTCCCAGGCGATCTCACAGCCAATCGCCGCCCAATCCAGGCAGATTCTCAGCAGATTGCGGGTATTCGCCTCATCGTCTACAATCATAACTTTTATCTTCTGTTCATTCATTTCAAATCCCCCTGGCTCTCCCCGCATAACTGCAGGGGCAGCTTAAATGTGATTACGGTCCCCATCCCCCTGATGCTCTTTATTTCACAGCAGTCATCATAGGAATAATAAATGCGGATTCTTTCCATAGTCCCGCACAGCCCGAAGCTCTTCTCCTGTTTGTCACCGGAGTAGAGTTCTTCCACCTTCTCCGGCTCCATTCCCACACCTGTGTCCTCCACGATCAAATGCATCTCCTCATCCACTCTGCAGACTTTAATATAGATGCTCCCTTTCATTCCCCCGGGCCGGATTCCATGGTAGAGAGAATTCTCCACGATTGGCTGCAGAATCAGTTTCAGCACCTTTTTCTTCCTGAGCTCGGGCTGGATCTCTGTTCTGTAGTCAAATATATCCCCATATCTCAGCCTCTGCAGTTCCAGGTAGTCTGTCACAATCTTTATCTCTTCTTCCACTGTGACAACCGTGGACCCATGGCTCAGGCTGCCGTGATAATAACTCCCCAGATTTTCAATGGCCGTATAGGCCCGCTCCTTATCGCCGGACAGCACGAGATATCCGATCGTATCCAGTGTATTATACAAAAAATGAGGTTTTATCTGTTCATACAGGACGCTGAGTTCGTACGTTCTCTTGTCCTTCTCTGTCTGGATACCCCGTTTGATAAGAGAATCTATCTCCTCTATCATCTCATTATATTTGTCCTTCAGGATTCCGATCTCATCTTTGCCTGTATCCAGATCCACTTTTTTGAGACTGCCCATTTTTACCTTATTCATGGATTTTATCAGTTTCTGGACCGGATGGGTGATCGACCGTGAAATGAAAAAGGATGCTGCTATAAAAATAAGGGAACAGAACACACTCATAATAAGGATTGTGGATTTTGCAGTCTTACTCTCTGCCTCGACATTCTGCAGGGAGGCTGTATTCACTATTTTCCATCCGTATTTCTCCATTTTAGAGCCGGAATAGACGTACTCCTCGCCCCTGGTCAGTTCTAATACAGAATGGATCTCTTCACTTCCGTTATAATCAAGGATTTCCCGGGGAAGTTCTGTCCGTTCCGCGCTTGATATAATGATATGATCGTCAGCGTCCAGGATCAGAAAGGGGATATTATCATAGGGCTTTGTCTGTCCTCCCAAAAACTGGCGCTCCAGAATATCCAGCACCAGTACACCGATGGGTTTCTGCGTCTCTATATCATTGATGATCCTCACAAGGGATATTACGGACTCCCCCGGGTATTCATTATAGTAATATAGATTGGCTATAAGCTTGAACCCGCCTTTCAGTGCTTCGACCTCATCAAACCACTCCTGGCTGAAGATATCTGTCCCCTCAAAGGTATTCTTCTTATTGTTGTTGATGCCATATCTGTTCTGATAACGGTCATAGATGGTTATGGATTTTGCTACCGGATATATATCCATATAAGTCATGATCTGGGAGAATACTTCTTTTGACTGCACTGTATAACTCTCATCCACAGACTTCAGAAAGTTCTGTACCGACGAGTTGGCAATGATGATCCTCGAAATATTATTCAGACTGTTGATCGTATTTTCAATGGAGGACTCCTGCACAGACAGCACCTGTTCTGTATACTCTCTGGCTTTATTTTTTGAAATATTCCATGTATAATCGTTATACAGCCAGAAAGAAAACAGGATGAACACTGCAAGTACGATAAAATATATGAGTAATATCTTCATGTTTAGCTTTAAATTCCTGTATGAAAATCTTTCTGCCCCTCTCATATCTGCCTCCTGTTAAATATTTCCATTATGAAAGCAAAACAGCGTTTGGTGAAGCCCGTAAAAATCACCTTATACCAAAGGATGACTTCACACTGTGCAACACAAAACGCTGTTTCCCTGTTATTGTTTAATTAAAAATGCCTCGTATCCGCTCAAGCAGTCCATTTTAATCTCTGTATAGCCGTCCTCATAATGAAACTGTACCGCCTCACATGACGGCAGCCTTATTACACCTGCCGGGCTGTGCCCGGTTCTGATCCTGACAGTTTTGTCTTTTACCATATACTTTTCTTCTATGGTATCCAGCATTTTCGCTTTGCCTGTCACCACGTAATTCAGCATATGCAGAATAAGATCATTTCCCTGGCACCGGAGGCTCAGCTCTGTTATGGCGGGCAGGTCTGTCTCAATCAGCGGCCTTTCCAGAAGACGCCGGATGCACCCCTCTGCCAGATCCCTGTAGACTGTATAACCGCTGTCCGTATACATACGGAAAACAGGAAATGCCATATAGATCCCTGACGCCGTCTCCAGAATAGCCGGTTCCCCATCGCTCTCTCTTTTGGGCGGTGTCTGTCTGTGTGAACAAAAGTGTTCGTATGTACGGGAAAAGTATGGATTTATGATCTCTGCCAGCACAGTACCGTCTCCGCTTACCTGCTCCCCGGCTTCATACAGGACATGGTCCGTCTCCGGGACTTTTGGGAATATCCCGCTGTCCTTCATCCTCAGGTAGCGCACATCGTACCCGCTTCTGCCCAAATGTTCCAAAGGCATACCCGGTATTATGGATCTGCCGTCCTCTAACCCTGATGTGCCGGATACCAGAAGTTTTCCTCCCCGTTTTACAAATGCCTCTATCGTTTCTGCATACTGCCCGTCAAGCTCGGCGTGGTCCGGCAGGATCAGGAGCCTGTAGTCCTCAAGGGAATCCTCCTTATTGACAAAATCAAAGGGAAGGTGCAGTTCTGAGAGCACACGATATACGCCCTCCTCAGTCATTCCTCCCAAAGAGGGGTCTTCTGTCCCCGCCCTGGTTGGGATCAGTACGGCGATCTCCCTGACTTTTGCAGTACCGTACAGCCACGGCTCCATACGTTCTATCTGCCCAAAGATTCTGCCGATCCGTTCATACACCGTAGGATCCAGCTTTCCGCAGGGATGCATCTGATCGCCCACACATACCCTTGCCCCGTTGGCAATGGCACGGAAGCATTCATATTCCAGGGCGTTTTCATGGCGCAGAGAACCAAAGTCTCCCCACGCAGTGTGAAACTTCCCGTTCATCATGCAGATGTCTTTCTCATATTTGTTCAGATAATTTGCTGCCACAGGAAAATGCGTATACCCCCACTGTTCACTCGGAAGAGACTCAATATCCAGAAAATCAAAGTATTTTCTTTTTTCAATGGATGAACACTGCTTGTCAGAACCGTCATCCAGCTCATAGGGAAACGAGTTGAAATATATTTCAAGCTTCCCGTCCAGGGATTTTAAATAACGGTAAAACACCTCACAAAAGCGTGTCTCCGATATCTTGTCAAAACGGCGCACGTCTTTTGCGTTTTCAGGATCAAGTCCCAGCGCTCTCATGTCACGGGAACAGGTGGTACATACACATCCCCTTCCCTGTACAATATCGATCCAGAATCCGTCCGGATGATACCGGTCGTATACTTCTTTCATTTCTGCCTTTAAGATTTCCTGGTAATCTTTGTTGTTATAGCAGATACATTTCCAGGAATAATAAGAACTGTCAAAGGGCTTTTTATTCCCCCATATCCCCTCCGCATTCACCATGAGCCATTCCGGGTGCCTGGCAGCCCAGTCCTCGTTCCATGACACGCAGGTGTAGGCCAGTGCCCGGATATCATGCTCCCGGCACGCCTGCATCTGGGCGCCGAATAAATCGAATGTCAGCCCCGGATGCATGGTGCCTATCGCTGTGGGATAATAAAACATTCCATGGTGGCATTTTGTAAAAAGATTGATGGAATTGACATGGGCTTTTTTTAAAGTTTCCGCAAATTCCTCTGCGTCAAACTCTGCCCCGATTTCCCCGATCATAGGGGATGTGTGAAAATCAAGATGTATCTGCCGAAAGGGAATTCCTTTTCTCTCCATACACTTCTCCTTTGTCTTCATAGCTTTCGGTATCTTTTCTTGATTATAGAATTGTCTTGAAAATAAGTCAATTAGTTCCAATCAAATTTAAAATATGGTAAATTTTTTACTTATTTTTGCAAAATTTTCCTTCTTTATGGCTGCAGATGTACCATATGAAAGGGGATGCCTGCTCTTTTCAGAACCTCTGTCTCCCTTCTGTTACAGGTAAAAATAATGACCTGTTCTTTCTCTTTGTACAGCCATCCAAGCGTCTCTTTCATGCGCTCTTCATCGTACATGGCAAATACCTCATCGAGCAGAAGCGGCATAGTCTCCTCACAGCAGAAGATATCTCCCACAGCAATGCGCAGAGCCAGATATACCTGTTCTATGGTTCCCTGGCTTGCCATAAAAAGAGGCACATGGCGCTCTTCTGTAAACAGGTCGATCTTCAGCTCCTCATCTATGGATACCTTCTTATATTTTCCTCCGGTCATGGTGCAGAAAATATCTGAGATGCGGTTCTTCAAAGCTTCCCCCACAGACTCCTGTGCGGATACGGACAGACTCTGTATGGTCTCTGCCGCAAGTTCTAAGCTGCGTATCTCCTCCATCTCCGGCCGGTCAGCGATTCCTGTCATCTGAAGCTCTGAGAGTTCTTCCTGCAGATTGGACAACCTGGTCCTTTTTTCCAGTATCTGGGCCGTAAGCAGGCGGATACTGTCACCGGTGATCTTTCTTTTCGGAAGACTGCCGGAAGTATTGTCCGGCATGGACTGTCCGGCATGTTTTGTTTCCTCTTTTTTCCCTGCTTTCTTTAAGGCAGTTGAGGTATATGCCATGAACAGGAACTCCGCTATGAGTATACATACAGCGGATATACATGCCGCTTTCCACCCGGCTGTAAAGAAAAGGATTCCCCAGACGATAACATCGCCCACAAGGAGTGCCGAAATCACCTTTTTCCAGTTCAGTGTTCCTCCTGTTCCCGGCATGTTTTCCTGATGCAGTTCTTTTCGTCTCGATTCTTCCCGCCTCAGTTCTTCCTCTCCTGCCTTCTCCCGCTTTTGCTCCTCCAAAAGCTTTTGCTGCAGTTCTTCTGTCTCCCGCTCCAGATAAGCGATTTCAAACTTTATCTTCTTCTCCTCTGCTTCCTGCTGCTGTTCCCTTATCTGCATACGGCTCTGCCACTCTTTCTTTTTCTCCTTCAGAAGCAAAAGCGCCCTGTCAAGATTCAGCTTTCCGTCACCGCTCTCCTGATAGCTGCTCAGATAATTCCGCAGTTCCAGAAGCAGGGCGTCCCCGGTACGGCTCTTCATCTGTCCTATGGATACTGTATTTTCGTATACAGCTTCACTTATGCCGCCCAGCAGCATCTCCAGGTCACCGTCCTTTACAGACAAAAGTTCCCCGTCGCTTTCGCAGACCAGTTTTGCCCCCTCTTCCCCTCTCCTGAAATCCCGCTCCAACCTGAATTCTTTGCCGCCGCAGGAAAAGCGCAGACTTCCTTCATACCAGGATGGATTGTCCCAGGGAGTATAGCGGGTGTAGGCGTCTGTCCTGGCTGCCCTGCCCCTCATTTTTCTGAGGCCGAATAACATGCCCTGGATAAATGCGTGGAGCGTACTCTTCCCGCTTTCATTTTCCCCGTATATAATATTGATGCCTTCCTCCAGCCGTATGGAACGGTTCCGGAATCTGCCGAAATTTTTTAAAATAAGTTCACGGATGATCATAGAACGCTATTCCTCCCTTGACGCCATCAGAGCCTCCATGCCATACACAAAGGCCTTCTCTTCTGTGGCTGAAAGCTCTCTGCCGTCAAACCGCTTTACATAGGACTCGATCAGGCTGCCGCGGTACTGGCGCATAAGAGATTCCCTGTCATAGACGGTATGGCTTTGGTCCACTGCCTCACGCACATTTCCCAGCTTCATGATCCGTTCCATATCAAACTCTGTGCCCATGGCGTGTTCGCCCTTTATCAGGATCCGGTACAGGTTGTTCCTGCCCTTCTCCTCCATGAGTCTGACCAGTGCCTGTTCAAGAGAAAACTGTGTGGTACTCTCCTTTACCTTTACAGGCAGAGGGATATAAGAACGGACGGCTGCGGGGACGAATTCTATTCTGATCCCCCCGTTTCCATATACGCCTTTTATATAGCCATGGGGTCCCAGATCGTTTTTATCTATGGGTTCCAATGCCCCGGCATAGGCTATTTTATCCTTTGCCAGAACCTCCGGTTTGTGTATATGCCCCAGGGCAATGTAAGAAAATCCGGACCGTTCCAGTACGGATCTGTCAAAGGGTATATGTGTCCTGTCCCCCCCATGTGCCAGCAGGATTTCCAGGGGCTGGCGTCTCTGGGGCCTGATATGGTGATATAAGGGGTCAGTGATCTCTTTCCTGTCATAGCTTATCCCGTAAACCGCAGCCCCGAGATCCGGAAATTCCACGCATGGCTCCTGCTCTCCCCACAGACAGAACACATTCTCTGCCCACGAAAAGCGCCGATAACAGGATTCCCGCTTCAGATAGTCATGGTTTCCCGCTATCAGTACCACCTTGGTATCCGGTATCGTTGAAAACAGATAATTTACTTCCTTTAATTCTTTCATCAGAGGCTGTCTGTGAAACAAGTCCCCTGCAATCAGAAACAGGCCGGCTTTTTCTTCGCCGACCTGTCTTATCAATCTTCGGAAACTGTCCCATATCTCACGGCCTCTTTCTTTACTCCAGGGAAAACCTTTGTCAGGTTCTGCGCCCAGATGTATGTCAGCGGCATGAAAAAATTTCATGGGTTCTCCTTTTTATAAATCACAGTTATTTACAGTTCTCGGGAACGGAAGGACGTCACGGATGTTCTGCATACCTGTCAGATACATAACGCAGCGCTCAAATCCCAGGCCGAATCCGGAATGACGGGTGGAACCGTATTTGCGCAGGTCCAGATAGAAGTCATAATCCGCCTCATTCAGGTTCAGTTCCGCCATGCGGGCTTTCAGCTTGTCATAGGAATCCTCCCTCTGGCTTCCGCCGATGATCTCACCGATGCCGGGAACCAGGCAGTCCATAGCTGCCACTGTCTTGTTGTCATCGTTCTGTTTCATATAGAAGGCTTTGATCTCCTTCGGGTAATCTGTAACAAATACAGGGCGTTTGTACACCTGCTCTGTCAGATAACGCTCATGCTCGGTCTGCAGATCACAGCCCCAGAACACTTTGTACTCAAACTTGTCATTGACCTTCTCCAGGATTTCAATTGCCTCTGTATAGGTAACATGTCCGAATTCAGAGTTCAGTACATGTTTCAGGCGGTCCAGCAGTCCTTTGTCGATAAAAGAGTTGAAAAACGCCATCTCCTCGGGAGCATTCTCAAGCACATACTGGATGATATATTTCAGCATGGACTCAGCCAGTGCCATGTTGTCATCCAGGTCAGCAAATGCCATCTCCGGCTCGATCATCCAGAATTCTGCCGCATGGCGTGTGGTGTTGGAATTCTCCGCGCGGAAGGTAGGTCCGAATGTATAAATATTGCGGAATGCCTGGGCATAGGTCTCACCGTTGAGCTGACCGCTTACTGTCAGGCTGGTCTCTTTTTTGAAGAAATCCTTGCTGTAATCCACTTTTCCCTCCGGGGTTCTCGGAAGGTTTTCCATATCCAGAGTGGTGACGCGGAACATTTCACCGGCACCTTCACAGTCGCTGCCTGTGATCAATGGGGTGTGCACATAGACAAAGCCCCTCTCCTGGAAGAACTGATGAATGGCATACGCGATCATGGAGCGCACACGGAACACTGCCTGGAAGGTATTGGTTCTCGGACGCAGATGGGAAATGGTGCGCAGGTATTCCATGGAGTGGCGCTTTTTCTGCAGCGGATAGTCTGCAGCGGAATCCCCTTCCACAGTGATCTCCTCTGCCTGGATCTCAAAAGGCTGCTTAGCCTGGGGTGTTGCAACCAGGGTACCTTTTACGATAATGGCAGCGCCTACATTTAACTTGCTGATATCCTGGAAATTATCCATACTGTCATGGTAAACTACCTGAAGTGTCTCGAAAAAGCTTCCGTCATGGAGTACAATAAAGCCGAATGTCTTGGAATCGCGGACACTTCTTACCCATCCGCCCACAGTCACCTGTTTGTCCAGGTACTGCTCTTTGTCCCTGTAAATTTCTTTTACTGTTGTAAGCTGCATATTTATTCTCCTTTATTTGCCGGTCCGGTGACCGTAAAGTATCAATTTATAAAAAGCGGAGTGGATTTTTTATCCACTCCACATTAGTATATCTCATTGTTTCCTGCTATGCAAGGGGTATTTGGCGCTCTACCACTCCAGATTTCCGCAGTTTTCGTACTCTTTTTCCCGGTCAAAAGCACTGATTCCGCTGCTGCCGCACAGGTAGAATGTATTGCCGATATAAATACCGCGCATATCCGATAACTCCCTATATCCGCCCCCGGAACTTCCCATCCATTTACTCACGCTCTGATACAAAAGCTTTTGGAAACCGTCCTCCGAATCATAGGTAAATACTCCGTAATACCCCTGCAGGTCATAGGTCTTCTTGTCATATATCCCCATTCCGAATCCCAGTATATTTTCTTCCGGATCAATGAGGATTGACTTATAATCATACATAGCCTGACAGAACTCCACATTTTTGAGTACCATCTTATCAATCTCTTTCACGTCTGCCGGATTGGAAATATCGAACAGGGAAAGCTTCAGCCCTTTCCGTTCTCCTGTATCCGGGTCCGTCTCCCAGCCGATTCCCAGCAGCTTATTCTCCCCGTAAAAGTGCAGGTATTCGGAGAATCCCGTGATCTTCAGCTCACCCAGGATCTTCGGATCTGCCGGGTCTGAAAGGTCAACGGAAAACAGGGGGTCCATCTGCCGGTATGTGACAAAGTATCCGGTGTTCCCCATAAACCTGGCAGAATATATCTGCTCCCCTTTTGCCAGGTCTTCCACCTTGCCTGTCATCTTCAGCTTATCATCCAGCACATACAGGCTGTTGCTCATGCTGCCTCCCCACCATCCGTCCTTGTATCTGGTAGCCACCACCCTCAGATAGCCATCATATTCATCCATAGAAAATGTATCGTTAATACTCCCGTTCACTTCGCCTGCTGCCCTTGCCTGTATCTCACCGTCTTTATAGGAGAACCGCACGATCCGTGTCCGCATCTCCTCACCCCTGTAATCCTCCCCGAAAATGTAAATGCTCTCCCTGCTCACATAACACCTGCCTGATGCCCCGATCAGGGATTTGCTCTCCTGTATCTTATCCGGTTTCTCCAGGTTCACAGAGGAGATCACCAATTGTCCGTTCTCCATCTGCGGCACAGCCGGATAGAGCACATCACTGCTGTCCAGAAGTTCATTGTTCACGGAAGGCACATAGAGCCTGGGCTGCGCTTCCTCCGCATCCCCCTGGTACACAGGATAGAACTGGGAGAGGAGATACACATAATTCCCCACCTTTCTGGTGGAATAATATCCTCCGTCCTGCTCCACCATGCCCTTCAGGGTTATTTTGCTCTTATCCGTGATATCATATGTATACAGACGGATAAAATCCCTGCTGTTCACCATATACGTCTCATCCCCCTGCCATTCCAGGCCCGAATCATATCCGCTGGTGACTACACAGAGGGTATTGCCGTCCACATACATCTCCTGTATGGAATCCGTCAGGTCATCCAGTGATGTCTGGCCTACGACTGACAAACTGCCCCCATCGGCAGATACAATGCGAAGGGTACCGGAACCGGTCAGTGTATAGATATAGGAGCCGTCCGTCTTCACAATATCCCCCTCGTCCACGCCTTCTGTGCGGACGTTGGTGGAAGAGAAATCCGTCTCCCCGCCTGCTGCGTAGCCCGCTGCAGTGCCTGCGGTATCCTCCGCGACAGCCGCCTCCGTACTTGCTGCTGCATCATTTTTTGAAGCACTGCTGCCGCCAGACTCTTCCACATAACCTCCGGTGTCCACCATCCGCTTCTGCTCCCATTCCTTCCTGGCATTTTCTGTCTCCGTATATATTTGTTCATACAGCTCTTCGTAGCTGCTCCCGGCAATATATCCCTCTGCCGTCTCTTTGTCCTCTGATTTCTTCTCCGGAGCCGCCTCATCTGCTTTTGCCATATCTTTGGAGTCTTTTGGTTCTGCTCCCATATCCCCGCCGGAAGCAGCGCTGTCTTCTGCCCCGGTATCTTGTTTCGCTGCCTCAGAAGAAGTATCCATGGACTGGGCACTATCCGCTTTGTTCTCGCTTCTGTAGTTCAGATTCATAAGGGGCATAAGGTTTACCGCGGCGACCACCAGGATCACGCAGGCTGCGGCCACCCCGGCAGTCTTCCGGTAACGGAACGCAAAGTCCGCGGCGGCATCTCTCCATTTCCCGTTTCTGCCCTTCGAGTTTTTCCCCTGCTCCAGCAAGCGGTCCAGGTTCTCAGGGTTCAGGCTCTCGGGGATTTTCTCCTTGTCCGCAGACTCCCTGATCTTCTGTATGATTTCATGCCGGTTATTCTCGTCCTGCATCTGATTGTCATTGAAATTCTCATCCTTCATATTCTTCGCCTCCCTTCTCACTGTAATATCTCTTCCATCTTCTTCAGCGCTCTGTTAAGCCTTGAGCGCACGGTATTGTGGTTTTTATGTAGGATAAGGCCGATCTCCTTACTCTTATACCCTCCGAAGACCTGCATGGCCACAATGAACCGCTCCTCATCGCTGAGGGAGAAAAATGCCTCCCGCACCTGCATGTCCCGGTCCAAATCTCCCCGCACGCTCCCCTCCTGTTCGTACAGCGGCTCCGTCTTCCTGGTATACTCCTTCAATTTCCGTTTGCATTTGTTTGACAGGATCTTAAAGATCCAGCCCTTAAAGGCCTCACTGTCCCTCAGCTTCGTGATCTCCGCATAGGCATCTGCCACTGTCTCGGCCACCGCATCCTGGGCATCTTCCGGGTTCTTAAGTACATATAACGCAAAACGGTACAAATCCTGGTAAACTGCCTGATATAACTGGGCAAACGCTTCTTTGCTTCCCTGCCTTGCCTCATACGCCAACTGCTTACAGTCCGTCATGCCGCCACCTCTCTTTCTCTTTCCTATGTTCCTTCTTATCCGTACACGGCATCCCTCATGCCGGTTGTTCCCTTTTATTATATAAATATTAGTGTTCCCTTTGCACCTTTTTGTTGCATTTTACCGCAAAAAATATTATTCATCTTTTTTGCAAAGTTCACTTGACATTTTATGCAAAGCAAGCTATACTAAAATTGCAAAGTTAACTATGCAAAAGTAATTCCATCCGTTTTGCGCGCCCCTGCGCTGACTGTACACACGTTATGCATTCCAGACAAAGGAGCTGATACAGAAATTGGAGACCAAGATACGTGAACTGCGGAAAGCCCGCAAACTCTCCCAGGAAGAGCTTGCCTTCGCAGTCGGAACCACAAGACAGACTATCACATCCATCGAGGTGGGCAAATATACCGCCTCCCTGGTCCTGGCCTATAAAATAGCACATTACTTCGGCCTGACCATTGAAGAAGTTTTTGACTTTTCAGATGTGGAAGCCGCTGATAAATAAGGAGGAGTAAAGATTATGGAAAAATATAAAAAGACATTAAGAATCAGGATCGCCCTGTTTGGCTCTGTGATTCTCTTAAACGCTGTCCTGTCCATATGCCAGCGTATTATGGATGACAGGGGAAAAATCCCCGCTGATGTAAGCAGTATCATTGACTTCCAGTCCGGCTTCCTGATGGGCCTTGCCATTTTATCTCTGTTCATGCTAATAAAATACCGCAAACTTCTCCGTGACGAGCGAAGTCTGCGGGAATCCTACAACAGGGAAACCGATGAACGGATGGTTCTCATACGCTCCAAGGCCGGGATGCCGGCTCTGCTCATAACATCCATAGTCATGATTTTTGCAGGCATCTTCGGAGGGTATTACAATATCATTATTTTCTATACCCTTTTAGCCGCCGGCTTATGCCAGATCCTTCTCGGTGTCTGCCTGAAGTTTTATTATATGCATAAACTTTAATATACGAAAAGAGGAAGAGTGCGGTCACTCTTCCTCTTTTTCGTCTGCCGCATCGTTCCCGTTGCGGGCACCGGCACTGTTGTCCATAATCCTGACTGCTTTCACTGATGTACCGTCCGCGATGAAATCCCAGGCAATCTGTTCCCCTTCCGAGTAATATGCCTTTATCCCATATTTCTTAAGCCGCCGGGCAGTTTTACTGTTCACGGAATCCGGATTTTCTTCCTCATTTCCTGTTATGATCCCATAGGCAGGCATAACGGCATTTAAAAGAGATTTGGATGTAGCGTCCTTTTCTCCATGATGCCCCAGCTTCAGGACATCTGCCCTGCAGTCCCGAAAGGATTCCAGAAACTGCTTCTCTTCCCCTTTTTCCATGTCCCCTGTCATAAGAAATGAGGTATCTTTCAAGGACCAGCGCGCCACCATGGAGTTGTTGTTCTCATTTTCCGGGTCCTTGTCCGGAGGAATCCATACCTGTACCCTGGCCCCTCCAAGTTCCAGCACTTCACCGCCCTGCATCTTTACAATCTCTGTCTGATATTCCGCGGCGGTCTGCTCCACATCTGTTTTTTTATAGGTCATGTCATCTTTTCCAGAGAGATAGATTTTATCTGTGGGATACTTCTTTAGTATCAGCTTCAGCCCGCCCGCATGGTCCTTATGTCCGTGGGAGAGAAAAATCCCGTCAAGATGCTCCACCTTCTTCATTTCCAGGAAACGGTCCATGACTGCATAGTCCTCTTTTTTTCCCGTATCGCACATATAATATCCGCCTCCGGGCACCCGGATCAGGAAAGCATCTCCTTTTCCAATGTTGATAAAAGACAGCACCATCTGCTCTTTGCTGCCGCAGCCTGCGATCAGAAACAGGGCTGCCATCATCAGGACCGGTATAAGAAACTTTTTCTTCATCATTCCCTACTGAAGGTTTTCCGGATTCAGCACTTCCAGTTCAGGAACCACGAAGCGCCCGTCTTTCCGTATGAGCACATCGTCAAAATAGATTTCTCCGCCACCGTACTCCGATCTCTGGATCAGTACCAGATCCCAATGGATAGCCGATACATTTCCGTTCCAGGCATCATCATAACAGCTTCCCGGAGTAAAATGAATGGAGCCCTGAATCTTTTCATCAAACAGGATGTCCTTCATGGGGTGCAGGATATAGGGATTCACCCCTATGGCAAATTCCCCCACATAACGGGCTCCCTCATCCATATCAAAAATTCCGTTGATCCTCTCCGTGTCGTTGGCCTCCGCCTTCACGATCTTTCCGTTCTCAAAGGTAAGAGTTACATTCTCAAATACGAATCCCTGGTAGGAGGACGCCGCATTGTAGCGTATGGTTCCATTGACGGAATCCCGGACCGGAGCTGTGAACACTTCACCGTCCGGGATATTGCTCTCACCGCTGCAGGGAACCACGGGAATATCCTTGATGGAAAAAGTCAGATCCGTGCCGGGCGCTGTGATCCTGACCCGGTCTGTGCGCTGCATGTACTCCACCAGGCTCTCCATGGCCTTACCCATTTTCCGGTAATCCAGGGTGCATACATCGAAATAAAAGTCCTCAAAAGCTTCTGTGCTGGTGCCGGACAACTGTGCCATGGCATCATTGGGGTAGCGGAGGACTACCCATCTTGTCTTAGCCACCCTCACCTCATGGTGTACCGGGGTGTTATAATATTTATCATAGACAGCCATATTCTCCGCCGGAACATCGGACAGTTCTGTAATGTTGTCCGCGCCTCTCACGCCGATATAACAGTCCATGGCCTCCATCTCTTCTCTGTCCACCCTGGCCATAAGTTCAACCTGCTCCCTGGTACAGTGAAGAAGCATTTCCCTCTGCACTCTGGGGTCGGTAAAATGCGGGAAGGGAACTCCCCCTGCCTGATATACCTCCCGGATAAGCTGCTTTGCCAGCTCTGTGGTGGAATATCCTGTGTAATGGATATAGACCTTATCACCCTTCTGCACATCGCAGGAGTGATTCACAAGCCCGTATGCCAGTTTCCTGATTCTCTCATCCATAAGTTGTCCTGCCTTCCATTCTTATTCCCTGCCGGGCACTGCCGCTTATTCCGGCAGTGTCTCAATATAGCTGATAAATACATTTCCTGCCGCTTCAAAGGCTTTTGTGCTGTCACCCAGCCCCATATACTTTGTCTCACCGCTTGCCGGATCATACAGCAGGGTGTTATAACCGTCATATCCTACAATGACCCTGTTGTCATTTTCCCCCAGTGACACGATCACCGGCCTCTGGGCGCTCACCTGATAGAGTACCTCTTCCAGTGTACATCCCGTTAAGTTCAGCACAGTCCCCGTATCCCCAAGACTCTCCTGCAGGGCGGCAGTGTCAAGGGAGGCTGACCGGAAGCCTTCCGGTATGTCATCCAGGTTCAGGGTCACCTTTGTCTTCTGGTTTCCTCTCTCCCACACATACTGCTGGTTACGGTTTAAGACTACCCCCATCATTTCATCCGCTGCTCTGATGGCCTGGGCCGGGCTGCTGTAGATACCCGCCAGGCTGCCTTTTGCATAGACAAAATATCCGTCCAGCGCTTTTTCCTTTATATCCATGTTCAGCACGGTATCGTTCTCATTCACCATGAGCTTTGTCTCCATCCTGAGGGGATTCTTGTTCCTGCTGTCCTCGGAGAAGATCAGTCTTGTGATATTTGCCTGCCGCACGGTTGTGGCGGTGGCAATGGAGATCACTTCATCCTCCGCATTCTTCACATTGTTCATAATGTGCTCACTTGGAATCTCTGTATACCGGTCCACATTCCACTGCGCCTGTTTCAGCTCCAGAAGTCCCTGCTGGATATCCACATCCATAATATATACGCCGTCCTGCTGGTAATCCTTCACAAGCTTGCCTGAGAATTTCTGGATCTTTACTTCATGCATGGCATAGCGCAGGCTTCCTGTGGCATCCACCACAATATCCCCGTCTCTGGCTACGCCGTAGACCAGGTCCTCATTGATGAAGCCGAAGGCCCTTATCTTTGTACCCTCATCCGCTGTAATGCGCTTCTGCTCTCCGGTCTCCAGGTCCATAAAGATAATGTTCATGGTCTGCAGCGGGTCCATTTCCTCCATCCACGCCACATGCCGGTTGGTATTGGACGCTACAAAACAATTCTCCGCGATCTCTTCCTTTACAACCTTGTATGTCTTGTCCTGCATATTGATCTGATACAGGCTGTTGTCCAGCATGAGGTACAGCAGATCATCCGTGCTCACATAAGAAAGGATTTCCACATCCCGCTTCATAAATTCATAAGATTTGGTGGTCGGAAGGAAAAATTTTTCTTCCAGCACATTCTGTTCACTGTAATAGTGGTATACACAGGTCCCGGTGTATCCCTCATGTTCTCCCCGGTTCATATAACCATAGAACACAAAATCCATATCTCCGTTCTCCTCCACACGCACGATCTTAAAGTCATGCATGGAGTAATCGTATCTGTCATCCGTGTCCCGGCCTTCCCGGAAGCTGAAAATCTGCGTCATCTTATTGGTACTGGTATTGTAGGACCACAAGTCCCCCTGCTGTACAAAGGCCAGAACACTTCCCGCCTGGCTGGCTGCAAACTGGACATTCTTCGGTGTGACACCCAGATTGATCTTGCCCGAGGACACTGACATTTCATTTCCCGTAAAAATCTGCTTTGCAGAACGGTTAAAATCCAGAAGCATGACTCTGGTATCCCCATACCGCATGCGGTAGAACTCATCCACCTGATAGTATTCCTCATATCCCTCCTCATCCTTTGCGGTAATGTAGTAGGTTAAGGTCAGGCTTCCTGTAGTCTCGTTGATATCCTTGATTGTCGGAACGCCCTTTCTGCTGATGGCTGGGGCAAGGCTTCCCCAGGTGACCATATCCGCGCTTGAGTGGATGTTCACATTGGTAAAGCTGTTGTTCACAGCGGTATCATCTGACTCCAGATACGTCCTCAGCTCCCCCACGTTGTCTTTGCTGAAGGTTTTGGAGGAAAAACTCTGCACAAACTCCAGGTATTTGTCAACGTTCAGACCTGTACGCTGAATCACCCTGGTGTAATAATGCCAGGAACCCTTGTCCGTATTCAGGGTAAAGACCAGGGTATACTCCTGGTTCATCAAAATGGAATTCTCCAGAGCAAACGTGGCAGTCTGCGCACTGCCGTTCTCCTCAAAGTTCTTGATCTTGGCATTTTCCACCACTTTGCTGCCGTCCGAGGTCCTGACCTCATAGACAAGGTTTTTTATTTTATGGTCGTATGGCAGAATGCTGACAGTCATCTTCTTGTCTGTTCCCACAGGAGTCAGGCTGTCTCTCATGAAATCCACCTGCATTTCCTGTGCGTAACCGTACATACGGTTCATCTCCTGGCCTTCGTACATCATGGAAAGCACGGGAAGGGACGCCTCCTCCATGTCCATCTTGTTCTCTGTTGTCTCCTTATTCATAAAACTGGAGAATCCGATAACACCCAGGATAAATATGAGCAGCAGGACTCCCAGCTTTGTCAATACTTTTTTCATCTATCGTTCCCTTCTAAGAACAACAGTGATGCAAGGGTGGGTTCTGCCTGAAACTCCCGGGCGCATCTTACCCATGCTTCTCTCTGCTGTCTGCTGACTGTTTTGTTTTCATTTTTCACTGCACGTATGAGCAGATTCTTGGGCGTGTGCTCCACATCAATAAACTCCAGGATCTGCGTGTCGTACCCTGCGCTTTCCAGCATCTGCGCCCTGAGCCCGTCTGTGAGGATGGCCGCAAAACGCTCCTTTAATATGCCGTACCCAAGTACAGGGGCCAATGTGTCATTGGAGATCTGCCTGTTCAGCTCATGCTGACAGCAGGGCACAGACAGGATGACAGAGGCACCCCATCTCACTGCTTTTGCCAGGGCATGGTCCGTAGCGGTATCGCAGGCATGAAGCGTCACAACCATATCCACATGGCTGCACCCTTCATAGGATGCGATATCTCCCTGATAAAAATGCAGTTTTTCGTAATGATATTTTTCTGCCAGACGGCTGCATGTCTCAATGACGTCCGCCTTCAGATCCAGACCGATCACCTGGATATCATAGCCTTTCAGCTCATGCAGATAGTGGTACATGGCAAATGTGAGATAGGATTTGCCGCACCCGAAGTCAATAATATTCACTTCTCTGTCTTTCGGGAGCCTTGGCAGGATGTCCTCAATAAACTCCAGAAAGCGGTTGAGCTGCTTAAATTTGTCATAACGGGCATGTTTCACCTTACCCGCCTCATTCATGATTCCCAAATCTATCAGATAGGGCACCGGCACCCCTTCCTGCAGCAGATATTTCTTCTGCCGGTTGTGGGTCAGCATAGGGACAAAATCCTCCCTGCCCTGTATTTTCTTAGTCTTGATGGTCAGTCTGCCCTTCTTGCTGGCAAGCACTGTCCCCTGAACGCCTTTTGCCTCCAGCTGAAGCTGGCGGAACTCCTGCTGCATCCAGTTGTCTGTGAGACAGAGGACTTCATCCCTCTGATGGTTTTCATGAAGCTCCTTCTGTCCCACAGTCCTTGTAACCTGATACATAACCCGGCCCTTTAAAAGCAGAGGGCGTATCTGTATTTTAGACGGCCCCTCTTTTTGGCGGGGGCCGCTGATGATAATTCTGATCAAATCTTCATTTATATATAAATCCAGAAATTTTTCCAGTTCTGTCATATTTTCTCTCCTAAATAAAATGCTTTCCTCAGCATCATTACTATTGTAAAAGTTTTATGACAAAACCGCAAGCCCCAAGTGCAGTTTTCTTGAGACTCTTCTTACTTTTGCTGACACTCAGCGGTATAATCTTCTGCAGCGCCTGCGCCGGCATCTGCGTCTGTACACTTCGTTGAAGAACAGGACCTCTATCAGATCCTGCAGCGCTTCGTCCGGAAGGTTGCCGCATCTTCTGCAGAAACCGGATTCCACTCCCATCCTTCCGCTATCTCTGCGTATCTGGCTGTGGATGGAATCGCAGACTTTGCGCATCATGTATTTGTCCGGATGTTCATCGTACATCCTGCTGCCCTCATAATCCATACGGTCACATGCATCCTCCACATAACACTGGATGTATGCGGCGTTTTCCGGGTAATTGGCGCGCAGGCGCCGCATATCCTGCTGCATCACCCGCTCCTGCCCCAGTATCTCTTCCCTGGGGTCCGCTTTCTTAACTGCCATAAAAAACCTCACTGATTCTTCTCATAGTCAGTATATGCAGAAAAGAAACCCGCGTCACTGTTCCACAGCGGTCCTGGGCGTGTAGGGCGGTACCTGCCCCCCGGGTTCTATGGTGTTGGACACATAGGTAAAACCATCCCCGTCATCTGCCCCGCGTATGGTGACCTGATGGGTAAAGAGCCTGTCATTTTTAAGCTGTGGACTGACCGCATCAACTGTCAGGGTCAGGGTTCCATCCCCGTTATCCTGTAAATCCACCACCTCCGGAATCCTCTCTGTCCAGTCAGCAGTGTTGCTGCCCGCGATCTGTATCCAGGGATATGTCCCTGTTCCGCTGTTATATCCTGCCTGCACCCTTAACTGCTCCACAGGTATACTGAAATATTTCTCGATCAGATCTTCAAATTCACTGCTGCCGATCCCCTCCGGATACTGGGCACTGTCCGGCAGGCTCCCCTGGTCAATTCGGTAGAGCACATCATACAGGTCGTTGAAGTTCACCTGCCGGAAGTTGGACTCATCCCATTCCACAAGGAACAGATTGTTTCCCTCATAACCGATGGGCTCTATGTACTGCTCACACATTTTGCGCAGCTCTTCGTCCAGGGGGAGCACGCGTATGGCATCGGTACCGTCTGCCTCCATCCCCTCCGGAATATATCTCTCATAGAAAAGGTAGCCTTTCTTTGTATACGCCCATTTCCAGGCTTTGTACCGCACCATATCCACCACATATGGCTCCTGCTTTTTATTCCAGTCCACAATCGTGGAGGTGATGGTCACTGTTCCTGTTTTGTCTGAGGTGAAATCTATCTTTTCCATTCCTCCGTCATCGTGAATGCGGTAGATGGAAACAGCTGCATCCTCTTTTTTCTCCTGACCTGCCAAAAACTTTTCCGCAAGCTGGTAGTTCTCCATGTTCTCCCTGTTCCTGTTATCCAGGGCAGCATACCCCTGGCTTCCCATCTTCTTTACCAGGGCTGCCACAGTGTCCATGGAAAGCACCTCCTCCTTGCCGCTGTTCTTCTTTGCCTGAACTAAAAGGTCCTGATAGCTCTTTGCAGCCTGGACAGCGGCCTCTGTCAGGGTTTCTGACTCATCGGCAGGTATTTCCATCTCATAATAGCTGTTTTCCTCTTTTACAGCCTCCCGGTCCTCTTCTTTGGCGGTATCGGCACTGACAGTCACCTCTTCCTTCTGCTGTACCTTGTCTCCGCATCCGCCCAGGATCAGGCTTACTGCTGTCACACACATCATAACCCCTTTTAATCTCACACCACGTCACTCCTTTGCCAGCATTTCATCCAACAGTGGTCTGTCCAGATCCACCACATAACCGCTTCCTCCGCGGTCTTTCACATCCTCCACCATGTTGAGCATCAGGAAACTGTTTGTCTTGTCCCCATCCGTATTGAATACGGCAAACCATCCAAGCTCCGTACCATTTTCATCATCCTGGGATACTTTGATCTCCGCGGTTCCCGTCTTGCCGGCCAGGTTCGCTCCTTCTGTATAGGCACCGTGGCCGGTCCCGTTCTCATCCTCGATGACTGCCGTCAGATCCTCTTTTATCACAGCGGCAGCCTCCTTGGAAAAGGCACCTGCGATCCAGTATTCCGGTGTTTTATTGTCTGTCATCTCCAGATATGGCTTTATCATATTTCCGTCGCCTATAAACGCGGAGTAAATACAGGCCAGATGGAGGGGATTCATCAGAATCTGTCCCTGGCCGTATCCGCTGTCCGCAAGCTGGATCTCCGAAGTGATTCCGTCTTCATTGGAATACTGGGATTTGCTCATACCGATCTCAAATGGTATCTCCTGCCCGAATCCCAGTTTTTTCAGTTGTTCCGTCAGTGTATCTGCCCCGATTTTCAGCGCTGCCTTGGCAAAATAAATGTTGTCTGAGTAGACAAGGGCATTCCGCAGAACCGCCTCATCCCCGTACTCATGCAGCGTTGTGATCCGGTAATCCCCCCAGCTCTCATCCTTCTGCCAGGAAAGGCCGCTGGCTCCCAGGTTCTCGTCCGCCGAAAGGGTTCCCGTTGTAAGGCCCACCGCACCGATGACAGGTTTGAAGGAGGAACCGGGCACCCAGCTTTCCCTTGTCCTGTTGTACAGGGGCTTATCCTCATCGTTGTTCAGGGAATCCCATTTCTCCTGAGACATTCCCAGTACAAAGTCCATGCTGTTGAAGGTGGGTGTGGATACCATTGCCAGCACCTCACCTGTCTTAGGGTTCATGACAATGGAACTGCTCTTGTCGTTCTTATACTGCTCATACACACTCTGCTGCAGGTGGCCGTCAATGGTCAGGGTAATATTCTCCCCGTCCTTCGGGGCTGCCATGGCAAGTGCCTCCTTTTCGCTGCCCTCTGCGTCCACAATGGAAATCTTATAGCCTTTCCGGGCCTTCAGCCTGTCCTCGAATAATTTCTCCAGACCGCTTTTTCCCAGAATGCTCTGTTCGTCATAGCCTTTGTCCCTTAATTCTTCCAGTTCCTCCGCGTTTATCTCCTGGACATAGCCCAGAAGATGGGATGTGCACTCCCCATAGGGATAAACCCTGCTTTCCGCATCAGAGATCATCACACCGGGAAGCTCCAGCAGTTTATCCTTCAGGGTGGCCTCCCCCTCACCCACAGGGGTCTCCAGCTGGCTGCTGCTCATCTTCTTCACAGGGACAAAGGAATCATCCTTCACCCAGGAAGCATCCAGCTTTTCGGAAATACTGCCGGCTGTGGTCCCCAGAAGCGCTGCTATGGTTTCCAGCTCCTCCTGGGGCTGGACCGCCATTTTGCCCGGAACAAGCCCTACATTGGCAACCGTCCCCTGGCCTGCCAGAAGCTCACCGTTTCTGTCATATATCTCTCCCCGCTTTGCGTCTATGCTGACAACACTCACCTTGTCCGCTGCCTTCAGATTGGGGAATATCATGGAATCACTCCACTTAATGTGCCATTTTCCGCTCTCCTTCTCAAAAAAAGCGTCATTGTCGAAGGAGATTTCCCCTGCCACGGTATCCATGGTGACTTTATAGGATATGGGCTGGCTTTTCTCCTGCTCCTCGGAAATGTCCAGACGGATATTCTCTGCCTCTATGCCCTCATATATTTTCTGGTTCCTGACGACAAAGTCCTCTGCATTCACGGTATTTCTGCTGGCCTCGTCAAGCAGTGCGTACATTTTGTCATATCTCCCCTTCTCGATATAACCCATGTACTCCTTCAGCACATCCTCACGCTTCTCCTCAAACTTTACCTTGTACAGAACCAGGCCCGCCGCACACACGGCGATGGCCGCCGCGATGCCTATCACTGCCGCTGCTTTCTTTCGCTTCATAAAATAACCTCCTTCATGTAAATACACTCCCTATACAAAAATCCTACAAATGTAAGATATAGTTTCACCCAATATATTACACCTGTAGGACTTATTGTCAAGTATTTTCTTTATTCGGTTTTCGCGTCCCCGTCACCGGTGTTCTGCGCATCTGCAGGCACATCGGTCACTTTTGCAGTCTCCTGGAGGATCTCACAGGATTTGCTCCAGAGTACATTGGCCTTCACCATGGTCTCATCGCTGTACGCGCTCTTGAGGGCCTCAGCATCCTTAAAGCCATAGTCTTTGGCAAACTTCTCAAGCTCTGCCTCATAGTCTTCCACAGAGATCTCTACTTTCTCCGCATCGAAGATAGCCTGCACGATCAGAGACTGCTGCAGGATGTTCTGTGCCATCTGTGTCATGGTCTCCTCTGCCTGTTCTGTGGAAATGCTCTGGGATTCCCAGTATTCCTCCAGAGTCATGCCGCTTGGGCTGGCATACTGCTCCTGGATCTTGTTCTTTACATAATCCATGGTCTCGGACATGGGTTTCTCCGGATATTCCGTGATCTCTGAGCTTTCCACAACTTTCTGGAACAGGTCGGATTTGAGTTGACTCATATAGTTCAGGTCAGCATTCTCCTTCAGGGAATTTTTGATCTCCTCTTTATACTCATCCACGGTCTGCTTGTCTGTATTGTTCTTTACCCACTCATCTGTCAGCTCCGGCGCTGCCTTGATGGCATTGATCTTCACCTTGAACTGCACCGGCTTGCCGGCCAGGTCAGGATTGTTGCTGTACGGGTCCGGGAAGGTCAGGTCAAGGGTGACTTCCTCCCCTTTGCTCTTACCGATCAGGCCGCTTTCAAAACCGTCGATAAAGGAATTAGAGCCGATGAGCAGATCTGAATCCGTGGCGGAACCGCCGTCAAATGCCTCTCCGTCCAGGTATCCTGTGTAATCAATATTGACGGTATCGTTCTCCTGTACCGGTCTGTCCTCTGTGATCTCCTCTGCCTTGTAGGTGAGCTGCTGGCTGATGTAATCCTCCACATCAGCGTCCGTGATCTCTGTCTTTGTCTCTGTGACTTCCAGGTTCTTATAATCTCCCAGTTTCACATATTTGCTGATATCATCCACATCGACAGCCACCACCTTGCCCTTGCTGTTGGTATCTACTGCCGTATCCTCCGCGGATGTCTCAGTCTTTTTATCATCGTCTTTGCTCTTGTCACTCTTCTTGTCACCGCATCCTGCTGCCATCACTGCAATACTGAGAGCCAATAGCGCCATGATCAGTTTTTTCTTCATATACAATTCCTTTCGTCTGTGGTTTCTGGTTTCCGCATAAGGAAGTTATACCACACATGACCTGAAAAAGGAACCCTTTCTTTCACATTTTTATTGCCTTTTCACAGAAACAATGCTAAAATAATAGTTGCGTTATCAGTCCAGATTTTAGGAGGTCTAACACAAATGGTGTGGAAAGTTCTACTGATTATTTTAATCGTTTTGGTAGTCGTTCTTGCCGTTTTATATTTTCTTGGCAAGAGGGCACAGAAAAAGCAGGAAGCACAGCAGGAGCAGATAGAAGCAGCAAAGCAGTCCGTCTCTATGCTGGTTATCGATAAAAAGAGGCTTCCCATTAAACAGTCCGGTCTTCCCCAGATGGTGATCGACCAGACACCGAAGCTTATGAGACGTTCCAAACTCCCCATCGTAAAGGCAAAAATCGGTCCCAGGATCGTTACCCTGGTGGCGGACGAGCAGGTCTTTGAGATCATCCCCGTAAAGAAGGAAGTCAAAGCAGAAGTAAGCGGTATCTATATCACCGGTGTCCGCGGACTGCGCGGTGCTTTGGAAGCTCCCCAGAAGAAGAAAGGGTTCTTCAAGAGAATGCGCCTCAAAGCGGAAAACATTGCCAAGGGAAACAAAACAGAGAGTAAGGATACGAAAAAGAAAAAGTAAAAAACTGCCGCCCGGGAAACGAAACCCGGACGGCTTTTTTATGATGCCAGGTGGAAATTGCCTGCGGCCTGGGGCTTCACATTTACACAGATCTGGCAGTCCGCTGTATGTATATCGTTGATCTCCAAAGCGTAGTCAATGAGGATATCAATGTTCTCCTCCTGCTCCTGCACATCTATCCTGGTTGCTGAGATTCCCATCTGCATATCTCCGAAAGGAGTTGCATAATAGGTCAGGTTCTTCTTGGCCTCCTCAAAGATCATGTGCGTGTTGGTGAGGCCCTTTTTCTGCACCTCCACATAGCCCTGCATCACTTTGATCATATTTTTTGTGATAGTGTCATATCCTTCCTGCACTTCCTCATAGCAGATGAAATGATGGCCATTCCTGTAGTAATAATCTCCCTTTGCCACCACTTCCACTTCTTCCGGCTTCTCCCCGGCTTCAATCGCCTGCATCCCTTTTACTGTTATCAGTACATCTTTTGTCATGTTCAATACTCCTCAATATTAATCTGCTTGGTCATCCTCACATCGTAGGGCAGGATAGAACCTGCAAACTCCTGGAAACGTTCCTCCGCGTCACTGACATAGAAGCGGTAGGGGAACTCCTCCTCCTCGTGTCCGTCATTCTCAATCCCATGTTCCTTTAACAGCTCCCGAAGTGCCCTGGCAGTCTCATAGGCGGGGTTTACCAGGGTAACGCTTTCCCCTGCCACCTGACGCATCAGGGAACGCAGCAGCGGATAGTGGGTACAGCCCAGGATCAGGGTGTCCACGCCCTGTTCCAGAAGGGGGTCCAGATAGCGTTTTGTCACTTCAACCGTCACTTCATCCTTCAGCCATCCCTCCTCCACCAGGGGGACCAGCAGGGGACAGGCCTGGCCGATTACCTGGATCCGGGGATCATATTCATGTATAATGGCAGGGTACAGCTCGGAATTCACCGTTCCTCTTGTACCGATCAGGCCGATCTTCTTATTTCTGGTAGTCCGGGCAGCCACTTTTGCTCCCGGTTTCACCACACCGATAATGGGAATATCTATCTCCTCCCGTATAGTTTCCAATGCCATGGCACTGGCAGTGTTGCACGCTACTACAATGGCCTTTACCTCCTGTGTCTGCAGGAAACGTACAATCTGACGGGAATATTTCAACACGATCTCTTTTGACTTGCTTCCATAGGGCACTCTTGCAGTGTCCCCAAAGTATACTATCCTCTCACTGGGCAGATTGCGCATGATCTCTCTGGCAACTGTAAGTCCGCCCACGCCGGAATCGAAAACACCGATCGGCGCCTGTTTATTCTGGTTCATATGAAAACCCTCTTAAAATTTATTTTCTATTTTAACCGTGTTTCCATTTTACCCTCATTGAGGCCAGAATGCAAGCCGCAACCTTTAAAACCACTTAAATCCTATTTTCACCTGATCCCTTTTTTCCGGATCATTCAGAATTGTCAGGAATTCCTCCTCTGTGAGGACTTCTCTCAAATCTTCTTTTTTCTCCTCAGAAACAATTCCGTGGGACTCATCGAGAAAGCACAGGCTCGGATAGAGGACGCACCACCAGTTGTGCCCTTCTGCCTTCCCGATCTTCACATTCAGGGCCTCATACTCTCCTGCAGGAAAGGTACAGTCCCCGTAGGTCTTGTCAGGGAAATACGTCTTTTCCACGGCGGCAGCAACAGGGTAATCATACCCTTCATCCGCGATCACCTGTCCGGCAGCCTCCTCAATCTCATCCAGATGCGTTTTGACAGCCTCTCTGGTCGCTTCCAGGGATCTGTCTTCCCCCAAAATTCCTTCCAGATAATCCACAATCTTGGTCTTAACGTGAAGCTTCAGGTTCTGGTCCTCCTCCGTATCGCTGTTGGCAACCACGTGCAGGCGGAAGATTTCCTTTGCGATCCCCTGCTGTACTTCATTTTCCAGACGTGTCTGAACGGTTTCTTTTTCTCTCTTCAGTGTATGTATACGCACAGCGCCGACCAGCACAGTGGCAAGCAGGCCTATGATTGTAGCGGCGATCCAGATATTTCTCTGTATTCTTCTTCTCACAGCAAATCCCTCCGTCTTATCCGGCATACCGGCGCGGAAAACTTTATGCCTCCGCACCGTATGACCGGTATTTACTTCTGTTCACTGCGTGCCCAGCAACACGCTTCGCGATGCACAGATATGGAGCATTCTGCTCCATATCGCGCTGGCTGCCTCGGGATTTTCATGCCTTCAGCCTGAAAACACCTCGCGGGACAGTGGCGTGTGAACAGTAACCATTTATTTTCTATAGACAGAGTATTGCCGCATCTTTACAGGCCTATTCCTGATTCAGCATAATTTTATCATCCAATGTGCTTACCTCTCCGAGAACGGGCCGCTCTTCCCCGTTGTGCCATGCGTTATATAAGTCCTGAAGGTCTGTCTGATCCTGTGCCCGGCTGTCGGGCCGGTTCTCCACAATGCCGGTGAGATAATCCCCAAGGGAATCCATCTGCTGCCCGTCCATGCTCATAACATCCCCCAGCTCACTGCAGGAGAACACGTAAATATTTCCCGCCACCGAAGGTTTTTCCTCCAGATAGTGGAGCAGGTTCTTATATGCCTCCTCATGGTCAAGCAGGCCCTTTCCCAGAAGCAGAACCTTCAGGTGTCCCGTATCCAGGTAGTCCTCCTGGCTGTTCTGAAAGTCTTTTTCCGCGTCCTCCATGGTCTTTCCCTGATAAAAATCCGCCTTTTCCCCGGCTTTCTGGTTCTCCCCGTCCTTATTCTGCCCGGTCACACCGGACAGGTCGGGAAGGCCGTAATAGACCTGGTATGCACCGTCCTTAAAATCCACACCCATGGAGAGGGGAAAGCTGCGGTTCTCCAGGGCCACCCCGCAGGCCGTCAGATTACAGGCCAGGATAACAGCCAGGAGCACTGTCTTACTTTTCTTCCTTATCATGATGTTTCCCCCTTCCGTACGCGATTCCCGCCCAGAGTGCCAGCAGAAGGAACAGCGGCGCGTAAATATTCTGCAGAACCTCCCGGTACCATTCCAGGGAAATACCTGCCTTTTCACATCCCAAAGCACACACCAGGATCCCTGCAGCAAGATAAGGCGCCCCCTTTTCCATATGGCCGCGTTTTAACAGTTCATGGTTATAGAAAAAAATGCTGCCCACAGCAAAAAAGATGCAGAACATAACTGCAGCGATGAAAAAGATGTCCACGCGCTCCAGAAAATCACCGGGCAGGTCCACGCCTGCCATCATATCAAACAGCGGGTAGGATTTCTGCACATAGCCTCCGGCGCCGAATGCCCCCTGCAGAAGTATGAGGGCTGCAGAGAGAATGCCAAGCAGCAGAAACACGGAACCGTTCAGCGCCTTTCCCGCGTTGCCCGCCCGGTCCACATTCCCCAGGGTAAAGGGAAGGAAAAATACAGGCAGGAAGGTACAGAATACCCGGTAACATCCCTGTATAAGCCCCTGCAGTGACAGAGACCCGGTCTTCTCCAGATAGATACCTTCGACTCTTGTCACAGACAGCAGAAACATGGCCGCCAGGACAAATAAAATGATGGGAAAGCATATCTCAGCCATACGCGCCCTGCGCTCCAGCCCCTGGTGGCTTCCCAGATAGCATACCACAGCCGTAACGGTGATGATCACAAAGGGCTTGCTGCTCTCAATGAAAAAACGGCCCGTGATCCTGCTGGTCACAAGAAGCAGGAAAACACCGGTAATAAAGAGATAGGAAAGATGCAGAAGGCAGAAAATCTTTCCCGCGTATTTTCCCATATACCGTTCAGGACATAAATAGCAGGGCTTCATGCGGATAAAAAATATGCTGGCTGCAAAGAAGAGAACCCCCATCAAAAGAAGGGAGAGCACCCCCTGCCTGCCCTCCAGATATGAGGTGACAGGGATGGTGACCAGATAGATGCCGAGCTGCCCGAGAACAAGCTGTCTGAAAAGCTGTCTGTGGGAAATCCGTTGATTGTCAGCGAACATGCTTCTGTCCTCCTTTTGTTTTCAGGCGTACCTGTTGTTCCCTTCTGGCATAGAGGGGTCTCCTGGTCATAAACCGGAGCGGTGCCAGGACAATGCCGTCTGACTCTCCCCTGTATCCCGCATTTCTCTGTGCGGCAAATGGGGTCAGATAAGGAATACCAAAGCTTTTCAGGCCTGCCAGATGGCTGATGACCAGGTAAAGGCCCAGAAGCATGCCGAAGACGCCCATAGTGCCTCCTAAAAGGATAAAACCGAATTTCAAAAGCCGGAACGGGGCGGTAAACTCCTCATTTGGAATG
>OASX01000152.1_pt1 | contig 87657 bp, 99 predicted proteins | sample 1516531 | NCBI WGS metagenome assembly OASX01 (sample SAMEA2579911, study PRJEB22360) | human gut metagenome | biome: human gut; feature: human-associated habitat; material: faeces | place: Denmark | collected 2008/2010
AATCCTGGGGACACGGATCAGTTCTTTTGCCATGATGATGCTTGAAAATCAATACTCTCTGTTTTCATTGCCACAATGATAGACATACCGGGGCACATACACATCATCATTATCACTTTACTTTAAAGATACGAACAATATGAAAAACAAAGATATAATTTACCGATAAGCCTTACCACTTTTTATTGCAAAGAAAGCATCTTACACCTGTAGCTCATAGACAACCTGTATTGCTTTTTCAGTTCTTCTGATAGGAAAGACCGATCTATCAATGCCTGCACCAACGGTTTCTCATGAATAAACCCATCAATTTCACGCTTTATCAATTTATCGCCCAACCCTATGCGCCGTCCAAATTCCTCGAAATCCTTCCGACCTACCCGATGGGTATCCCCCAAATTCATCCCCTCTTTGAACAATCCTTTATCAAGAGCGAATCTCCTGGGTTCAGTCAAATGCAATGAGGTGTTTATCAGGTCATATGCGGGAGAAAGCCGATATTCATCTCCACTATTAATCAGCGAGAAATTTTTCAGATGCGCATCGTCATTCAAAGAGATGAAATTAAATACAATCAACCTGAAGAAACGAAGTATATCAATCCGGGCAGCTTTTACATATTTCTGTATTACCTCCGCACACTCTTCATAACTGCCATTGCAATATTTATAATCACTTCCGCCATTCGCTTTCGTATATCCCATCAGTACCGCAAAATCCTCTTGCTGAGATTTTTTTCCGTCATGAACATCAAACCGCCGTGTCAAATAAGCGGCTTCATCATTATTGAAAAAGCAAAGCCCGTTGACCGCCGTTTCTATTCCATATACCTGTGCCGCTATTTGCATGGTCAAATGCTCATTGGCAGCGCAATAATCCCGGTTCAGTATATGGTAACTGCTGGGACACGGCTTCAATATATATGTTCCCTGCTCGCCTTCCTGTGTATAAAGAAGATACGATTCCTGTTCATCAACAATTACCGAATACTTGGGCTGTACGCCCGACAGTGAGATTCGCTTCGCGTTTCGTATAGCTTCATTGGCTTCTTTACTGTTGGTCGAAGGGCTTGGCACTCTCAAATAATGAGATACCATTTTATCGTCAAACATTTTTTTACGTGCGGCAGGAGAATAAGTATCGAACCCTTCCGCCAGTCTCGAAGGACAAACCGTCAAGGTGATCATGGCAATACAGGTTTAATGGTTACGGCACCTATGGTATCATAGCGGGCGGTGGCCAACAGTATGCCAAAGTCATCTTCAGCATCGACGTGCAATAACCGAGATTGCAATTTCCGGTTTTCACCTTCCGACAACATATTAAAGAAGAACGGGAACAAGACCGTTGACCGATACGGTTCTTCACGCAATGGAAGAGTCAAGCTGACCGATGGACAATCCCCTTTCTCCAAATAAGAAGAATCATAGATAAATGTATATTCTCCATTATCCTCTTCTGTCAACATTCCGGCTTTAATGCCGTGCAAATAAACCTCACATTGTCTCATTTCAATTAACCGTTAAATTCAACTTTTCAATTCGATAGTCATTTGAAGCCCAAGCGTGTCAAGTATGGAAAGCAATGTTTTCAATTTAGGGTTACCTTCTCCACGCTCGATGGCCACCAGCGTATTGATACCCACGCCTGCCAGTTCGGATAGCTCCAGCTGATTAACCTTCAAACTCTTTCTGCGTTCCCTGATAATCTTTCCTATCTCTTTCATATTCACAGTATATTGTGATTTTTCGACAAAAATACCAATTTAAAACATGAAAAACAAATAAAATCACAATGTGTTGTGATTTTATTAAATCCATCTATGTCCAAAAAAGAATAAACAAGGGAAGTGAAAACTGTCTCCTGCATACGACCTCTGCTACTCATACACACCGGGCGGCAAATGGACGAACCGTCACCAACTGTCACTCAATGGCAAACAAGACAATTTCATGATGGAAGATCTGCAAAAGGTGGGAGAGAACATGGGTATCCGGGAACACAAACAGATTATCGAAAAGGTACAGGAAACCGTATCGCACTAGCTTGAAACAGCCAAGGATTGCGGGGTCAAACCGGAACACGCTGATTTTATCGGAAAAAATCTGCTCTTGTTCGGTAAGCAACCGCATACGATCCAAATGCCGAATATTGTCAACGAACAAGAACAGACCTTCATAAAGGCTATGCGAGATGATGACTTCAACACCATTCTGGAACTGAAGATGAAAGGGTATCAGCCATCGGAGAATGTACTGAAAAAACCTTCAACCGGATATATCCTCCACCACCTTCATCGCTGCCGCCAAAATATTTCAAATGGAAAGAACGCTAAAAAGTATTTAGGACATAAAGCCTGCGCAAAGCCCACTTATAGATGGAAATAAGCGAAGCATGGAATTGGGAGGTTAGTACACAAAGATATCTCGCACAAGATAACAGTAAACATATTAGTTGTTACCTATCATATTTTGATTTAACAGTTAATGCATTTACCCTTTCAGCGAGACAACGAATCACGTCACCCAAGCCATGGCCAATCCAGAAATCACTGCGGAATTAGTCAGACGATTTAAGGAATATAGACTAGCCTACAGGTTCACCCGGCAAGAGGGTGCCGAGAAAGCCGGTATCAGCCTTATCACATTGCGCCAGTTTGAGAGCGGGAAGGCTTATAACATCAATAAGGGGGAACTTTCTTTTCCTATGATGGGTAGTGGACTGCTTGAAACAGATGGGCGGCCTACTGCCGGAGATGCCTGTTTCAGCCTATATAATGGAACACATGATGAATAAAAAGCCGAAAAGGATAAGACATGGAAAATAACGTTGTGAGTATCAAAGGGGGGATTGACATCTTTTCACCTTAGTATCTCCGACCATAGGAGAAGCCATGAAACACTGCTTGCCCACCGTCATCGAGCCATACGAAACAAAGACAGTTTTCAGGTATCAGAAATCAACGTTATCAAGGCCATCATCAACGGAAAGCCACAAAAACACGTTGTCGGGCGTAAAAGCGATTTAGCCGCTGAAATCATAGCCAAAGGCAGAAACAAAGTACCCGTTGAAAACAAGAAAGGCTTATGGAACGGTTGTTTCTGCTTTTAATTAGAAGCAAACAGCTAACATTTGGCTTGACGGGAAAGTTAAGCCCGTAGACTGCCTTCTCGTGAATAATCGACCTCGTACCTTAGAAAACAATGGCAGGAAGAAGTTAGATAAGAGAGAATATACAGGTATTCAGAAACAGATAAGTGTTTATTCTATAGAGGTTTGATTTTTGTTACGAAAATTTAGGGGTGACATTCCGGTTCCTTTCTTAAAAAACTTTCCGAAAGACGATTGATCCGCGAACCCCAAACTTTCCGCAATACCTTTTATTGCCAAATCTGTAAAAACTAACAGACGTTTAGCTTCTGTGAGAAGGGCTTCCATTATAAAAGTATTTACAGTCTTTCCTGAAACCTGACGTATAATCCTTGAAAGATAAGGACGGGACACATGAAGCCTGTCCGCATAAAAAGCAATGGTATGTTCATGTCGGTAATGTTCGGCCAATAATTTTCTGAACAAGCGGAATAGTTCGTCAGGACGGCTGATCTTTCCAGAGGAACGCGCACTTTGATTATCAATAATTTTTGTTATTTGTAATAATAGGAAATTGACCAAATGATTCATCATTTCAACAGGATAATTAGAAATGAGGCTATGAGCCAATAGCTCTAATGTTTTATGCACATATGCAAAATCATCATTATCCAACTGTAAAGCCAACGTCATAGAATCAGAGTTATAGAGGCTTTTATACGCATAGCTTCCTACTGCTAATGAGTCAAAAAAGGAAGGTTCTATACATATACCATAGGAGTTAAATTCCATGCTCTTGGATTTCAATGAAACAGACATCCTGGGAGTAATGAGAAGCATATCACCTTTTTTTAAGGTAAGGGAATGACAATTTATCATGAATTTGGCCGTTCCACTCTCTACCAGCATATAATAGAAAAAACCGGCATGGAACATCCTACGTTTATAGTTATCAAGAATTTCTTCTATATCAAGGATATAGACTCCTTGATTATATATGGTTGTCGATAACGTTCCCCGTATCAACTCTAATAATGTATCTTTGGTATGATCCATGTTGTCAAAAAATCACATATTTAAATGATAAAATTTCTTAGAATGGTCAGTCTCTCAAATTAGAATGTCCGATAAACAAAATCAGCGTCCATCTAAAAATACGAATGCAAAATACAAAAAAAAAATCAAATACGCAAATGGGATAATCATCTTCACATCTCCGGCAATGTGTATCGTGATGGACTAAATACCGCTCTATTAGGAACACATCGTAACGGAGAAAATTCACGAACTTTGTCGTAGTAAATAGATTCTGAAAAACAGAGGATATCATCATGTCAAGAATTATTTAACGACTATAAAACATTATACAATGAGCAGTATTAAGCCTATTAGAGATCCTAAGACGGATCATTTGTTGACACCTGAAAATTCAGCGTTGTTAGTAATTGATTATCAACCAATACAGGTTCATTCCATTATTTCTATGGACAGACAGAAATTGGTGGAAAATATATCTAATGTATGCCGGATTGCTAAAGGTTTCAACGTCCCGATTGTCTTAACTACGGTAAATGTCGCCACTGGTCTTAACACGCCTACCATTCCCCAGATCAAAAAGGTCCTTCCGGACCAGCCTGAGATCGATAGGACCTCAATCAATTCATGGGAGGATAAAGATTTTCAAGAAGCGGTCAAGGCACTAGGGAGAAAAAAATTAGTGATTTGTGCGCTATGGACAGAGGCGTGTCTTTCTTTTCCCGCTTTGGACTTGTTGAAAGAGGGATATGAGGTATATACCATTGTTGATGCTGTTGGTGGCACATCCGAAGTAGCCCATGAGATTGCCCTTAGGCGGATGGAGCAGGCCGGAGTCCGTCTGACCTCCGTTACGCAATATATTTGTGAACTGCAAAGGGACTGGGAGCGTAAGGAGACTGTTCCCGTGTTCGTCCAGGGATTGTTGGATAATGGTTCTTTCTTCGTTGAGACCCTGAAGGAATGATATGGTCGGAAGGACTATGAAAATGAAGGCGGGTTTATTCTCCTGAAACCAGATGGAATAATATACGCCTTTCAAAAATGTTATTTGATTTATGATAGCACTAATTTTCATCTTGTTATTATTTATTTTATGACAACTACCAACCTCAATGCATTGGCTGCCATATGGAAGGATGATCCCGATCATACTCGTATCGGTTTTGAGGTGAAGCATGCGGGGCTCTCCTTTGTCAGCGGATATTTCTCGGATTTTGACATCTCTGTAAGGCAGGCAAAAGACGATTATAAGGATACACATATCCTGGCGGAAGTGCAGACCACGAGTATAAGTACGGGCGTGGTGGCACGGGACACCCATCTGCGTTCTCCAGATTTTTTTAATGTGGAGGTCTTTCCCCTAATGACATTTAAAAGTACAAAGATAAAGATGGAGAAGACCAGGAAAGGAAAAATATATGGAGACCTTACACTTCACGGGGTTACCCAAAGGATAGAGCTGGAAGTACTACTGATAGGGAAGAGGAAGAGTCCCGTATCTAAAAAAGATACAGTAGGCGTTCGTCTTAGCGGCAAGATCAAACGCTCAAAGTTTGATCTCGGTCTTAAGTTTGTTCCGGCCATGATTGCAGACGATATACGGATTATTGTGGACTGTGAATTCACACATGAATAGAGAAAGGATAATTAATATTGAAATGACAGCAATATGAGACAAAGAAAAGTGACCCGAATTGTAAGGGGACGGAACGCAGTTGACGGGGCGGGTGTGCGTCTGCGCCGTATATTGGGGGATCGGACGATACAGGATTTCGATCCGTTCTTGATGCTTGACGGTTTTGACTCCACCAATCCTCAGGATTATATAAAGGGATTTCCCTGGCATCCTCATCGTGGAATAGAGACCGTAACCTATTTAGTCAGCGGAACAATGGCGCATGAGGACAGCCTGGGAAACAAGGGGGTGATCCGCTCTATGGGCTGTCAGTGGATGACCGCCGGATCCGGGATACTCCACAAGGAGATGCCGCAGCCTTCGGAAAGGCTGCTCGGGTGCCAGTTGTGGGTAAACCTGCCCGCTACGAAAAAGATGGTGCCACCTACATATAGAGATATCTCGTTAACCGATATCCCGGTGGTGGCCGATAAAGCGACCGTCCGTATCCTATCCGGTTGCTATCAGGGGATACGGGGGGCTCTGAACGGTTCGCACGCCCGGGTTACATATCTGGACATAACCTTGCCTGCCGGCATTTTATGGAGCTACGAGGAGGCCCACAATAATGAGACACTATTTATCTATTTACTGGAAGGCTCGCTTTTCCCCGATCCGGAACAACGGTCGATCGAGGATAAGGGGTGCGCCATATTATATTCCGTTTCCGCTCCTGGAGAAAGGACACATGAGCCCGTGGTTGTGAAGGCCGGAGCGGAAGGCGCACGTTTTCTCCTGCTCGCCGCCAGTCCTTTGAGGGAACCGGTCGCCTGGGGAGGTCCCATCGTCATGAATACCCACGAGGAGCTGCGAGAATCTTTCGAAGAATTGAGGAACGGAACGTTTATCAAATGAATCTGAGAAGAGTCAGATACTTTCCGCCATGTTTAGTATGAATCAAGAGGTTTGGTTTATAGACTATGTCTTACGTGTCAATATTAAAATATATGTTTTCTGTAGCGAGATAATGTCGAAAACATTACAGGGTTAGTGGAAAGAACGGGGGCTGCCGGTTTTCTTGCATTTTTAAAAGCTCGGTCCCACATTTTCAAGGGTTCTCTTGGGTTAAATTTGGTATATTCATTTGCTTTTCTTAACTTTGCAAAAGTTCGCAGGCGAAAACCAACTACTTTTTAAGTACATTTAGTTCTATTTTACGCATTGGATAACTTTTCATCCTCTCTTAGAAATTACGCAGGGCCTGCTTTAAGAAAATCATTTTATAAACCATTGCAAGGTATTGGATAAATGCCTTGCCAAAACGTGACTTTATGCGATATAAAGAAAGTTTGCTATTGCCATTCCTTTTGGCGATAAATATCATTTTGCCTGTGACGGCGCAGGAAAAACCGAGGTTAAAAATAGGAGGCGCACTCCGGTTCAACTACAATTACTCAGACTGGAAACCGGAAAGCCGGAATCGTGGCGGAGAATTCGACTTCGACGTGCTCCGTCTGAACGTGAACGCTTCCTATAAAAAAATCGATTTAGCGGTGGATTACCGCTTCTATCCCTCTTCCTCTGGAGGCGGCATGCTCAGGGAAGGTTGGATAGGCTATCGTTTCAATGATTCACACCGGTTACAGATAGGCCTGACAACGGTCCCTTTCGGTGCCCTGCCTTATACGGGTAACAATTATTTCTTCAACCTGAACTATTATGCCGGTCTTGAGGACGATGCGGACATGGGGATAAAATACCTCTTCCATAAGGACCGCTGGGAGTTGTCGCTCGCCTATTTCCAGAACGCCGACCTTTCCGGGACCGGAGGAGACTCGGAACTGTCCGCCAGCCGCTATGCCTATGACATCGCCGGACGCGATAAGGAGGCGCATCAGGGCAATATCCGGGTGGTATACCATTTCGGAAACTTGTGGAGACATCAACTCGGAGGTTCGGTTCTTATGGGAGGTTTGTATAATATGGACACACGAAAGACAGGACTCCGTACCGCTTTTGCCCTGCACTACGTAGCCGACTATCGGCGGTGGAACCTTAAAATGCAGTATACCAACTATAATCTCAGACCCGTGCGGGCTCCAGGGGAAGACAGAAGTGTGGTGACGATGGCGGCTTACGGGTCGTCTTACCGGATCGCCTCCAGGGCGGATATATATACGGTGTCATTGTCCTACCGGATCCCCGTGAACAAGTGGTTTCTGGACGATATCTGCCTGTACAATGATTTCAGCCTACTCAACAAACGCGTCGCCGGGTTTAATGACAGCCTGGAGAACGTGACGGGGTGTTCTTTGGCGATGGGAAAGGTCTTCACCTACATCGACTATGCCGTGGGGAGGAATCACGCATGGCTTGGCGACGTATGGGACGAAGCCTTTGCCGGTGGAACGGAAGACAACTGGAATGTCAGGTTTAATATAAACATAGGATATTATTTTTAAAGGATTATGGATAAAAATAAAATTGAGATCAAGGATTTGTATTTGATTTTCGGCTCTGAAAGGAACAAGGCTTTCAAGATGCTGAAAAAAGGGAAAAGTAAAAGTGAGATCCTGAAGGAGACCGGATGTACGGTCGCCGTGAACAACGCGAGCCTCTCTGTCCGGGAAGGTGAGATATTCGTGATCATGGGACTTTCGGGAAGCGGCAAGTCAAGCCTGCTCAGGTGTATCAACCGCTTGAACAGGCCCACTTCCGGTGAGATACTGATTAACGGGGAGGATATCGCCGGAGTTCCGGATGAACGGTTGCGTTCCCTGCGCCGGAAGGAGCTGGCGATGGTTTTCCAGCATTTCGGGCTGATGCCCCACTATACCGTATTGCAGAACATCGCTTTCGGACTCGAGCTTCAAGGCCAGGAAAAGAGGGAACGCGAGCAAAAGGCGGCGGAAAGCATGCGTCTGGTCGGGCTGGACGGATACGCCGACCTGATGGTCAACGAGCTGTCCGGAGGCATGCAGCAACGGGTGGGACTGGCACGTGCCTTAGCGAATGATCCGGAAGTCCTGCTGATGGACGAGGCCTTCTCCGCCTTGGACCCGCTGATACGGGTACAGATGCAGGACGAGCTGCTGGCCTTGCAGTCGAAGGTGAAAAAGACCATCGTATTTATCACGCATGACCTGGAGGAGGCTGTCAAGCTCGGCGACCGTATCGCCATCATGCGTGACGGGGAGATACAGCAAATCGGTACCTCCGAGGAGATCCTGACCGATCCCGCCAATAAGTACGTGAGGTGTTTCGTGGAGAACGTGGACCGCAGCAGGATTATCACCGCCGCATCCATCATGGTGGACAAGCCTATGGTGGCAAGGCAGGAAAAAGAGGGACCGGAGGTCCTGATCCGGAAGATGAGAGAACGTAAAATAACCGTGTTGCCCGTAGTGGATCCGGATGGCATACTGGTAGGCGAGGTCCATCTGAAGGAACTTCTCCAATTAAGGAAGGAGCGTATCCTGAACATCGACTCCATCGTAAGGAAAGAGGTACACTCCATCTTGGGTGATACCGTGGTGGAGGACATACTCCCCCTGATGACGAAGACCAACTCGCCCATCTGGGTGGTCAACGAGAAACGGGAGTTCGAGGGAATGGTACCGCTCTCGTCGCTCATTATCGAGGTGACGGGAAAAGACAAGGAAGAAATCAATGAAATCATTCAAAACGCAATAGAATTATGATAAATATAGGAGAATATATAGAAATGGCCGTGGAATGGCTGACTGAGCACGGCGCATCGTTTTTTGACCTGCTGAGTCTGGGAGTGGAAGGTGTTATCGACGGGATACTGTGCGTCCTGCTCGGGATACCTTTTTACATAACCATCGCGATACTCACTTTCCTGGCGTTATACAAGAGTGGCAGGGGGACAGGGATCTTCACCCTCCTGGGGCTGTCGCTCATTTACGGGATGGGATTCTGGGAGGAGACCATGCAGACCCTGGCCCTGGTACTCTCCTCCACCGGCATGGCGCTGCAGCTGGGAATCCCCTTGGGGATCTGGATGGCGGGTAGCGGACGCTGCAACAAGATCTTGCAGCCGGTGCTTGACTGCATGCAGACCATGCCGGCCTTTGTCTATCTGATACCAGCGGTGCTATTTTTCGGACTGGGAACGGTACCGGGAGCCTTCGCCACGATCATTTTCGCCCTGCCTCCGGTAGCGAGGCTCACCGCATTGGGCCTCCGGCAGGTGCCGAAGAACGTGGTGGAAGCCGCCCGCTCTTTCGGGGCCACTCCCAGCCAGCTCCTGTTCAAGGTGGAGCTGCCATTGGCATTACCCACCATTCTCGCCGGTATCAACCAGACCATCATGATGTCGCTCTCCATGGTGGTGGTAGCCGCCATGATCTCAGCCGGAGGCCTGGGGGAAGTGGTCTTGAAAGGTATCACCCAGATGAAGATAAGCATGGGATTTGAGGGGGGTATTGCCGTTGTGATACTGGCGATCGTACTTGACCGGATCACGCAGGGAATGGCTCGAAAAAAACAAAAGGAATGACACATATAATAAAAGACAGAATGATTATGAGAAACAGAACGATACTTTTCACGACCCTGCTGGCCGTCACGATATTCTTCTCGTGCGGTAACATATCCGACAAGAAAATCCGCATCGCCTACGCGAATTGGGCGGAAGGGATAGCGGTCACTTATCTGGCCAAGGAGATCCTCTCGGAACAGGGATACAGGACCGAACTTTTGAATGCGGACATCGCCCCCATATTCACCTCTCTGGCAAGAGGCAAGACTGACGTGTTCATGGACAGTTGGATGCCGGTGACCCATGCCGATTATTTTCAGAAATACGATGGTAAGCTGGAAATCCTCGGGCAGATATACGACAGCGCCCGTATCGGGCTTGTGGTACCTGAATATGTCCCGATCCACACGATTGAGGAACTGGGTGCCCATACCCGGCGGTTTTCCGGGGAGATCGTGGGGATTGACGCTGGTACCGGCATCATGAAATGCACGGAGAAAGCCATCCCTGAATACGGCCTGGATTACAGGCTCATGATCTCCAGCGGTCCCGCCATGACGGCATTGCTGAAGAAGGCCATCGACAAGAAGGAATGGATCGTCGTGACCGGCTGGACCCCGCACTGGATGTTTGACCGCTTTCGCCTGAGGGTGCTGGAAGACTCGAGAAACGTTTATGGGGAGGCCGAGCAAATCCATTCCATCGCTAGGAAAGGATTCAGTAAGGAGCATCCGTTCGCTGCCGCCCTTTTGGGAAATATCCACCTGTCCGATACCGAGATCAGCTCCCTGATGCGGGCCATAGAGGAAACCAGCGGGACCGAGACTAGAGCCGTACGCCAGTGGATGGATGGGCATAGGGATTTGGTAGACAGCTGGATTCCGGAAAAAGAGGAATACAGCCGATGAACATCACGATGGAATGGACGCTCAAGCTGTTCACGCCCTTCTTTTAATCAGCCTCGAAAGGGAATACCGCTCTAAATGTACGTTTTGATGATATCACTACACGTGCATGGAATAAATGGAATAAAAAGACACGGCTACAGATATGATTTGAGGATTTGTGGTATGATGAAATCTTATACCATTACCACATTTGGAATAGCAGAAAAGATCAAGAATTATATCTTATCGTTGATATTATAGAGATAACTTATTCAAAATGACTTTTATAGATAACAAATTGTCCGTTTTATGTAACAAGTGTAGTATTATACTTTTATAACTTTGTATCATCAAAAATTAACGTTATGAACCAAGTGGTTCGGTCGCTAAAAATAATATCAGAGTCAAAATGAAAAAAAGTATTTTTTTCTTCTTCCTGTTATTCAGTTTGCAAGCTTTTTCACAAAGGGTCGCGATAAAGAACAATCTCGTATACGATGCGCTGTTGACTCCCAACCTCTCGCTGGAGTTCTCTCTGGGGGAAAAATGGACCTTGGATACCCAAGTGGGCATGAATTTTTTCTTCTATGAGAACGATCCCACCGCAGATGGATACAAGACAAGGAAATGGAGCCATTGGCTTGTGCAACCCGAGATACGATATTGGGCTTGCGAGAGATTCAACGGTTGGTTTCTCGGACTGCATGCGCATGGAGGCCAGATGAATGTCGGTGGGATAAACATCCCTTTTATTCTTCAGAACAAGCATAAAGAGATGAAGGCGCACCGTTATGAGGGCTATTTCTACGGTGGCGGCATCAGCGCTGGTTATCATTGGATCCTATCCGACAGGTTCAGCCTGGAAGCCGCTTTGGGGATAGGATACGCGCACGTGAGATATGACAAGTTCAAATGTACGGCTTGCGGACAAAGGACGGGGAAGGGAGGCGCCGATTACCTCGGCCCGACAAGAGTCTCTCTCTCCATTATTTATATACTTAAATAAAACAGGCCTTGGGCAAAATAGGTGTAGGATATAAAAACATGAAGTCAATGAGATCGATGCATTATTACATAAAGCTGTCAGCAGTCTGTGCCTGCCTTGGTTTGACGGCTATATTCGGGCAGGCCCAAGAGGTCGTTGAGCGGAACCTATCACCATTACATTGGAGATATGACGTGAGGGTCAAGCGGAGCGCGAACGGAAAAAGCCTGCGTCTTTCCCTGCATGTGGACGCCATGACCCGGTTGGAGTCACAGGACGCTCTTGTCATCTATCCATCACTGGTTTCCGCCAGTGGGGATGACAGGATCGATTTCGCGCCTGTCGGTATCGCAGGCAGGATACGATATAAGGCCATTACGCGGTCGAAGGCTCTCGGTGAGAATTCCAGGACATCTCGGTTCGACAATGAGCTCCATCCTTTTTCGGACATAGAGGAGCAGGGGGTTTCCTTTCAGGAATCCGTCTCGTTCGAACGCTGGATGACGGATGCCCATGTGACGGTGAGAGAGGAACTGCTCGGTTGTGTGGGTTGTGGCATACGTGAGAATCAAGGTACCGTGGCTGTCATTGACCTGCCTGTTTTCAAGGAGGAGGATTATGCGTATGATTTCCTCGAGCCGGAAAAGGTGGCGGTCAAGTATTATAAAGACTCCTTTGACAGCAAGGTCACTTTTCCCGTGGCGAGCTACGAGCTGAGTAAGGCTTTCGCTAATAACGGACAGGAGCTCGCCCGGCTGGAAGAATTCATATCAAGAAGTCTGGAAATAAAAGGGGCCGAGTTAAAAGAGGTCCTCATTGAGGGCTTCGCTTCTCCCGAGGGTAAAGCGGAATATAACCAGTCACTGGCGGAAGGGCGTACCCTAGCGCTCTCGAATTATATCTCCGGAAAATACCCCGGGCTTAAAAAGGCCGCGACTTACCGGACGGTCGGTGCTGGAGAGGATTGGGAGGGCCTTAAAAAGCTCGTAGGCATTTCTCCCCTATCCAATAAAGAGAAATTGCTGTCTATCATAGACCGATATCCAACGGATACGGAACGAGAGTCCGCCATACGTAACTTGGACAACGGCAGGACCTACGGCATCCTCCTGAAAGAGTTTTATCCGCAACTCCGCCGTACGACCTTTCGTTTCAGTTTCGACGTAAGGGCTTATACCCAGGAGGAGTTACCTGAAATATTTGCCACGAGGCCGGAATGTCTGAGCTCACACGAGATGTACCAACTCTCGGAAATCTATCTCATGCGGGGGGAAAATCCTCTCCCAGTCTTCCAAAAGGCGTACGAACAGTTTCCTGAGGATGTGGTAGTGACACTAAACTATGCCAATGCCTTGCTAAAATACGGGAAAAAGGCAGACAGTGCCTTACGGGTGTTGAACGACGTGAAGAACGACAGCCGGGCCCTTTTCCCGATGGCGATCGCCTATCATATCAAGGGAGACTGGAGAAAAGCGGAAGAATTATTGAAGGAGGCCTATAAGCAAGGGGATGACCGTGCCAGGGCTTTCTATGGCGAAAACGCTTATGAATAAAGTTAAGACTTTATATAACAACAGTTAATTTATTTATTCACTAAACTTTTAAGTTATGAAAGTAAACAAATTTATTTTAGCAGGCGTTGCTGTCCTAGGTTTAGGCATGACGGCTTGTAATAATGACGATGTTCCTCCGGTAGGGGATCCTACCGGAGGAAGCACATTCGTAGGAATGTACATATCTACCATGAAAGATGTCATGACCAGGGCGGTAAATGACAGCCAGGGAGATTACGCGGGTAGAACTGAGGAGAGCACACTTGAGTCTTTACGGTTTATCTCTCCCGGTCTGCCTCGGGACTGGACGCTAGGAAGCGCTGACGAGGAGAATAAATTCTGGGCAACGGCAACGACCGGCACTTACACGGTCGCTCCATGGAAAGCCAACTCGGGCTCCCAAGCAATGGCGTTGTTGTTTAACAGGGGAACTCTTGAGCCCGGTATCGCAACGGCCACGAACTATGTGTATGGAAGTACGGCTACCGCAGTGACCGACATCAAGACTCTCGCCACGGATAATAAGTTCGTGATGACCTCGAAGGCCGAGCAGAAAACCATCCAGGACAATATCTCCGAGGAAACAGTCAAGACAGGCACGGGAGAGGCTCAGAATGTATTCTCCTTTGACATGGAACGTGTCGTGTCGCAAGGCATGGTCGCAAAGGGGGATAATTTAAATACGGAAACAACGGATGGAAGAGGATCCGTTGATCTTGACGACCTCACGTATACGGCTATCAACGGCGCCGCAAAGACATATCTTTTCCGCAACCATGCGGGAGAGCGTACAATCACGGAGAGTGACGGACTTTACAAAGATTTCACATCCGCCATTGATGACTATGTTGATTTTCAAAATGCCCAAGATCCGAACGGTACAGCCAGGGAGCATTTGGTCCGCCTGGGAAACCTATTGACGGCACAAGGTTCACAAACGACTGATCTTGGCATGTACGCGGCCAAGACGGTTGCGGCAAATGCAGCCGAGGCTAAAAAGGTACCAGGTATTTATTTCTTGGAGAATTCAGTGAAGAAAGAGGCTCTCACGGCCGGAAACAAGAATTATGGTTACTACCGCCTGCCTTATGCCAAGGTCTACGCTACTTATACTCCAAAACAGGTATGGGATTGGGACGCGGATCAAGGTAAGTTAATCAGTAAATCTGGGGTAAAGGGCGAGACGTTCTATCGAGGAGAAGGTGATGGGCTTATCTACGCTAGCAAGGAAGCCGCACGGAAAAGCCAGTTGAACCCGGGTCAAAACGCTTATACCTATACAAACGGAAGATGCGCATACCGCGCGTTGTGGAACCGTCAAACAACCGCTGATGGAAAGACGGTTGTGAACGCTGATGTTCGTCGTAATAACACCTATCTGCTGACAATTACGGCTTTCCAGGGCCTAGGTATGCCGTGGGATCCTTCCGATCCTAAGGATCCGTATCTGCCGAAGCCTGATCCAGATCCTACTGAACCGACAAATCCTGAAAATCCGGATATCGAGAAAGAAGAGACCTACATGCGTGTCGAGGCCAAGGTGCTCCAGTGGAACCTCGTCTCACGTGATGTCGTTCTTGAATGATATTTAGATAAGAGGTAAACTCAGTCAACGATTTCTTACATAACCTTCTGAGAGGGAAGGGGGAGTCTTTCCCCCTTCTTTCTCCAACAGACAAATAAATTAACCTCAAACGGTTAATAATCCAAATATAAGCTATATCAAATGAGAATCAGAAGCGTACATCCTGTCACATTTATCATGCTGCTGGCCTGTTGTCTTATTGGTTGCGATTCAGCCGTATTCGACAATTTGAGTGATTGTCCGCAAGGCGTCAATTTCCATTTTTACAGCCAGACCCCTTGCGAACAATTTCCTAATTATCCGTCAGATATCAGGCAGGTCCGGGTATTTGCCTTTGACGAGAAAGATGTGCTGGTGAGCGAATTCTCCGATAAGAAGGCGGTTCTTTCGGCGGATTATTCCTTGCCCGTCACTTTGCGGCATACGGGGAAACTTACGTTTGTCGCATGGGGAGGCCGTGACCTGGAGGCTTATGATTTTTCTGGTTTCAAGGAAGGCGTCACGACCAAGCAGGAAATGTGGGTCGCGCTACGGTTGAAAGACAGAAGGGTCTCTTCAGCCTCAGGGCCTCTGTATGTCGGGCTCGTTTCCATATCGCTGGAGAATCGGGAGAATCTGGGAAGCGTATATGAGCGGGTGTCCTTCAACATGCGGGAACTGACATACCGGGTACATTTTACCATCAAGTCCATCCCCGATCCATTCCCTATGGACGAGAAATTCGTCATAAGGATAGAAGATGACAACGGTGTTTATGACTTTAACGGGCAGATCGCCCTTTGCGAACGTTTTGAGTACGTGGCCGAAGCCACACGTGACACGGAAGGGGTGTTAAAGGCTGACTTTACGCTGATGAAGCTGGAGGAAGGCAGGAACACGCTCGTATCCCTAGTCAACAAGACAACCGGGGAGATCCTTTATACCGCCAATCTGGTGGATGACATCATCATGTTCCGGGGTGATTCGGGCGAACCACCGTATAGCCTGGAGTGTGACCATGATTTTCCCATAACTCTGAAACTCAAATACGAGAAGGAAACATGGACACTGGTACAGGCGACCGTCTTGGATTGGAATGTCGTCTCCCGTCCCGTAGAGCTAGGTGCTGATATCATCTCAGGACAGATTTAAGATCCGTGTGGTATCAGAAAGGAGTTGAGATTATTATAAAAAACGATATATAATGAAATACGGAACTGTGATAAGGTTGTTGACAGCGGCCTGCGTGGTAATTGTACAATTGACCGGATGCTCGCCAGATACGGAAGATATGAAAAGATCCCTCGCGGGTATTCCTATCCGGATCGTGGCGGAAATGAACAAGGGCACCGGTGCTTCCCGGATGACGAAAGCCCCTGTGCGTTCAGGGGGGGAATGGAAGGAGAACTATATCGGCGCGGAGGTATATGAGAAAACCGTCAGGCATGTCCTCCTCTTCGCTTATAAGAACATCGGAACCTCTCCGGAGAAAGTCATTTTCTATTATCCCCAAGGCACTGCCAATCCACTGGCGGGTATAACCGGCATTGACCATTTCGAGATGAGAGAGATGGGAGGAATAAACGTAGGGGACCCCGATATAGCCCTGGACCTGGAGCTGATGGGTGGTAATTATAATTTTGTCTTATTGGTCAATTGCGAATCCGGATTGAAAAAGATCCGGGAAGAGCATATGATTCCGGATCCGAGACTGCTGACGGAGAAAACCGAGATTTTCACGTCCGACGATCTGCAAGGAGAAAACCGGAAGTATCTTCCCATGGTGGGCCAACGCAATCTCCACGTTCCGGACAATATAGGCGGCAATGACAGGGTAACCCTTTCACCTAGCATACTCCTGGAACGCACGCATGCCCGTGTCGAGTTTATCCTTACGACGGTTGATGACGCAGGAAACTACCTGTCTCCCTTGTTACCGCTTTCCAGAGTGACGAAACTCTCCTTGAATAATGAGACCAGCGGTTATTCCGTCCTGCCTTCCGCCGGGGAATATACCGCCACCGGTGGCGGTAACCCGGATATCAGGGGGGTGGACTACACGGGAGATCCCCTGTTGTTACCGGAAAGGCCCAGTTTTCACGAAGGTGCCAACGAGGGCTCCGGAGAATCCGCCTTTGTGGCCAAATGTAAAGGAAGGCTGCTCCCATATACGGGAGAGACACCTCGCTATATCTACGTGGCTCCGGGAGTCTACGGGAAAGAGGAAGCGCTGGCCTTGGTACTATCCATCGATTACCGGACGGGAGACCCCGATGAGACGTACAAGATCGAGCTCCATAACCCGGATCTTGGGCAAGATGACAAGGCGTATTACAATATTCGTCGTAATACCATCTACCGTGTCTTCTCCACGCTGAAAGGGACCAAGAACATGGAGTACGACGTTGTCGTGGATGAATGGGAGGATACGGAGGTGGCCATCCCCTGGTAACAAAGACGCCACTCATGTCATCAAAAAGAGAAACAGTTTAAAGAACAGATACATATGAGAATCAAACATTACACTTTGCTATTCGCTTTCTTGGCGATATTTATGGGAATACCTCTCATACAAGGGTGCAGCGACCCTTTTGATGAGCATGGAGACAGAGGGACGGAAGTACCGGCCAAGGATGGCTGGAGATCTGTCACCATGTCCGTCGAGGGGCTTGGCCTTCGGAATCCCTTGACCCGCTCCCTTACGCCGGAGGGAGAGAACGAGACGGCGGCGGAGAGGATCAGGGTACTTGTGTTTGACAAAGACAATAAGTTCTCATACGAGGCCAAAGTGACATCTTTCATTCCTTCCGGTGACCCGGATGATAAGAAAAGCAAGGGTACCATGACCCTGCTGGCGAAAAATACCCCTTCGGGCAATACCAGCACTTTCGTGATGCTGGCCAATATCGCCGCGTCAGACGAGGCCGGGGCAGAAGAGTGGACCGGAAAAACACGGGAAGAGATTATGGAACTTTTCACATTCTCCATGCCCGACAAGGGGGAATGGAAGGACGGAGAGCTCCCGATGTGGGGAGTCTCGGATCCGGTCAAGGTGGATCACGGTTCCGGCGCCGTTCCAAAACTCGGGACCATCTACCTGATCCGTGCCGTGGCACGTGTAGATGTGGGGCTTAAACTGAGTGACACGTCGGAAGGGGCTTCCACGTTTGACGAGAAAGCCGAGGGCATTGAGGGGATAACACTGACTAAGGTATTTTTTTATAATACCAATACAAAAGGACGGATCTCTCCGTTCGAGAGCGAGACTTATTGGGATCAGGCCAATAGAAAGGCGAAACAGCCTTCCATTCCTGATCCCGCTCCGGCCGTGACAGGAAGGACCGACAAGACATCCACCATAGTGGATGAGAAAATATTATTGCGTGAAGTCTATGTCCCGGAGGCGGTCAACACGCCGACGGGTGCCACGCAAGGAGCCAACGGAGAGACGCTCCCGGAAGAGGATACGGAAAATTACTTGAGACGCCCCTATATCGTTGTCGGACTGACCGGCGCGGACAAGAGTCGTCCCGACAAGGAGACATTCTTCCGGATAGACTATTTGAAACGTACGGGAACCGAGGCCGACGCGACATACGAGTACCTGCCCTTACTGCGGAACCACCGTTACTTGGTGAACATCACGGAGGTGGGTGGCCCGGGATTCGATACGGAAGAGGACGCTAGGAAAGGGCCGGCCGCCAATATCATGTACAATGTCGTGGTATGGAACGAGTCCACGATGTCCAACGTGCAGTATGACGGGCAATATATGCTGGGGGTCAGCGATGATCATTTCACTTTTTATAGGGAGGGGGGTAGCCTGACGGCGAAAGTGCAGACTTCCTGGCCCGAGGGGTTCACGGTAGAGGGGCTGCCCGCATGGATCAGCTATTCTATAAAACCCTCGGCGACCGACGAGAAAATCGTGACCTTTACGGTCACGGAGCAGGTGGACACGGACCGCACGTGGCCGGAAAAAACAGAAGATGCCCAGAACGCGCTGAAAGCCGCTTATGTGAAAGCGGGCCGTATGAAATGGTTCCTTGGCTTTGAGCAGTCCAAGGATATCAATGTCACCCTACGGATCTTCGCGGACGAGGCGTGCAGCCAGCCGCTGGAGTTTATCGAGGTCAACCAGTACGGCGAGAGCTATGGGCAGCCTGGTAAGGTGATAATGAAAGACGGACGAACGCTTACGGCGGAAGAGGCCGGTGCCAAGGTCACTTTCTATGTGAAGACAGAGCCCCATGACCTGGAACCCGTTTTCCATGCCGAAGCCGCCAACCCGTTCAAAATAGAAAAAGCGGATCAACTCGCGGGAGGGATATGGAGATACACGGTGACAGCTCCCGATATCACGGAGAATCTGGAGTATTTCGATAATTTCAATACTACTTATGTCTTCACCATAACACATGCGGGAACCGATAGAAGCGCGTCGGGAAAACTCAGCCTCTTGCAGAAAGAATATAATGCCATCCCCTTCTTCGACAAATGGCTGCATCAGTCATTGCTGGTGTCCAGCAACAGTATCTACCTGATGGACGGCAAACAGAAGCAATATTATGTCAAGGCCAACAGCGAATACAAGATCGAACTGGTTTCCGCTTTGTCCGATAACGGAGCGGGTGATGTGATAGAGACGTTCACTCCTTTCTATGAGAAGGATCCTTCTCTTTCCGGAAAACCAGTTTCTTTCACGGCTGTTGACGATATCACAACCTCACGTCTTTACTCCGGAAAGGCGAGATTCAAAATTTATTCCCCTGACGGTCTTTTCCCTGAGAGAGAGTTCGAGGTGGAACTGGTTTCCGGAATAGTGCAGCCTGAAGCGAATACTTATATGCTCAAAGCAGGTGCAAAGCAAGGGATATTTATCCCCGTTTCCCGCGTGAATACCGCCTATAGGTATTATAACAAGCTTTTGGAACATGACGCTGTTTTGAGTGGTAAGCAAGGGCTTCCCGGAAGCAGATCAGACTTCATGCTGAATAAACTGGATGAAGATGATGACTGGAAAGTCAATATCGTGTGGACGGACATTCAAAAGCCCGACGGGCAGAATGACATAGAGCGAGCAGGACTCAGTGAATTATCCGAGCAGGGAGGTTCCGGACCGGGTTCATATATCTATGTCAAGCCCGGACAGAAACCGGGGAATGTGCTGATAGAGATTAAATCAGGAAAGATCAAGGGGAACCCGACCCTCTGGTCTTGGCACATCTGGATAGTGGACAAGTATCCGACAGTATTGAATATCGGTAAATATGGAGGAGACGGAGCGGAAACGGTTCAATTGATGTCGCATCTGTTGGGGGCCTACGAGGCGGTTAATTCACAGTATAGTGAAAGTGCGTATAAGGAATTCGGCATGCAATACCAATGGGGCAGGAAAGACCCGTTCCCGGCACATGATGTTCGTGTCAATACGAACTTCTATGACGGCAACGGCAAGCCATTTGATTTCCTTTGGGAGCAGAAAGGGGATAGGGCGAATAATGGTCTTGATAATGCTCAGGAGGCAAGGGGGGCCGCTATGACGATGAAACAAAGTATCGAAAGGCCGAACTCGATCGTCTCCCATCAAAGTTTTTGGCTGTATGAATGTTTTCCGCATAGGGTGGTTGATAATTTTAAGGATCGCTGGGTATTCCTTTATCCGTGGAACAAACCTTCTTCCGGAAACCCCGAGAATGTGGGCGGAAAAACCGTTTTTGACCCGTCTCCCTACGGATTCCGGATCATGTCACAAAACGAGGCTGTAACATTGAGATTCGCATATTATAATATAAATAAATCCGGTCTGAAAACACCTCTGCCCGGAAGTATTTATGACGGCTCCTTCTTGAACAACAAAACGGGAGGGAATGAGGTCATTTTCGCCGTGGCACAGGCCAGGAATGATGCTCATGCGGGCCGTTATCTGCTCAATTCCACTGGAGGTACTCTCGGTTGGGCGCCTGCCTCCAATACAAACGCCACTTACAGGCGTTGTATGACCTTCTCTGTACGTCCGGTCATCGACCCGGATATAACAGATGACTATAAACAATATTTACCTGAATAGAAAATACCCGTGCAGGTAACGCCTGTACGGGTATATAAAACAGTTTGAAAGAAGAAAGTGAAACTATTATATTTAAGAGAACATCTATGTTGTCTGAATTATCAGATGAGTTCAGATACCGGATTCTCTTGTCATAGACTGGGTAAGGATGATATATACCAGATTGACAACAGCAAGTCGTCCTGTGCGCTCTTTGTGATTCAAGGCCGGGTGAATTTCGATTTAGGGAAATCTTATGAGGGGGAAATGGAGCAGAGACAGATGTTATACATACCTCAGAATATGAAAGCCCAGATAGAATCCATAACAAGTTCAAGATGTATTCTTTTGTTTTGGGATAAGCACTTGAATGTATGTAATAAGTTGTTTTTAAACTCTTTGCTTTCCAAAGAGAATGATACGGATATAAAAGATATTATTCTTCCGATCAAAAGTCCATTAATGAATGTATTGGAGTCCGTCAACTTGTATCTGGATGCAAGATTACTTTGTAGGCATATGCATTCACTGAAACAGCAGGAACTACTCCTAGTCTTAAGGGGTTTTTACACAAAGCAAGAACTGGCAGCTTTTTTTTCCGCATCAACCAATATCGGGGAATCATTTGAAAGATTTGTCTTGGATAATTACAAAAGAACAAATTCAATCAAGGAACTTGCTAACTTATGCCATATATCAGAACGATCTTTCAACCGGAAGTTTCATTCTTGTTTTGGGGAAAGCCCTTATAAATGGATCCAGAAGAAAAAAGCGGAACAAATACAGGAGATGATTAATAACCCTGAGCTCTCTTTTAAAGAGATAGCCGGATATTTTGATTTCAGTACGTCTTCACATTTCACGGCATACTGTCAAAGGATGTTCGGGATGTCCCCCAGCGAGTTGAGAAAGAAAAATAAAGATAGATGGATTTAGAAATGAGGAAATTGGAAAATATTCATAACGTAAAATTTGACAAGAAGACAGATGTACATAATATAGAGCTATTGCCTGTGGTAAGCTTACCGGTTTACAGGGAGATTGTAAAGGAGATGGCAGAACTGATTGAGGACAAACAAACACGGGAAGTCTTTTGCTCCCTATCTTCGGGTGAGGATCTCCAAAGTGTCTCACGGATAACGGGCATCTCGTCCAAGAACCTGGTATCCATGTATAAAAGGGGGATCCGACAGATCCATTTGAAGTGGAGACCTTATTCAGAATTAAAACGAGAGTTAGACCATATGTATATCAAATACCGGAATAATGAATTTCTTTTGACACATTCTGAGGAGGTTCCAAAAAAGAATTTCAGATATGTAAAGATTGTTTGGAAAGAGCAGGATATTCCAGCGGAATATGTGGATCTATTAATTACCCCTTTAAGTAAACTGGATATAAACTTCAGGGTTTTACGTGCACTCAGGAAATATAATATCTACCAATTAGAAGATCTTTTAAGGTTCATTAAATATAACGGATTTGATGCTTTATACCAAATGCCTAGCGTAGGCACTAAATCTATTGAACAATTATATGAAAAGCTAAAGGATAAGAAAATTTTAGAGGATCAAGACACTTGTTTTTTATTTCCTTATCTTTTTGTATAAATATGTCACACGGATATACAATACATACAAGTTTGTCTGGATTTTATAGGTAGACAATGCGCTGTCTTTCGTAGTATCGGGTAAGCCGGCGTCAGAAACAAAAAACTTGTGAAGCGGTTGCTGTTATCTCTAACGAGAAGAAAAATATAATATTTTTTTAACACTATATTCAGAAAGCCCGGTAACAGCTATTTGTCGAAACGCTCCCCTACGGATCTCATACAAAAGTATTTTTCATAGATAAGTCTAGGTTAGACTAAGTGAACTACTGCTAAGCTAAAGACTTAGTGGTAGTTCACTTAGGATCAAATAAGAAACTAAAAAATTAAAATTGTGTCGCAATTAACCAAATATAGTCCTATTTGGAACATGGGGTAATAGTCACTATTTCCGAACTTTGTATCTATATAAATAACAAAAATTTATTTCAGGAAGATATTAAGCGTTCTTGATTTTTAAACGCTGATGAGATCTGGTTCTTCCGGTTTGGCATAGTCTAATATAGAAATTTATTATAACAATTTTCATTGCTTTTGTCGCAGTGAAAAATAACCAATATTGATATGAGAAGTATTACGACATTCGATTTGCAATATGCACATCGTTTCTATGGCTTCCAGGGTGAAGCGCAGTATCTCCACGGACACACGGGCGTGTTGACCATTGAAGTAGAGGATACAATCAATGAGGGCGTGAACATGGTTTACCCCTGTAACGAGATCCAAAAAGTGGCATGGGAAGTATTAAAAAATTTCGACCATGCCTTGGTACTCCGCAAGGATGATCCGCTATTACCCGCCATACTTGACGTATATGAGAAACAAGGTATTAAAAACGGCCATCCGCAAAACAAGATGAAGGGCGAGGCCTTCAAGACGGAACTGGCTACAGCTTATCCCGAAGCCCGCTTGGTGGTAACCAAAGAGACCATGACCGTGGAAGGCATGATTAAGATTGTGTATGACTTGTTAAAAGACAAGTTAAACATCGCGAAAATCACGTTCACCAGCGGTGTGAATGCAGGATCTGCCGAATTCTCGACCGAGCGTAACATAGAGCGTTGTCCGCTATGTGGTGTGGCGCTGAATAAGGAAGGAATCTGTCCGAAATGCGGTTATCGAAAGAAGTAAAATAGGATATAAGTCCTAAGTAACAAAACATAAGCAAGGGGAGAAAACCAAATGTAACCTCTTGCCTGTTTTGATACAGTACAGCGTCAAGACCTGTAGTTCCACAGAGAGCGGTCAGTAACTTCATCAATCCACATCACATAACAAAACTTTTTCCTCATGCGGTAAACCCGGTTATGAGAAAGCCATCGCGGAATGGGTTCAGACGGATTCCCAAAGTACCTGGACAGATTTAAAGTTTGAACTGCTGGAAGGATATAACCGTATCGGACAGCCTGCGTCATTTAAACAACAAAAGCGCACAACTAGCCGCTATCATAGAAAAGGCGGAAAGTCCTCGTACCTTGTCAAACCTTCCTTTCCCGCCTATATGGAAGCGGAGAAAAACATAAAAGAAACGGAGGCTATGAAAGCCATGTACCAAAACCGTGACAGTGCGGAAGTCATCGGTAAAATTTTGAAATGCCGGTACTCTATCGTCCAACCACATTCAGGGGTACAACAGAAAAAAACGGGTTCTTTCCTATTGTCCCCCAATATGGAAAGATGTATAGGCGCCAGCGGTTGGCGGTGAAAAAGCCGAACGCCTCGCCGTGACACGAAATATTCACAATACATACACTCCAAAAGCTCGCTGTTAAAAATTGCGTCGTTGTAAAACTTATACAAGTCGTCCAACGTCTTAAACTGGATCGTCGTTATCATAAACCTTTTTGTTTTTCAATCTGAATACAAAGATACAGCTGGATCTTCTCGATCATCAAATATGCAAACTGTTGCGCTGCCTGGTCGAAATAATCAGTTTTCATAACTACGTCCCTCCTTTCTTTATCCTGATGGGTGAACCAGTTCTAAAGGTTGTTATCTCTTTTTTCTATGCCTCTAAAAGAGCACTTTTATTTGAAACACAAAGCGCTTAACAAAATCTCAACTAATTATTTTTCAAATAATTATATATAAAAACAGCATTTTAATATATACTAAATTGAGTATTTAACACCTGATTTTTTCCGATAGTAAACTCCCCGCCTCACACCCTCCTATCAAACCTTGAGGATGCCTAAGATTCCGATGTTTCTGTATCAAGACAACCCCATTTTGTTTTTTCGGTGTTGTCGGTATGGCCGTCTTGCGTTAGGTATTGCGGTGGAAAGCCCGACCATTTACAGGAACGCCCAAATCTCCCCCAAGAAGAACATATTAATATACTAAAACATAAAAGTATAAACACTACACATTCATAATAGTTTATAGATTGTAAAATACCCTATCAAAAAACAGTGAAAACAAAATAAACCCATTCTCTTTGCTAAGTAATCCCCTGTTGTCTCCGTCGTAAGACAAACTCCAGTTTTTTTGTTTTTATATACTTCCCTATACGTTACCGTATGGATATTTTTCCCAGATCATATCCCATTTTAATATATTCCGTTGATTTCATACTGTCATTATTATAAATAACATTATATAACTCTGATTATCAAACTAAAATTCCACCTGTTACTAACAGTGGGTAACAAAATAGTAACAAAAAACGAAGAAATCGCTTTGTGGTGGGCTTTATGTGTAAAGGTAACAAAAGCCCTCTAACCATAAAAGCAAAACTGGCGAAAAGAAGAATACTGTCTTTTTTCTCTTTTCGCCAGCATATTTATCATGCAGTCAATGCAAACAGATTTAGTTTGTTTTGGATATATAGATAAAAGTATAAACCAAACTCTATTTGGCAAAGACTAGTAAGATATCAATTTTCTTTTTCTTTTTGATTAAAGATAAAAGAAGAAAAAACATCCCCCGCAGTAGGAGTAACAGACAGACACCTACTTAGATTGCCGTCATTGGGAGAAATAACAACTATCATTGCATTTTTGCGTATTTCAATAGAACTCCACATGCCTTTTGCAGCACTTCCAGCAGCACTGTCCGTTTCAATTTGCACACCGTCCTCAAACACAGATGATAACCAAAAAGTAGCATAATTATTACAGAACAACGTATAAGTTCCTCCACTTTCCGGAACTGCTATGTGATCCTTTTTAAGATATGCTGAAGTATCTACCTCCCATTCCATTGGCTCCCAATCCCCGTCTTTACTTGTACAGGACAAAAAGGCAATAGTATATATAATCAAACATAAACATTTTTTCATCATGATATTACAGAGTGTTCAAGATTATATTTATAATTGTTAGAATTCTCACTACGAGTAATTTCCGTATCTTTTATTTCAGCTCCACTATTGGTATCAAGGATTTTGCTTAAATAATAACCATTGTAGCTGATCAATAACTGATTTTAGCCCCTACGAAATAACTTCTCGGAAGCGACGGTCCGTAGATGTACCCTGAATCGCGGTTCCAGCCTTTGTCGAAGTCATCTTGATAAGCGTTCGTGAGGTTTTGCACCCCAGTATTCACCTGCAGGGTGATGGACTTATAGACAGGAATATCATACGCTACTTTCAAGTTTAACGTGAAGAATTCGGGAGTATTGAGAGCCACCGGTTCACGTATACCCGGACCATTTTCTATACCGGCACGCCCCACAAGCATACTGCCTGTATAAGTTCCGAAAAAAGAAGCAGACAAACGTTTCAGCGGATGGATGGTTGCCGTGAAATAGCCGTACAAATCGGGCGTACGCAACATCTTTTTCTCTTTCGGAGCGTCCTCATCCCATTCCACCGGTTGGTCGTAGCGACTTTTCTGTAAAGTCACTCCGGCTTGTAGCTCCAGCAAGGAGGCATAGGCCGCCTTGCCTTCGATGTTTAGCCCGTATACTTTGGCACCGTATGCGTTGTAACGTTCCTGCACCTCATTTCCTTGAGCATCCGGCTGCGCTAGTTTGCGGGTAGAGAAGACATCGTTTAAATCCGTATAGAAGCCTTCTATCAAAAGATTTGTCTGCACATTCCCGAAGGTATGATACAGGTCAGCGGAAACGCTGAAACTGTTCGAACGCTCTTCCTTCAGATTGTCTGCCAGGCGTGTCACTAACCGTTCGCCGCCCACCAGGCTGACGTGTAAGTCTTCGTCGAAAGCTTGCGGGGCACGGAAGCCTCCGGCATAGCTGGCACGCAGGTTGATGCTACGGTTAGGATTGAAACGCAGGTTGGCCCGGGGCGAAAAGATGACATGGTCTACCAAGTTATGCTTGTCCAGGCGCCCTCCAACGAGGAGGCTCCACCGTTCGTTCTTCCATTCGTTTTGCAGATAGGTGCCAGCTATGCGCACTTTCTGTTTCATATATCTTTCGTAACCTATCACTTCATCTTCCAGGCCATCGTAGTTGTATTCGGCACCGAGGGTGAGGTCAGACGGCATGAAGAGTAGCTTGCCGAAAGAGTGGATATATTGTGCGCCGCCTACCAGAGTAAGGTCACTGGTGGTGCCGTAGGCTTTTTCGGCATTCTCCTTATCCTCCTCGGTAATGCCTTCTCCGGTGCCGCCATAGTAACTTTTCCTTGCCGTGTTTTGAAAGGAGAAGTAGACATTGAGGTGGTTTTTCTCGTCGGGAGAGAAATAATCGTAGCTCAGGCCACCGCCGTTGATGTTATGTTCGATTTGTTCGGCGATATTAGCCTCGTGAGCGGGAAGTTTTAGGAGATTTCCTCCACGTCGGAACTCATTGATACCATGATACTGCAAGGTCAGCTTGGAATAAGGATTAAGGCGGAGAAAGGAGCGAACGCCGATGGTCTGATTGCGCAGGTTGGGGAGTTCGGTATATCCGTCGCCATCGTTATCGTAGCCCGAGCGATAGCGGTTCTGTCCGTAGACGTAGAATCCCGCTTTGTTGTCTTCCGTTACCAAGGAGGCATTCAACGTCGTGTTGTTCTCGAAAGAACAGCTTCCACCAATAGACATCAGCGAATGGGCAAGCTCGGCGGAGTTACGGGTGGGTTCCTTGGTAATGATATTGATGGTTCCCCCGATGGCGGATGCGCCGAACAGGGCCGATCCACCTCCGCGCACCACCTCTACACGTTCTATCATGTTAGCCGGGATTTGTTCCAAGCCGTACACACCTGTCAGTGCTGAGAAGATGGGACGCGAGTCCATCAATATCTGCGAATAATGCCCGTCCAATCCATTGATACGCACCTGGGTGAAGCCACAGTTCTGGCAGTTGTCCTCCACGCGGACACCCGGCTGGAAGCTCAGCCCTTGTGCCAGGCAGGTGGCGTGGGTGGATTCGAACAGTTTCGTATCCATCACGTTGACAAGACTGGGGGCTACCCGCCTCATGGTCGCAGTGCGGTTGGCAGAGACTACCACTTCGTCGAGGGCGATGTTGTCCGCCTCCAGCTCGAAGTTCACTTCCTGCGTGGAGTTCTTCTGCACGGTTATTTCTTTGTGCAGCGTGAGATAGCCGATGTATTTCACTTCGATGGTAAGTGTACCCACGGGGAGGTTCTTCAGGAAATAATGCCCGGTTGCGTCGGTGGTGGTGCCAATGGTGGTGCCTTTCACCCAAAGGTTGATGTAAGGGAGATGTTCACCAGTAGCTTTGTCTTTTACGTGTCCATAGACGTTGGCATCCGTGTCTCTCGGAGGCTGGTTATCAGCTGACGCAAGGCTGGCAAAGGCCAGTTGCAGTGCAAGGACCCTCATGAGGGTCCATACTTTATAAAGCGATAAATGTTTCATCATTCTTCATTATTTAATTATTTGTTATCTGAAATCTTTATGTTGACAGCTTTCAATTGCTGCCAGCCCGAGCGGTCAGTCACTCTTATCATGAAGTGGTAGTCACCCGGGTCAATGTCCGCAGGGATGGGGATATTCACATGGGCATCGTATAGCGGGGAATTTCCGGGTATGGGAAAATCCTGATTGTACACCCAGGGATGCACGGGGAGTTTCTTTTCGTCCAACGGACAGTCTCCTGCTTCGGTGCTGTGGCTGTGGTGGTCGAAATTATTGTGTATCTCGATGTTGTAGCTACCCAATGCATCGTTATCCGTAAAAGTATACCGGAAAGGAATTTCTTCTCCTGTCCGATATACCTGGCAGTTGAGCGGCGATGCGCTGTCGCCGGATTCGATGAGCGGCTTGTCCAGGTCTTTCCCGTCCCCGTCCTCCTCGCTGCAAGCGGCAAGGAGGAGGCAGAGCAGGCCGCACGCCAACCAATAGTTGTTTCTTGACATGATACTTATGTATTTTCGGATTCTACTTTTCTGCAAGGGTGAATTCTTCCTTGAAAATCTTGTTCGCCCCTTGGGCATATTCCACACGAAGTTCAAGAATATATTCGCCTGCCGTTGCATACCGGCCTTTATCGTCTTTGGCTTCCAGTTTCTTGTTGAATGTATATTCTTTCAATCCTCCTTCGGAGAATTCATCGGCGAGCGTACTGTTAAAGAAATATTCACTCGGAGCAGATTCCTTATAAATACGCAGGCGGATAGAATGCAAATCATCCTGCGCCTTGACAGTGAATTTAGTCAGGATGTCAGAAGCTGTAGCCGAGCGGCCGGTTCCTATTTCAACCCCCTGCAATTCCACATTGCTTTTCTTGAATTGGACACCCTCCAGTGAGTTTTCCGATACTTCTCCATTCTTGTCGTATACATTGAAGTGCATGTGGTAATCTCCTGCAGGGGCATCATCCGGAATTGCAATGTGTTTATGCTGGCCTTCCGTACCCCATTCCTTTTCACCGTTGAAGGTGTAGGTGGTATCCAGTTCAAAGGCCCGAGTGCCTTCTTCATTGTGGATAAAGACAGCGATTTTTTCAATTCCGTTTTCTGCTTTGATATGGGCGGATACCATCGGCTTGGTGCCTACATAACCAATCTTGTTCTCCGAGAAATCATGCGACGCTCCGAACTTTAAGTCTTCTACCGTGATATGTGCGGCGGCAGCTTTCACAGCCAGTTCCGATTCCGCCATCTCCGTTTGCCCCAGCTGGTCGGTTACGGTGAAATGCAGATGATAGGCTCCGGCAGGCGCTTCGGCAGGGATGTCGATGTGCTCGTGGAAAGTGGTGTTCTTCACTCCGATGTACTTTCCTTCGGTAAACGACTTTTCGACACGGAACTCGCCGCCCTCTTCCTGATGGATTTCGATGTCGATACGCTTTATCCTGTTCTCGGCTGTAATCTCGCCCTCCAGGTGAAGGTCGCTTCCGGCAATGGCGGTCTTACTGTTCTCTTCGCCCACTTCGTTCAAGGCGACAACCGGTTTTCCTACGTTTTTATCTTCTTCATTGTCATCGCAGGCGGAGAAGGTAAACATGCACAAACTCAGCAGCAACACAGCTGCCATGAATAAACTCTTTTTCATAATCTTCTTTGTTTTTAGAGGGAAGGCACTTGGATGTACTCGCATGCCTTTCCATTATTTGTTAATGAATTATTATTTAAAAATCAAATCCTATCAGCAGAGAGAAATTACGTCCCGGCTCCGGCACGTCTATCAGCCGGTAATAACTGGTATGGTCGTAATATTTCTTGCCCAGCAGGTTCAGTGCCTGCAAGTTCAGCCGCAGGCGGCGCTCTTTCCATGCAAAGACTTTTCCTGCCGACAAGTTCAGTATGCTATATCCGGCAGTAGCCTTTTCGGGTGGGACAATCTCATGCTGACTGCCCACCGTGCGGTAGGTGGCGGAGATAAACCCCGTCTCACCGTCCTCCCCGGAGCCGAAGGTGTACTTCAACTCCACATCCGCACTCCAGGGTGGCGAGAAGGGCAGGGTGTATCCTTTCTTGTCGCCGGAGAGTTGCTCCGCATAGAGGTATTCCCCTTTCACCACGGCTTCCAGGCGGCGAAGGAAGCGGTAACGGATTTCCGCCTCGACCCCGTAGCGGATCACCCGGCTTTGCGTGTAATAATACGTCTGCAAGCCCTCGGTGTAGGCCGAAGTGGGGTTCAGGTAGATGTAGTTGGGGAAATAGTTCACGTAGGAGTCCAGCCGGATATCGAGCGCTTCGTTGTGCCAGTAGATTCCTGCATCGAACTGGTAGGATTCTTCGGGCGACAAACCGGCTTCTCCCTTTTCATAACGGAAGATGTGGTAATTTACCCCGTCGGCGCCCAGCTCTTTCGGGATGGGCACGCGGAAGCTTTTCCCGATGTTCGCTTTCCATATCCATGCTCCGGCGGAGTAGTTGATGCCCAGAGACCAGGTGAAGCTGTTGAAAGACCTCCGAAGCCGTGCCGACCGCTCCCGATAGACGGAATCGCTTCCGGCAACCGGCGTCTTGTACCAGTCGTGATAACTGTGGATGCGAGTTACGACCCTGTCGATACGGATGCCGGCGTTCAGAATCAGGTCGTCGGACAGAAAGTAACGGTCGAAGGCATATCCTCCCCAAGAGGTGGTTTCAAAGTCCGGAATAATGAATCCCCATCCGCCACGCCGGTTATGCTGATGCTCTACATTCAGCCCTGCGTTCAAACTGTGCCGTTCAGCTATCAGCGCCTTCATGCCCAGGCTTGCCGTATAGGTGTTCTTAATGTACTTCCGCTCCAGCGTGCCGGGAGGCATGGGCATATAGCCGTGCGACACCGGTTCGGAGTGTTCCCGGCGTAGATTGTTCTGATAAGAGAGGTTGCTTTCCCAGCGGACCGCTCCGGTGCGCCATGCCGAATGGTTTGTCACCATCAGATGGTTGACGTCGTGACGGGGCAGGTCGATGTCGCGCCGGGAGCGGTCGTAATCTATATCCGAGAGGCGTACTTCCAGCCCGTGCGCGTTGGCAAAGAATCCGCTTCGCGCATAGGTGTCGGAGATGCGGAAGGAGGTAGAGAAACGCTCGCCTGCATAACCGCACAGGAGGCTTCCGTCGCGTTCTTTGCCTGCCGTGTTGCGCAGCCGTTGTTCTTTCAGCCGGATGTAATAGGAATAATACTGGATGCTGTCGGTGGGAACTTTACAGTCTGCGTAATCCACCAGCGTCAGGTTCGCTTTGTAATAAAACCGATTGTTCTTTCCCGCCACCCGGACCGAAAGCCCCAACGATTCATTGACACTGCGCATAAACAGTTCGGCCTTACCCTCGAAGGGCTTCGCCGGCGGGAGATCGCTATACAGGTTGATAACTCCCCCGATGGCATCCGAACCATAAAGCAGCGCAGCGGGACCTTTGATAATCTCCACACGGTCTACCGCAAACTGGTCTATCTCCAGCCCGTGCTCTTCGCCCCACTGCTGTCCCTCGTGCTTGATGCCGTTCTCGGTCACCGCCATACGATTGAACCCCAATCCACGTATGGCGGGTTTGGACTGGCTGGAGCCGATGTTTATCGCTTTTACTCCCGGTATAGAGCTAAGGCTCTGCATCAGGCTACCCGAGAGCGAGGATACTATCTCCGATTTGTCGATGCGCACCAGGCTCTGCGAAGATTTCATCAGCATGTCTTTGCGACTGTTATTGCCCATGATGACCACTTCATTCAATGTCGCACCATCCCTTGTCATGTCCGGAACGGTGTCTTGCCGTTGGGCATGAGTGTGGACGACGAACAAGAATGTCACAAGGATTGTAACGATCTTTTTCATCAATATCTTTCAGATTATTTGTGGGAATAGGATATGCCTCACCCGGCATCCGAACAGGGCATATGCGGATTATTCATAAGCAAAGGGCACTTTCTACCACATCACTTATTATAACAGTGCGGACAAAACGGGAGGAGCGCGCAGGTGATGCGAGCGAATAAGCCGCCAGCTTATGCTCTGTACCCGATAAACGGATTTGTAATCGGAAACCGAAACGATTATCTCGGCATGAAAGGCTTCAGCCTGGGTAAACGGAGAAAGAGCGAACTGGCAGACGGGGCATTGGTCGCAAGGATTGTGGGAGTGCTCCCCGTCAGAAGATTGGCAAACAGCAGTCTCACTTTCTCCGTGATGATGGACAGCCTTCACCACAAAGAGGGGCATGAGCGTCATGAACAACAGCCATGCTACTACGATTCTGCTTTTTGCCTTTACTCTCATTTTTACTTGTTTATTGAAAATCGCCGTAAATATACTGCATTTTATCGTAAAAGCAACAATGTTTCATATTCGCACTTTGTTTCATCTGTTTAAAACACATCAAAATACCTAATTGTCGGTATCACGTGCTTTTGTCTTGCAGATAATTAGGTATCTTTGCAATCTCAATCAAATTAGGACAGATGAGTGCAATAGATATATTAAGAGAGAAAGGGCTTAAGAAAAGCGCCCAGCGCATATCAATTATCAACATCTTGTTGGACAAGCAAATTCCCCTGACGGAAAGCGACATAAAGGCCGAAATGGGAGATATGTATGACCGGATTACATTTTACCGAACAATACAAACACTGTTGGAAAAGGGTGTGATTCATCGCATTACCATCGACAGCACGACGGTGAAATACGCATTGAATACAGCGCAAAGCCATAGTCATATCCATTTTTATTGCAAGATGTGCCATGCGGTGACTTGCTTCAAGGAGATTCCGTTACAGGAATACGTCTTGCCGGCAGGTTTCGAGCAGGAAGAATGCGAGGTGCTGATAAAGGGGGTATGCGGGAAGTGCAAATGATGTGAGAATAGCGATTTTTCACAGTCCTTGTATGTTATACTTTTATTTTCATGCTTTGGGCATAATAATGAAATGTATATTTATGATGAAATACCAATTAATTGGTATTTCATTGTGTAGAAAAAATTCTTTAGTTTGCAAAAACTAATTGCGTTAATATGAAAAAAACATTCATTCTTTTATTTGTTTCCTTGATATTGTTTTCTTGTGAAAAAGAAGAAAACCATAAAATGTTTGAATATCAATTGCTGCTAAGTGAGAATATATCTAAACCATTTAGCTGCTTAGGGGAGAAACGTACTGTTACTTTTACAATTATTCAAAAAACATTGATAAATAATTTTTTAGACTCGGAGATACCGGTTGCCCCTAAAGATGTTTCGATAGAATTTGATAAAACTCTTTTTTCTGATATAGAGACAAGAGTAAAGAATAAGCAGGTAATATTACATATATATTCCAATATTAATAAAGAAGATAAAATTTTGAATAGTGATTTGCAGATTTCTTATTCTACTATCAATGGCATAAAAGTAGAAAAAATCCCATTAATTATAGATAAGGGGAAGTTGACATTTATATATAAAATACATTCGGAACAGAATCCTTTTGTTCTACCAGCTGAAGGAGGTAAATTTGAATTACCTTTTATCTGTAAAAAGCAAACATATTTGAATGACCAGTTTATAGAGGAAACTCATTCATCATTAAACGGATTGAGATTTAAAACGATAAGTACTGGTAATATCTGGTTTCTTACGGTCAGAAAAGACGGAGAAAAAATCGGTTTTTACAAATTTTCTTTCGTGGGAGAAGGGCCATATAACCAAAAAACAGATCCTGAGTGTTATTTTAACATATATACCCATGATGCAGATTTGATCACAGGCAATCCTGCTGAGATATTCAGACAAGATTTTATACAGCCCCAGACTCTAGGTGAGGAGTATTATAAACTTCCCCGATCCTCTTATAAGCATGGTACTTTTGATTTCTAAGGCGTTTTCATTAACTTAATTGGGCACTGCCATGTTGTGCTATGTCACTCCGAAAGAGCATTTGAGATTACCTAACAAGGAAGATGTTCGCATCGGTGTCAGCACGTACAAGATAGCCGCTCATGCCGCTGATTTAGCCAAAGGTCATCCGGGTGCACAAATTCGTGATAATGCATTGAGCAAAGCGCGTTACGAATTCCGTTGTCGTGGCCTGTTCCATTTGAGTCTCGCCCCCGACTGCGCATTGGAATATTTCAATAAAGGACGCCACACAGACGGTGAATATTACACCACGTGCGGACCGAACTTCTGCGCCATGAAGCTGAGCCGCGACCTGAAGAATGTAGAGAAACAGAAAAGTTCAACCTGCTTAAGCTAAGGGATAAATCGTGGTTCTCGTCCATCGTAAAGGAATAGGTCAAAATGTTGATAAAGCTGTTATTTTGCTGGTAGGGGCAAGGTTTACTCGCACGAAAACAATTTGCTTTGTGTATTACTCCCAAGGTCGTGACCGTTGGTTCGGGCAGGTAACCCCTACCCCTACTGTTGACGATTTGATAGGCCGGTTTAGTTTTGACACATTGTTTCTTATCCTAGCAAATGCACCTCCTGCAATCTCACCAATCCCAAATACAGCTTCAAGAATACCTCCTGATACACCTTCTGGTCCGGGAAATAAACAAAAGACTTCCGGGCAAAAGAAAGACACGTAAACGGCCGTCCATTCGGAACTTCCATTTCCGGATAGCGTTTCTGCGCTTGGTCAACAGCCACCTTGTTCAGTGCAGCCACGAAGTTAGCCAGCCGTATCGGATTCCATTTCGGGGTTTCAAGAATCACCATCCCATCTTTCCTCTCAGGAATAACCACATATTCATCCTGCACGTTACGGGCGTAATAACACAAAAAAGACAAGGCTTCATAGACATTATCTCCCACATGGATACCAACGACACGTTCATCAGCCGGTGTACCGGCAAAACACTCCGCAATCTGCTTCATGGCATACCCATGTAACAAGGCTGCATCAGAAGCCAACAGATAAACAGGTGCGATACGTTCACCTCCCTTATCAATGGATGCAAAGACAGAAGGACTCCAGCATAAATGAATGAGCTTTCCTTTCTCTTTCTCACGCAAGAAAGCGACACATAAACGGTTATCAAAAACCAAACGGGATTCTTTCGTTTCCGGATGGAACTGAAATACGTTCCGAACTTTATCCGGCTTGTGTATATCCATCATCAGATAGCCTTGCCATCCGGACACGTGTTTTGTCTTCAAGACGGTTTCGCTTTCCTCCACATCGAAGAGATAGGACAAAAGCTTTTCCCGCTTGCAACATACAGAGAAAGAAAACTCATCCTGTTCTTTCATCTGCCGCATATCCAATGAAAGTACAAATGCCAATTGCCAAGGAGTAAGTTCGGAAAAGCTATGCAATTCGATACAAGACCATGAATCTTTCTCCGGTGAATAAATGACATACCCCCGGCCATCAATCTCATATTTCAACATGAAATCCCCTTGTTCTGTGGGATGATAATTCTGTAAAACGGTCTGATAATTCATAAGAAAATGTATTAAGTTAGTATTCATCATAAAGAGAAATCGGGGCCACTTTTCCGTTTCCGTTTCTTTTTGGATGGTATGAAATCATCCTCTTGCGACTTCTTCCCGCTACCAGTGATGTCAAGTCCCAGAATGGACGTTATATCTCCACCCTGCATATAGAAGGCCTCACGCTCCACCCGTTCACGGAACTCCCCTACCCTATCGATATGCGGTGAGAGACCGACTGCCACACCATCGAAATACCTCTGGATATTCTGATAAGTGAGCTTGCGGGAAAGATCCGCACCTTTGAATACATGAGGATCTTCCACGTTTTCCATATAGAAAGAAATCCCATATCCACCTTTGCTGTTTACATGTTCCGTCACACGGATCGATTCTTCCGCCAACCTATTCTTGAAGTCCTCATAGCCAGAAGAAGCGTTCAAAGCCTTGAACACATGGTCATAGAGATAATGTTTTTGTTCATCAGCACTCATACCATGAGCATCGAAACGGATATAACCAAAGCGATATTTCTGTGGAAAAGAAGTCTCCTTCAGGTAGAATCCAGAATCCCTGATGCCATAGACATAATAAGATTTATCTTTCTTTGTAACCAAGCGCATATATAATCCTTCTTGTTCCAAGTTCCTTCTGAAATCAGATGTAGTTCCGGAAAAAGCGTAAATACGGTCAAGCTGTTGTAACAATTCGTCCTTGAACAATGGTTTGAAAAAACCTCCTTTTTCCAGCAATGCGAAAAGGTTGTCATAGCTTTCATCACCCAACAGAATACACCATTCTTCATTGGCCAGTTTTATTTCTTGCAAGGGCTTATCCAAAGACAGATATATATCGGACCGATCCAGAACAGTCGATACCTTATCCTTGTAATTATAACTACGCATGGCTTTTTTCAAAGCAACATCAAAATAATAGCTACGGTATTGCGACTCACCCAACGCTATTTTCTTGCCTCCTACCCTTTCCAGAGGCAACAACCCATATTTCAGCTCCAGTTCCCTTGATATCTTCTCGGAACGGCTGTAATTATTCCCGGCAGGAATACTCTTGCCTTCTTCATCGATAGTAGTCAACAATACATGCACATGACTGTGTGCTTTATCTGTATTCAAGACAACGGCATAACAGGATTTACCGTACCCCATCCTCTCTATATACTCTCCGGTAAGTGAAATCCACTGTTCATTGGAAAGGCTTTCACCCGGATAGAGGCTAAGAATAAATTCCGCATAGGGTAATTTCACCCGGTCATTCAACCGGGAAATGAGCTTCATGTAGGTAGGCATGGCAGCCAATTCGTCACCGGTGGAGGTACAAAGCACTTTGCCGTTGCCTTCCTTGATTTTGGAAAGCTGGTATTCGATTTTCCGACTCATGGAAAGATGGGATGAAAAAGAGGGTTGTATCTCAGCTATCATAATAATTTCCGGTTAATGGTTTCAACATCTGAAAGATATTGATTGATCCGATCCAATGAATACAATATATTTTCATCGGACGGAAGTGTATTAATATGTTTGGCAAGTTGGTTGATATTGACTCCAATTTTACGAAGTTCATATATCATTTGCACATCGGTTTTCGATATACTTCTGCCTTTCAAGGCAGACTCTCTGATAAAGGAAGAAAGGGATTTTCCTTCTTCCTTTGAACGCTGGATGAGCTGTTCTTTCTCAGCTTCCGTCAAGCGAATTTTTATACTTATATTGCGATTCTCTTTCATCTATATTGAGTATGTGAGTGTAACGAACATCGGTCTGCAGCTCGGCTGCTGCAAGGGTTTTTGTACCCACAAAAACATACCCTGCATTAGCAAATATATGCAATAATATCCAGTTATGAAAAACAAACGGGACAAAAGTCATTACTTATTAATCCAGATTAATTATATACATTGTAACAAAGTACAACGTAACAAAGTTTCAACATATTGTAACTATGTATATAGTTACAATAAACGAATATACAAATATACTTGATTAAGTATATACATATCTAACTATAAACATTCAAATAAATATACATAATTACATACTTATAAATATAAGAAAAAGCGCATTTACATAAGTATGTATTTAATTTCGTAAAAGTTAAATTTCAAAAGTATGAAATTATATAATTAATTATTCGTATATTTGCATACAGACTTAAAAACATATATTATGGGACAAATATTACCAGGAGTAGTCGTTGCCTTTGAAAATCCAAAGGGAGGGGTAGGGAAGTCCACGCTGACAGCTTTGTTTGCAGGTTACATCCATTCGCAGTCAAACGAAGAGGGGGGCTTATCCGTTGCCGTAGTAGATATCGACGATATGCAGAATACTATCGGAAAATTACGTGAAGATGAAGCAGAAGAAGGAAATATGAAAAAGGAAGAAGAATACGAGGTCATTAATATATCTTCATCCGAATTCATCAACCAACTGGATTTCCTTCAAGACAATTACGACATTATACTTGTCGATTTTCCGGGCAACTTGAAGCAGAACGGCGTAATTGAAACTTTACATTTCGTTGATGTAATCATTATACCTTTTGAACCGAACCAAACAGATTTAAGGCCTACATTGGCTTTTTACAACAATATCTATGAAGGTATCATGGAAACAAGGAAACGGAACGGGAAAAAAACCACGGTTCGTGGTGCCATGAACCGTGTGCTTCCGAATGTACTGGAGTTCAAGGAGATTCAAAAGGATAAAAAATCCCTTCCTTTCCAATTAATGGAAAACTACATCAAGGATTCCAGGGTAGATTATCAGCGCAACCTGAGTACACTCAGCAACGCGTACCACCATCCTTGCGATGCGTTCTGTGAAGAAGTATTGGAATTAATATGCAACCATATAGGAGAATAAGGCCATGGGAACCAACAAAGAGAAGACACCATCAGCTGCCATGAAAAAACTTTTATTGCAAAGTGCTAGCAAAAAGGAGCAGGAAATTCAACAGATAGGCAGCGTTGCGGAAAATGCGGCAACTCAGCTTCCAGCCGAAAAGTCCGAAGAGGTAGAAGAAACAGCTCCGGTAATCGAGACTGTACTGGAAGCACAGCCGGAACCGACGGAAATAGAATCTCCCGTACAGGAAAGCAAAAAAACGGAAGAAGGCAAAGGGAATGGGAAAAAATTCTCGGAATATCTGGAAGAGCGTAAACTAAAGAATACAGAAGTCATCCGAGTTTCCAGCGAAACCCACAAGAGGCTGAAACAAATTGCTATGGCTACGGGGTTGGGAATGCACAATATCGCCAATAATATCCTCGATGACGTGCTGACCTGCCACAGCAAGGAGATCCAAGCCATACTAAAAAAGTATATGAACAGTTGATTCTACTTTCGGAAAAACAAATATAGATCACAGTGGAAGGATTGGTTTTCTTCCACTTTTTCAGAAATAAAACCTGTACGATTTTCATCTATACATTCAATTCGGCCATCTGTTTGCGAAACTCTTCACTATCCAGTCGGGAAGCTGCATCTTTCCTCGAAACACAACATGGGTAATCCCTTCACCATTGGCGGTATCGGCATTCAAAGTGAACTACCTCTGATACCTATACTTTCTCTCTTTTCCAGTTTCTGCCTGCCATTGCTTTTTAGGACACGAGATCAATCATCCACAAGAGGGCAGTCTTCAGACTTGATATTGCGGGCGGCATTGAAATCCTCCATACAGGTGGTACGCACTTAGCTGTCGTGCGTAAGTGTTACTGCAACCGGGCTACTCTAATGCGAGCCTTGTATACCGTGATTTTCAGATTCAATGTCTGGTTATAGAAAAAATAACAACAACAGTCAAAAGTCTTTGCAAACAAGACCTTTGGCTCATTTGTCGGAGAGATCCTATATTCGTAGGCATGTAATATCTTCACAAAGATACCAAAGTTAACGGAAAGGGTAGCCACGCTATCCCGATAAAAGTTTATCATAGTCAATCGGGACACTTTTACACAACTATCAGAAAATTCCATACCATAATCCTTTTAATGGAACGTTAAATAGTGTTAACAATTAATCCTTTTTACTTGAAAATTTTTTCCGAAAGTAAGATTGTGTAATCCAAGGCATTTCTTTTGTTCTTATTTAGGTTTTTAGGAATTTAGGAATATGTGGGACAGTTCTACACAACTAAATAAACAATGGATATAACAATCTTGCTGTAATACTGATCTTTATAATTTATTCTTCATCGTAGTAAACGGGACAGTTCTACACAACTAAATGATAAAACGGGACGCTTTTACACAACTGGGGCGATCAAGTGGGACGGTTCTACACAACTAAATTAGCTATATGGGACAGTTCTACACAACTGGATCAATTAAGTGGGACACTTTTACACAACTGAATCAATTAAGCGGGACAGTTCTACACAACTGGACGAATGGTTATCATTCAAAGTGGGACACTTTTACACAACTAATGCAAGATAAGATCATAATAAATTCATCTTGTCACATTCATTTATAGCAGGTTAGATTAGTAATCTTCCGTAAAAAAATATATCTTTGCCGAAGATAAACAACAAGTGACCGCCTATGAAAGAGGAGAACAAACAGAAAGAATTAAGCAGGGTACCTAGAACACTCAGCGAGTCTTCCAATAGCAAGGTATTGGAAGTATTGTTCGATGCAGGCGGTACGGTCATGTCTGACATAATCATATATGTCGCGTCCTCACAGATGAAGGATTTATTTGGAGACTGTTGGTTCTCCATCAATGATTTTTGCGAGGCCATGGGTTACGAACGTACCAAATTACAACGGAAACTGACCGAGAAACAACTTGATTTCTTGTTTAGCAACCAACATCCGGTATATATCACCGAGCAAAACGGGCAGAAGATAGAACATCCGATAGAAAATACTTTTGAAGCGGCCTTGTACCGTTTAGGAACATCCAATCTCACTGTAACATACGCCATGAACGGTAAAACACAGTATAAGTTTATTCAAATACTTGACAATTTTGAGATTAAGGATGATTTCAGTACAAAAAAACGCACCAAGCGCAATTATAATGTCCATCTCAGCAAGGATTTGATGAATACATTGTTCACAGAATACAATCTATTAGAGCTGAAGGACTATCGTAAATTACCCAACCGCAAAGGATACCGTAAGTTTTATCTGAACCTGGCTAAGATGATCTATTTGATAAAATACAAGGCAGACCATGGGCAACAACCCTATTTCACTACGACTGTTGACCGGCTGGCCGATATTTTTGAAGTGGCGGTAAAGAATAATCACGACCGTAAGAAAAAGGTGGCAAGCATTTTAAATACTATCAATAAGAATTTGGAGCGAACCAAGTTTTATTTTCAGTTTATCAAAGGAGAAGGGGAGAAATGGCCCTATACCGTACAATTCTTTTTTGATGCGGAAACGTTGGAGTATTTCGACGAGAAAATAAAGGCGATATTGACTTCACAATATCACGAAACACTCAAGTCCATTTTCCTGAATAAGAAAGGGATTCATGTCAGCAGACATTACCAATACAAAGATTTTTTCAAGTTAGGAAGCGGTGAATACTACCACGAGTTCACAACATGGTTCTACTCTGAAGAAGACAAGGAAATAAAAGCAAAGGCCTACCGTGATACATATATTAAAGTGGTAGGTATCCGTCCGGAGGATCTTGCCATTAACTTGAATCCATAAAAGTTGGAAAGAAAATTATAAAATTGTATCTTTGCAACGGATTGTCAGGCAACTGGTAGTCCGTTTTTACATACTTCGCCTGTCTAACAAAAGAGTGGCATCTATAGTTAAGGAATTGACAACAACAGGTGCATACCTGTACCAGCATGAAACTGGTGCGGGGCGTGCCTTTGTTGTTGGAACGCCATATCCATGTTAGAGGGTACGCTTCCGTACCCTTTATATAAACATAAAACAAATCTAATGGTTCAAAAAATTGCCTCCCTGATAGATGAGACACTCATGGCTATGAACGCCCATCTTCACGTGCAGATGACACATGAAGAGAAGGCGTACCTGGACGCACATTTCGAACTCATCCACATCAAGAAGGGAGAATACCTCATGAATAGGGGCGATGAAGTAGATTACCTCTATTATCTGGAAGCCGGTACTATCCGGCTATCGTTCCCAGACAAAGAAAAAAGAGAAATTTCGGCACGGTTTATCGAACCGAAAGAGTTTATTAATTTTTCCCTCTCACACAAAGAGCAGCTATCTCATTACAATATGAAAGCACTGGAACATTGCAAAGTATGGAGATTGCCCAAGCGGGATCTCCAACGGTTGTATGACTTATCCATCAACTTCAACAAGTTGGCCAGACTTCATTTGGAGAAATCCATCAACCATAAAATCAAAAGGGAAGAAGACTTCCACAAACTGAATGCCGAAGAACGGTATAAGAAACTCATGGCAAATGAAAGGTGGATGTTCCGGTCAATTCCATTAAAGGACATAGCCAGCTATATTGGCATCACGCCACAAGCTCTCAGCAACATCCGAAAACGCATTTAAACCACTCCCGCGATCGGAACGGACAGTTTTACACAACTAATCCGTTCCGATTCTTTTTGGTGAAAATACCACACCAGCTGTTTTATAGCATGGATAATTTTTAATGCAAATTAAATAAACACAGGTGATTCCATAAAAGCGTTTCTCAAAATTTGTCCATTCGTATATAATCTATATGTTTGGAGCGAAAACAGCGCAACCAGCATTGTGGTTCGACGCGGATAATCGTAAAGCGTAATTAAAGGAGCATTACAATGAAACAAATAAATAAAGGACATACAGTTAATAACTTAAAGACAAATTCTCATGGAACACCTCAGACTTATCATCATTAGCGTTACACTGTTGTTATGTACAGCAAACGCTTTTGCGCAACGCCACTATGAAAACATTCCCGCACTCGAAGTAAACTATGGAGCCAACATATTCGGTGATGCAGACAACTATTGCAGTCTCTCTTTCTCAAAATACATCAACCGGAAAAGTTATTGGAAAGCCGGGGTAGGATATTTTGAGAAATCATACGAGTACACCCTTTCCACCAATGAAAGTCTCGATCTGCCTGAAAGCGGAGTACCTATCGACAAAGGAGATGATAAAGGTATGGATTTTTATATGGACGGGGGTTATTACAGAACGCTAGCAACGAATCTGAAATCCATCTACTGGAGTGTCGGCATAGGAGGCTTCATCGGTACCGAATATCTGCGCCACCCCAAAAAGGAATATACCTTTATCGTAGGGCCCAAGCTGGAAACCGAACTGGAAATTTTCATACTGCCCCGAACGGCTATACTTGCCCGCATACAACAGCACTGGAATCCACTATCCATCGATCAATGGAATACGGTCTGGAATATAGGAATAAAAGTACTGCTCTACTAAACGGAAAATCATATTATCATGTTTTTTACTATTCTATTAGCCGATACAAATGTATCCGGCCTGATATCCTTGTACCGTGAAATAGGAGCCATGCTGGTAGGAGTTGGATTCCTTTGTGCCGGTCTTGCCGTACTAAAGAAACTAATTAGCAACCATGAGCGAACCAAAGAAGCGATTATAACCTATATCGTCGCATTGGTCACCTGGCTCTTAATATGGCAACTCATATGAATATAATCGATTGGATACTGATGGCCGTCCTCACAGGAACAATGCTTCATTTTTACTTTCGGGAAAAGAAGACGATTGCTTCTGCCGAAAAGAGGAAAGAACATCCGGTTGAAGAAGCTATCCGCAAAGAGAAGCAGGAGAGAACCTGCCCGATCATCTGCGTAGTGTTCCAACCGGAGCTGGAAGATGAAGAACTTGCCGCCGAGATCGCGGATATGTATCTGCATGGAAGAGCCTATTACTATACAGGCAAGCCGATACCGGAGCCATCAAACGAAAGGCCCATATCCATCAAATACAAGGATGTACAATGGGACAAACTGAAATCAATTCATGTATAATTAAAAAAATAAGGAAAAATGGAAACAATGAAAAAAGTAAATGAAACAGCCCAACGATTCTTCAGCCGTTATGGAAAGACAGTAGCCACCCTGTTTATTTTCTTCATGTTATTGGGAACAGCTCAAGTAGTAGAAGCTCAAAGTGGACTGAAAATCAACAGCCTTTCAGAAGTAACAGACAAAGCCAAGGAAGGAGCGGACACCATATTGGATGTAGCCAAATACATTCTAGCGGCGGTACTTGGCATTGCCCTGGTTTTTGTCATCTATTCACTGGCCACGAACAATCCCCATGCCAAAGAATATCTGTTAGGATGGATTATAGCCGTAGTGGTCATCATGGTAGCTTTCCTGATCATCTAACACAAAACACCATGAGAACCATGCGCAAAATCAACAAGTCAATCAAGTTCTTCGGCCTGTCATCGGGGCAGTTCGCCATCTTCATGCTACTGACAGCCCTTACGGTCATCGTAAGTATCTTTAAGCAGCTACACCCGTTGATTATTATCGGAATCATCTCAGGAATCCTATTCCTGTCGGGACTACTGTTCAAGACACTGAAAAAGGAGCATAAAGCTGGCAATCCGGATTACCTGACCGGTATCCGAATCAAGAGCGCCACTCCCCGACAGATAACCGACAAACGGCACATTTTCAAATTCATCTTAAAACAATGACCATGACAGGAATCATCATACTCATTTCATTGCTTACCTGTGCGCTTTGCTTGCTTATAGCACTGTTCTATATCCGGCACACAGAGATAGAAGTGACGGATAAATCCATAGACTTAGGGGACGTACTGCCTATACAGACCATTACGGAAAAAGCCATCATCAACGGCAACGGTGACATTACCGTCGGCTACCGGCTGTTTCTGCCCGAAGTGTTCACCCTTTCGGAAAGCGAAGCACAATATATCCATGAGCGATTGGAAGCCCTTTTGAGAATGCTTCCGGCAGGTACGGTTATCCACCAACAGAACTTCTATTACACAGACCGATACCATCATACGGAATATTCGGCCAATGCCCTGATAGCGGAAAACAACCGTCATCTGAACGGCAAGGAGATTCTGAACAGCTACACCAACCTATATGTAACGTTTACGAACGGCCAGCGGAACGGCAAGATACGGAAAAACGCATCGAGTACCTCACTGATGAGAAAGTTGCACTATCCGTTCAAGCAACCTTATAAGGAATATCAGGAGCGACTAACAGAGATGGAAGCCTTTCTAATGAACTTTGAGAACGGTCTGTCCTCCATCCAACAATTTGAGATCCGCAAAATGGATGACACGGAACTGAACAATGCCATCTATGACTATATCAACCTCTCATACGAGACACCGGAAAACGATGCCACCCAAAAGAGCGTCAACCCGATGGCCATCAACCAGAACGGGAGCATGAAAATCGGGCAGCAATATGTATCCATCCTCTCACTGACCAATGAAGGGGAGCACCTTCAGGAACTGGCCGTACCACATACCGGGAAATCAAAAGCATACGGCGGGAATATCGAGATGCCGGACAGCATACGAAGCAAATGTTCGATACTCTATCCCGTAGGGTTGGGGCTGCCGTTCAACCACATCGTCAATATCGTGATAGAGATAACCGATCCAGATGCCACCGTAACAGCCATCGGCGCCGAGAAAGACGCGCTTAACTACATCACCAACTTTTATCCGCCCGCGGCGGATAAGCAGCGTGAGCAAGAAGCCTTCTGCAACGAGATTACCCAGTTTGACTATCAGACAGCCTATACAGCCTTCAATGTCGTGCTTAACGACCACGACCGCACCTCTCTTATGCGGAAAACCGCCCTGGTACAGCAAGGCTTCAGCTTTATGAACCAGAGTGCGTGTTATGTGGAGAACGCAGAACTCTGCAACCTGTTCTTCTGCAACATACCAGGCAATGCCAGAGCCAACTACAGAGGATTCATCAATACTACCAAGCAGGCCATCTGCTACCTGCAAAAAGAAGGAATGTACCTTTCGGACGAGAAAGGGCATATCTATCACGACCGTTTCGGTACTCCGGTCAAAATCAACCTTTGGGATTATCCGGCTTTAAACAACAAGAACCGTATCGTTATCGGCCCGTCAGGATCTGGGAAATCATTCTGGCTGAACAACTATATCCTGCAAAGCTATGAATTAGGCAGGGACGTGATGATTATCGACATCGGCGGCTCTTACCGTTCGATGATCGCCCTAAACCGTGGCAAGTACTTCGACTCTACCGAACAGAAGAAATTTGCATTCAACCCGTTCTTGTGTGACCGTGACAAAAACGGCAAGTATCTGTATATCGACACTACAGATGCGGAATCCGCTGACGACCAAATCAAAACGATCGTAGCCATCATCAGCTATATATGGAAAATACGTGAGCCCATGCTGCCTGCGGAAAGTGCCATCCTTCGCAAATCCATCATCGGTTTTTACGACTACGTGAACAATTCATCAATAGGGGATAAACACGAGCGGATTTTCCCCACGCTGATAAGTTATCGGACGTATCTGAAGGACGTATTTAGTAAGCGGATGACCGAGTTTGAGAGACAGAAATTTGAGATTGAGGAACTACTGCTGTTGTTGGAACCCTATACGGAGGGAGAGCTGTCATTCCTGCTGAACGCCACCGAAAACGTGGATATCGTACATGACCGATTGATAGCCTTTGACATGGAAGACGCATCGAAGAAAGAATATTTTCCGCTGGTGGCCATCATCACCCTGCAAATGATCGTGGATAAGATAAAGAAACGGCAGGGATTTGCCAAAGAACTGATTATCGACGAAGCACTCGACTTTTTGCAAGACGAGAAATTCGGGGACTTCATCGCCTACCTCTACCGTACCTTCCGCAAGAAAGAGGGAAGCATCACATTGGCCGCACAAAATATCTTGTTCCTAAAAAATATGCCAGCCAGCATCAAGGACTCCATTATCATCAACTGCGCGACCAAGATCATTCTCGATCATTCGGAACACCGGCAAAATCTGCCAGAGGTGAAAGCCGTACTTTCCATTACGGATGAAGAAATCTATATGATCGAATCCTTACAGCGCACGGAACGGTGGAGGGAATTTTTCATCAAGATGTCAAACGACGCCTTCATATTCCGTAACGAGGTGTCAGACTTCGCCGCCGTAGCTTTCGACTCACGCCAGGCAACCGTCGTGCGGCTGAAGCAATTGTTCAACGAAAGCGGCTCGACCTATACGGCCATCAACCGCTATCTGGAGGAAAGGAGAAAGAAGTATGGATGATGCTACCCAAGGCTTGAACGAGCTATTAAGCTGGTCAACCGACTTCAACAGCAGCGCATACAACCTTGCCGGAAGCCTTGCCGCCGCACTTTTGGGCGTTGCCCTCGTTTTCGTAATATGGGCGTTGGCCATGAAAAAAGAGAATGCCAAAAGCTATCTGATTGCCTGGTTGATATGTGTCATATTCACCCTATTGTTCATTATAAACAAATAATCGCCATGAAAAGAATCATTCTCCTACTCGGATTAACCCTCTTTATGGGACTGGCCGGCATAGGTAAAGCCCACGCCCAGTTCGTCGTGCATGATCCGGGGCACACCTTTCTGAACTCAACGGAATGGATTACCAACGTCAAGAAATGGGTGACGCAAATCAATGAGATGATCGATGCCCAGGAACTCAGGCTCGGACTGCAAAAGATCGACCGGCTGAAAGAACTCAAATCACTGAAAGAGCTAGCAGACCTGCTCGATGACGTGGCTTGCCTGAGCAGCGACTACAGTTTCTATCTGAATATAGGCTCGAACTACCACTGCCTGAAATTCCTCAATTTTCAGCGTGTAACCGTCAACCTGAGCCTTAGTACCGATTTGCTGTTCAAGGTAGCCACCGTGACCAGCTATTTCTCCATGAACTCGGAAGGACGCATGTCATTCATCGAGCAAGTAAAGGAATCGGTAGAGAAGGCAGCCGAAGAAATGCGAGAGTTTAACGAATCCGTGCGTTCCACGGTCATTTATAAATCCATGAAAGGGCATAACCGAAAAACTTATTATCAAGGACGGTTGGCCGCTTTCACACGTCATACCAATTAAGCGATATGAATCAAGACAATTTTCTCTGGGGACTCCAGATAACAGACGGCCTGACCATGGAACTCGTGTCACAAATGACCGTCATCGCCTTTGGCGTAGGTGTCATCTGCTTTATCTGTAACCTGGCATACAACTATCTTTACCATGGAGCCAGCCAATTGTTAAGCCCGAATGAAGACAAATTCCCCGATATGATGGAAATAGCCCGCTGCCTGGTGCTATTCTTTTGCCTGAGCATGTACACCCCCATCGCCCGCACTATTGTAGGCACGATGGAAGTCATTAACGAAGCTACCTCTCTGACCTCCGACCGTGCGCAGGAATTCGCGCAGTTCATGGCAGAGTCTGCCACTGTTCAAGGAGAGATGGTTGCCGAATATGACAAACACAGCCTCCAGTCAGAAATATCCGATGGAGAGGACACCACCGGAGCCATGCAGCGCGAGCTGGACAAGAAAGCCGGAGGGGATGAAATGACCGGCGTGCGTTCCAGTGTGGAAAAGATCGTCCAACTGCTCAATCCTGCCAACCTAGCGACCCTGGTACTTCATGGCATCGCAGCCTTGCTGGTGGGAATCATACAAGTCATCATTCTAGGTATCGGCGTAGTTATTGTCAAGATATTGGTCATCCTCGGCCCGTTTGTCTTTGCCGTGAGCATGTTGCCGGTCTTTCAGAAACAGTTAAGTGTCTGGTTCGGGACTCTCTGTTCATCCTGCATGGTATTCACCATCATCAATATTCTGAACCAAATCATGTGGCAGACTTCCAAAAACATCTATACAGAGAGCGCAGATGTAGTAGATGCCGCTACGCAACAAATACAATATCTAGGAATGGATCTCGCCCTGATAGGAGCCTATTGCAGCTGTTTCTGGCTCTCATCCAAAATCGTAGGTCATAGCGATGCCGGGAAAATCATCTCGAAAGCCGTGTCCATCGTCACTACGGCTGCCACCATTGCCCTAATGGGCGGTACGGCGGCTGGAAGTAAGCTGACCAATGTCGGTGGCGCCGCTTCTATCGGAGAAAGTATCATAAACGACAATTCAAAAAAATAAGACCTATGAATCTGATGAAATTTAAAGGAGCAGACGATGCGGTCAAGTTGACCATCCGTCTTTCAGTCGGGTATTGCGTTATCCTGACCATCGCTTTTCTCAGCAATACCGTCTATCTGTCCACTAAGATAGAAAAAGCGTACAGCCAAGTCCTTGTTATCGACAAGCACGGGGAAGTATATGAGACAAGCAACCTATCGGCCAGTGATATGCGGCAATACGAATACATGAACCATGTAAAGACCTTTGTTACCAACTGGTATGCCTTTGATGAGAGCAACTATGAAAAAAACATATCACTCGCTCTCAACCTCATAGGCAACAAGGGAAAAGAGTTACTGAACGAATATAACGACGTGAATATGCTGAACTCGCTCATTCAAAAAAATATACGTTACGGGGTACGTATCAAAGACATAGAGATAAACACCCATACCATACCCGTTTCCGGAAAAATAACCTTTACGCAAACCGGCCATCGTGCGCGAGGCAGTATCTCACGGGAGATCGAAGCGGAGTTCACTATCTATGACATGCAGTCACGAAGCGAAGAAAACGCACACGGAGCCAAGATAGAGGATTGGATAGTCCGCTATTCGGAACCGGTGGAAAGCGACGGCATATCTCCGATAGAGACGATACCCGGAGAGAGAAACGAAAACCTATCAGAATCCTCAAATAAAAACGACCATGGAAATAAATAAACTTATTAAAGACAAGAACAAACTGCTGATGGCCATCCCTATAGTCCTTGGAATCCTCTTCCTATATGTCTTTTTCGTTCGTGAAAACGGGAAAGAACTGCCTGAGAAAGAAAAGCGAACAACCTCACAAGCTTTTCTGGAACCTCAGTCGGAAATGGCCGACAAGATAAACGACAAGCTGGAAGCCTACAAACAGGACAAACTGGAAGAACAGGAGAAGGCCCGTATTCTGAAAGAATCCCAAGTGAAAGGCTCAGATTTTTATTTTGAGCTGCAAAACCGGAAAGAACGATATGACCGTGCCACCCAGGAACGTATCCGACGTATGCAGAACGATCCGTACAGCGAAGTCATGTCCGAATACGGAAGTGGCGGGAACGAACGTTTATCCCACCAGTTGGAAAACCAGTTAAACGGTCTGGAAGATGAACAGGCACTCAACGAGATTATCAGGGAGGCCAAGAAAAACTCACGAATCCGCAAAGAACTGGAAGCGTCAGACAAATACCGTAAACGGATGTATGAAAGAATTGTCAACTATGACAAGAACGACAAAGCGGAGAAGAAAGTGGATACAGCTACCGGAAGTCCAGCCATTGACAGCCTGACGCAGAATACTCCCATTTATCGGGCTGAAAACGGCTTACGTGTACGCAGGCTACCCGCCTCCATACCGGGGAACAGCAATCTCTTCAAAGCCTGTATCCATGGTGACCAGACAGTAGTCACAGGCAGTACGGTACGGATGCGATTGCTTCAGGACGTTACCATTTCCGGTATGAAGATACCCGCCAACACCCTGTTTTACGGAGTAGCCACTTTAGGGGCCAACCGGCTCGATATTGTGGTAAGCAACCTAAAAGTAGGAAATAATCTCAATCCCGTCTCTGTGGTTGTATTCGACAACGATGCCATGGAAGGTCTGAATTTGCCCAACAACTTAAAAGCCAACGCCGCCAAACGCATGGAACAAGGGCTTGTTCAGAACATCGATATGCCATTGTCTTCCATCGGCACAATGGCCAGCGAAGTGACCAGTGTGGTAAACGCCACCACCCAGATAGCCAAACAAATCCTGAATATGAGCCTTTCGCAAGTAAAGGTACATCTCAAATCCAATTATAAGATGTATATCCAGGAAGAAAGCCAGGAATCAAAACTCCGCAGGCAGGCCATACAAGCCGAGTTACAGAAGCTCTACGAGCAGATGGAGCAGGAGAAAATGAATAAGAAAAATCATCCCCTTCAAACATTGATTGACAAATTATGATAGACATACTCAATTACCTGCTTGCGCTGTCAGCCCTCTTTTTCGGCTACCGGATCTATGTGTCACGCCGAAAGGGAAGAACCTTCAAGGAAATCCGTCCGTTGACCATATCCTTCGGCATCACCCTGTTTCTACTATGGGGTATCACCGTATTCATCGCTTTTTTTCAACAACCTCTCTAACATATCGAAACATGAAACGATACATTCATTTATTGCTTTTCTGCCTTGTATGCAGCCTCCCGCTCTCCGCACAAGAAAGCGGAACCCCTCACCAGCAAGCCGTCACCCGCAAGGACATCTTTGTCTCTTTCGACTGTGTGAAACATCTGGTCTTCCCCGTGCAGGTATCAGACATCGCCATCGGGGAACAAGAATTTATTATGGCCAGCCGGGTAGAGGAAGCCCCACACATCGTCAGGCTTTCCGCCCGAACGGAGGCATTCACCCAAGAGACCAACCTGACCATCGTCTGCATTGACGGAAGTGTTTACACCTACCACATCCGTTACCTTCCTGAAGATACCCCAGATCCACAGCCCAACATCTACGAGGACAACGGAAAATGGCAGCATCATGACTATCAGGCAAAGTTAAGCGACCTTCATCTGACCGAGTTCTTCTTCCCGGCAGACATCGTTTACGGGACACCCGGCAATGAAGTCTCTTTTACATTGGTAACCTACAACAACCAATTAAAAGTCTCAACGGCAAAAGAGGCGGTGGAAGCCTCCAACCTATTTGTGGTGGACAAGGAGATGAACACCTATCATATCGGAGTCAAACGGGGCATGACCTCCGTTTCCACCTACAACTTCGACAACCAACGGGAATACACCGCGCACGTGGATGTGAACAGTGAAGAGATGGAAAGATGTATCCGGGAACTGCGCACCAAGAAACGAAATATCTATAGCTTAGGGATCATCAAGAACAAACTCGAGTTATCAATGGCCAATCTATATGTACATGAAGACTTCATGTTCTTTATCTTCGACCTGAAGAACAAATCCTACATCGACTATGATATCGAGTTTGTCAAGTGTTTTCAGCGCGACCAGAAAAAAAGCAAGAACGCTATCCAGCAGGAAACAACCATTGAACCCATCTATCAAAAAGACTTCCATACGAAAATCAAAGGCAAGAGTCAAAACCGGCTGATTCTTGGTTTCAACAAATTCACGATCCCCGATGACAAGGTTTTCGAGATTGAAGTCTATGAGCGAAACGGCGGGCGGCATATCAATCTGGCCGTACTGAACGAATACATCCTTTCCGCAGAACCCCTATATCAACCACAGCCATGAAACTGAAAGAAGCATTAGACACATACATGTTCGACAATGTGGGACAATTCGGCGGCATAGCCGAATCCCTCGGCTATAAGACTGAATACCGGGACGGATATTTCCGTTTCCGGAAAGACGGGGAAGAGTTCAGCATGAGCGTAGGCGAGATCCGGGAAAAAGCCAGGGCAAAAGAGGATGAGACCCTACGTGAGCAGTCCAAGGAACGGGTGGCAAACATATTCGACAAGGAACGTGCCAATGATCCGAGATACGTGGCAGAACTGGAAAAAGAGGGTATCAGCATCAAACGATGGGAAAACCTGAAAGAAAACAACAAGGACGGATTTACGGTCATCGATCACCGTCTGAAGGTATGTTATACCGGCCAGGCACTCTATGAATATGCCTACCAGCAAGGAAATATTCTGGACGGCAAAGGCACCAAGTTAGAAAAAGGTGTCATGTCCGACCTAATGGAAATCAACGGTAAACCGGGAAAACTCCGTTTCAGCGACAACGGCATTTCTCTCTTTTACCGGAAAGAGGCATTAGTCATCCCCGATAAGGTATTAGGAAAGAAACTCAGCAAAAAGGAGAAAGAGCAATTGCTTGCCGGTAACGTTGTTCCCATCAATGCCAAAAAGAAGGATGTACTATTGCAAGTGGACAGGGACTTGAATTCTGTTATCGTGCGTACCAACCACGAAATCAAGATTCCTGATGTCATCGGGAAAACCAACGAATACGAAGGTTACAAACTGACCAAGGCCGACAAATTCTTGCTTGCCAACGGACACACATTGGAAAACAGGCTGTTACACAGTCCAGACGGATACTTCATTGCCGACATCCGACTGACAGACGACATGAAGGGAGTCATGATACTAAATATACAAAGTATCACCCCAACCAAGGCACAAGAGCTAATCAAAGCAATGACTCCCAAACTGGAAGCCCATGCGGTCAGCTTAGAAACAAAAGAAAACAGGGAACATGGGGAACAACGCAACATGGATCTGGAATTTAAGGAAGCTGTTGGCAAACAAGACTTTGAAAAAATCGAAAAACTCAAAGAAGAAGGATATAAGCCCAGTGAAGAGTTTATCAAAGGAATCGGTAAGGAACATGGACTGGATGAGAGGCAAACCCAAGAGGTCATCCAACTGTTCGGCACCCGACCGGAAGAACAAGCCGGACGCGAAAAACAGGCAGAACGCCTGCTGGAAGCTACGCAGACAAGTAACTTCCATGTCATTCAAGAGATACAGAAGGATGGGTATCAACTTAGCCAACAAGATCTCACCCGGATGCGTGAAGCCGGTGTGCAAAGCAACACGCTGATAGCCGTGCAGAAAATATTCGGTATGGAAGGTCAAAACAAGACACTCGGAGATGTAAAACTGGCCAGTACACCCAAGCCGGACAACAGCAAGGAAATAGCCCGTCCGATAGCCAGCACCATCAACCGGGCATTCAACGATTTATAACTTTAAATTCAAACAGTATGGATTACGATGAATTAGTACAGAAAAACATTGCCAAGGAAATCAGCGATTTGGAATTTCTTCTCGCGCAAGAAGAGCTTGCTTTGGAATACCGCCAGGAAATGGAAGCAAAGAATCTGGAGATCAACAATGAATCGGCCAGACAATGGCTGCTTGATTACGAAATCAGAAACTTATATGAATAACTATGGATGCAACAAGTGATAAAGCATTGCAACGTTTTGCCGAGCTAATGATAGAAAAGATACAGCAAGTGGAAGATAATTGGCAAAAGCCCTGGCTCAACATAAAGGGTGGGGGAATCCCGCAAAACATTGATGGAAGAGCCTACAATGGGGTAAATTCCTTCATGCTGTTCCTACTTTCGGAAAAAGCGCAATACAGCCTACCGGTCTATATGACATTCATGCAGGCTAAAGACAGTGGTCTGAATATTCTGAAAGGAGAAAAATCATTTCCGGTTATCTACTGGAACTTTTCTATCAAAGACAAGAACGGAAAGAGAATTCCTTTTGACGTTTATAAGAATTTGGATAAAAACGAACAGAAGGAGTACAAAGTTATCCCGTTCCTGAAGACATACAATGTATTCAACGTACAGCAGACCAATATCCAGGAAGCAAAACCAGATAAATGGGAAGCATTAAAGGAGCAGTTCAAAGCCCCTGCCATCAAAGATGAACAGGGAATGCTTACCGTACCCCTGATTGATGCGATGATGCGGGAACAAAAATGGATCTGCCCCATTCACTCCAAAGAAAGCAATAGTGCTTATCATGCAAGGGGAGAGGACAACCATATCGTCATACCCTTGAAAGGACAGTTCAAAGACGGGGAAAACTTTTACTCCACCTTACTGCATGAAATGGCCCACTCGACAGGTGAACCAGATTATCTGAACCGGGAAAAAGGCGTGATCTTCGGAGACAAGCAATATGCCAAAGAAGAGCTTGTTGCCGAACTCACTTCTGCTACCGTCGGACAAAGCATAGGCATCTCCACCTATATCCGGGAAGAAAATGCCATGTATCTGAAAAGCTGGCTGGGAGCCTTGAAAGAAGATCCTAAATTCATCTACAATATTCTCGCCGATGTAGGGAAAGCCAGCAATATGATTCAGGAACACACCTCACGGATGGCACAATACCTCACGCCGGAAGAACGGTTTACGCTGGCTGTTATCCAAGATAACCGTCCGGCATTGGAGCAAATGAAGAATGAAGGCTTTGTTCCTTCATCCCGGTCATTGGAGAATGTCGCCGCAAACCATCCCACTACCAGCAGCCTTGAAACGCTACGCAGCACTTTCGGTATTTCACTGCCTGCCCTGGAAGCGGAACAGGCCACGAAAAACATGAATGAGCCACAGCTTGGATTATAAACTTTAAAAACTATCATTATGTTCACAGGACAAATTATCGGTTATGTCGGAGCGGATGCCCGGCAGAACAAGAACGGAAAAGGATTTAACTTCCATGTATCCACCAAGTACAAGAACACGAACAACGAGGAACAGACCCTTTGGGTATGCTGTTTCGTGAATTATGAATGTAAAGTCTCTGAGTACCTGAAAAAAGGCACACAGGTCTATGTATGCGGTGACGTATATGCCGACGTGTTTCAAAAAGACGATGGCTGCCATGTCCCATCCGTCAGCCTGAACGTATCACGTATCGAATTGCTGGGCAAAGCTGACAAAAAAGGGAACAATGAAGGAGTGACAACCGGACAACCCTAAACCGCATCAACCATGGAAAGAGAAAAGAAAGACCTGTCATTCATCCTGATTCTGCTATCCACACTGATAGGGATAGCCGTATTATTTCAGTGGGCTATCGTTACGGGATTGTACACTCCGCAGCGCAACCCCTCTGCATGGGAAAAACTGATGGAAAAGGATATACTGTTCCGATTCCTCTATGTCATCCTGATTGGCGGCCTTGCTTTTCTCTTTCCGATTGGCAAGGTGAAAGATGCAAGTAGGAAATGGCTTTACACAAGCCTGACACTGGTAACGGCGACCATGTTGGTTGTCGGCTTCAGCCGATTATCCGATTGGTACAACCTTTTTGTATTTCCGGCCTTGTTTGTAGCCTACACGCTTCTCGTCATCAAGACATTTCCTTACTTTATCCGGAAACACGCCCAATCAGACGGAAGCATATTCGGAATAAGTCAGGAGCAATCAGCCTTCTATTTTCGTTTTGGGACAGCCTCCGGGCCACTGGTTATCCATAAACCGCAGCAGAATATCTATATCGACGGAGGTCCGGGCAGCGGGAAGTCGGAGAGCTGGATCAAAGGAATCATCTATCAATGCGCTGAACGGAATTACGCAGGCTTCGTATATGATTGGGAAGGCGATCCGACCAAGGACAAATCACCCATCCTTTCACGCATCGCATACGGAAGCATCGAATATTTTCGGGACAAAGGAATGGAAACGCCCCGTTTCGCCTATATCAATTTTGTGGATATGTCGCGAACAGTCAGGGTGAACGTACTTTCCCCACAATACATGTCAAAGGGTAACGAATCGCTATTCATCCGTAATATCATCATAACACTGATGAAAAACTTGGAAGCAAGCTGGAAAGAAAAGACTGATTTTTGGGCCAATAACGCCATCAACTATGTCTATTCAATCGCCTACAAATGTTTCAAGGAAAGAGAGTCAGGTATCTGTACGCTTCCCCATGTGATAGCCCTTGCCCTTTCGGACAGCAATCTGGTATTCCATTGGTTATCGGAAGATCCTGAAATAGCTCTGAATATGTCTTCTATGCTGACCGCCTGGAAATTAGGCGCACAGCAACAGACGGCCGGTGCCGTATCTTCCGCACAAACCCCGTTGGTACTCCTGAACAACAAATATATCTTCTGGGTGCTGTCACCACTTCCGGAAGAAGAGTTTTCGCTGGATATTACCAACAAAGCACATCCCACCCTTCTGTGTGTAGGAAACGCACCTACCATCAAGGAAGCCGTTTCTCCGGCCATCTCCTGCATCGGCAGCGTCCTTATGTCTCAAATGAACAATCCTGGCAAAGCGACCAGTATTTTTATGGTGGATGAGTTTCCGACCATCCTACTTCAAGGTATAGACACTTTTATCGGTACCGCCCGAAAACATAACGTGGCCACAATCCTCGCCGTACAGGACTTCAATCAGGCGGTCAGGGATTACGGGGAAAAAAGTGCCAACATACTGAAAGCCTCCTGCGGGACACAGGCTTACGGTATGACCGGAAACGAGAAGACAGCCAAAGACATTGAGAATTTGCTTGGGGAGAAAAAAGAAGCACAAGAATCCTACTCTCATCAAACAAGCGGAAGCGACAGCGTGACCGAAAGCCTTCAAAAAGAAAAAGTATTAAAAGCCAGGGATATCGCGGGCCAAGCAGCCGGACACTTCATTGGCAAGATTGCCGGAGGCAAACCGCCATTCTTCAACGTGCAGATGGATATGTGCCGTTTTAAAGAAAAAGAAATACCCCGTTTTTCCTTACCGGTAAAATTAGGAAACGGTAAAGAAGATCTGGAAGTGGAAATCCTGGAAGAAATCGTCCAGCAGAATTATATCCGGATCATCGAAGATGTCAATTCCCTCCTGAAAAGGATAGAAGACAAGCTAAAAGACAAGACAGCGGTTCCGGCCACTGTTTCTTCTCAAAAGACCGGGCAAAACATCATCCGATAACATCTAACAAAAAAATTATACAATGAGAAAAATTCAATTCTTATTAATGGTAGTCTGTTTGTTGATCGCTTCATGCAGCAAAGAAGAAAGCCAACCAGAAACTGGTGAAGCCGGCATATACCACATTACCGTAACAGTCACTGGCAATTCTCCCAAAGGCAGTGTACACCTATACAATCTTAATGGTGTAAAATTCAGGAATGAGCGCAACGGCACATCCAGCATATACATAGATGAGAGTTTCACTGGCAAGGTGGAATACAATACGGAAGCACCAGTCAGCCAAATCACCGCACAAAGCATCCTCTATTCAAAAGAAAATGCGACCATTACCATGCAGGTAACGAGAAACGGAAAAAGTGTCTTTCACCAAAGCAAACAAACCAATGCCAATCCGGGGATAGATACTACAGTTGACTTGGTTTACAGCACAGTGAAGTGAACTACCGCTAAACTAAAGATTTAACGGCTTCGGAGATACCAATATCTCCTCTCTTTTCCTGCTTCTTCCTGCCATTGCTTTTTAGGACACGAGGTCGGTCATCCACAAGAGGACAGTCCACAGGCTTGACTTTCCCACGCTCCGTGGGTAGGACTTTCAAGCCAAATTCCTTGATGTTGCAAGCTGCATTGAAGTCCCTGTCGTGTTGCGTACCACATTCCTGACAGGTCCAACCGCGCCCGCTAAGTTTCAATCCTTTATACACATAGCCGCATTTGCCACAGGTCTTTGAACTTGGAGCAAAACGGTCTATCCTTATGAGGTTCACGCCATACCAACTGCATTTGTATTCAAGTAGCGTGAGGAACATCCCAAAAGATGCGTCACCTACAGCTTGCGCCAAATGGCGGTTACGCTGCATCCCTTTCACGTTCAAATCTTCCAGGCAGATGGTGCGCACTTGGCTGTCGTGCGTGAGAGCATGGGTGATTTTGTGAAGGTTGTCCTTACGGCTGTTGGCAATGTGTTCCTGCAACCGGTCTACACGGATGAGTGCCTTGTTGCGGTTGGCAGAACCTTTCTGTTTATAGCTCAACCGCTTTTGAAGCAATTTTAATCGGTCAAGGCTTCTTTGCAAGTTCTTCGGGTTGTCAAACGTGCGCCCGTCAGAACATATGGCAAGCGATTTGATACCCAAGTCAATTCCTAAAGCCGTATCATCCTGTATGGGTGTTGCCGGAAGTTCTTGAACAGAGGTGTCGACCAATACTGATGCAAAGTACTTGCCTGAAGGTGTCATGCTGACGGTAACGGTCTTCACCGTTCCCTTGCAACTGCGATGCAACACGGCAGGAATGTCCTTGGCTTTCGGTATGGTGAGCGTTCCTTTTTTAAAATCCACACGGCAATGTTGGGGGCAAAGAAAAGTATTAAAAAATCAGATATTTCTCTTTCATATTTGAGCAAACTTTATTATCTTTATGAAAAATAATCTTTCTCATTTATAATCTAAACTCACATAGATGAGAATTCAACGAACACTAGCAAATGTTATGAAAGTTGATTTCAACCAAATAAAAACAACAATTTCATTGCCAGAGTTCCTGCTGGAACTGGGATGGAAAATCGTGGAAGGCTCTTCCAACGCCTGCCCTAAGATGAGCAACGGAACGCACACCATTGTCATCAAACGGAATTCACAGAACCAATATACATATTGGGATGTGCATAGTGACAACGTGCGTGGCCGCAGCATCATGGATCTGATGCAAGAGCATTTGTTTGAAACAACCGGAAAAATGCCGACCTTGCGTGAGGTGGGGGAGATTCTTCAAAACTATATCAATACCAATCGTATCACGACACCCGAAAAAAGCCGGTATGATGTAGGCAGTACAAGCCTGAGGCCAGATGAGCTGCAATTCTATTTGCGTCAGCTACAACCCTACAAAGGCAACTATCTCCAGAAAAGAGGTATCTCAAAAGAGAGCATTGAAAGCCCGGTCTTCAATAACACGTTTTTTATTCGTGAAGTAAAAAACCTTGGGAGTGTCTATCGGAATATATGTGTGAAGATGTACAATGAAAAAGGCGTGGAAGCCATTTCACAACGGAATGAAACCTTTAAGGGGATCATCGGAGGCAAATTTGATTGCCTGGCCACCAGTAACCACGATAAAAGCCGCCCGATAGACATCCTTTACATCGGAGAATCATTCATAGACTGCATCTCCCATTATCAGCTACGTCACCTTGGGAGTAAGCTCAATCTTGTATATGTATCTACGGAGGGAACATTTACAGAAGGACAGATGAAGTTATTACGCTTAATCCTTGACAAGAATCAGGTGAAAGAGCTTCGAAGCATCTTTGACAACGACAAACAAGGGTACAAATACACCCTATGGCTGCATCGTCACTTTTATGGAGCCCAAACTGATGTCGAGAGCCTGAGCGAACAGGAACTCCGCAACAAGGTGCATGAATTAAAAAACGTCGAACTTCCGGAAAAAAAAGATTGGAACGATGATTTGAAAGCCTCATGTGCAACCTGCACTTCCGTAGAGAGCGGTCAGTAACTTCATCAATCCACATCGCATAACAAAATAACTCATAAAATCAGTCAATATGAATATCAAGCACTTATTTTTTTGCATGCTGCTCATGACTTTTTCCTCATGCAGCAAACCCGGTTACGAGAAAGCCATTGCGGAATGGGTTCAGACGGATTCCCAAGGCACCTGGACAGATTTAAAGTTTGAACTGCTGGAAGTGTTGGAAACAGAAGATGTAACCGTATCGGACAGCCTACGTTATTTAAACAACAAAAACGCACAACTAGCCGCTATCATAGAAAAGGCGGAAAGTCCTCGTACCTTGTTCAAACCTTCCTTTTCCGCCTACATGGAAGCGGAGAAAAACATGAAAGAAACGGAGGCTATGAAAGCCATGTACCAAAACCGTGACAGTGCGGAAGTCATCGGTAAAATTTTGAAATGCCGGTACTCTATCGTCCAACCACATTCAGGGGTACAACAGAAAAAAACGGGTTCTTTCCTATTGTCCCCCAATATGGAAAAGTGCATAGGAAAATTGAAGCCTGTCAGCAAATAATCCAAGCGTAACGGTGTGTACGACAACGTTTTTGGGAGTTCTTATTTGGCATGTTCCAAACAAGAGCTCCCACACATCAAAATATGTGGGCTATTCACTATACCACCATCCTTTCCCTTATCAACGAAATATTATCACGCACCAAATTCAGAATCCGGTCATGATAGACTGACAATTGGTTAGATTTTCCCCGACACTGGCACACCTCCATCCTGCTAAGCGAGAATTCCACTGTCTCCATACGTTTCCCATCCACCGTTGCCGACATTATTAATGAATCCTCCCTCTTATAATAGGCGTTGCTGAATACACAATGATGCAGTAACTTTCCCTCTTTGTAAAAGTCCGAAAGGCTTTCCAATACCCGAACCGTAATATTTCCGTCCACAAACGAGAGATTAAAAAAATGTGATTTGGCAGAAATATAATCTTTTTCATCTTTTTCTGAATACACTTTCTTACATTTTCCCATTACCCAATCATGCGCTTCTTCCACATTTAACGGACACAAATAATGAGGATTTCTCGCATCTAATTTGTTTTCTATCAACATATCTACATAGTCTAACCACAAGTCCACATCATGTACCATATAGTTATGCCGTAAACAGATTCTTATGTACACCCAATACTTATCCATACTATATTTTCTCTCTAAAAACCTCAAAAACAGATTTATCTGCCCTGACTTATATAATATCTCCATCCGATTATCTGTTAATAATGTCGCACAGAAAGAAGTCGGACAAATATCATAAAAGGCACCCTTAAATCCATTCCTCGTAAGTTCGGGTATCACTTTCATTCTCGGATAGATGACTGCCGGGCAAATATCATAAATACGGTCATGATACATATTCCGTTTACGCAATTCTAAAGCACTTCCATATATCCATGCGTCGTAATAAAACATAGACATGCTCCGCAACAAAGACAGCGTTTCCGTCTTTCCCTCTTTGTTCATCCAACACTGCACCGCCTCAATTATAAAGTAACTTGCCGGAAATCCTTTTTTCAGCCGGCAGTCCACCATAAAAAAACGGATAACTTGATATTGCTTGTATGTAGTTATCACACAAAAATATTCTTTATATATAGCCGTCCTTTTTCTACTATCCTCCAATTTCAGATCCATACCGCAATGAGGACATTGACAGTCTTTCTTATCTTCCTTATCCCGCCACGTATGCCCACACTCCAAACAAAAACAATACCCTTTTGCATCACGCTTGAAATAATGTACAAAGCAATGTTTATAGGCATAACGCTTTTGAGCCTCTGAAACGGGAGCTAATTTCTTGCTCCCATTCACGATTTCCATTTGTAATTTTGTCTTGGGTTTCATATCAAAAAAGAGTTAACTGGGTTTGTACTTCGATGTTATTCTCACGTTTAGCTTGCTGACGCTTTTTCAATTTCGCCAATTCTTCCTCTTGCAATTTTTTGATAGCAGCCTCACGAGCCGATTTCTTTTCTTCCTCTGACAATTCAACATGATGATTTACAACCACATTACATTTCAATGGGCTACCCACCTCAATGTTATCTTCCTGATAATAGTGCAATGCCATGCAAAAAATTTCATCATCACTAAAACCACAGCAACCGCTTTTCTTCACTTGGTTTAAAATATAGGTAATGCAATCATCTATATTCTTTGTAGTTTTTTGATAGACCGGAGCAAACAGACTATCTACCGCTGCCATATTATCAAGGTATGCCTTGATGGTACTCTTAAATTGTTCTGACACTTTCATAGTATATCATTTTTAGATTTCATTTCACAATAAGCCAATTTCACTAGGAACAAGGAGAATAAGCAGATGAGAGCCAATAACGTAACCGACACAGCCTTTATCGGACTTGACGTCATTACCGCCCCGACAAACATAGCCACTGCACAAAGGGCGATGATGACCGAAAAAACAAATTGAATGTTTTGCATATACTTCTGTTACTTAATTTGTACGTTAAACTTCTGATTTTATGCTTCAGCTAGATTTAAAGACCTTTTTTTAAAACCCCTTTCCGGGATGGCCTTTTCTTTCTGCCGACTTTTTTTTTGAGCTTTCATGCCCCATCTGAGTTTATGAGCCTTTTTTTACGGCACACATCAACAAGGAAAGAGGGATTGAGAAAAGTTTTGGACGACAAAAATGTTGGGGACAGCGAAGCCGTCCGGCGTTATTTTTTTCGGAACAAAGGGCGAAGACCGGAACTCTTTCGTATCCATCCACCGAAATAAATTTGCCGTCCAAAAACAAAGGCTCTCAGATGGAGCTATGAAAAACGCACATAAGGGGAGGCAGAAAACAAGGAAAAGGGCAGAACGGAAAGTAAAACAAGCCATACGGCTCTGCTGGCAAAGACGTATTCCTATCTACCTGCCACTCGTGGCAGGGGAAAAGGGTTAACAACGGACTGCCGGGACAAACGGTAAAAGGAAGGGGGTGCAAAACGGAAGAAGAAGGTTGTTTCGGCATGGCCGAAGCCCCGGATGATGACTATTGCAATCCTGCCCACGTTTGGAATTTCTCTTTTCGGGTTTACCCATAATCAGCCGCACAGCGGATGACTACGGGCAAACCTGGAATGAGAACAGTCATTCCGCTGAAGGGGAGGGTGGGAAAAAATCTGCGTGAACGCAAAAATGCTCTTGGATATGTAGCAAAAAAAGCGGCACTAGGCCGCTTCAATCACTTGGTGGCTTTTTTCTTTTTAGATGCAGCCCTCTTCTTAGGCTGATCCGGTTTTTCTTCTTCTTTTTCCGGAGTAGGATAAAACTTGGTGGCCACCATAATGATGCGGTTACGCTTCTCCCCTCTTTTTGAATCCGTCCATTCTTCCGGCTTGAAGTAGCCTTCAACGGTAATCAGTTCACCTTTTTTCAATACATCGAAGGAATCCACTGCTTCATTCTTTCTCCAGGCTTCAATCCCCATAAAAGCGGAAACATAAGAGGTTTCTTCACCTGCCTTGTCTGCACGGCTGACTGCGATAGAAAAGCGTGCTACGCTTGCTGTTTCAAAACTACGGATTTCTGCATCCTTACCAATAAAACCTGTTACTGCAAATGAATTTTCAATCTTTTTCATATCTCTGATTTTTTAGAAGTTAATTAATCAATTTTACAGTGCAATAACAGATTGTTGACTTGGGGGTACACCATGAAAAAAGGGATAAATACGCTTTTTATTGTGGAAAAAAGGAAGATTTATCCCTTGTTTATTGGTTAAGATGGCAACAAATAATTGGAGTTAAATACACTTTTTATGCAAGGCAAAAAAGGAAGATTTCAGCCAAATAACAACGTGATATTTGTGAATCGTCCCCTTATCCCCGTAAAAGGGATTAGCGACAATCTATCTTTGCAACGGAAAATGATTTGACTTCACTAAAAAATGATATGAAAGACAAAACTTGAAAATCAGTAACAGGTCTGGAAAGGATGCAAAAAACAACCGGTTAGACAGCAAACGTAGCACATTCCGAAAATATAGTCAGCCGCCTATTGATACATCGGAAGAAACATCTGCAATTCCTTTTAAAAAAAATGAAGCCGAAAAATGAAGCATACCATATTCCATATATTAGAAAAAAGTGACTGTGCTATAAAATAGGCTACACCGAAAAAATAGGAAAACGGATTCTGCGGGAAGAACAAAACCATACAAATACGGCCACCACCCCTTTTCTGGAAAAAGAAGATTATACGATCGGAAAAATAACAAGGCTCCACTCGGAGAAAAGCAAGCGATTGAAGCGTACTGCCGCTTTGGAAACGAAATATCCGAATACCTATCTACAGCCCTAAAAGGCTGGGACGTATGGGTAAACAACAAGGCGAGAGAACACATTATCCTACAAGATGATGCGTGAACGAACCGGATGCCTGATTCAGCAGCCAACGAACGGTAGTGAGGGCTAACAAGAATCAGACATACCTTAGCTGGGTGGTGGGAGTAAGGGAACTGCGTGTACGCTATCGCAAAACAGCCCGAAGGAGCTACCTTGATATAGGGTGGTGGGTGGGGAAAAGATGCCCTCCTTCAGAAAAGATAAGATTCAATCAGATAACCAGTCAGTTCAGTTCAAGATTACTTACTGTTTCCTCGACTCCAACAAGTTCAAATCATCGATGACCAATCCTTCCAACACATGTTGGATTTTATCAGATATAGCCTTGTCTATACCATACTTGACGCATAATGATTGAAAGCGACTTACAGCATCGAACACCTGTAATATCTTCTTTTCGGGTTCCTCTACAAAATCCTCGGCGAAGTTTACGAAATCACTGGTGGTCAAGGCAGACCTTTTACCCATCACGCCCATCGAATGAATGTGTGCAGAAGAATTTTCCCATGTATTTGCCGTGAACATCACATCGTATGCAGGTGACAAACGCCATGCTCCTGTCTTGTCCATGATAAATGAAATATTCTTATTATGGTCATCAGATATACCTGCGACATAATTAAATACCATCCTGATAAATATCTGTTCTTTGTCTTCCTGAGGAAGTTTCAGAGTATCCGATATCCAACATAGCTTCATATAATCATCTGCTCCCGGCATAATGGCTGCGAGAGTCTGGCTAAAAATTTTTTCTCCATTCTTACGATCAAACCTTTCCGTTACGAAATGATTTCTCCCATCAATTTCTTTCAGGAAACATGGCATCATGTTAATCCCTGCCGCTGCTGCCATTTCGCTGTATATCATTTCTATCTCTGTGATAGGAGAGTCGTCAGACTCTTTGAATTTTATAATATACTGCTTGAAATTTTCGGGTAAATCCACCTGACCGGAACGAAACTCTCCCGTTGCAGTATTATAGGCTATCACTGCTTTTGGACGCATACCACCGGCAGAGGTTCCAAGATATACCAACTTTTTCATCGTAAGGCTATCCTCTGGTGATATAACAGCTGCATCCCTATCATTATATATTTTAGAAGCCAATGTTGCCAATGATGACATATCCACCGTCTCTTGGATGTCTGTATCATTGAATTCCGGTTCAAATTCCAATGCTCCCATAGCTCTCTTGCCGATATAAGAGAGTTTCAATAGGGGTAATGATTCTGTAACCTTTATATTGTTATCCGTGAGCCACTGGTCAAACAAGGAAGATCCCCATTTATCAGGAAGCGCATCTGCAAGAAATTCCGGAAGTCCTTGATATAACTTATCTTTATTCCCATAAAAAGACGCAAACAAAGGGGTTCTTTTAGAATGAGTGGAAGGAGATATATCATAATCTTGTTTCCTATATTCGTCAGAAAATTGGAATACAGAACAATGCTTTTCAAAATCCCAATTCAATTTGCCTATACAAGTTCCCCATAAATATACATTTACTATAATTGGTTCTTTCTTCATGCCATCTTACGTTTACTATTAATTCTTTGTATTCTCTTGCCTGTTTTCTCATTGATCAGGAATGGAGAGTCCGGAAGTTCCGGTACAAGACCGACAACCCCCTCAAGAGTTCCACTTATACGCAAAATCTTAAGCAATGTACTCAAGGCAATATCATTTACTTTGCAAGATTCTATTCTTTTAATTGTAACGATGGATACTCCTGCCTTATCCGCAAATTCTTGTTGAGAAAAACAACAGCTAAGTCGTATAGCCTTAACCCTCTTGCATATTTCCTTTACAATACTTTCATCTGAGAATTCATATATTGTATATGTATCATATAATTTTTTCATAGAGGGAATATATTTAAGTATCATTTTTGATACAAAAATATCAATAAATCTGAAATGCAGCAAATTTACAGGCATTTTTTAATACGTAATCTTTTTTCTGCCAATGTAAAAGAGCGGCTTTAAGTCGCTTTTTAGACGAAATATCCGACTATCTATATACAACCCTAAAAGGCTGGGGTATATATGTAAGAAGCAGACAAATAAAAGGAGAGATGCATAACTTATGGAAAGAGGTTGTTTCGGCATGGCCGAAGTTCCGAAAGCAGATTAGATATACCTCTCTCATTTGCTCCATTTTAGGATTTCACACAATCACGGAACTTGCGAGTGATTATGAGAAATTCTAAAATGGAAAAGGCATTCCGAGACAAGCGTAGTAAAAATAAATATTCTAACAAATTCCTAGCAAAACAGATTGTGTATCACCAATTTCTTTTTTTGTGCCTTGTTAAATGTATAAGAAGTTCCTCCGGAAGATTTTCCATCCCAATAAGCAATCAGCCTACAAGCGTGTGAAATCATGTAATCATTACGATGGGCATAGCATTGTGAATAATAATGTTCAGATAAAACTATCACTTTGTCGGCTTGCTGCAAAATACTTGCATACCTCTGTTTGTCCTCTTTGTTAAAATATATATCTTGTCCGATATAAGGAACAACCGCCATCAAAACCATATCTGGATATTGTTTCTTTAGTTCAAGTACGGCATAAGCAGCCATCATGTCAAATCCAACTGCACAACCGATATAGAAAAAACGGATTCCATTCTCATAGCAGAAACGTACCTCTTCACTCAACGATACGTACAGAGCATATCTATCTGTTCGTATCGTTCTATGACCTGTAAAAGCAACGGACATCATTTTCATCCATTTGTCACGTGCCTTTCTACATATTTCCAACGAACTTGCCGAAGTTTCATACACCATCCCATTCACTTCATAACGATAAGCGAACCAAGTCGTATCTCCAAAGATACCCTTCTGTTTCTCCATATAACTTTCCTTTTCTTTCATCTTATTATATGCGGACAACTGTTTTACCTAAAAAGAAACCTCCCAAAACTTCTCCTCCTAATTTTTCCAATTGGCAAGCGAAACGAGCATATGAAAATCCTTTTGTTAAAATATCATCAAATACTAATATTTTTTTACCCCGAAAAAAGTCCCTATCAAATTCTATCACTTGTTCTTTTTGAAGCGATTTATTTTCAAATTTTTCATGAACAGCCAAACGTTCCCCACTGACACGTATATGTTCATACGCATTGATAGCACCCGAAAACTTGCACACAGCTGAAGCGAACCTTTTATAACGCAGTTCATTCTTATCAGCGGAAGAAGCCGGGACACAAGCAAAAACAATATTCTTAACATCATCACCAAAAACTTGATGCAATTTATTCGCTATCATCCAAGCTATATTCAAATAGGATTTTCCATCCTTAAAACTCCATATCATCTTACGAATTTGCCATTCTCTTTCCGTTGCCTGCCGATATTGCATAGGAAGATATTCAAAGAAAGAAAACATCATCTTATGCCATTGCCTGTCTAAACTAAGATATTTACTTTGATGTGCCATAGTCTTTTATCTATTAAAATTAAACTTATGCTCCAGCTAGATTTAAAGACCTTTTTTTAAAACCCTTTCCGGGATGGCCTTTTCTTTCTGCCGACTTTTTTTTTGAGCTTTCATGCCCCATCTGAGTTTATGAGCCTTTTTTTTACGGCACACAGCAACAAGGAAAGAGGGATTGAGAAAAGTTTTGGACGACAAAAAATGTTGGGGACAGCGAAGCCGTCCGGCGTTATTTTTTTCGGGACAAAGGGTGAAGGCCGGAACTCTTTCGTATCCATCCACCGAAATAAATTTGCCGTTCAAAAACAAAGGGTCTCAGATGGGGCTATGAAAAACGCACATTAGGGGAGGCAGAAAACAAGGAAAAGGGCAGTACGGAAAGTAAAACAAACCGTATTCCTATCTCCCTGCCACTTGTGGCAGGGGGGAACGGGTTAGCAACGGACTGCTGGGACAAACGGTAAAAGGAAGGGACTGCAATACGGAAGAAGGAGGTTGTTTCGGCAATGCCGAAGCTCCGGATGATGACCATTGCAATCCCGCTCACGTTTGGAACTTCTCTTTTCTGGTTTACCCATAATCAGCCGCATAGCGGATGACTACGGGCAAACCGGGAATGAGAACAGTCATTCCGCTGAAGGGGAGGGTGGGAAAAAATCTGCGTGAACGCAAATTAATGGGATTACCAGTAACTCCAAGCGTTTTTTGCTACTTTTTGGGGGTGCTTGCCAAAAAGTAGCGGACAGCGAAATGCTCTCCCTTCCCTAATCCAAAAGAAGGGAGAATGTATTTCATTGAAGGTATATAGGTTCCGTTCCCTGATTATAACAATACATAGTATTATTTCTGAAACCATCAAAGCATATATGAAAATCATCAAAATCCTGTTCCGTGGCCAAACGAACCTTATCACTCAACAAAACCATGCATTGTTTATTGACAGATGTGGCCAAAGAGGTAGTACGTCCCGGCTTTATCTCCAATGCCACCACATAAGAAGTCCTTCGTGGATAGATATATCCTATAATTTCCTCATTGAGTACAACCAAACGAATAACATCTTCATCCAAAACGGGAATATTATTAATTTTGCCCATCATTGTTATAATATAAATCAGTTTATAATCATTTAAATACAATATCATTACAAATGATACCTATAATTTTTATAGGTAAACTTTTCCACCGAGACCACCTCATAAAGATAGTCTTCATGGCAAGAAGCCATTATACAGTTCTCACATTCAAGAATAGGATTTATAACTACACGGAATTTAATAGTGCCGTCCACCAGAACAAACTCCACCCGATTAAAGAACCCTTGTAGAGAATGCCCTTCCTTATCCATCAGACGCACTACTTCACCTGTAAAAACAGCCAATTCCTTAGCCTGCCGTTTCGCTTTACGCAAACAACTGTTCGCCGCTTTGACGTTCTCATTCACCTCTTTTGTTCTTATTGCTTTCATACCAAAACCCTTTTTACATATTTATCTTGTCAAAAATCAAAAGTCAGCTGCGTAGCCCTTGCGTTGTTCTGAATCGACCTCTTCAATTCAGAATTATCCTCCATTGCATTTTCAAGTTCCCTAATAAAAGAAGTATCACCTGCTTCCGTTATCTTTAAAATAGGCAACCATACTCCGGCTATCAACAGTAAATCTATATGATAACTTCTCCAATGCTGCATTGTCAATGTATTCATCCATGCGACTTCACCATGTACGCTATTCATCATCATATTGACAACGGTCATCTTTACACAAATCAAATCTATGTCCGAGCCATAACAAAAAAGCCTTCCTCCATCATTCTCTTCCGCACATTTTTTTACAGCGGGAAGTAGCATCCTGCCGGAACCACAGCACGAATCACAGACCGACAGTTTAGGTTTCAGCCTATTTCCCCCCCCATACATGCCATCAAATCAGCAACGTGTATCGGGGTAAAGAACTGTCCGTTATTCCCATGACTGACACACTCCATGAACATATCTCCCAAGACATCGCAAAATCCTTCCGAATATTCAGACACCCTATAAAACATTTGAACAAAAAGTTCCATTTCATATGGCTTATATCTTTTTTCCACTCTACGGTAATCCTCTGCCAACATCCCGACAGACAAATAGTAAAGACAAACATCCTAAAAACCCCGAAAGGCTTCTTCATATCCCCGACTGAAAGCAAGCTTTTCATAAAGTTTCATTATCTCCTTTGGTATCATACTATTCTGATTTCATTATTCACAACATTCTATATTCCTTGTGCCATAGATTTTATCAAAAGCCGCTTTTATCTCCGAGCGATATTTACAGTCCTTCTCAAAACAAAGTTGTTTTGTCCAAAAATCGAAATCAAAACCATCGGTATTATCAATCGTTACAGAAACATAATCAGTCATACCACTCTGACATACAACCGTATGCCGATTTACACAAAAGCGGTCATTTAAAGCAGTTTCTTTTCGGGTAATGCGTTCTACCACCTTATCTATCCATTTCATACTTATAATATTTTATGTAACTGCCCCATTCCAAGAGGCGGTTACGGTTATACTCATTAAAAATCGTTCTCGTTCAAAAACACCACATCGCCTTTCATCACCATCCAATTAATCTCACTCAGATGATAGCCACAATGCTCACTCAAAAAAATCTCAATCTCTTCAGTGGTCTGTAATCGCCTGTCTGGGCTTATCACAGCAACATTACCGGAATTACAATCCAATACAGCCAGTTTCTCATAAGCCCACTCACCAAACTGGCAGAACTCGATAAAATTGGCATAAGTTATCCGTATGCTATTGTTCGCATCAAATTCAAGGGGTGACTTTGTTATGAACGAACCTGCATGATTCACCACCACAGAGGGGCAAATCTCTGCCAATGAAGATAAGCTATCATCCCATCTAATCTCATAAAGGAAAAATCCTTTTGGCAACGAATTGCGGTCTATACGATAACTGGAAAAAAGACCGTCTATCGTTTCATTAATAACCAACTGTTCATAATCTCCTTCTAAATAGTGTACTCGTGACATAACTCGTTATTTTTTTAGTTTGTTAAACTTCTAATTTTATGCTTCAGCTAGATTTAAAGACCTTTTTTTAAAAGCCCTTTCCGGGATGCCCTTTTCTTTCTGCCGACTTTTTTTTTTGAGCTTTCATGCCCCATCTGAGTTTATGAGCCTTTTTTTTACGGCACACAGCAACAAGGAAAGAGGGATTGAGAAAAGTTTTGGACGACAAAAAATGTTGGGGACAGCGAAGCCGTCCGGCGTTATTTTTTTCGGGACAAAGGGTGAAGGCCGGAACTCTTTCGTATCCATCCACCGAAATAAATTTGCCGTTCAAAAACAAAGGGTCTCAGATGGGGCTATGAAAAACGCACATTAGGGGAGGCAGAAAACAAGGAAAAGGGCAGTACGGAAAGTAAAACAAACCGTATTCCTATCTCCCTGCCACTTGTGGCAGGGGGGAACGGGTTAGCAACGGACTGCTGGGACAAACGGTAAAAGGAAGGGACTGCAATACGGAAGAAGGAGGTTGTTTCGGCAATGCCGAAGCTCCGGATGATGACCATTGCAAGCCCGCCCACGTTTGGAACTTCTCTTTTCTGATTTGCTCATAATCAGCCGTATAGCGGATGACTACGGGTAAACCGGGAATGAGAACAGTCATTCCAATGAAGGGGAGGGTGGAAAAGAATACTGCGTGAACGCAAAAACACAGTATGCCATCTTAAAACAATATCTTTAAAAAGTTTTTCAGAAGAAATGCTTACCAATATCCTAATAATTATTATTTTTGATAACATAATACAATGATATGGAAAAGAAAAAGATTACAATAGAGGTAGAACCAGCTACAGCCGTAGCTACCGTCGGTTTATTGCGTGGGATATTTCCCAGTATCATCGAACAACTGGAAAGGCAAGCCGCAACAAACGGCAGCCCCTTAAAATTCAATAAAGTAGAAAATATGCAAGAAGTATTGGATGAGATTTATGAAAAGTGCATTGCCAAAACGAACCTCCGGGAGTTTGCCCAGGCGCACTCAAATAGTGACGGATTACCTAACTGATACAGAAATACGGAATCTGCCAGCCATCTTTATTCCAAATAACAAATGGTACAGAATTACACACCTGTCATGTGGAATGACAAAGCATTTGCCTTTGTCCCCTACGAAGCATTCGGTGATTTGCCACATTATCCCAAAGAAAAATGTGAGCAAATTTGCAAAGAGCTGAACAGCCTTATAAGACTATGTACTTATAGGCCGAAAAAGGAAGATATTTATTTTCATCCGGAAAGTTATGTATGTCGTTCCGGAGGTTTCATAGTTACGGATAATCAGGCATCCTTTGAGGAATGCCCCTATCCTGCTTGCGCAGACCGTCATAGCTACCAAAAAATATGTGATTTGATGAACCGTATCATTGAAGAGTCTTAATTATATAAAATACCATGGAACATCCAAACTCCAAATGCAGAATAGCGCAAGCAAAATATTTAAGTCGGTTACCTGAAGAAGAACGGGAAAATAAGGCCAGAAATATTAGAATCGGAAACACCAGCTATATTTACCACCAACAAGCGGTTCCAATACAAGAAAACAGATTGATAATGTATTATAAAGAGTGGTTGGAAGGTCTTCCTCCCAATATTTCACGCCATATGAGAATGCTTGGATTTGAAGCATGTAAGACAATGATTCCGTTTACGAGATATGTGAACGAAAGAAACGATATTGGTATGCGTGACTGGATGCAAGAGCATCTTTCACTGAATGACTTCAACTATTGGCAGGAACTTTCGAAAAAAGCAGGTTCGTCAATATTTTAATCCCATCCCGTTCAATACGCTGCCTGAACAATAAAAGGTGCGTATTAAACGAGAATATTTTTTAGCGTTTAGTCATCTCTTCCCGCACCAGTTCCGTTTCTGTTGGGGAGAGTTTCGGCAATTTGACAGTTGCCGGACTTTCTAACTGGTAAGCCTTCACCTCATTGATAAGCAGCTGCCAGTCAAAAAGAAATTCTTCGGAACAACCATGTTTACGATAAATTTCTTTTGCTGCCTCCAAAATCTCAGGAGCGCAAAAATCGTCTCCCTGAAAAACAACTGCCGGACGGTCATTATTGATACAATCTCTCAATAGCCGTAACTGATCTTTCATTGTTTACCCATTTTTACCATTGTCAAAAATTCTTCAGATGGTTTAAATACCGGTATGTTATGAGCCGGGATAATCATAGTGGTATTCTTAGAGATATTCCGGGCTGTCTTTTGCGCTCTCTTCTTCACTATAAAACTACCGAATCCACGAAGATAGACATTTTCCTCCTTACCCAACGAAGTTTTTACCTCATTCATGAATCCTTCCACAACAGCAAGCACCGCTTTGCTGTCAATACCAGTTCTGGCAGATATTTCCTTTACGATTTCCGATTTAGTCATTTCTTTATAATTTGAAAATTAGCGTGCAAAGATAATTAATCCAATGGATTATTTAAAGTCTGGCATCCGCAGCAAGCCCTGCCTTCGCCCAATGGAGTGTTACTTTACATTAAAGTATTCTGTGAACATATCCTTTAAAGAGATGATTCGATTTGCTCCATGGTCAAAATCTCCATGAAGCTGGCACAGATCATCAAAGATATCCTGATACTCTCCATCACTGTCGGTCAGTTCCCGGCTCCCATGCTTGGCATAGGCTTCGGCACATTTTTTAAGATACTCCGCAAAATCCTTACAGGTAGGTTTATTCTCTTTCTCTTCCATCATTCACAAAACATTTGTCGGAACACTTCTTTCAGTTCCTCTATTTCCCTGTTGTTAAGTTCTCCTATTTTTCGTTTTATACGGCTTTTATCCACCGTGCGAATTTGATCAGTGGCTATCTCTCCTTCACGCCCGGCTACAGAACACAGAACCCGGTAAGGATAGTTCCTTATCGTGGAGGTTATCGGAGCAATGACTACTGTTGTAAGGTACATATTCAAATCTGAAGGAGTGACAACAACACATGGCCGTGTCTTTGCCATTTCACCCCCACGGGTAGGGTCTAACTCTACCCAATACACTTCATACTGTTCTACCATGTCCAATCCTCAAACTTTTCATCCTCAAACACATCAGGGATAAGCAACTCATCATCCCCATTCTCATGGGCACGTTTGGCAGCTTCCGCCCATCCCTGCCGTGGTTGTGCCTTTATCACAATATTGTTCCCGTCCAAAGAAACGCTCACAGCCGATTTCAAAGACAAACGCAACTGTTTCAATATTTCGGAAGGAAGTATTATCCCCTTGCTGTTTCCAATCTGAATAATGTTTGTTACCATAATGTTATAACTTTATAATTGATTATCACAACACAAAGATAGATAAAGTTATAACAATACCAAAAGAAAAGCCAACTTTTTTCCATTTTCGGCCAACGGCTGCACTCGTCGGGAGTGCTGGTGCACCCCCTTGCCGTGCGGCGCTCCCCGACCTGTGATTCTTATCGTGCCTTGTGTCCTTTTCTCCGGCTTCTAACAAACAAGTCTGCATAAAATATAGATTTGTGTTTCCTTTTGAATTTTAGTTATTTGATACCCTAACTATGAATAGCAAACAGATAACTGATTTTTTTGAAACAGCAGTATGTTTCTGTTTTATTAAAATAAAAAAGGAACAAGAAAATAAGGAAAATACTTCCGGAAAAAATGCTTTTATCTGTTTCTTTTCCATATCTTTGTCAATATATAATAAAACAGAAACATCAGATGGAGAAGCAAGGAGAAATCATCCTATACCAACCGGATGAAGCCGTAAAACTAGAAGTACGTTTAGAGGACGAAACTGTTTGGCTAAACCGCCAACAGCTATCAGAATTATTCGACAGAGATATAAAGACAATAGGCAAACACATAAGCAATGCTTTAAAAGAGGTATTAATAGTTATTCCAACTGTCGCAAAATTTGCGACAGTTCAAAAAGAGGGTGAACGATTCGTCACCAGGCAGGTTGAGTTCTATAATCTTGATATGATTCTTTCTATTGGTTACAGAGTCAAAAGCAAAAGAGGAATACTGTTTCGCCAATGGGCAAATAAGGTATTAAAAGATTATTTGTTAAAGGGGTATTCAATCAATCAACGGTTGAATGAGATTGAGCAAAAAATGGATAACAAGTTTTTCCGGATAGAGAAAACCATTGCTGAACATGACAAGAAAATCGACTTTTTCGTGCGTACTTCGATGCCTCCAGTAGAAGGTATCTTCTTTGACGGCCAGATTTTCGATGCCTATAAATTTGCGACCGACCTAATCAAATCAGCCGAACATTCCCTTATACTTATTGATAATTATGTGGACGAATCGGTATTGCTCATGTTGAGTAAGCGTTGTTCAGAAGTATCTGCCACTATCTACACACACAAGATAAGCGCACAACTCCAACTAGACCTTAACAGGCATAATGATCAATATCCACCTATCCAGGTAAGGACTTACAAAAGCTGCCATGACCGTTTCCTGATCATAGACGAAACGGAAGTGTACCATATCGGGGCATCGCTGAAGGATTTGGGAAAGAAAATGTTCGCTTTCTCTAAGCTGGATCTTCCTGCCCATACGATCATAAACGTACTGTAAATACAAGAAGCAGAAGAGAACATACCCTACCAATTGAATCATACGGTATAACTTTTCAAGTGGATTATTAGCAGCCATAGGAGAACCTTTAAAGATTTCTTTTGATACACATCTGTTATCCAGTTATTTTCGCTATATTTGTTAAAGAAATAAAGAATCGATTATGATAATAGAATCAATAAAAATAGAAAATTTCAGGGGTATAGAATATTTAGAAATACCTACATTGGACGAGCATATAAATCTGTTCGTCGGTGTCAACGGAGCTGGTAAGACAAGCGTATTAGATTCCTTCTCCCTTGTGATGTCTTGGCTTTTAGCCAGAATCAGAAATCCGAAATCATCCGGTACGCTTATCTCAGAATCAGATATAAAAAACAATTCGAAAGGTGGATGTTCAATTTCTATCAAAGTGAGAAATTCCGGTGAATGGATTTTATATCGTTCTAAATCTTATGCTAAAAGTAAGGTTGATAACGGAAAAACTGAACTCCGGGATATGATGGAATATATCAATGAGATACATCACTGTGTAACTCAGGGGGGAAACATACCTGTAATCATGTATTATCCAGTAAACCGAGCCATTAACAATGCACCAGCTCATCTGAAAAGAGGAGGAAAAGAACCTGAGATTTGGGACACCTATGAAAACGCACTAAAAGGGAATACTGAATTTCGTTCTTTTTTTGAATGGTACAGAAAACAAGAAGATAACGAGAATGAGCACATACGTGACAACAGAAGTTATCAAGACAAAAAACTTTCTGCAATCAGAGAAGCCATCAAAAGATTTTTCCCTGATTTCAGTGATCTTCGTGTTCGTCGTAATCCTCAAAGATATGTTATTCAAAAAGATTCTGAAATCATTGAATTCAACCAATTATCACAAGGAGAAAAATGTTACTTGGCTTTAGTATGCGATCTGGCACGAAGGTTCGCTATGGCCAATCCAAACAGTGACTACCCACTACAGGGAGAAGGTATTGTATTCATTGATGAAGTTGATTTGCATTTACACCCTAAATGGCAAATGGAAATTATTGATAAATTACGAACGATTTTTCCTAATTGTCAATTCTTCTTGTCAAGCCATTCACCCCATGTACTTTCTGACCTTACTCCTAGACAGATTTTCTTATTGGATAACGGCAATCTGAATCATACATCATTCAACCCTTATGGAAAACTGGTGAATGAAGTATTAGCCAACTACTTTTCCATTTCAATGGCAAGAAACTTGAAAGTAAAAGAACAAATAAATAAGGCATATAAGGCATTAAAAGAAAACGATTCTACTACTTTTCAAGAAATATTTGAAGAATTAGCCAAGCAATTAGGTAAATTAGATCCTGATATGGTTAATTTAAAACTGGAATCCGTAAGAAAAGAGAACGATGAAAAAAATAAATAAATCAGGGGAACCTTCCTCCTTAACCAAATTCAAACGTAAAAATTCTTCCAATAAATGGGAAGACATTCATACAGAACAGAATCGGTCTATATATGAAGATTGCCTGTTTCAATGTATGGATGACCAAAATTACTTATGTGGCTATACAGAGATAAAACTTGATGACAACTATCACATTGATCATTTCATAAAAAGAGATATTGACCCACGCCAAACATTTGATTGGCAAAATATGATTGCATCGGTACACGATTCCAAATTTGGAGCCGATTTTAAAGATAAGGCAGTCAATAATAACGATTATAACAAACGGTTGAAAAAATATAACTGTATTCTCAATCCTGTAACAGAGAATATGGAAAATCGTTTTATTTTTTCAACAAATGGTGTTATCGAACCGGCAGATAGGAATGATAGAGAAGCAACAGAAACCATCCGCGTCTTTAATTTACAGGAGGATTCCCTGAACAGCAGACGAAAACAGGCAATGGAAAATACAAGAAAATTATTGGAACAAATGGATAAGGAAGCTGTAATTGGATATTTACAAGGAGAAGAATTTCCGAGTGCTATTGCTTATGAGATTTCAAAGAGTCAACAATTTCACTAATTCTGAAATGCCCTAAAGTAGCTCCTTACCATGCGAGAAGCGGAAGAGAATATAAAATTCAAGATGGAAATCGACGTATTGGTTCCCATCCCACGTACTGTTACCCGTGGTTTCACCAGTTTGAAGCACCTGCGTCAATGTCATTTCGTTTCTGCCATTGACGGTTCTCTCTATTGTTTTGCACACCGGAAATACCTGCTCAACGAAAAGGGAGAATGGGAACAGTTTACCGTTATCGGTAAACAAATAGTAACCATCGGAGAATTGGAAAGGCTTCTTTTGGCAATGAAGCAAAAGGGGTTCAACCAATACATCCGTGAAGAATATGAAGATTTAATGTCTTCATATTTGAGAAAGTGAAGAATTAAAACCTTCATCAACCAATTAAAACGATACAAAATGAAAATTGGATATGCACGTGTTTCCACTAGGGAACAACATTTGGATATGCAACTGGAAGCGTTGAAAGCTGCCGGATGTGAAAAAATTTTCTCGGAAAAAATGACTGGTCGCCAACAAAACCGTCCGGAACTGGATGCCTGCATGAACTTCCTCCGGGAAGGTGACACGCTTGTCGTATATAAGCTGGACCGGCTTGGCCGTTCGCTGAAGAATATTCTTACGCTATTGGAAGATTTCAAGAATAGGGGCATCCTATTTACCTCACTGCAAGACAACATCAGTACGGAAGGCGCAATCGGCCAACTGATGAACAACATTCTCGGTGCCTTCGCCCAATTTGAGCGTGACCTTATCCATGAGAGGACACAAGAAGGCAGAAGAATCGCCAAGGAAAAAGGCGTCAAATTCGGCAGGAAGACGCTTATCAACAAAAACAACATCGCCAAACAGAAAAGCTGCATCCAACTCTACGAATCAGGGACACCGGTCAGAGAGATACAGAAAATATTAAATATAGGTAGTAGCGGAACGGTATATCGCTTGCTGCGAAGAAACGGCATTGCGCTAAAATCCGAAAGCAAGAGTGAATAGAAAACATATATTCCTCTTTTGGCCAATATGAGAAAGTCCCCTGAAGGGGACTTAAATTTTTTCTAGAAAAAGCTCCATGCATTCCTGTACTGCTTTTTCCAATGCTTCTTCCAAACAACAAAAAGAATCCGCATTACTTTCGGAGTCATACAACACATAATCTCCAGCTTTCACAACCACATGCCAGACCATACCGTTTTGTTCTGTTTGAAACGTATATTCACGAGTCTGTATCATCCATTGGATACATGCTGCCAATGTCGGGCACTCGCACATATACATCGGGGTATTCCTCCCCTTAGTATCGGTGTGCAGTCTATCCAGTTTATCATACCAATACTCACAAAGAGCATAATAATATAATTCCTTCATCATAAGGGCTGTATTGCTATCAACCAATCTCTCCTTGTTGATTTGTGTAAACAAATTTTCCATATCCGCATTATTTAAGTTAAACATCTAATTTATTCTTCAGCTAGATTCAAGACCTTTTTTATTTTTTGTATCGGGATGGTCTTTGGTCAGCCGACCTTTTTTTTGATGTCATTCCCCATCTGAGTTCTGAGCCTTTTTCCGGCATACCAAGGTCTGGATTGTAAGCAATAAATCAAGTTTTACAAATGGAACATGTTGGGAAGACACTTCTTCATCGTTATTTTCCATACAGTAAAGGAACATGGCTGTAACTTGCCATTTGTGGAATCCCGAAACCTTTGCCGAGCAAAAAACCGGACTCGGATCGGAGAGAAAGAACTGGGGAGGCAGCCCATAGAAAGGGCAATCCGATACAACCAAGAAATTAACCTGCTATACCCTTGTACGAGTGAAATAATCCATCATAGACACTACATACCTAAGTAATGGTATCAATACACCGATTACATATATCATAGCATACCCCAAAAGTACAAAAGGTAATGTTCTACGATAAATACATGCAACAGTGAGCAATATAAACGAAAAAGAAAAGCCATAAACTCCTATTTGAAAACCGGGCATCAATTCATAAACAGGTACGGGTTCCGGATGAAGCATGGCTCCGGCCACAATAGAATAAAGGCTGGTCAATAATATAAGCAGCGTATATAAGCAACTCTTAAGAATCCTGGGATCATTCCTTTTGCAATAGAGAATCGTTCGAATATCACTTCTAAGAAACTCAACGCCCAGTAAGAGAGCTACCATAACACCCATATCAAAAGCAGAAAAAACATTCATTCCGATCACCTTTGGCGCAAAGATATGTATTTATTCTGAAAAGCTACGTCTTTGCGTATTTTACGATGTCGTATCCGATAGTCAGGAAAGCATTTTTTTGGTTCTTTTTTGGGGCGACTGTCAAAAAAGAACTTCAAAGCGATGCCGGGCAGACGGGACTTCTCCCGTCCACCTTTACCTCTTTTACAATTTTCCCTCGTCCGCATAGCTATAATAGTTATTGCCTGCCACAATCACATGGTCAACCAAGCGGATATCCAATGTTTCAGCGGCTTTTTTCATCGCTTCCGTCAAGCGGTCATCCGCACTGCTAGGCTTGCGTGCTCCTGACGGGTGGTTATGTACCATGATAAAAGATACGGCGTTATAATACAATGCCTGCTTCATGATAACCCGTATATCCACTGGGGCGGAATTTATCCCACCGCATGAGATACGGACTTTACGGATAAGCTTGGAAGAACTGTTCAACAATAACACCCACATTTCTTCAGTGGAAATATCGCACAAAACAGGATACATCACCTTATAAACATTATTACTATCTAAAAGAGCAGGTCTTTCAATTTGTCCTTCTTTCAGCCGTTTATATAGCTCAATCGCTGCATAAGCGACCTTCTTACGGCTGGGTGTCAGCGTTTCCAATATATCCGACAGACACAACCCGTCCATTTCCATCTGTTCATACTTATACTCTTCACATTTCAGTTTCTCACTGTTCGTCAAGGTATAAATCAACTCGCTGTTTTCCATCACCCGATAAACGTCATTCACTTCAAATACGGTTCTCTTTGTTCCCATACTGCCAAAAATTAAAAGATTAATACTCGCAAACATCGCTTGTCGCCCCAACCATAAATTTTTTCCTCAACTGATTGGGAACAGTGCATTGAAGAGAAAGCGGGAAAGACGGATATAAGAACGGGATTGAACTGGTAAATACTACCTTCCCTTTGGGAAGGCTGGAGATTTGGCTTTTCAATATCGGACGTTCCGGCCCCGCCTACCTTCGCAATGTTCCTATCAGCTCAGGAAAAAATCATCATACCTCTCTTCCGGCATATCCGGAGCGTAAAGCGTTAGGGATAGCAGGGAAAAGCCCGGAGGGTAACGAGGACTTGCAACGGATAGCCCGCCCGAAAGGGAACGCCCTAGAAATAAGTTTGGCATAAAAGAGAAAACACCCCTCCTGGCCTATTAAAAACCGTAAAATTCATCACCTACTTCTAGAAAATATTTTTCCGAAAGTATGTATAGAGTGTGTGAAGGGAAAATTTATTTTCCCGGTCATTTTTTATGGTTTTTCGGGGGATATAAGGGGGTTAGGATTTTAGGTTTATTTATGTAATATAGTGGATCATTTTACACAGCTACCATGATTTTTTAAAAGAGGTCATTTCTTTATTTATTTATGTAACAATAATATAGGCAATCATTTCTATTCCTCCTTTCCAGAAAAGAGTGGATACTTCCACACAGCTATTGGTGGATTACGGACGATTCTACACAACTGAACTGAGGAGAGTGGACTGTTACACACTGCTGGAAGTAAGGAATGGGATATCTGTACACAACTAAAAAGGGCAATGCGGATACTTACACACATCTAAAGTCGGCAAATGGGACACTTTTACACAACTAAAACAACAAAAAAACGTGAAAAGTGGACGGTTTTACACAGTTGTGGACTTTCTTTCCCCATCTGTCTTTGGAAAAATAAAAATTTCCGGATCAGGAACTTCCTGCTGCCTCTCTGGTGTCCACCCTTCAGGGAACCTGCCGAACACTGCCACAAAATCATTGATATATAACTGTTTTTTCTTCTCGATATTCTCCGAGGAATTGGCCCACTGAAGGAACTCGCCATACAGTTCCTTATCACTCTCCAGCTCTTTCACTTTCTTTCCCTTGGATTCCAGCTCTATCTCAGGATAAGCCAGCTCCACGTATAACCAAAGCAGGCTCTTATAAAACCGCTTCGTCACAACCGCATACTGTCCTTCATCGAAATAACGCAACGTGTCTTGGGGAAATGAGAACAAAACGGTATAAGCCCATTTATCATGCTCGCCTTTGATGAAAGAAAAATTGAAATTGGTATATTTCAAGTAGCCGTTCATTTTCGTAAGTATCGAGACGATTTTCTTCTTCCGATATTTGGGTTCAGCTATTTCCACCCCCAATTTCTTAGCCAGTTGATCGACTGTCAGCACATAAAAAGGAGCTTCGTTATTCTTGACTTTATACTTGATCAGGTAAATCATCTTGGATAACTCCAGATAAAAATAGCGATAACGACTGGGCAAGTTTCGATAGTCCTGAAGTTCCAAGAGGTTATAGAGCGAGAACATGAAATCTTTAATCTCAGGGCTTATCACGGCAGAATACATCCTTTTTGTCGATTTCTTTGTCTCGAAGTCGGTAACAATATCGAATCGCTTCAGGATCTGCACGAAGTTATAAGATGTACGTCCATCTTCACCGGCTACCGGGTAATACAGGTTCTCCAGCCCCAGCTTATAGATCGCCGCCTCAAATACCGTCTCAATCGGGTGAGTGACCGGTTTCCCTGCCGTACCGGTAAATACATATTTCGGGGGTGTCCTGCTCCCGAACATGGCCGTCAACTGCTCTTCGGTTAGTTTCCGCTGCAAGTTGGTACGGTTATACCCCATCTTGCGACAAAAATCCTCCACAGAGAACCAAGAGGTACCGAACAGGTCTTTCAAGTGATGACTGCTCAGGTATATGATAAGATCCAGCATGACATTGCCACCGGCCTCATACAACCGTTCTATCAGGCCGGAATTACAATTTTCCCCAAGAATCCTGGGGACACGGATCAGTTCTTTTGCCATGATGATGCTTGAAAATCAATACACTCTGTTTTCATTACCACAAAGATAGACATACCGACCAATATACGCATCATAATTGCCGTTAATCATTGAAGCTGATTAACGACAATTATGATGCGACTGGCACGAGGAAAGGATACCCCTATATTACTATAACGGAAAATTTATAAGATTACCCTGTACTTTTATACTGGAAACCTGCCTTATTCGGCAAGCAACCGCATACGATCCAAAATGCCGGACATTGCCAACGAACAAGAACAGACCTTCACAAAGGCTATGCGAAATGATGACTTCAACACCATTCTTGAATTGAAGATGAAAGGATATCAGCCATCGGATAACGTACAAAAGGTTTCCAGCCGGATATATCATCCACCATCTTCATCGCTGCCGCCAAAATCTTCCAAATGGAGGGAGAGTACTAAAAAGCATTCAGGATATAAAGCCTGATTACAGGCGGTAATAAACGTATCATGGAATTAGCACACAAACGACATCTCACACAATTCAACACAATAGTAAATATATTAATTGTTATCTATCATATTTTGATTTAACAGTTAATATATTTACCTTTGCAGTATGATAACGAATCACATCACCCACACCATGGCCAACCCGGAAATCATAGCGGAATTGGGCAGACGATTTAAGGAATACAGGTTAACCTATAGGTTCACCCAAAAAGAGGCTGCCGAGAAAGCCGGTGTCAGCCTTATCACCTTGCGCCAGTTTGAGAACGGGAAGGCTTATAACATCAATATGGGTAACTTTCTTGCCCTGATGCGAGTAGTGGAGTGTCTGGAACAGATAGATGATCTGATGCCGGAAATACCAGTTTCAGCCTATACAATGGAACGAATAATGAATAAAAAGCCGAAAAGGATAAGACATGGAAAATAATGTTGTGAGTGTTATGTTATGGGGGGAAGAAGTCGGAAAGCTCTATTGGGACGAAAGGAACAAAAGAGCCGTCTTCAACTATCATCCGGACTTCATCAGGAAAGGAGTGGAAATCGCCCCACTGACCGCTTCTGTCAAAGGATCGGCAGCAAAGGGTATGCCCATCCTCGGAAACAAAGAAAAGATTTATCAAGGTCTCCCTCCGTTTTTGGCAGATTCATTGCCTGACCGGTGGGGTAACATGGTATTCGACCAATGGGCGGCACAAAACCATATTCCCAAGCGCGAACTCACGCCGGTAGATAAACTGTCTTTCATCGGGAAACGGGGAATGGGAGCCTTTGAGTTCATCCCGGCCACTCCTGGACTGGAATCCTCTTCCACTCTTCAGATAGACAGTCTATACCAGCTAGCACGCCGTATCTTTGAGGAACGGGAAGAGATATCCGTACAAGATGATGAAGCATTGCAACTGCAAAGTATCTATGAAGTAGGAACATCAGCCGGAGGACAACACCCGAAAGCCATCATCGCCATCAATGAAACGATACATGATATACGTTCCGGACAAGTATCTTTGCCGGAGGGTTATACCTACTACATATTAAAGTTTGCAGATGATGATGACTTCCCGTTCACACAAATTGAAATGGTATATTATGAGATGGCAAAAGAGGCCGGGATTACAATGATGCCTTCCCGACTCATTCAAATTGAGGGAAAACATCACTTCCTAACGGAACGTTATGACAGGATAAATGGAGAGAAGGTACATATACAGACACTTGCTGCCATGAACCCGGACGCAACAAGCTATGAAGACTTGTTTGAAGTCTGCCGAGAACTCAGTATCCCGGCAAGCGAACAGTCTGAACTTTACCGTCGGGTGGTATTCAACATTATGGGTGGCAACGTGGATGACCATATCAAGAATTTCTCTTTTCTGATGGAAAGAAACGGCACATGGCACATTACCCCTGCCTACGACATGACATTCACCACCAATTTAGACGGTGCGGCCTATGAGAACGTACACTCTATAAGCATTGCAGGGAAAAACAGCGACATCACGGAAGATGACCTGCTGCAATTTGCCAGACAGGGTGGAATAAAGAATGCAAAAAGGATAATCGAGGAAGTCAGCCTTGCCATCAGCCATTTCTATGATTATGCCACCATTCATCAAATTGATGACTATTGGAAAGATCGCATCGAAGAGTATCTTTCCGGCTTGGTATCTCCGGCCATAGGGAAAACCATGAGGCACTACCTGCCCACCATCGTCGAACCCTACGAAATAGAGGATGGCTTTTTGGTATCAGAAATCAACCTTATTGAAAACACCCGGCATGACTTCCGTATCGAAGCCATCATCAACGGAAAGCGACAGAAATACATTGCCGGGCGTAAAAGCGATTTGGCTGCTGAAATCATAGCCAAAGGCAGAAGCAAGATGCCCGTTGAAAACAAGAAAGAACTTGTGGAACGATTGTTACTACCTTTGGTTAGAAGATAAAAACAAACGAATAGTAACACTATTACATTAAATTAGAGAGTCACTAAAATAACGCTCAAATTTTAGTTCTTTTTTGCAAAAAAGAACCGTTGGGCAAAAAAGCCAACGGTTACTTCACTGTCGGAACAATATGCACTAACGTTATAGGCCGAATAAAGGGCGTAGTTTCTTCATGGCATTCTCCACATCAGCGGAAGACACATCCATAAGATCTTCTCCCCATGCTTCCGGGAAGTCAAGGATAGAACGTCCGTTATTGCGAACCGTATCACGGATAGCTTTCATCACATTCTGTCGGGTCGGTCCCAGCTTGAAGAAAAGGCAATGCCTGACTGCCATCGTAAGGGTATCATCGTCTATAAAAAAACGAATGGTAACGGTCATATGTACCTGTGTCCGTTTCTCCAGTTTCTTCTTTTTGGTTTCCAGTTTGGCCAACCGGGACACATAAAAAGCAGGAATATGTTTCCCGGATTCTATGCGAGCCTTCATTGCTTCATGTATTTCAGCAATGCCGTCACGTATATCCGTCAAGTCTGTGCAGTTGGATGCAACCGTATAAGCCGATAACTTTTTCATCTTGTATTTCATTTTACAGGGCGAAATCCCTGTTTGTTAAACTTTTAATATTAGAATCTCCTTACCTCCAACCCTGTCGTCTGAGACAACCAATACCTCATACTTCTTCTTATAATTATAGACTACAGCAAGCGTATTAAAACCACCATTATCATACTGCCTGTCATAAACGGTATGTACATACTCATACATCGTATTTCCCATCAGGAAGTAGACGGATGCTTCATTGAAGCAAAATGCCACCGCATAAGCCAGCGTTTTCTTTTTATCAATATTCTTTGCCTTCATAACTATTTATGCTTTACTGTTTTCTGATAAAATATTCAATGGCCGAATGAACCAATATATAATGTGTAGGTGTCTGCCTGCACTGTTCCGCATAAGGATTATAAAACTGAAGAGCCAGTGCATGGTATAACTCCGGCAATTCCCGCTTGATTCTCGCTACAAGCAAACGATAAGAGCATTTTCTACCGTACTTCATCAACTCACTCCATTTGTTTTGTGTAATTTCCGTGCAATTCGTTTCGTAAACCATAACTCCCGTTTTTAATTTCAACATTCCGTTTGGAAAGCGGAAAGGGATTGTTCCCTCTCCGTTTACACTTTAATCAATTTAGGCAAGCTTTTACCGTTGTACCGATTTTCAGCCCTTTATCCAACTGTACGGTCAACCCACGAATATTCACCTCTTGAATTTGAGAAAGAAGCACATACCCCCATTCCCATTCTTGAATATGGCAATAACCGAAAAAGAGCCAGTCACCATCTTCCTGCTGTTCGGCTTCCGTTACCAACCATACCGCCGAAGAAAAAGGAAGGAAAAACCTTGCGATAACTTCCGCATTAAATCCCTGCCCCTCTTTTGAATACAAAGGATTGGCTTCAAACACGTTCTTTAATTGTTCTGTCACTGTAATCATACGTCATATTTTTATAGGTCGTTAAACTTCCAATTTTATGCTTCAGCTAGATTTAAAGACCTTTTTTTAAAACCCTTTCCGGGATGGCCTTTTCTTTCTGCCGACTTTTTTTTTGAGCTTTCATGCCCCATCTGAGTTTATGAGCCTTTTTTTTACGGCACACAGCAACAAGGAAAGAGGGATTGAGAAAAGTTTTGGACGACAAAAAATGTTGGGGACAGCGAAGCCGTCCGGCGTTATTTTTTTCGGGACAAAGGGTGAAGGCCGGAACTCTTTCGTATCCATCCACCGAAATAAATTTGCCGTTCAAAAACAAAGGCTCTCAGATGGAGATATGAAAAAAGCACAGAGGGGAGGTAAAAACAAGGAAAAGAGCAGAACGGAAATAAAGGAAGATATAATATAAAACCCATAACACAGTAAAACGTGTAACATACAAACAAGAAGATGCCATTAAATCAATCCATGAGAATCCAACAAAATACCAGACAATACTTTCGGAAGAAATAAACCATGTTTTAAAAAACGAATAATATTCTATATTCAACAATAGATTACATTGGAGAAACCGAACATCCTAATAATAAAAGAGTAGAATTCAAAACTGTTATAGAACTAATCTTATTTCATAAAGAATTCTCTATTGAGAAAATAAAGGGAGACTGTATTTGTACTCACGGCAGAAAGTCTGAATTTCAATTGTTATGCCCCCTCTTGTGGCAAAAATCCTCCACAGAGAACCAGGAGGTACCGAACAAGTCTGTCAGGTGATGGCTGCTCAGGTATATGATAAGATCCAGCAGCATGACATTACCACCTGCCTCATACAGCCGTTCTATCAGGCCGGAATTACAATTTCCCCCAAGAATCCTGGGGACACGGATCAGTTCTTTTGCCATGATGATGCTTGAAAA
>OASX01000153.1_pt1 | contig 86809 bp, 90 predicted proteins | sample 1516531 | NCBI WGS metagenome assembly OASX01 (sample SAMEA2579911, study PRJEB22360) | human gut metagenome | biome: human gut; feature: human-associated habitat; material: faeces | place: Denmark | collected 2008/2010
CATCGCATTTGTTACGGACGTGGCTCATCATCACAGGAACGTGACTGAAGAATGCGTGTTCAATTTTCAAGGGGCGGGATAGCTTGAGGGCTGCTTTGAACGCTTGCCGAAGCTATGGCTGTATTGTAACCGATGCGGAACGAAATGAACAGGAACTCAGAGTTCACAATTTTTGAGGAAAATAGGAAGTATCGTTCCTGTTTCTCGATGAGCCGTCAAAAATATATTTCTTGACTTTATGTAAGAAATGAAGTATTATACTTGTAAGAAACTAACTTACGAGTATATAAATTCGATAAATACACTTTGGGGAGGGAACAAAATGAGCCGATTTTATTGCCGCGATGAGGAACTTCGGAAGTTAAACAAACGATATGAGAATGGAAAGTTTGAATGCGTTGTCATTTACGGCAGACGCCGTGTTGGAAAAACTGCGCTGATCAATGAATTCTGCAAGGATAAACCGACCATTTTTTTCTCTGCCTTGAATACGACCGGAAAAGAAAATCTGGAAGCCTTGTCCAAGGCAATCATGAGTTTTGAACGACCCAATGCAGAATCATCACCGGAATTTACAACCTACGATGCAGCATTGGACGAACTGACAGCTCTCTCCAAGGAGCAGCGGATCGTATTTGTAATTGATGAGTACCCTTATCTTGCAAAGGCTAAACCCGCTATTTCCGCAATGCTTCAGCACATCATCGACCATAAATGGACAGATTCCCAAATGTACCTGATCCTGTGTGGCTCGTCCATGAGTTTTATGGAAAGTCAGGTCTTGGGCAAAGAAAGCCCTCTGTATGGGCGCAGAACAGCGCAATTCAAGATCATGCCGCTGGATTACAAGGAAACAGCGGTATTCCATCCGAATCTGTCCGAGGAAGATAACGCCCTGATTTATGGCATCACAGGCGGCGTTCCGCATTATATCAACAAATTGGATGTTCGGGACAGCGTAGATGAAGCGTTGCTGGAAAATTTGTTTGACCGTTCCAGCTATCTCTATGAGGAGCCAGCTAACCTGTTGAAGCAGGAACTGCGCGAGCCGGCAATTTATAATGCAATCATTAAGGCAATCGCGGAGGGTGCGTCCCGTCTGAACGACATCACCACAAAAGTTGGTGAAGAAAACTCTGTGGTGGCAAAGTACCTCAAAACGTTGATAGACCTTGGAATCGTCAAAAAGGAGACGCCGGTCACAGAGAAACCGGGCAAAAAAACGATCTATCTTCTGGCGGACAATTTTTTTCGTTTTTGGTACCGTTTTGTGCCGGTCAATGCAAGTGCCATTGATTCGGGGCGGATCGCAAAGACCTACCCCCATGCGGTGAAGCAGTATTTTCCAGACTATATGGGTCTGATTTTTGAGAAGATGTGCCAAGACTACTTGCTCTATTATGCGAATGATCTTCCTATCGAGTTGAGTGAGATTGGGCAGTGGTGGGGAACCGACCCTCAAAAAAAGAAGCAGATCCAGATCGACATTGTCGGAACGCCGGTTGATGGAAATGACTATATCATCGGCTCCTGCAAATACCGCAATGAAAAAATCGGTTTGGACGAACTGGAACTGATTCGGGAATATGCAGCAGTCTTTGGGAAAGGAACAAACTACCACTACTACATTTTCTCGAAAGGCGGATTTACGGACGGACTACTTCAGGCACAGGAACGCGGAGAAGTACAGCTGCTTACCCTTGCCGATATTTTTGAATACCAGACACGCAAAGACACCACAGCACTACGCTGAAAACATTTTGAATCGGGAATTTCATGCAGAAAAGCCAAACGAAAAGTGGCTGACAGATGTGACGGAATTCAAGTATTACGAAGGTCCTAGAGTTAAGAAAGTGCTATCCTTGACTTATATGACAGACGTATCGTTTCCTTTGTGATTCGGGATACAAATGATAACAAGCTTGTGTTCGACACTTTTGCAAAGGCCGTCCAGAGCAATCCTGATACACATCCAATCTTTCACAGTGACCGTGGATTTCAATATACCAACCGATATTTCTACCAGCGGCTGGTCAATGCTGGCATGACACAAAGCATGTCTCGTGTTGGCCGCTGTATTGACAATGGTCCCATGGAAGGGTTCTGGGGTATTCTGAAGCGAGAGCGTTATTACGGGAGGCGTTTCACAAACCGTGCTGAACTGGTGAAAATGATTCGCAGTTATATTCATTACTACAACACTAAACGTCTCCAGCGTAACCTTGGCGTTCTGACACCGTTGGAAAAGCATGACCTTTATTTGAAAGCGGCTTGAGATATTTTTTTGATTTGTTTCGTTGTTCTCTTGACGGGGTGCACACCAAAATGGTAACAGCCACTTTCACACAATAAAGCGTTACGATTGTTTGGTTGATGGTCAAAATGACCACCAACCAAAATCTGTGCGTTATGGCTGGGTGGCAAGTGGATATTTTGTCCATTTACCACTTCCAAGTGGTGAGTTACGGTTTTCGTAACCCACCACAGAGCGATCGTGTTACAGTAATCTGGTAAGTACCGGAAATCAGCACTTACCAGATTTCACCGTGGCTTGACAAAATGTCAGGTCGAGGTCAAACGTAACACAAACGGAGTCAATGTGGACAAATTGTCTACATTGATTCAAGCTGCGGCCAATTTGCCTCATGTGGTCAAAATGTCCACATGAGGTGAGCCGTAACGCAGAATGTTCTTCCGGTGAATGACGTTTTGCGTCATTCACCACATCAACTGGCCATTTTGACCAGTTGATATTGGGTGCGCCGTTCTCCCTGCATGGATTTCCTGCCCCCTTCCGGCGGCGTTTTCCGGCTCTCCCACTTGGGGGTCATCGCCGGGTATCCCATGCAGACGGTCTTTCGATTTTCAAGGTGCGGTGCTGGATTTGGCAATAAAAAATCGCCACACAACAACCGAAACCTGACCATCCTTTCCGGGATGGCCTTGGTTCGGGTTCGTTATGTAGCGATAAGAAAGTTAAAAACTTGCTCCGGCTCCTTTGGGAGCCGTGCTAGAACTCTAAGATAAATATGTTATATTAAATTGTTGGGATAAATTACCACAAAAATCGAGCCGTGTCAACAAAAAGTTTTGAGAGCACGCCACTTTCGGCAGTGTGCAAGAAAACACGCCGAAAACTTTGGCGAAAAGAGAGAGAGAGCCGGATGGCTCGTTCTACTTATTTGTTTTTTACCAGCAGTGCCTGATAGGGTTCCAGTTCCACATCCGCCAGCCAGACGGAAGCTCCATCTGTGGTCTGATACTCGCCGCCCAGAGCGTCCAGACTTGCCCCTGCCGGGTACTCGGTAAAGTTGAACAATCCCACCAGTGTCTCCTCGCCGCGCTTGCGTACCAGTGCCAGCACGCCGGGGTTGTGGCTGTCCCATGTGGTCACCCACGCATCCGGGGCAAAGCAGGGGTCTGCCCGCATTTGGCGCAGCTGCTCCATGCCCTGCCACAGCTGGTTTTGCAGCGTGCCCTTCCGGGTGCGCTGCTTGGCATCCGTCCAGTTGAATTTGCTGCGGTGCAGATTGCGGCTGTCCTCCACACGGTCGGGGTCGTTTTTGTAATCCCAGCCGTTGCGCTGTGCGATCTCATCTCCGCAGTTCAGCATGGGGAAACCCTGCAAAAACGCCATGGCAGTGTGCAGCAGTAGGTCACGCTTCACCGCATTGTCCAGTGCGGTTTTGTCGTCTTTTTCCAGTGCCTGTTCCACGCCGCACAGGCTGGCAGTGGTGCCGCAGCTGCGGGCATCGCCGGTGGCAGGGTCGTAGTTGTACAGCTCACCCTTTGCCCAGCTGCCGGGGAAATTGCCCTCGTAGAAGTGGTACAGGTATTCCTTGTGCTTCTGCGGGTCGATACCAAGCCGGTTCTCCACGGCTTCATCCAGGCCCCAGCCGATGTCATCGTGGCAGCGCAGATAGTTCACGAACCAGCAGTTGTCCGGCAGGGCGTGGAGGGCATCCAGCTGCGCCTTCAGCAGCCGGGTGTCCCGGCTGGCAAGGGCGCTCCACAGGTTGACCATGGTGGACACGTTGTAGAGCATGTGGCATTCCGGCTTTTCGGGCGTACCAAAGTACGCTGCCAGCTCCTTGGGAGCCATGACTACCTCGCCCTTGAGGATGACCGCCGGGCAGACGCATTCCAGCACCATGCGGAGCATCCGCACGACGGTGTGCACCTGCGGCAGATTGCGGCAGGTGGTGCCCAGCTGCTTCCAGATGTAGGGCACGGCATCAATGCGGAACACCTCTACACCCAGATTTGCCAGATGCAGGATGCTCTTGGTCATGTCCACGAACACCGCCGGGTTTGCGTAGTTCAGATCCCACTGATAGTCGTGGAAGGTGGTCAGCACCCACTTGTGCATCTCCTCACACCATGTAAAGTTGCCGGGGGCGGTGTTGGGGAACACCTGCGGCACGGTCTGTTCGTACTGGTCGGGGATGGTACGGTCGTCGTAGAGGTGGTAATAGGCCTGAAACCATGGGTCGCCTGCCTTTGCCGCCATCGCCCAGCGGTGGGTGCTGGCGGTGTGGTTCATGACAAAATCCAGACACAGGCTGATGCCGGCCTTTCGCAGTTCACGGGTCAGGTTTTCCAGATCCTTGTTCGTGCCGAGAGCCGGGTCTACGGTGTCGAAATCCTCCACCGCATAGCCGCCATCGTTGTGGGAGTGGGGCATCTGCAGCAGGGGCATCAGGTGCAGATAGGTCAGCTTCTGCTCTTTGAGGTAGGGCAGTTTCTTTGCCAGCTCTTTCAAATTCCCGGCAAAGAGGTTGGTGTACATGGTCATGCCGAACATATTGCCCCGCTTGTACCAGTCCGGGTCGGCAGAGCGTGCCTTGTCCAGTGCTTTCAGCTCGGCACTGCGGGCGTTGTAGGCTTCTGCCATCTCCCGCTCCAGAACCTCCAGCCCTTCCCGGTTGTGGTACAGTTCCATGAACAGCCATTCCAGCTCGTCCTTATGGCGGGCAAAGCGGGTGGAAAACTCCTGTGCCATGGTTCAGCCCTCCACTTCTGCAAGGGTGGGCATGGCGGGGATAGCGCCATGCCGGCTGGTGGTAATGCTGGCCGCTTTGTTGGCAAAAGCCAGAATGCCTTCCAGCTTGTCCACCGTCAGGGTGTCCAGCTCCTCCTTGCAGAGCTTGGACAGAGCCGCCCCAAAGAAGGTGTCGCCTGCGCCGTTGGTGTCGCCCACCTTGCAGGGAACGCCAGCCACATGGCCGGTTTTCTCTCCAAAGCGGTAGAATACGCCGTTTGCACCCAAAGTGACGAAAATCAGTCGGATGCCGTTCTGTGCCAGCTGTGCCGTGCCGCTTTCGCAGTCGGTGGTGCCGGTGAGCAGGGGCAGCTCCTCATCGGAGACCTTCAGGATATCCACCAGCGGCAGGGGTGCTTTCATCTGGGCAATGGCGTCCTCTTTGTTCTTCCAGAGGTTTGCACGGTAATTCGGGTCATAAGTAATGACAGCACCCATTTTTTTGGCACGGGCAGCAGCGTCCAGCGTGGCAGTGCGGGAGGGGTCGGCGGTCAGGCTGACAGAGCCGAAGTGGACGATTTTGGCGGCTTTCAGAGCCTCGTCCGAAATATCCTCTTTGCACAGCATCACGTCAGCGTTGGCACTGCGGTAGAAGCTGAAATCCCGCTCGCCGGTGGCATCCACCGAGACCACTGCCATGGTGGTGGGGTGGTCTGCATCCACAGCCATGCCGGAAACGTCTACCTTGTTTTCTGCCAGAACCTCTTTCAGATAGCGGCCAAAGGCATCCGCACCCACCTTGCCGATAAAGGCAGTCTGTGCCCCCAGCCGGGCGGCTGCCACCGCCAGATTGGCCGGGGCACCGCCGGGGTTTGCGGCAAACTGAGGGATGCCGCGCGCATCCTTGCCGGTCTGGGTCAGGTCGATCAAAACTTCACCAATCGTTAAAATGTCCATGATACTTCTCCTTATTCTTGATGTGAAACCCAACGATCACCGCTGGAACAGATAATAAATGTAAGCGGCTGCACGCTCCGGGTGCGGTGCATTCTGCACCACCCCAAGATAGACCCTGCCAGAAAAACCTGCCTGCCTGACAAACGGCGTGTCCGAAATATCCAGCACGGTCCCACCGGCGTTCAAACCAGACAGTGCACGGAAAGACGCATCCAGCGTCCGCAGATCGAGAAAATAATCATCTGCCAACAGTCGATCCCGTGCATATTCGTCCATCAGAACAACATCTAACCGCTGGGCGCTGACTGCACCCAGCAGCTTCATCTCCGAAGCATATACATACTGCTCCTCTGCGCGTTCGCTTTCGCTGAGCAGTAAGCCGGACAGCAGATCGACCTGTTGCTTTTTGGTCAGACCCTGCGCCTCGGCAAAGCCGGTGGTAAGCTGTTCCGTCAGATCAGACCCGGCAGTGATGTTTACCAGACCAAGGTAAAGCACATCCTCCTTTTTCGTCACATGACGGTAGGCTGCATAGCCGAGGATATAGACGACGATGAGCACGATCGCAATGGGCAGCTTGTAATATGCCCAGATGTGCTCCCACTTTTTGCGCCCATGGAGGGAGCGGAGCGTATCCCGGTCAGTTTTTGTCATGGTCGTATTCCTCGTGTACTGCATCAGGGTCTCCACCGATCAGATAGAGGATCCGAAGCATCAGAAAGGAGCAGAGCATGGCGCAGAAGCCCATGCCCAGCAGGAATGCAGGCGTGAACACAAACACCGTGACGTACCCCATGATGCCATAGATCGCCGCCATCAGCAGGGTGCAAAACAGATACCGGACACCCACGAGAAACGCTGTTTTCAGGATGCCGAAGGTGGTGTTTTCAAACCGTGCCAGCAGAGGAAAGGCATACAGCAGAACGATGCCGTACAGAACTGCCGCACCAATAAGCACTGCCGTGAGCAGTGTCCAGAAAATGTTTTCGCTCCACATTCGGCGCAGCACAAAGCCATCCGCAGCCAGGAAACTGCCGACTGCCAGCAGGATCAGCCAGAGTTTTGTGGCAGGCTTAAAATTTTCCCGGAACGCCTTAAAAAACATCCGGGTCAGACCATCGTCCCGATCTTCCGCCATTTTGAGCGTGACGTAGAACAATGCGGTCGTAGAAGCCCCTATGGTAACGATGGGCAGGCTGCACACGAGCCATAAGATGTTCAGGTAAGCACTGTAAGTCAATTTCGTCAGCACAGCAAACAGCGGCTTGTCCGTATTGCACAGGTCACGCATGGTGGTTCTCCTTTCGCTCAATCTCCTGTGGATTCGCGCAGGATCAGGTTGGTTTCCGTATAGACGGTGCGATAGTTCAGCGATGGCTCTTCGATGCGGGTCATAAGCAGATTGGCAGCGGTGTAGCCCATGATCTGTCCATGGATATGGATCGAAGTCAGATGGGGGGCAAAGTAGGAAGCCTCCTGACTGTCATCGAAGCCGCAGACCCAGATATCATCGGGAACCGAATACCCCAGCTCATTCAATGCCTTGACCAGATCCATGGCAACAAAGTCATTGGCGCAGACAAAGGCATCCGGCATCGTTTTGAACCGACGTATGATTTCGTACAGGGATACCGGATAGTTCTGCTGTCCGGATGGCATCGCACAGGTGCTCAGGCCTTCTGTCAGACCAAAGTACTCCACTGCATCCTTATAAGCCATATAACGCTCAAAGAAGGACTGACAGTGGTTTTTATCCCCCGCAAAGCTGATACGTTTTTTGCCGCGCTGGACCATGTGGGCCACTGCATTCTGGATCTCAATGCGGTTTTCCATATAAAGGCGGTCGGCTTTAAGAGGAGGACGCATATCCATCACAGGGGTGTCTACAAACAGCAGCGGAACATCCAGATCGCACAGCATCTGTGCGTAGTCATAGTCGAATACTTCAATGCAGATGATGCCGGCTGTGTGCTGGATATTGAGAGAAGATGGAAGTTTTTTCTCTTTCAGCTCTATGGGAGAAATGCGATGAATGGTCATGCCGCTGTGCAGATGGTCGATTTCCGACTGGAAACGATCCAGCATCATAGAGGAAAAGTGAGAGCTGCTCAGAAACTGGGTCGTCAGCATGGCGATCTCCCGTTTGCCACTTGGCAGAATGGAAGGCTCTGCTGTTTTTGCAGCGTCTTCCTGAAACAGCGGCAGATAGGCGAACTGCTTATAGCCCATTTCGGCGGCTTTGCGCAGGATCTTCTCCCGTGTGGCATCTGCCAGCACACCGGTGTTGTTGATGGCCTTTGAAACTGTGTTGCGGGAAAGCTGCAGTTCATTTGCAATATCCTGAATGGTGACTTTGGTTGCCATAAGTCATCTTCTTTCTTTTATAGATAAAGTCTGGCGACGGATCTTATTCTTTGCGATTCCAGTATAGTGCAAATGCACAAATTAGTCAAATGCAAAAATGCAAATCATCATTTTGCATATTTACGCACTTTCGGATTTGTGCATCTGTACAAATCCACAATAATTTTTGATGTATACCATGAATTATCGTTGACATTCGCCTGCATGCGTGGTATAAATGAATTACAGAGTTTTACATTTGCACAATCGAAGTGATGAAAACGTAAAATTCAAAGGTGCAAATGTAAAACACAAATCAAACGGCAAGCAAATCAAAAAGGAGGAGAATGATTCATGAAAGCAAAGACGGCCTCGCCGGAAACGGCTGTGCTGACAGCAGAACGCAAGCTGCACAACACATGGGTCTACATCAAACGGCATTGGCAGCTTTACCTGTTGTTCCTGCTGCCTGCCGTGGTGCTGACGCTGGTGTTCAAGTACGCGCCCATGGGCGGTGTGCTGATCGCGTTCCAGAAGTACAATCCCTTCAAAGGCATCTGGGGCAGTGAGTGGGTAGGCGTCAAAAACTTTACCCGCTTCATGTCCTCGCCGGACTTCCAGCGCTATCTGATCAACACCCTGAAGCTGAGCGTCTACGGTCTGCTGTGGGGCTTCCCGATCCCCATCCTGCTGGCATTCCTGCTCAACCGTATCGAGAGCAAGAAGATCAAGCAGAAGGTGCAGCTGGTGCTGTATATGCCCAACTTCATCTCGGTCATCGTGCTGTGCGGTATCGTCCGGGTGCTGCTGAGTGTCACCGGTCCGGTGAACGGCCTGCTTCACACCAGCATCAACTTCATGACGCTGCCGGAAGCGTTCCGCCCCATCTACATCATCAGCGGCATCTGGCAGGGTGCCGGCTGGGCATCCATCATGTACACCGCATCTCTTTCTAACGCCAGCAAAGATCTGAAGGAAGCTGCGATGATCGACGGCGCGAACCTGATCCAGCAGATCATGACAGTGGAGTGGCCCGCCATTAAGGATATGGTCGTTATTCAGTTCATCCTGCAGGCAGGCAACATCATGAGCATCGGTTTTGAAAAGGCCTATGCCCTGCAAACTGACCTGAACCTGAACACTGCCGAGATCATTGCAACGTACGTTTATAAAAAGGGCCTGTTGGACGGCGATTACAGCTTTTCCACGGCAGTCGGTCTGTTCAACACCGTTGTCAACGTCATCCTGCTGATCGCAGTGAACAAGGTCGTTGCCAAAATGAACGATGGCAAGGGCTTGTAAGGAGGGGTTTACCATGGCAAAACAGAAAAAATCAAAAATGGCCCTCTACACCAGACAAGATAAGATCATCCTGTACTGCGGCTACGCACTTCTGGGCTTGTTCCTGCTGGCGATCATCGTTCCGATGATCTACATCGTCATCGCGTCCTTTATGGACCCGGTCACTCTGCAAAACAAGGGCATCTCCTTTGATTTCAGCAAGTGGAGTCTGGATGCTTACCAGCGTGTCGTTTCGGACAAGCAGATCTGGGTCGGCTTCAAGAACGCAATCCTTTACTCGATCATCTTCACCATCGTCTCGGTAGCTGTGACGATGCTTGCCGCTTATCCCATGTCGCTGCCGGACTTCAAAGGCAAAAAGATCTTCAACACCTTGTTTGTGATCACGATGTTTTTCAGCGGCGGTCTGATCCCCACCTACCTGCTCATCAACAATCTGGGTCTGCTGGATTCCATGTGGGCGGTCATTCTGCCGGGAGCATTCAGCGTGTGGAACATGATCATTGCCCGTACCTATTATCAAGGCATCCCGCGTGAGCTGCGCGAAGCTGCGGATGTGGATGGAGCCAGCGAGATGCTTTACTTCTTCAAGATCCTGCTGCCCGTCTGTATGCCGGTGGTGGCAGTTCTGGCTCTGTGGCAGTTCGTGGCAATGTGGAACAGCTACTTTGACGCCATGATCTACCTGAACAGCGCATCGAAGCAGCCGCTGCAGCTGGTGCTGCGTTCCATCCTGATCCAGAGCCAGCCGGAATCCGGCATGATCGCAGATATCCAAAGTACTGCCGAACGTGCGAAGATGGCAGAGCTGCTCAAATATGCAACCATTATTATTTCCAGTCTGCCGCTGCTGGTGATGTATCCCTTCTTCCAGAAGTATTTTGATGCCGGCATCATGGCTGGTTCCATTAAAGGCTGAGGATATTCCAGAATTTCATGAGCTGGTACGCTCATCTGTTACACGAAAAAAGAAACATGAAAAAGGAGAAAATACCATGAAAAAGCTGATCTCTCGCCGCAACTTCCTCAAGGTCTGCGCTCTGGCGGGCTCTGCCGCTGCTCTGTCTGCCTGTGGCGGCGGCAAATCCACCGGCGGCAACAATTCTGCTGCCGCAGCTGTGGATGTGACTGGTGCCGTTACATTTCCGCTGTCCGAAAAGGTCACCTTTACCGGTATGACCAGCTTCCCTGTGGGCAGCGAACCCGAGCCGAACAACCGTACCATCTTCAAGCGTCTGGAAGAGCAGACCAATGTGCATATCGACTGGACCGCTATCCAGTCCGACCAGTGGAGCGATAAGATCACCCTGAATATGTCCAACCCCAACACCCTGACGGATTTTGTTTTTACTGCTGATTTTACCGACAGCAATCTGCTGCGCTACGCAGATCAGGGTGTCATCCTCAATCTGGAAGACTACATTGACAACAATATGCCTTATCTCCAGAAGGTCTTTGAGCAGTACCCGGAGTACCGCACCATGTGTACCGACAGCGATGGCCACATCTGGGCACTGCCCTGGATCGAGCAGCTCGGAGCAGAAAAGACCGCCATCCAGACCATTGGCAACATGAGCTTCATCAATACCAAGTGGCTGAACTTCCTCGGTCTGTCGATGCCCACCACGGTGGACGAGTTTGAGCAGGTGCTGATGGCATTCCGTGATAACGCCGCTTCTATCAAGGCAGAGTATGGCATTGACGGCGACATCATCCCCATGTCCTGCATCGTCAACAACGGCGATCAGGACCCCAGCATCCTCATCAATGGCTTTGGCGAAGGCTACGGCGACGCTGACAAGGACCGTCATATTGCCGTTACCAACGACCGGAAAGTCATCTGCGCCGCCACCCAGCAGGGCTACCGCGATGGTCTGGACTGGCTGCACAAGCTGTATGCCGAGAAGCTCATTGACCCGGAGTGCTTCACGCAGGAGTGGTCCACCTATGTTTCCAAGGGCAAGGCTGGCCGCTATGGTGTCTGCTTCAGCTGGGATGTTGCCAACATTGACAACCTGACCGACTGGGAGCCGCTGCCTGCCCTGACCGCCGATACCCGGAATATCACTCCGCAGAACGGCTCTTTCACCAGCGGCTTTGCCCGCGGCAGATGCGTTGTCACCGCAAAGGCAGCTAATCCTGCACTGGTTTGTGCATGGCTGGATCAGATGTACGCGCCCCTCCAGTCTCCGCAGAACAACTGGGGTACTTACGGCGATGCGGAAGGCTTTAACATTTTTGAACTGTCCACCAACGATAAGGGCGAGCCCATGCTGAAGCACGCTCCTCTGGGCGATGCTTCTCCCGTGGAAGTCCGTGAAGCGCAGTGTGTCAGTGGGCCTCTGGCGGTTCTGGATGATTACTATGGTGTATACGTTACCTGCCCGGACGATGCACAGTACCGTCTGGACTGGATCAAGGAAATCTACACCCCGGATATGAACAACGATTATGTCTATCCCAATGTCTTTATGAGCAACGAGGACACCGAGCAGGTCTCTAACCTGCAGGCAGATCTGCAGACCTACATGAATACGCAGAAGGCCAACTGGATCATGAACGGCACTACGGATGCAGAGTGGAACGAATATCTGAGCAAGCTGGAAGCCTATGGCCTGTCCGACTATCTGGGCATTATGCAGAAATATCTGGATGCTTACTACGCATAAGAATTCTTTCCTTTGGAGGATTCCATGAACGATTTGACTTTACAAAAAGCCCGCGCCTACGAGGCCGAGCACGGCGCTGCCATTTCCCCGGCGGAACGCCCTGCCTACCACATGACCCCCTATGTGGGCTGGCTCAACGACCCCAACGGCTTCTCTTATTATAAAGGGAAGTATCACCAGTTCTATCAGTATAACCCCTACGATGTGCGGTGGGCGCCCATGCACTGGGGTCACGCCGTCAGCACCGACCTGCTGCACTGGGAGTATCTGCCCTGTGCGCTTGCACCGGATTCCCCGGCGGACAACGGCCCCGGCTGCTTCTCCGGCTCTGCCACCCAGATGGATGACGGCAGGCAGCTGCTGATGTACACCAGCGTGGTGGCAGAAAAGCAGCCCAATGGGGAGATGCGGGACATCCAGACCCAGAGCATTGCCATCGGTGATGGACTGAACTACGAAAAGCCTGCCTGCAACCCGGTGCTGACCCAGAAAGACCTGCCGGAAGGTTTCAGCAAGTTCGACTTCCGGGACCCCAAGATCTGGCGTGAGACCGACGGCACCTACTCTGCCGTCACCGTCTGCCTTGCCGAGGATGGCAGCGGCGCAGCGGTACTGTTCCAGAGCAAGGACGGCTTCGACTGGCACTTTGTCACGGTGCTGGAACGCTGCAACAATCAGTACGGCAAAATGTGGGAGTGCCCGGACTTCTTCCCACTGGACGGCAAACAGGTCTTGATGCTGGGGCCCATGGAGATGCTGCCCAAGGGCGAGTTCCACAACGGCCACAACGTGATTGCCTTCATCGGCAGCTACGACGAAGCCACCCACACCTTCATCAGGGAAAATGTGCAGCTGATGGACGGCGGCATCGACTTCTACGCCACCCAGACCACCCTTGCCCCGGATGGCCGCCGCATCATGACCGCATGGCTGCAGACCTGGTCGGACACCGAGGATAAGCCCCAGGGCTGCAAGTGGTTCGGGCAGACCATCTGCCCCCGCGAACTGCACATCAAGGACGGACGCATTCTTCAGACCCCGGTGCGGGAGCTGGATGCCGTCCACGGTAAGCGCACCCTGCACGAAAACGTGACGGTGCAAAACGAAACCTCTCTGGAAGGTATCAAGGGCCGGGTGGCCGACCTGACTGTCACGGTGCAGCCCGGCGAATACCGCTCCTTCACCCTGAAACTGGCTGCTGACGCAGACCATCACACCAGCCTGACCTACGATCCCTACACCTCGCAGCTGACGCTGGACCGCAGCCATGCCGGTTCCCGTGCCGACATCGTTCACAGCCGCAGCTGCAAGGTGCGCAGCCAGAGCGGTGCGCTCAAGCTCCGCATCCTGCTGGATAAAAACAGCGTGGAGGTCTTTGTCAACGATGGTGAGCAGACCATGACCGCATGGATCTACACGCCGCAGTCTGCCGATGGCATCACCTTTGCTGCCGATGGCAAAGCAACTGTTACGGCAGAACAGTTTGAACTGGACCTGTAATCTGATATTCCCTCCATTTCTCCTTCATTGAACACAGCCCCGCTTTGGTTTCCTCTTCACCAAAGCGGGGCTGTGTTTGTTATGTCATTGCTCTTCCAGTCTGCCGTGGTCGCAACCAAGCGAGAGATAATGTCCAATCTTCCCACCCAGCACAAGCTGGGCATACTCCAAAGACTTATTGTATAGCAGCCAGTCCAACTCTGCCCGCTGCGTCGGAGTATTGCCGTACTCGTCCTCGATGGCGGCGCAGTCGATGGCAACGGTGGTGCCATCCTCGAACCGGGCTTCCACCCGGTTGGTGTCCATGTTGTAGCGGCAGGAAAGCAGTTTGTTCATAAGAAAGCCTCCCTGTTTTTCACATTTGCTTCTTTTGCGGTGGAAAGTTCTGGCTATCCGTTTAAAAATCCATGAACCCACTTTCTGATGCAGCCCTTTGCAGGTCTACACCCGCCTACCACACAGCCGTTTCTACTGCCAAACCGGAACAACACTCTTTTTGCTCTGCACAAATCATAGCATCGTTTGGCGTAAAATTGGCGTATGGTGTAAAAATTGCTGGAAATCATTGCAAACAAAAAGCCCGAAATTTCTCGGTTTATCAAGAAGTTTCAGGCTTTGTTTTGCTTAAATTGGAAATTTACTGCTCAATCGGCTTCATCGTGGGGAGTTGGTGCAGGTATTTCTCGCCGTGTATTTGCCAAGCACCAAGTTTCATAAATATGGAATGATCTACCGGACGACGGCAAAAGAAAAAAGCCGTCGTATAGCAGACATATCCGCGCGCCCATTTTGAAGCGGTGGCTCAATTTTCAGAGCCGCCGCTTCTTTGTGTTTACACAAACCAATGATGACTTGCAGGGATAAGTCTCCATCTCCTTTATAAATGATGAAATTGGCAGAATGTGGCCATAAATCACCATTCTCCGATATTTCGGTGCAAACACTACATGGTATTGACATCTCCATGTCGTATGGCTTAAACTATCTATGTCTTTGTTATTTTTCATTTCAAAGAGAAACCTCTCTGTTCCTAGAATGTGGTTGGCAAACCCACACTCTATTCTACAGAGAGGTTTCTCTTTGTCTAGGGCTAAAGCCGTTTTTATTCCACCAGCTTAGCTGGTGGTTTTTCTTCACTCAAGTTCTTAATAATTGGCAGGGGGCCTGACAGATCATCTGTCAGGCCCCCTGCCTTTGGTAGAAAAGAATGGTCAAATTGGAGGAACGATCAATCCTGATGGGAACAGTCTTTATTCTCCTTGTCTATGCCATCGTCTATATCGGGAAGATATTGATAGAACACCTTTTTCTCAAGGACCCACCGGGCAAACAGCGCATATCCGGCAGGTGCCAGAAGGATCAGCGGCGGGCAGAATGCTGTCAGCAGGCCGAACGCAGCCAGCACCACCAAAAGCAGCAGACTTTTGTCAAAATGGAGCAATGCCATGGAACCGGACTGCAACACCGTCTTTTTGACCGGGTCGTCGAATCTTGCCGCATAGGCTGCGTTGTAGATCATCCAGGCCAGCCCACAGGTACTCAGCACCGTAAAAATGATCCAGAGATTACCCGTCGCTGCCTGTTGCCCCTTGAGGTAATGGGTCATAAAGCAGTCAGCCAGCAGAATGCTCTCCGGCACTGCCAGAGCAAGAAAGCTCAAAGTTGCCTGTCGGAAGCTCCGGCGGCAGGCCCGGAAAAATTCCTCGCTGACCGTTCCCCGGTCCTCAATTAGGGACTTGTTCACTGCATAATAGAGGGCTGTGCTGGAAATGCCCAAGGTAAACAACGGCAGGCTTCCTATTAGCCACAGCAGGCTGAGAATCACCATATCCGCAACCCGGGTTAAGAAACGGAACAGAGGGGCATCCAGGTCGAAAAAGTCATTCATAGGGTATCACCTGGTTTACTTCTGGAGCACAAAGGCCTCATAGGGGCGCAGGGTCACAGCGCCGGTGGGAGCGGTGTCAGGATAATTGCCGATCAGGCGCCGGGCCCCCGCAAAATCAGCGGGAATTGTGAAGGCCGCGTCCTTGTCTGAGAAGTTGCAAGCGATCAGGTAGTTCTCGCCGGTCTCGGCCAGGGTACGCCGGTAGGCAAAGACCTGGGGGTTCTCCTCGGCCAGAAGCTGGAAGGAGCCGTAAATCAGCCCCAAATGGCTCTTGCGCAGGGTGATCATCTGCTTGTAGTAGTTGAGCACCGAGTCCGGGTCTTTTTCCTCGGCGGCGGCGTTGATGGCGGTATAGTTGGGGTTGACCTCAATCCAAGGGGTGCCGGTGGTAAAACCGGCGTTAGGGGAGTCGTCCCACTGGACCGGGGTGCGGGCGTTGTCCCGGCTGCGGAGGGCCAGGCACTCCATCATTTCGTCTGCAGAAATCAAGCCTGCGCCGGTCAGCTCCTTGAAGGCGTTGAGACTTTCGATATCCCGGTACTGGCTGAGATCTTTGAAATAGGCGTTGGTCATCCCCAGTTCATCGCCCTCATAGATGTAGGGAGTACCCTGCAGGCTCAGCAGGCAGGTGGCCAGCATCTTGGCGGAGAGGGGCGAGTCATCGCCCCAGCGGGATGCAGCCCGGGGCTGATCGTGGTTGTCCCAGAACAGGCTATTCCAGGCTTTGCCGTCCAGGCCGGTCTGCCAGTGACTGAGAATTTTCTTGAGCTGCATAAAATCGTAGCGCTGGGTGGTCCACTTGCCCAGGGGTCCGTCCCCAATGCCGACGTGCTCAAATTGGAAGACCATGTTCAGCTCCTTGCCGTCCAGCCCCGCATACTGGGGAGCGTTTTCCACCGTGGCACCGGGGGTCTCGCCCACCGTCATAATGTCGTATTTCGAGAGGACCCGCCGGTTCATCTCCTGCAAAAATTCATGGATGCGGGGCCCATTGACATAGTAGGGACCGCCATTGCCATACAGTCCGTGTTTCTCGCCATCCGGAAAGCGCTGGTCCTTGGAAATCATACTGATGACGTCCATCCGGAACCCGTCGATGCCCTTGTCAAACCACCAGGTCATCATGTTGAACACTTCGTCCCGGACTTTGGGGTTCTCCCAGTTCAGGTCGGGCTGCTTGGGGGAGAACAGGTGCAGGTAATACATATCGGTCTGGGGGTCGTATTTCCAGGCCGAGCCGCCGAAGCTGGCGCCCCAGTTGTTGGGCTCGTGGCCGTCTTTGCCCGGCTTCCAGATATAGTAGTCTCGGTAGGGGTTATCCACCGACTTGCGGCTCTCGATGAACCAGGGGTGCTCGTCCGAGGTGTGGTTGACCACCAGATCCATCACAATGCGGATGCCCCGCTGATGGGCCTCGGCCAGCAGAGCGTCGAAGTCCTCCATGGTGCCAAACCGGGGGTTGATGGCCTGGTAGTTGGAGATGTCGTAGCCGTTGTCATCCATGGGGGAGTCCATGATGGGGCACAGCCACAGCACATTGACCCCCAGATCCTTCAGGTAATCCAGCCGGGAACGGATGCCGTTCAGGTCCCCGATGCCGTCCCCGTCCGAGTCCTGGAAGCTGCTGGGGTAGATTTGGTATACGATGCTTTCTTTCCACCATTTGCGGTCCATGGCAATGCCTCCTTATTCTTCTGCGGGGATGGTGACCCCGTCGTCGTCGTAGCGGTCATAGCTGGCCCCGGGCCAGCCGATCATCCGGATGGTGGCGGGGTCGATGTCGGCCACCGTCTGGGCGGGGCCCGCCACCAGGATGCAGGCGCCTTTGCGGATGAACAGGGGTACCTCGTTGAGGGCCACCTTCACAAAGTGGGTGCCGGCGGGGAGGACTTCCTGTGTGATGCGGCCCTCGGAGCCGAACTTGACAAACAGCATCTCCTCGGGCAGATACACCATCCGTCCGGTGGCGTTCTGGGTGTAGACCGGGGCAATCATCACCTCATTGCCCAGCATCAGCTGGTCCTCGGTCTGAAGGGCGATCTCGTCTTCGGGGTAGACGAAGGCCAGGGGCTTGAACAGCATATCGCCGTTCAGCGCTGCCTTCATGTATTCGCTGTAGAGGTAGGGGATCAGCCGGTAGCGGGTCTCGATGACGCTACGGAAGTCTTCGGGGCCCTCAAACTGGTAGAACTCCTGCCGACGGGTGTCGCTGCCCGAGTGGTTGCGCATCAGGGGGGTGAACACCCCCAGCGCCAGCCACCGCAGCAGCAGATCCCGGCTGGTGTCGGCGTTGAAGCCACCCAGGTCGGCTCCCACATACAGGAAACCGCACATATTGAGAGAGGGCAGCATCTTGAGGTTCAGCAGCAGGTGGCTCCACCAGGAGTGGTTGTCGCCGGTCCAGACGCCGCCGTACCGGTGCATCCCGATGCAGGAAGACCGGGAGAACAGCAGAAACCGTTTGCCCGGGGCAATGCTGGCCAGCCCCTCCGAGGCGGCCCGGGTCATGTTGTAGCCGTAGAGGTTGTGGACCTGGTCGTGGCGGACCATTTTGCCGTCCACCTTGTGATAAAAGCGGGCGTAGTCTTCCGGCGCATTGGACAGATTGAGCCAGCCGATGGCCTGGCCAAAGTGATCGATGGTGCCGTCTTCATGGGGAACCGGCGGATGATCCAGCCGCTCGGCCAGCCCCTCCCGGGAGTAGAAGATGGCGGGCTCGTTCATGTCGTTCCAGAAGCCCTCGATGCCGCAGTCGGTCAGAGCCTTGTACTGGCTGCCGAACCAGACCCGGGCCTTGGGGTTCAGCACGTCGGGGAAGTGGCTCCACCCCGGCCAGACAGTTCCCTCAAAATCGGTTCCGTCGGCCCGCTTGCAGAAGTAGCCCTTTTCCTTGCCCTCGTCGCAGACCGAATAGCCTGCTTCCTCCTTGACGCCGGCGTCGATGATGGGCACCAGCCGGACGCCCTGCTCTTTCATCTTGGATACAAAGCCGGAAAAATCGGGGAACTCCTCCGGGTTGACGGTGAAGTCCTTGTAGTGGTCCATGTAGTCGATGTCCATGTACACCATATCCAGGGGAATGTGGGCCTGGCGGTGTTTGGCCACCACCTCTTCAAAGTCGGCCTGGGTCTTGTAGCCGTAGCGGCTCTGGCCAAAGCCAAAGGCAAATTTGGGCGGGATGTAGCTGCGGCCGATGATGGCCCGGAACTGCTTGACCACATCGCAGGCGCTGTCGCCGGTGATGACGTAAAGGGCCAGGTCGGCCCGCTCACAGGTGACTTCCAGCCAATCCCTGCGGGTGAAGCCGATGTCAAACCGAATCCGGGCGGGATAGTCGAAGAACAGCCCCAGATTCTGCTGGCCTGAGATCACGATGAAGTTGTGGGCGGCGTACATTCGCTGCTTGTTTTCGGTGTGGAGGCCGTCGTCCACATTGTCGCTGACGTAGACAAAGCCCCGCTTGTTGATGCCGCGGTTGGCTTCGCCCAGGCCGTAGACCCGGTCTCCCTCCGCCAGGGGGCAGGCAAAACAGAAGCCGGACTCGCTGGTTTTGACCGTTCCCACAGGGGGTTCGCCTTGGCTTGCAGGGATTGGTGCGACCACCGATTCGGTGTCAAAGGGAACACCATAGAGATACTTTTGAATCATACCGTTCTCCCAAATAAAAGTGACTGAGTGGTTGTTTTGTCAGACAGAGCGCCCCGTCTCCGGAGCGCTCTGAAAGAATATAAATTAGCCCTTAACTTAGCCCTTAACCGAGCCCACCACAATGCCGGAAACGAAGTACCGCTGCAGCAGGGGATAGATCAGCAGCAGCGGGATAACTGCAACAACGATCTTGGCTGCATTGAGGTTGGTGTTGCCCAGGGAGGCAGAATCCACCACGGCAGACAGATTGCCCTGCTTGATCAGATCTTCCACGTTGATCTGCAGACTCTGGATATAGGTCATCAGGGGATAATAGGTGGCTTTGGACATGTAGATCAGGCCGCTGTAGAAGTCGTTCCAGCTGCCCACAATGCTGAACAGGGATACGGTGGCCAGAACCGGCTTGGAAATGGGGATGAAGATCTTGGTCAGAACCTGGAGCGGGTTGGCGCCGTCAATGAAGGCGGCTTCCTCAAGCTCTTTGGGAACGGCAGCAAAGAAGTTCATCACCAGGATGACATTGAAGATAGGCACGGCTCCCGGCAAAACCAGGGCCCAGACGGTATTGAGCAGGCCGTAGGATTTGACAAGCAGGAAGGTTGGAATCATGCCGCCGTTGAAAAGCATGGCAAAAATCATTAGGTTTGCATAGATGTTGCGGCCCCGGAACTGTGCGTTGGTTTTGGAGAGGGGATAAGCCATCAGTACGATCAGCACAAAGTTGATGATCAGGGTCAGCACAACCCGCTCCACCGAGATCAGGAAGGAGTGCCAGAACTGGGAGTCCTCCAGGATCTTCTTATAGGCTGCGGTGCTGAATCCCACCGGGATCAGCCCTACCATGTTGCCTTCCACTGCTGCAGAGGAGGAGAAGGAGATGGCAACAATGTTCAGCAGCGGCAGCAGACAGACTAGGCCCAGCAGAATAATAATGATGTAGATGATGACAGTGCGGAATTTATCAACTTTCATTGCCGGACGGACCTCCTTAGAAAATTTTGCTGTCGGTGTACTTCTGAGCCAGCTTATTGGCGCCGATCATCAGAACAAAGGCGATCACGGACTTCAAAAGGCCCACGGCGGTACCGAAGCTGTACTGCAGGCCCTGCAGGCCGACGCGGTACACATAGGTGTCCAGAATATCACCGGTGGAATAGACCGATGCGCTGTACAGGTTATAGACCTGGTCGAAACCGGCGTTCAGGATGTTGCCTAGATTCATGACGGCCATCAGGACGATGGTGGTGCGGATGCCGGGCAGGGTGACATGCCAGACCTTTTTCCACCAGGTGGCGCCATCGATGGAAGCAGCCTCGTAAAGGGTCGAGTCGATGGAAGTGATGGCTGCCAGATAGACGATGGAGCCATAACCGAACTCTTTCCAGGTGTCGGTCAGGATCAGCAGGGGCTGGAACAGGGAGTTGCTGCCCAGCCAGTTCAGCGAGGTGCCCAGCATTGCGTTGATGGAGCCGTCCACGCTGAACAGATTCTTGACGACCAGAGCCAGCACAACCCAGGACAGGAAGTGAGGCAGGTAAACCACCGTCTGAACCGACTTTTTCAGGGTCCGGTTCTTGACCTCATTGAGCAGAATCGCAAAGGCGATGGACATGATGGTGGTAAAGACGATTTTGCCCAGGGCGATGATCAGGGTGTTGCGGAACAGCTCAAAGCTGTCTGGCATTTCGAACAGGTATTTGAAATGTTTGAGGCCCACAAAGTCAGAACCGAAAAAACCTTTGGCGGGTCTGTAATCCTGAAAGGCCATGATGACGCCGAACATCGGAACAAAGTTGAACAGAATCAGGAAGATGAAACCAGGGAGCATCATGCCGTGGTAATACAGTTGATAGGCCTGGTTTGAGTGAATCTTTTTGACCTGATTTTTCATCCGGTTCCACCCCCTTTATTACTGTGCAAAGTATTCCTGGACTTCCTGGGCGATTGCGTCGCCGCCCAGACGCTTCCATTCGCTGACAAAGGTATCGAAATAATCGATGGGCTGTGCGCCGGTCACGATTGCCACATAGGCCTGCAGCTCGGTCTTGTCCAGGGTTGCCTTTTTCTGCTCGCTGGTGGGGGTGGTGGGGGGATACTTGGGGGTGATCCATTCGGCGTTGCCGTTCTTTTCCAGCGCCTCGATGGATGCGCCCAGGCCGATGATGCGGGACTCATAGAAGTGCCAACCGCCCAGGGTTTTCTCGGTGACGTTCTGGGGATCCTTCAGGTAGTCCAGAATGGCCTGGGAAGAGCCTCTGTTCTCGGCAATGGTGGTTTCCTCAGGGGTCATCTCGCCGTTGATGACGGCCATGTGCTCGGTGTAGTAAATGGAGGGATTGTTGGAGGGCAGGACTTCCATGTAATAGGGACGGCCCTCGTTGTGTCCGCCGGCGTTGATGTAGGCGATGACCTCCGGCGCGGTTTCCGCGGTGGCGCGGGCCAGATCGTCATAGAGGATGTTCAGCATTTCCACTGCCACCTGGGGATACTTGCAGTCCTTGCTGACCACCAGGAACCGGTCGGCGGCGTTTTCGTGGTAGGTGTGGACGATGCCGTTGTCATCGGCCACCGTATAGGCGATGTACTCGGCCTCCGGCACCAGGGCCTTGACGCTGCTCAGACGCCAGTCGGGGATATGCCATGCGCCAAAGACAATGCCCAGCTCGTTGTTGATCATCATGGCGTTGATGTCATCGGTGGTGCGGGTGCCGAACTGGGGATCCAGGATGCCCTCCTCGTACCACTCGTTCATCTTGGCCCAGGCAGCTTTGACTTCGGGTGCCAGGGTGGACCAGCTCATGGTGCCGTCGGGGTTTTCGATCCATCGGTCGATGTAGCCGCCCATGGCGTTGGCGATGCACATGGCATCGCCGATATCATTGCCGGAAAAAGCCATGCCCACGGTGCGGTTGCCGCCGCTTACATTGGCGTCCACAAAGGCCCTGGCCACAGCGGCGATGTCATCCAGCGTGATGCACAGGTCGCCGTCGGGGTCGGGGTTGATGCCCAGCTTGTCCAGCCAGTCCTTGCGCATCCAGCACAGGACAGGGACGCTGTTGTCGGGGTTCGTGCCGGGAATACCCATCAGCCGGCCGTCAAAGGTTGCCATGCCCAGGCAGCGGCCGTCGTAGGAATCGTAGAGGCTCTTGATGTAGTCAGAGGCGTACTCCTCGTACACATCGGTCAGGTCATAGGTCAGGCCGTTGTTCACCATCTGGACAAAGGTGTCGTAGCTGTTGACGGTCAGGATGTCGGGCAGTTCGCCCGAGGCGACGCAGGTGGCCAGCTGGTTGGTGTAAGCGTCGCCGCCTGCTTCAAAGCTGTCCACCAGATCCACGTTGAGCTTGGATTCAATGTAACGGGTGTAGGCGTTGTCTTCAAAAGTCTGGCCTTCCGGGAACAGGGCAGCAGCAGAAGGTTCCGCAAAACGGCCCAGGGTGATGGTCAGGGTGTCCACATAGGCTCCGTTTTCGTCCTTGGCCACAGAAACGGCGGCAGATTCATCGCCGCCTCCGCAGGCGGTCAGTGCGGTGAGTGCGCAGGCAACGGTGGCAGCCTTCAAAAACGATCTGCGCGAAATCTTTCTCATAATAAAATCCTCCACGATGTTCAGTCGGATTTTCCGGAATTCGTTTTTTGTCTGCTCCATCCAGGATACAAAAAACAAATCCTCTTCCAGTTTGTATATGTCTCGTTCTGACAGGCTGCGCAGCGTGTCTTTTTGACGAGCTCATTATACAAAACCGAAGAGGATTTGAAAAGGGTTTTGCGCAACGTTTCCTACGAAACTGACAAATACCACAAGAATTATTTGTGGGTTTTGTGCAGATCTTTTGACCAGAGCGCGGCGTTGGGGGTTGATTCGCGCACCGAGTTGCGGCAGATCAGTTCAACAGGCTGAACGTAATTTTTACACTCCACCGGTTCCTGCCGAATCAGACGCACCAGCAGTTCCACGGCGGCCTCTGCTTTGGCCGGGACGTTCTGACGCACTGTCGTCAGAGGGGGATGCATGAGTTCTGCATAGATGCAGTCGTCAAACCCGGTGACGGAGACCTGCTCCGGCACCTGTATGCCGTGGTCCTGCAGATAATTCATCACTTCCGCCGCATCATAGTCAGAGGCCAGGGCCACAGCCCTGGCCTGGACAAAGCGATCCAAATAGTGGCCGTACATGACACGGCGCAGAGAAAGATCCTCGGGGAGAAGAATATGGCGCTCTTCTCCGCAGTCAATCCCGGCAGAGCGCATCTGATGCTGAAATCCTTTCCAGCGGTAATGGTCTGCGCCGGTATCACACTCGGCGGCAAAGATGGCCTGGGTGTACCCGTTGTCCAGCAGATACTTTGCAATCATGGCGCCGCCGCCGAAATCATCAGTCCCCACGTTGACGTAGTGGTACTCCGCCTCGGGATAGGTGTCAATCAGAACCATATATTTGTTGAGTTGCCTGCGCAACTCCTTGTATTTCTTTTCGTCCAGTCCCAGAACGACAAGACCATCCACATTCCATCGGGAGGCAATCTCTGCCACCCGGTCCGTATTTTTGTCCTGGCCATTGATCAGCATGACATAATATCCGTTTCGATGGGCTGTCTCTTCTACACCAGACAGAAATTCTGCCACAAAGGTATCGCGCAGAGAAGGGATGCCGTGGATACGGCTGTAGCCCAGCACCAGTCCAATGATGCAGGACCATTTGCGGGTCAGCTCACGGGAAGATGTATTCGGGACATAGCCCTCCTGGTTCAGAATTTCCGAAATTTTCCGGATCATTTCCTTGGAAACTTTTTTTGTGTTGCCGTGCAGCACATTGGACACTGTTGTCCGGCTTACACCAACTTGATCTGCAATATCCTGCAAACGCTTCATGGCTGTTCATACGCTCCCTGTTTGATCAGTTGAAACACGAATGATTTTCAACGTAATCATAGCATATTCATACAGTAATTGCAATCCGAATGATCCTTTGATCTTCAATGAATTCTGAACTCAAATAAAGACTTTTTTGATATTGATACCCAGTAGTGCTTAACCATCTGTTTGCAGGATGATGAAAGCAAGAAAAATGCTTGTGCTCCGCAAAGCTGACCGCATTGAAAATCAGGTGGTTATGAACATGATCTTTGTCTATGTGGGTGGTAAGGACAAACTCATACTTGCCGCCCAGGATTTCTTTTGCGAGTTCCATGCCGATCTCATGGGCCTGTTCCGGCGTGACCTCCCCAGGCTGAAAGGCTTGGATCAGGTGGCGGCCTAGGTTCGTTCCCTTGTCGATGGCATGGCGGCGGGTCCAGGCAAATTCGATATCCGCAGTTTCGGCGGCACAGCCATAGGAGGATACAAGCAGTTTTCCGTCCGTCTTTTCCGGGTTGCAGATATAGTCAATGGCCGCTTTCAGCGTTGACTTGATAGGATGTGTCTTTGTAACTGCCATATCTCGTCCAGCCTTTCCCGCATCTCGTCCATGTCGGCCTGATATGCAGGGCCTCCGGCGTTGATTCGCTTGGCAATCTGGTTGATATTCCGACCAATGGCGGAAAGCTCTTTGGTAAATGCCTTGATATCTGCGGTGTCCGTATAGATGATATACCCGTCAATCGCCATCTTGCGGAGGTAGGCGCCATATCTGCGTGTGGGTAGCTGGCTCATTTTCTCGTCTATGAGCTGTTTTTCATCCTCCGTAACATAGAATTTCATTTGGATATTCCGTTTTCTGTTTGCCATGCGCCGCCTCCGTTCTTTATAAGGGTTTGGGACTATCCCAACAAGCAATTTTGAATTTTCGGACAAGGGACCTGAAAATTCAAAAATTCGCAAGCGGGTACTCGCTTGCTGTGCTTGCTACCGTATCTTATCCCTACTTATAAAGCGTTGCGGACACTTGAAAATACCCGCAAATGAGCAGAAGAAGATGCAAAAAAATAGAAGCCATTTTACATCTTCTGTAAAGCGGCCTCTATTCGTCCAGTTTGATTGCTCCGTCAATGGTTGCCTCAATGATCGACAGGTATTTTTCCGGGCAGAGCTGCAATTTGTGGTTGACCCTCTGGCGCTGTTCAGTGTTCTCCGCAATCAGGGAGGGATTGAAATACCGCTCCACCGGCAGCTTGCAAATCCGTATGAGCTGAAGGACAACGGGCATGCTGGGAACCGTCTGCTCCAATTCGATATTGGCAAGGTAGCGAGGATCAATGCTGACCTGTTCTGCCAATGCCCTGCGGGAGATATTCAGAGCTTCCCTTGCGGCCTTCACATCGGAGCCGAAAGTTTCAAACCCAGGACAATCTTCAATTTTAGCCATATAGCATCACCCTCTTACATTCTATATTTCATAGTATGTTTTTGGAATGATACTATATGCGGATAAACTACATTTTATAATTCACAATACAGACCTTGAAATGAGGGTGGATAGGGCATAAAATAAAAAGATATGACACATAGCAAGAATGATTAAAACAAAATTTCTTGGTTCTGCTATTATATTTCCACGGAAAGGAGGGAGCAAAATGGAAAATAAAACTGTGGTTAGCATAGAGACAGTCATTGACTATATTGAAGCCAATCTTGACGGTAAGCTGGATCTGGAAACGGTCGCTGAAGCAGTCCACTATTCAAAGTATCACTTACACCGTATGTTCACCAGCACAGTGGGCATGACAATTCATGATTATGTGCAACGCCGTCAGTTGACCGAAGCCGCAAAACTTTTGGCGTTTTCAGATAGACCGATTATTGAAGTCACCTTTATCTGCGGTTATGAAAGTCAACAGGCGTTTTCTTCTGCCTTTAAGTCAATGTATAAAATTCCTCCTGCGGAATACCGGGATAACAGGGAATTTTATCCTTTGCAATTACGATTTGCTTTGCACAGAAATGTGGCAAACAAGGTGTTTACAAAGGATGACATTTGTTTGGCAGAAAAAGCGGATATTCCGGCATGGATGAACTTAATGCGATTGGTCATTGATGGTTACCCGGTTATGGATGAAGCGGATTATTTGAGCAAACTTATAACCGCCATAAATGAAAAACGCGCCCTTGTTTTGAAAGACAATGGTGTTTTAATCGGTGCTATGGCTTTTTCTTCTCAATTGGGATGTATTGACTTTTTGGGCATAAACCCACAATACCGCAAGCAAGGTATTCAAAAGTTATTTTTGTATGCGCTTATGAACATATACTTGCCTGGACAAGAAATCAGCATGACCACCTATCGAGAAGACGACAAGGCTGATACAGGCCATCGTGATATATTAAAACAGCTTGGTTTTGCCGAAAGAGAATTGCTGATAGAATTTGGCTATCCGACACAGCGCTTTGTGCTTCCTCCCAAATATATGGAGGATATACAAGAATGATGGAATCACAAAGTAATTGGAGAAAGAGGACCATTCTGTTTTTTTGCCAGTCAATGTATTACGCTGTTCGGCTCGCAAATCGTTCAAATGGCAATCGTATGGTATGTGACTTTGCTAACAAACAGCGGTGCGTGGGTAGCGGCTTTTTCGGTCTGCTCTTATCTTCCACAATTTTTCGTTTCATTTATAGGAGGTGTTTGGGCAGATCGCTATAACAGGAAATATCTCATCATTGGAGCAGATGCGCTGATTGCGGCTGTTACATTGGCAATGATGCTGATTATGCCGCATATTGCGGGTGAGTCTGTGCTGCTTGTGACATTGCTGCTCATGTCGATTATTCGCTCTGCTGGTGCTGGTATTCAAAATCCCGCAGTTAATGCAGTCATTCCGCAGCTCGTTCCCGAGGAACATCTTATGCGTTATAACGGTATTAACGCCACCATGCAGTCTGTCGTACAGTTTGGCGCACCGGCTGCTGCGGCTGTGGTGCTGACAATGAGTACACTTCGGGCCACACTTCTGATTGATATATTAACTGCTGTCATTGGCATCGGTGTGTTTTCCTGCATACTTCTCCCCAAGCAAGAAAAATCGCAGGAAATGACATCTGTTCTGGCAGATATAGGCGTTGGTATTCGGTATGCTCATTCCTGCATGGTTGTTCGTAAAACACTCGTCATCTACGGCCTGTTTGTTTTCCTTACAGTCCCGGCAGGCTACTTATCCGGCTTGCTTGTAAGCCGTGTTTTTGGAGATACTTACTGGTATTTGACGGCAGTTGAACTCGTTGGCTTTGGCGGGATGATGCTGGGCGGTCTGCTTATGAGCATTTGGGGTGGTTTCAAAAGTCGTAGATTGACATTGGCAACAGGCTTGAGTTTATTTGGCATAATGGCAATCGGCATGGGTGTCAGCCGCCATTTTATACTGTACCTTGTTTTAATGGCGTTGTACGGAATTGCATTGACCACGGTACAAACTACCATTACGACCATGTTACAGGAAAACTCGGAAGCCTCTATGCAGGGGCGTGTATTTGGCCTCATGAGTTCGCTCTATTCAAGTTGTTATCCGATCGGCATGGCTCTCTTCGGACCGCTGGCTGATACAATCCCGTTAAAATGGATTATGGTTATTTCGGGCATTGCACTTATAACAGTTGCTGGCACAGCTTATTGTGATCGGCATTTAAAGTTTAATTAAAGCACAATCTGCCGGGCGACGGCAAAAGAAAAAAAGCCGTCGTAGAGCAGACAATTTGACACGTCCATTTGAAACGGCGGCTTTGATTTTCAGAGCCGCCGTTTCTTTGCGTCTACACAAACCAATGACGACTTGCAGGGACACGGTAGCCGATTGGAGGTTATTTTACCGTGTCCTTCTTTTTGTTTCGCAGTATCCATGATCTGCACCAGTTAAAAAAAGCGTAGCCCCTCCGTCGGAGTCGTCCGGCTTTGGCTATGAACTATACCATGTAAGCAACAATCCTTACAAAACACCTCTGCGCCCAGCAGGTCCGTTGCGACTTGCTGGGCGCTTTTTGCTGTTTTCCGAGGACAAGCCCGCCTCGAAAAAATTTTTTGAGAAATTTTCAAAAAGGAGGCTTTTAGCGGGTAGCGAACGGCTTTGCGTTCGCCTTGTTAGCGGAAAGGGAGAAACCCACCTCATTCCCCCAGGAAAGGGGGTGAAAAGATGGATATGATCCCACGCAATGACTATGGCGAGCGGTGCCAGTTCGATGCTTACTGCAAGCTGGTACTGTACCATGAGGCAATCGACTACCTCCGGGAAATGCAGAGGCGTCGTGACAGGGAACTGTCATTCAGCGACCTTCCGCAAATGGAGATGGACAAGCTCTGCGTTGTAGATCATTACCCCAGTGACAGATTTACATTCTCGTCCCACGGGTATGACCTACATATTGAAAACGAGCTTGTGGCTGATGCCTTCGCCGGTTTGTCCGTTCAGGAGCAGAGTATATTGATTTTGCATTTTGTTCTGGACCTGCCGGATCAGGAGGTTGGCCGCCTTGTTGGAATGTCTCGCAGCGCCGTTCAGCGGCGAAGGGCAAAATCATTGACCGAGCTGCGGATCAAGTTGGCCGCACTCATGCCGAAGGGAGGTTGAAGGTATGAAGAAACCCACTTACAAGGGCAAGGAGCTTCTTCCTCTTTCGGTGATCAACGCCGCCCGTGACGGGGACTCTCAGGCTGTGGAGCAGGTGCTCCGGTACTATGAGGGCTATATCAATAAGCTCTGCACCCGGACGCTTTACGATTCTGACGGCCAGTCCCATGTCCGGGTGGACGAGTACATGAAGCGCCGATTGGAGATCAAGCTCATTCATTCATTCCATTGTCAGCATGAGTTGACAAGCCCGGTCTGAAAGCAGAAACAGCTTACCCTTTCCCTGTTTCTCTCTTTCGTGGCTGGAGGCAGTACCTTGACAAAGAAAGCCCGTTGGGAGGCCAACGCCGCAGTATAAGGCAAACGGATACATTCCTGTTTGTGCCGAGCCATACGGCCGGTGCGCCATGACCTCGTTTCAAGTCCGCAGGACGGGACCACTGTAACGGGCGAGCGAACAGCACCAGACCGCAAAGCAAGTGTGGCAGCTTGCGGGCGATGACACACGGGCAGGGTTAAAGATACTCGCGCATTGAACGCCCTCAAAGCATTGCGCGGCGCACCCATCAGTATGGGCCGGGGTGAGATTCCCGTGGAGCTGCTTGCCGGCAGCCATCCGTTTTTTGCCTCTTTTATTTTCAGATAAATCTTCTGCTTTTCCGTTTACGGATAATTCATAAACTTTCCATTAGCAGCAGACAAACCCGAAACGGCGCGGTACAATGAGGGTGGAAGTCATGAATGAACACCCTTTTGCGTGCCGTTTCTGACTGGAAAGGAGGCTGCTGTGTCAGAGATTCAGAACGGTACGGAGAAAAGGCCTTTGGAGTGCCGCACCTATACGGTCAATGACATTGCCGTGATCTTAGGTGTCAGCCAAGCACGGGCATATAGCCTTGTGCGGGAGGACCTTTTCAAAAGCGTACGAATTGGCAACGCCATACGGATTTCCAAGCGGTCGTTTGACCACTGGCTGGAGTCACTTGACCTGTGACACAAGAAAGGAAGATTCGTTATGGCATCCATTATCAAAAGAAAGAAAAACTATTCTATTGTTTATACCTATGTGGATGAAAACGGAGAAACCAAACAGAAGTGGGAAACCTGGCATACCCACAAAGAGGCCTTGAAGCGTAAGGCGGAAATCGAAAATCAGCAGCACACGGGAACTTTTCTCCCGCCAAGCAATCAGACGATCACCGAGTTCCTTTATGACTTTGTATCTCTTTACGGAGAAAAGAAATGGGGCGTGTCTATGTATGACAGCCAAACGGTACTGATTGCGAACTATATCAATCCGATCATCGGTGATATGGAGGTACAGGCGGTTACTCCCCGTGCGGTTGACGGTTATATCCAGACCTTGCAGAAAACCAAGTCGGTGTCTACCAAGACCCGAAAGGCTGTTACCACCTATGTCAGCGACAAGACCATTGAAAAGATCATCAAGCTCCTGCGGTGTGCGTTTAAGCAGGCGGTACGATGGGAAATCATTGCAAGAAATCCCTTTGACAATGTGATCCTCCCGAAAACGGAGTATGCGAAACGGGATATCTGGACGGCGGATATGATCCGCCTTGCCCTGGACAAATGCACGGACAGCAAACTCTATGTAGCAATGAACCTTTCCTTTGCCTGCTCTCTGCGTATGGGTGAAATCCTGGGACTGACCTGGGAGAACGTCCATATTTCCGATGAAGATATTGCGGCGGATAATGCCTATGTCTACATCGACAAGGAACTGACACGGGCATCCAAACGGGCGATTGAAACGCTGGGTGAGAAGGATATCTACTACATCTTCACTCCGCTCATGCCGAACACCAGCACAAGAATTATTTTGAAAAAGCCGAAAACCGATTCCAGCATCCGTAAGGTGTGGCTGCCGAAAACGCTGGCTTACATCCTGCGGGAATGGAAGAAGTCCCAGGACGAGCTGAAAGGCTTCCTGGGCGACGAATATCAGGACTTCAATCTGGTGGTGGCACTTCCCAATGGACGGCCCTGCGAGGATCGGATCATCCTCAAAGAGTTTGCAAAGCTCCGTGAGGACGCAGGGCTGCCGAAGGTGGTCTTTCATTCTCTCCGTCATTCCAGTACCACCTACAAGCTAAAACTGAACCACGGCGATCTGAAAGCCACCCAGGGTGATACGGGCCATGCCGAGATCGACATGATAACCAGTATCTATGCTCACATTCTGGACGAGGATAGAAAGGTCAATGCTCAGAAATTCGAGACAGCCTTCTATGCCAAGCCTGATCTTCGTAATGTCCGTCCGCCGGAAGAACCGGCGAAATCGGAGCCTGCGACCCTGGACCTTGAAAGCCTTGTGGAGCAGCTTCAAAAGTCGCCGGAGCTGGCAAGTGCGCTCGCAGCCCTGATAGCAGCGCAAGCCCCGGCAAAGTGATCCGAAAAATCGAATTAGCAAAACGCAGAATTTTCTTAGCAAATTTCTGAAAAGCGTTCGAGTCCAATTAGCAAATATACATCATGCGGCGTATAAAAATCTCCCGGTAACGGAAGTGAAATTACCGGGAGAAGGAGGAATAAAAAAACGCTGCAAACCCCGAAAAAGGCTTGCAGCGGTGCTTTCTGGCGTCCCAGAGAGGATTTGAACCTCCGACCCCACGCTTAGGAGATGGACCCAGTGCATATATTCCCTATCAACAGGGATAAAGAAAATGCAGTTATATCAAGGCTTTTCTCCATGTTCTCTATAAACCTTGTACAAGCAAAATCAAGCAAAAACAAAGGATTTTAGCCCCCTATTGTTTGCACTCTGTTTGCAAAGGCGCGAAATTTGGCGTTAGCCAAAAGTTCAATTCCCGTCGAGACTTAATTATATTCATGGTATCGTGGACATAGTTTACCATACATAGAGGTTCATTACAAGAGGTATTGAGCCAGTGAAGCATCGGTGTACAAGGGGTACAAACAAGATTAAAAAGAAATGTTAGATTTGAAAGTAAGTAGAGTGGCAAAATCAAGAGTGTTCAGATTTTCCACTCTACTTGAACGTGGTCGCTGGTTGCGCTGATTGAAATAATCAGGCCGTCAGCGGCTTTTCTCTTGTCCTCAAAGTCAATGCTGTCCCAGTGGTCAAGGAAATAAGAAAGCTCCTGTTCCTTTTGGGGCGACATTGTTTCAACGGACAATTCTGCAATCGCCTTTGAAATAGTCTGGCGGCGAGTGTCCAGTTCTTCAATTTTTTTGTTGGCGTAGGCAAGCAGTGTCGCATTGGCTCCGGTCAGTGTATCAAGCAGTTTTTCAATTTCAGCCTCGACCTGTGCAAGCTCGATCTGATGGGCGGTCAGTTTCGGATTTACTTTTTCTTCCCTGTCATGCCGGACTTGAAAATTCTTAAATCTTTTCCGCATGGCATTGAAGATAAATTCTTCAAATTCAGTCTTTCGGATTTTCCCACATCCCGGACAGCCCTTATTTTCTGCCCGTTTTGTACAGCGGAAATATCCCGGACTGTTCGGAACATGGGTTGCTTTCAAAGCATATCCGCAACGCCCGCATTTGACTTTTCCGGCAAGCCATGTATTTTTGGGTTTGCGGCCTTGCTGAAAGGTCTTATTCATCATTAGCTTCTTCCGGCATTTCAGCCAAACATCAGACGGTATGAGTGCTTCGTGTGGGGCAATCACAAGTATCTGGTCCTTCAGGCACCTGTCCTTATCCTCCTTTACATCACGGCCCTGATAGAGATAACAGCCGTTGGTTCCGGCAAAATCGGAAGCGTCATTGACAATCGCCGCGCCCTGGCTCTTGAAAAACTCATATAGTTCCAAGTCGGCCTGTGCGTAAACAGGGTTCCGTAAAAGCTGGGAAAGGAAACTCCGAACCATTGACTTTTCGTAAATCTTGATACCCTGTTCCTCAAAGTAGCGGGTAATGTCTCCGAAAGAGGTTTCCGGCTCGGCGTACATCTCAAACATCAGTCGTACATGGTCGGCGGCTACGGGGTCGGCAACCATCTTTTTTGTGCGGATACCTTCAACCACTGTCGGCTCCAACTGATAACCATATGGAGCCTGCCCGCTCATGTGAAAGCCTTTCAGGCACCGGGAATAGTAGGCGTCCGTCACGCGCTTCTGGATTGTCTCACGTTCAAGCTGTGCGAATACGATACATATATTCAGCATGGCCCGTCCCATCGGGGTCGAGGTGTCGAATTTCTCAGTGGAGGAAACAAACTCCACATCGTACTCTTGAAACAGCTCCATCATGTTCGCAAAATCCAGAATGGAGCGGCTAATCCGGTCCAGCTTATAGACGATTACCCGCCGTACCCTGCCTTTTCGGATTTCTCCCAGCAGTTTTTGAAATTCCGGCCTGTCCGTGTTTTTCCCGGAATAGCCTTTATCCTTGAATACCTTACAGCTCCCGCCTTTCAGTTCGTACTTGCAAAAGTCAATCTGGCTTTCAATGCTGATACTGTCCTTTCGGTCTACTGACTGCCTTGCGTAAATACAATCTTCTCTGATAATGTCCATATTGGGCTCCTTTCCGTATGGAATGGAGCTACCAACCTTACAACTATATTATACCATTAGCAGCCCCGGACGACAATGTTGCGATTGATTAGCGAAACCTGTCCCCGTACTTGCTGAATATATCGTACAGGTTATTTTCGATTTCTCTTTTTCGCTTCTTCTTTTCCTTTTCCTCCGGGGAGAGTATCGGCGTCAGGTTTTCCAGCACAATGAGTTTGCCTTGAAAATAAACAGATTGCTTATCGCTTTGGTATGTAACAGCTTGAACCATTGAAAACCTCCCTTTTCCAGTATAGGTTAATGCCGACCAGTCTCCCTCTTGTCCGAATGGGGAAACATCAAAAAACGGCACCCCGGAAGGTGCCGCTCTTTGAGCTTTCCCCAGCTTCGGGCCAACATGGCCCGAGGTCAATAGTCCCCATGATAATATTTTTGCTCGGCCTCGTTGATGGTATGGAAGTCAAAGGCTTCGTGAAGCTGCCGTACCACACGGCGAATATCCTCATGGGAGAAGCCACAGTCATGCATTGCCATAATCACATAACCACGGCAGGCGTCGTTGCTCCACGCGTCCGGTTCCAATCCCGGAATGGACGGATAAGTTTTCTTCATAAGGTTCTCCTGTTCATAAAAGTATGGGGCCCCGCCGGAAAGGTCGCTCTATCATTAGACAGAATAGCGGCGGGGTCCCCACGGGTCAAAAGTGCTTTTCAGATAGACCGGACGGGCGGCTGGCGTTCCTCCCCATAGCATTTCAGCTCTCCCCATTCTGATGGCAAGGCGATCTCATTACCTGCGACGGCTCACGGTTCGCAACACCGCTGCACGCTCGGATTGTGACTAATCGCAAGTATCCGGGATTTTGTGTTTTATCCGGCTGACCTGCCAAGGCCCGCCTGCGGCATGGGCCTTATCGCTCCCTCTATCCTCTGACAATAGAGATCATGGCGGGCCTGTCACTGGACACAAGCACCCTTCGTATCCGGGTATCTTTTTATTCAGTTTTCAAGCTGCGTAAGGCTTGTCCGAACTTCGGGCCAATGTGGCCCGAGGCTTTGACTGCCTCTCATATACCATTTCATTTTTTGGTCTAAATCGGTACGCCTTACAGAACTTTTTTCAAAATTTTTTCCAGGCTCCGCAGACCGCGCTCAATGGCGACCCGCACGACTTTCTCATGGACACCTTCTGCCCGGGCAATATCTTTTTTGGTCATGCCGAGAATGAAATGGGCGTAAATACGTTTCGCCTGTTTGTTCGGCAACCGGGAAATGGCGGCATGAAGTTCCTGCATAGTCACTTTGCGCTCATACAGCTCATGCGGAGAAAGTGCAACGAAAAGAGCCTCATGCTCAATACCGTCGTTCCGGTCAAGGGAGTAGTATGCCTTGTGCCGGTATGTACGCAGACGGTAAGCCGCTTCTTTGTGGTCGAACTCGGAAAACAGATCGGCCACTTCGTCAGTTACTTCAACAAAACAATCCTGTGTATAATGAGGGTAAATATCCCGCAGATTGATAACTTTCATAAATACCTCCGTTTCGGGTGTTCGGGTTGACGGGTAGCCGAAACGGAGGCGGTGGTGAGCGACACCGGGGTATGAACTCGGGCCAACACGACCCGAAGTAAACTCGGAAATATAAAAAAGCGCCCGGACAGCAGAAAGCTATTCGAGCGCAAAAACTCCAATATTCACTTACAGAATGACAATTTTCGCACCGGCTACCAGACGGAGCCTGTTCGTTGACTGGGCTTTTTTTGACGGTAGTGAAATATCGTCTGAATTTGTCGGCGGTCAATGTGCTTCATGGCGGTTCCCTCCTAAAGCCGCCGTGTCAGCGTGTAGTCGTCACTCCTTTGTCGAGGGCATAAGGAACGGCGGCCTTGATGTTACTCAAAACCGCCGCAGTACCCGGAAAATCCATTTTGGGCGCACGAAGCTACCTGCCCTGCAACGGTTTTTTTCTTTCCCCGTCTGGCGGGGCAGGATCGCTTGGCTTATTCGGTTTATTCTTGCTCTTGTGCGGCTGCCTCTTTCAGCCGGTCAAAACTCTCATCGCTGATGATGTGTTCAATACGACAGGCATCGGCCTCCGCAGTTTTGGGGTCAACGCCTGCGGTGATAAGCTGCTCGGTAAAGAAGCAGTGACGCTCGTAGATTTTTTCGGCTACCTCGCGGCCCACATCGGTCAGATGGAGAAAGTGATCCTCGTCCATTGTGAGAAAGCCGCCGTCCCGCAAGGTAGCCACTGCATGGCACACGCTGGGCTTTGACACCTCCATGTGCCGGGCCACATCTACGGAGCGTACCATACCGAGTTTCTTTTGGAGAACAAGGATGGTTTCCAGATAGTCCTCCCCGGACGCATGAAGTTTCATTAAGACCTCCCTTATGCAGATAATTTCTGTTCGGCGTTCCACATGGCCGCATACTTTCCGCCTTTAGCCAGCAATTCATCGTGAGTACCGGCTTCAGCAATCTTTCCGCCAGATACCACAAGGATTTGATCTGCATTTTTGACGATGGAAAGGGTATGAGCAATCATTACCACAGTCTTTTTCTCTTTCAGCAGATTGGCGATGGCCTGCTTTACTGCCAGCTCGTTCTCGATGTCAAGGGACGCCGTTGCTTCATCCAAAAGCAGGATCGGGCTGTTTTTCAGGATAGCGCGGGCGATTGAAATTCGCTGACGCTCACCGCCCGAGAGAAGGTTTCCGTTTTCGCCGGTCGGCGTATCGTATCCCTTTTCCATCTTGCGGATGAAGCCGTCACAATTAGCCTCCCGGCAGGCGGCTTCGATTTCCTCATCCGTGGCCTCGGGGCGGGCGTGCCGGATATTCTCACGAATGGTATCATCAAAGAGAAATACATCCTGATCTACCATAGAGATTTGTTCCAGTACACGCTCGGCAGCTACATGGTTTATGGGTTTACCACCAATGGAAATTGTTCCGCCTGTTGCCTCGTAATATTTTGCAATCAAATTCAGAATGGTAGATTTGCCGGAACCGGAGTCCCCGACAATGGCCGTGAGCTTCTGGTCTGGCACTGTAAAGGTGGCGTGTTTCAGCACCGGCTCTCCGGGCACATAGGAAAAGTCCACACTGTCGAAGTTGATTTCATGGGTGGCTGTTTGAAGCGGCTCCATACTGCCGGTTTCCTCTGGTTCTTCAATAATGTCTACAACTTTATCTTTGGAGATTTTCAAGTTTTTGTAACTCATCAGGCCACGGGAGATGGAGTCCGAAAGTTTTGCAAGCAGCATGGGCAGCATACAAATCAACAAATAGGAAATCGGGTCCAGTTTCCCGGACAGCATAGGGATAGAAGCCGCCCATATCATTACAGGTAGTCCGATCCACAGAAAGATACATTGTATTGCATTTGTCGGAATACCATGTTTCTCGTAGTTGTAGCTCACATCACTGAAATGTTTTAGAGTAGATGTTACCGTCTCATTTTTTGTTCCGCCAATACCATAGGCTCGAAAGGTCTGAATGCCCGTGGCATATTCCACAATACTGCTGACCGTTTCGGCGCTGACGGCATTTTTCTCTGTACCATACTTGCGGACAACCCGAAAAGAGAGCCAAAGGAACGGAATTAAAACCAATTCGACGCAGGCAAGGATGATGCCTCCCGGCAGCCAGATACAGCCCACAAAAATAATCATCATGGTACAAAAGGTGATGTGCTTAACAATGTCCCCGACCGTATGGGTGAGGATTTTTTCATAATTGTTGACATCGCTGGTAACGATGTTGATGTATTGTCCAGTCTGGCCTTGCGTAAATCTGGACAGTGGTATGCGCTTTATTTTATCTCCCAGGAATAGTCGGGTACGGTTGCTGACCGCTGCACCACCGATCTGACTTTGTGTATAGCCAACGCTGTAAATCACAATACGCAGAATGAAAATGCCGCCTAAAAACAGAGAAAGCCGGAGCAGAGAGGGCGAGTTGATTGTACCATTCCACAGCATTTTCATTGCTTCATAAAGGAGCAGAAAGTTAAAACCGGACAGCATACCTTCCACAACATTTAGAACCATACCAAGATAAAACCGGCTATTTTTCTTTAATGGCTTTTCACGCATGATCTGCACCTCCTTCCAACTGATAAGTAATATTGCGGGCCGTTTCATAATCTGTCCATGCCTGATTGTAATAAGCATTATCCTGCCGGACTTCATCATGTGTTCCTACACTCGTAATCGTGTGATTTTCGACAACGGCTACCCGATTGCACATTTTCAATGCCCCCAAACGGTGAGCAACAACGATTACCGTCTTGCCTTTACACAGGTTTTCAATAGCCCTATCAATCTCCACCTGATTTTCGGGGTCTGCAGCACTTGTAGCCTCGTCTAAAATCAGAATAGGTGCATTTTTCAAGATAGCACGCGCTATTGCAATCCGCTGCTTTTCGCCGCCGGAGAAGCGAGAACCGAAACTCCCCACCTTCGTATCGTAACCGTCTGGTAAAGACATGATAAAATCATCAATCTGAGCTTCTTTTGCGGCAGCCCGCACTTCTTCCAGAGTGGCATTGCTGCCCATACGGATATTTTCAAATACGCTGTCACGGGTAAGAAAGGTCTTTTGGAATACAATCGCTATATTCTGCAAAAGTGTTTCGTAGTTGATCTCCTTGACATTCTTACCGCCTATCAGTACCTCGCCTTCCTGCACATCATAAAAACGGGAAATCAATTCAATCACAGTGCTTTTTCCTGCGCCAGAGCGACCTACCAGAGCCATACGCTCTCCATTTTTGACTTTTAGATTACAATGTTCCAGAACATTTACCTTACCATCGTAAGAAAACCGCACATTCCGCAGTTCAATGTCGTGTGCCTGGGGAAAATCACCGCCACCCTCATAAATCGGCAGCTCTAAAATTTCCTCTGTTTTTGTAACCGCCTTGAGTACCTGCGCCATATTGCTGGATATTTCCTGCAAAGGACGGATCTCCGTCAGGTACATGGAACCGACAAAAGCAAACAACAGGAATACACTGGCTGTAATGGAACCATTCAGGAAAAACATACCGCCCAGCGGCACCAGCAACAGCATCCCGCACTCAATCACAACGATAAAAGAAGCGTAAAATGGCCCCATCCGTTTAGACATTTCATTCCAAATATCATTTTCCTCTTTTACAGCAGCAGAAAATTTCTGAAATGATTTACTTCCCATGTTATAGGCTTTTATCAGCTTCATACCGCTGATATACTCCACCATTACGGAGTTCAAATTAGCAACAGATTGATTGGCACGCCCCATCATGCTGGATGCTCCCATAAACATCCCGCACATGACGAATAACGCCAATACCAAAGGCACCAGCGATACCAATGCCAAAGGTACATTTACGGTCAGAAGGTAAATAAACACCACCACCGGCCCTATAAGGTAACAGATCAATTCAGGCACATTGTGAGCCAAAAACAGTTCCAGCTTTTCAATATCTTCATTCAGAACTGTCTTGATTTCGCCGGTACTGCGCTCATTCAGCGTACCAAGAGGCACCTTTGCCATGTGGTCGATTACCATACAACGCACCTTCAGCAATGCGCGATAGGCTCCTTTGTGAGATGCCACACCAGACGCACCAAACAATAGAAACCGGATAACGATACCGCCGGCGATTATGCCAGCATCCCGAATAACAAATTCTGTAGTACAGGTTCCTGTATAGACAGCACTCATCAGACTGTAAATCCCGTAATAAGGGATCATGGTACAAATTCCACTGAAAAAGGATAGGATGACCGCCAGATACATCCAATATTTTTCTTTTCCAGCCCATTGGAGCAAGAGACTGATTGAACTGCTCTTTTTCTCCTTCTGCATAAACTCACTCCTTTCATATCCATTCAACGGCTATATAGAAAATAGCTTTTTTAGATTTTCTTCATTATCCGGAACCAACGGAAAATCATCGCACTGCTCTCCATGGTCAATATGAAGAACGCGGGAACAGGTACGGCAGACAAATTCATAATCGTGGGTTACGACAAAAATTACTTTCCCCATAGCAGAGAGCTTTTGGATTAGCAACGCAACCTGCTCCATACTATCGAAATCCAAACCGCTTGTGGGTTCATCAAATACCAAAAGCTCTTTTTCACAAATCATGCTGACAGCAACTGCCACCCTCTGCTTTTGTCCCCCGCTGAGTGTGTTCGGATGATGGGTGCGATAGGGTAATAAGCCCAGGCTATCCATTGTTGTTTCAATTAGCGATTTGTCTGGGTTGCGGATACCAAAGGAGCATTCCGCTTCTACACTATCAGCAAATAATTCAAAGTTGACATCCTGCATGACCATGTAGGAGCGGTGCAGCCTTTCTTTCCTGTCCTGTGGTTTTTCATTCCACAGGAATTGTCCACTGGCTTCTTTATGCAGTCCGCACAGAGTACGGGAAAGAGTTGTCTTTCCTGCACCGTTATGGCCGACAACACCGATGATTTCTCCAATTCCTGCTAAAAGGTTGATATGTTCCACAATGGCTTGTTTCTTATAATACAAGCCCACATCCTGCAATTTCAGAATTTTGTTTTCTGCCGCGCCTGGACTTGTGAATTGCGGATGTACTTCATGGAGATCCACGGCCCGGAGTCCCATGCGTTTCCGCTCGTCTTTTTCAATAGCCCTGAATTGCTCTGGCGTGTAAATCCCGGCGATTTGTCCCTGCTCCATATAGACAATACGATCCACAACATCCATCAAATAATAGAGTCGATGTTCCGCAATTAAAATTGTCTTTCCTTGTTGCTTAACAAGTTTCAGATGCTTTCTTAAATCTTGTATGGCATCCATATCCAGATTAGAGGATGGCTCGTCCAGCAAGTAAATGTCCGGGTTCATAGCATAAACTGAAGCGAACGCAACTTTCTGCTTTTCGCCGCCGGACAATGCGTGTAGGGAACGATTACGCAGTGACTGGATTTCTAAATCCGCCGCGGTGGTTTCTACTCTTTGGCGCAATTCCTCCGTTGGCATTCCTTGATTTTCAAGGCCAAACGCAATTTCGCTGTCACTGTCAGTATTGAAAAATTGTGTGCGCGGGTTTTGGAATACGCTTCCTACCTTTTCTGATATTTCATACATAGTCAGGTCAGCAATATCTTTGCCATCAATCACAACCTGGCCTGTTAATTCTCCGTCATAAAATCGGGGGATGAGTCCGTTTACAAGTCGAGTGATTGTTGTTTTTCCGCAGCCGCTTCGCCCGCACAGCAGGATGCACTCTCCATTTTTGACAGTCAGGTTAATATTCCGCAAACCGCCTTGCTCCCGTCTCTCGTATGAGAAAGTTATGTTTTTCAGTTCAATCATTCAAAACACCTCCCCATAGAATTGCCCCACAAGAAACATGGCAAGGAAGGCAAGGACAACTATGAGGTCGGCTATGCCAAAGCCAATCCTTACATACGAAGTCCTTTGTGTGGGATTTTCAATTCCTCTTGTTACAGATGCGACCGTCAATTCGTCTGCTGTTTTGGATGCAGCCATCATCAGCGGAACATAGATACACTCGATTGTCATAGCCGGATGTAATATAAAATTTTTGAGATTAGGTGATACATCCCGCATCCGCATAGCGTCTTTGATAAAATGCCAGTCCTCCCGAATTGTAGGTACATAGCGCAGCATGACCGCAACAGGAATTACAATCTTCTGTGAAATATGGCTTCGGTTCATGGCAGAGAGAAATTCCCCCACTTTTGTCGTTGAAATAATAATGCCGGACAAAATGCCACAAGGATAAACCTTATGAACCAGCCCCAGGAAAGCAATCAACATTACCTGCATATTGCCGGACGGCATCTGCAACACCGCCTGTGTCAACAAGTAGAAAACTCCATAGACAATAATCCCAATAATGGAGTAGCGTATTTTCCCACAGGCAGTTCCAAAGCAGGCTACCAGCGCAACGACAAGCATTTCATAAAGAAGGGACGGAGCCATCGTTGCCGACAGGACACATAAGAGCAACAGCAGAATTTTTGTGCGGGGGTCTATCCAAAGCCCCCTGCGTTTTTCCCCATTGCTCATGCGGTAATCCCCGCTTTTTCAAACTGCTTTTTGAGCAATTTCTTTCCTACAAGGCCGCTGATAATTCCCAGTATGATAGTTCCCAAAAGGATAACCGGCAACATTCCCGCAGGTGCAGAAGCAGTCATCATGTCAATGTATTCCTGCGAAGTTCCGTTGTTCAGCATTGTTTCAGCCCACGCAGCAGGATCGGCGAAATAAGCCAAAAATACACCGGCAGGCCCAAGGCAGAATAGAGAAAAAGAAGCAATATTCCACTTGATGTTTCGATAACTTTTAGCACCTGCGACGATTTCAGCTACGATGCCCATGACGACATATCCCAAATCCATTGCCCAGTGCATTCCAAGTACATACCAGACAATGCCATTAATAATGCCTAAAATGACGATGCCACCGCGCTTAGGTACTTTTGCTACCATCAGAAGATATACAGGACCGCAGAGCAGGGCAATCCCAAACGGCTGATAAAAAGTGAGTGCCGGGTTTGGAGCAAAAGGAAGGGAGCCGATAAGCTCGAACACAAAAAACAGTGCGGTGAAAATACCAATGGTTACAAGGTCTTTGACCGTAAGACCTTTCTTGTTCAGATACGACGATTGCGCAGACATATCAAAATCCTCCTTTTCAGAGAAGCGTTACATTGACGCTCCCCATTTCTTATGTTATATTTATGTTAGATGTTGCTAACCATAAATCAAAGATACTCTATTCACATTCTTCTTACAATAGCTTGGAAGGATGTTTGCGTTATCAAGATATAAGTTTGCGCAATCGTGGCAAAGGAGCGAAATGCGTTATGAAGAATAAGATTGAAGATTTCTATGTAACACAATTTGCGGAACGGGGTTTTACACCGGCTCCGAATAATCTGGACTATTGTGAGGTCGGAACCACCTGGCAGCTAAATGACAAAATTGGGACAGGAACATTCTGGATTTATAATAGACAGGACCTTTTCGACATCAAAATCCACGACTTCTATCTCAACGAGGACACTATCCTGGATTTTAACTGGCCAGAGTGTTTAAGCATCATGCAGTTTGACTCTATCTCCGGTGAGGAATTATCCCCTTATCGCCGGTTAGAAGCTGGGAGTGTGAAAAGTTTTATTGGTGGCTATTCCACATACAAAGTTCTCATACATAAAAAAAAATTCCGATCCGTACTGTTGGAATTGAAATAATGCCTGCTTATTATGAGGATTACTTAAAAGAGCAGTATCCTGATGAATATGCAAATCCTCTCAAAGCATTTGAAGCCGTTGGACAGACAGTTGATTTTCCTGAAATGTCCCGCCTATTAAAACAAGTAGAGGCATACAAAGGCAGCGGCATTTCTGCGGGCTTGTTTTATGAAGGGAAAGTGGCCGAAGCTATTTCACTTATTGTAGAATGGAGCCGCTTACAACAGCAAAGAAAAGAAGTCCGAAAAAAACTATCCGTTCAGGATGTTCAGCAATTAGAAAACCTAACACTGTACCTCAACGATCACTGTATTCAGGATATTCCTTTAGAACAGATCGTGCGTATATCTTGCATGAGTGCCAGAAAACTTCAGACATCTTTCAAAGAATATCACGGATGCACAATTACAGAATACATACAGCAACGGCGAATGAGTCAGGCAGAAACCCTTTTAGCGAAAACAGATTTATCTATTGGTCAAGTCGCACAAAGCGTTGGATATACAAGCGCGAGTAGATTCGCGGAGTTATTTCGGAAGAGTACGGGCTTATTGCCATTGGAGTATAGAAAAGTCTCACAGCGAAAGTAAAATGTGCGCCAGGGGGAACTCTGGCGCTCACATGATTATTGAAATATCAACTCTTGAAAAATAGTTTCCTCCACCTGCACTTTCAGCGTGTTCATCAGCCCCACCCAGCGCATGGGGTCACGGGCTTTCAGTTCCTCGGTGACGCCTGCCTCCTTCATCATGCGGGGCAGCATGGCGTCCATCCGCTCCCGCGCCGCCCGGTCAATCTCCAACAGGTGTAGGTACTGCCTGATGGCGGTTATGAGCTGGTAGCCGGTCACAGACGCCGCAGAGCCAGCGAATTGGCCGGAAAAGAAACCATGCCTGTCATTGTGCGCGACTTGGATGACGATGCTGCCACAATTATTATGGTTGACAGCAATTTGCAGCGAGAAAATCTGCTCCCCAGTGAAAGGGCTTTTGCCTACAAAATGAAGCTGGAAGCCATTAAACATCAAGGAGCAAGAACAGACCTGACTTCTGTTCAAGTTGAACAGAAGTTGAGCGCCAGAGACCAGGTGGCAAAAGAAGCCGGTGAACGAAGCGGTATCCAGGTAATGCGATATGTTCGTTTGACTGAACTGATTCCAGAGCTTTTGGATATGGTGGATGAAAAGAAAATCGCATTTAACCCAGCCTATGAACTCTCTTTTTTGAAACCGGACGAACAGCAAATGCTGGTGGAAACAATGGACTATGAGCAGGCTACCCCTTCTCTCTCTCAGGCTCAGCGAATGAAAAAGTTCAGCCAGGAAGGGAAATTGTCAGAAGATGTGATGCTTGCCATCATGTCAGAGGAAAAAAAGGGTGATCTGGATAAAGTGACCTTGAGCAGCGATACCTTGCGAAAGTATTTCCCCAAAAGCTATACACCGGCCAAAATGCAGGAAACCATTATTAAACTGCTGGAACAATGGCAGAAAAAACGCCAACGAGATCAGGAACGATGAAGGGAGAGCCTATGAAAGATATTGCAGCAAGGGAACTGAAAGGCCACAACATTCTTGCAGTGGAGCGATTTTGGGACAGCACTTTCTGGATGATTGAGTTTACTGTCTTGCGCCCTACTGCTTATGGAGAACCTGGTGACGAAATGAGGCTTTTTCTCACAGAGGACGGGTATCAGTCAGCTCTGCAAAGCCAGCAGCGTCGAGAAATCAAAATTAAGAGATATGCCCATGTTATTGAGGGGCATATCCTCGACTTCAAGCCTAAAAAACACCGTCGTTCATAACCGATACAACGAAAGGAAAGGAATGAATATGTGTACTGTAAGAGAAATCCGAGAAGCTATTCAAGAAGATTGCCGCTCACAGCGTGATATGGAATCCACCGAGATTGATCGTGTTTTTCAAACCTTACCATTTTCTCAGGAAAGGGATCTGTTTGATAAACCACCAATGCCAAAACGCCCCTACCGACGCAAGAAAAAAAGATACAGACAGACCCTAACCGCTGCCACAATTCTTTTATGAATTGCGGCTTTTTTCATACCTGAGAAATGAAAGGAGTGAAGTAAATGGCTGTTTTTCGTGTAGAACGCACTGGCGATTACACGGTTATGAGCAATTTTCATCTAAAAGACAAACGACTTTCTTTGAAGGCAAAGGGTCTCTTGTCGCAGATGTTATCTCTGCCTGATGACTGGGATTATACGCTGTCAGGACTCAGCTATATCAATCGAGAAAGCAAAGATGCAATCCGCTCTGCTGTCAATGAGCTTGAAACAGCCGGATACATTCGGCGCAGACAGACAACTGATGCTTCTGGTAAATTCGCAGCCAATGAGTATACCATTTTTGAGCGTCCCATCGAGGGAGAACCGATGTTGGATAAGCCGTTGTCGGAAAACCCGATAACGGTAAACCCGTCAGCGGTAAATCCGTTACCGGAAAATCCAACACAATTAAATACTAAGAAATCAAATACCCAAAAACAAAATACTCATGGATCAAATACCGATTCCATTCCCTTCCGGGAAACAGCGGCGGTAATACCGCCGGAACGGAAAGGAAGGGATGCGATGTCTGTCACAGAGATAGAAAATTATCGGGAATTGATTTTGGAGAATATCGAGTATGATTGTCTGAAGCAGCGTTATCCTCTCTACCTGGATGACCTGAATGAGATCGTAGAGCTGTTGGTAGAAACGGTCTGTGCCAAACGAAAGACCACCCGGATCTCTGGTGCGGACTTTCCTCATGAAATTGTACGCTCCCGCTTTTTGAAGCTGGACAGCTCTCACATCGAGTTTGTCATGGACTGTCTGCAAAAGAACACCACCCAGGTACACAACATCAAGCAGTACCTGCTTGCAGTGCTGTTCAACGCTCCTACCACCATGAATAACCACTACACTTCACTGGTAAATCACGATATGCACGCAGGCGGCTGGTAATCAGCCGCTTTTGTATTACACCAAAGGAGGCACAGCATGAATCAGATTGAAATTTTCAATAGTCCAGAGTTCGGAAGCATTCGCACTTTGGAACAGAATGGCAAAGTATTATTTTGCGGTACAGATGTGGCAACAGCGCTGGGATATACCAATCCACGCAAAGCCGTCCGCGACCATACCAGGGGTGGAACGAAATGTTCCATAGGGGTCCAGACTGGGAAAAAGGCATACCCTGCTCAACATCGACGGAAAGGGACCGGCACACGATGAAGCTGTCGTTGCCAAAAGCACACGGCCTTCGGTATTGGATCATCTGAAACGCCCGGTGCCGCCCCGCAGTACTGACAAGAAACCAAAACAACATGAGGAGGTGCGATAACATGAATACCAACGATTTGAATATGGCCCTTTATGAAAAGATGGCCGCTGAGCAGGACAAATACAGGGACTGGCTGAAAAGCCAGCCCCCGGAAGAAATTCTGCACCACACCTATGAGTACACCATCCGTGAGGACATCGTGATGGCGATGGAGGAACTGGAGCTGACCGATGCCCAGGCAGAGGCGCTTTTGGAATCTCCCTCGCCGCTGGCGGATGTGTACCGCTATTTTGAAAAGCTGGAGACCGGCCACATGGATGTGATCCGGGACAGCATTGAGAACCGTGCCAATGATGTGTGCAGAGCTAAAGAGGAACTGCGAACAACACCGGTCTATCCCCACTCTGCCGCCTATGCGAGAGAACATGGGGAGCTGGAGCAGTACCGAGCTTTCAAAAATGTAAATCTCCAATGCAAGGAGTCCATTGAAGCGGCGGTGCGGGAACACTTCGACGGAATGTATCTCAGTCACGATGCGGCAAAGGGTGTGATCGAGACCTATGGCATGGAGCGTGTGGCTTTGGTTCTGGCCAACACCGTCCAGCTTCAGGACTGGGATGGGCGCTACTCCCGACGCAATAAGGAATGGGCTAAGACCATTCCCAACGAGAACCCCGAAACCGTCCGTTGTGGTTATGTCCTGAACAGCCACCCTGCTGTACTGGATGGCTTTATTGATCTGGTGCGTGAAGAACAGCAGCGTAGCCGTACTCAGGGAGAAAAACTGCAACCGTCCCGTCCCTCAGTACGGGATAAGCTCAAACAGGAGCTGCCGGCCCATAAGCCCGCCGCCTCAAAGAAACGGGAGCCGGAGCGATAACTATGGCAAAGCGTAAGCGGGATATGCAATTAAACTTTAGAGTTTCAGCGGAGGAGCTTGCTGTGATTGAGCAAAAAATGTCTCAGTTTGGAACCTCCAACCGTGAAGCCTATCTAAGAAAAATGGCGCTGGATGGGTATGTAGTCAAGCTGGAGCTGCCGGAGCTGAAGGAGCTTGTTTCCCTGATGCGCCGAAGCAGCAACAACTTAAACCAGCTGACCCGTAAAGTGCATGAGACTGGGCGGGTTTATGATGCTGACTTGGAGGATATATCCCAGCGGCAGGAACAGTTATGGGAGGGCGTAAAGGAAATCCTTACCCAGCTTTCCAAACTTTTATAACGGGGATAGATACTCCATTTGCGGAGGGAGGAACGGCATTACTTCGCTGCTCCTCTCTCCGCTTTTTCTTTTTATCGGTATCCTTGTCTTTTGCCTGCCCATGCCGGATAATATGATTAGAAAAGATACCAAGAACGCTGCAAGGAGGAAATGACATGAAGATTTTGAAAGGGCTTTTGATGATTATAACTGCACCGGTCATTTTGGTTCTGACACTTTTTGTCTGGCTCTGCACAGGGCTGATCTACATATCCGGTCTGGTGCTCGGCCTGTTCAGTACCGTGATTGCTCTGCTTGGTGTGGCTGTGCTGCTTACCTATTCCCCGCAGAATGGTGTGATTTTGCTGGTTATGGCATTTTTGATTAGCCCTATGGGGCTGCCGTTGGCTGCAATCTGGCTGATGGGTAAGGTGCAGAGTTTGAAATTTGCAATTCAGGAGTTGGTTTATGGATAAAAATACGCAAAACCATAAAAATGCCAGACACCGTCTGTTAAATTTGGAAAGAGAAACTATATATCCACGACTTTACTTTTGAACTAATATCGCGTATAATATTAGTGCGAAAGGAAGTGATATGATGGGACAATTTGAACAGCTGGATCAGATGCTAACAGAACAAGAAGGAATGCTGCGAACATCGCAGGTCGTATCTTCTGGAATTTCAAAGCCGGTATTTTATGATTATGTGCGTTCACGAGATTTGGATAGAGTCGCACATGGGATTTATCTGTCCAAAGATTCCTGGGTGGATGCCATGTATCTGCTTCATTTGCGATTTGAACAAGCAGTATTTTCACATGAAACAGCTTTATTTTTTCACGATCTGACAGATCGTGAACCAATAGAATATACAGTTACGGTCAAAACTGGATGCAATCCAAGCAAAATGAAAGCAGAAGGCATTCAAGTTTTTACGATTAAAGCAGACTTACATGATGTAGGACTTACAACAGCGAAAACTCCGTTCGGGCATACTGTGCCGGTTTATGATATGGAGCGAACAATCTGTGATTTGCTCAGAAGCCGTAGCAGAATTGAAATTCAGACCTTTCAGGGAGCACTGAAAGCGTATGCCCGTAGAAAAGATAAGAACCTGCGAGCTTTAATGCAATATGCTGGGATGTTCAAGGTGGAAAAAATTTTACGACAGTATTTGGAGGTACTTTTATGATAAAAACAGCAAGACAGCTTAAAGATTTAATACGAAACCTTTCCAGAGAAAAATCCGCAGATGCTCAGATTTTAATGAGGAACTACATGATGGAGCGTTTTTTGGAGCGTATTTCTCTTTCTGAGTATCGTGATAAGTTTATCTTGAAGGGTGGTATGTTGGTAGCGGCTATGGTTGGATTGGATGCCCGCTCTACGATGGATTTGGATGCAACCATAAAAGGAGCTAATGTTAATGTGGAGGATATTGAGAATCTAATTTCATCAATCGTAACTGTTCCGATTGATGATGGTGTTAAATTTCAGCTGAAAAGTATTTCGGAGATTATGGATGAAGCAGAGTATCCGGGGATTCGTGTCAGCATGAGTACAACATTCGATGGTGTAGTGACCCCTTTGAAAATTGATATTTCTACGGGAGATGCAATCACTCCAAGAGAGGTTCGGTATTCATTCAAACTTATGCTGGAAGATCGCTCCATTGATATTTGGGCTTATAATTTAGAAACTGTGCTGGCAGAAAAACTGGAAACCATTATTACTAGAACCACAACCAATACCCGCATGAGAGATTTCTACGATATTTACATTTTAGAACAGCTGCATGGAACCACGCTGAACCCGAAAATTTTACATGATGCGCTTCTGGCAACTGCTCATAAACGGGGATCGGAGAAGTATCTTAACCAGGCTGAAGAAGTTTTTGACGAAGTGGAAAATGATTCGGTTATGCAAAAACTTTGGGAGGCATACCGTAAAAAGTTTTCTTATGCTTCTGATTTGGAATGGGATGTGATTATGAAAGCAATTCGCAGGTTATATGTTCTTTGTGAGAAGGGCATCAGCTTATGAAAAAGCATGGACACTATTGTAAAGTTTGTGGTGAATACAAAGCCAACGAAAATTTTTCAGGCAAAGGTCATGCATCCCACATTTGTAAATCCTGTGCTTCGCTACCAGCAGAAAAGCAGGCTGAACTGATGACACTGAATCGTCTTTTGAATCTTCCATGGAGGCTATCGAAAGAGCAGTTGTCCTGGCTGAAAAATCGACTAAAGAATAGGCGGCCTGATGTCCGTGCATTGGCGCAAGAGCAATATGAAATGAGATTTCCACCAAGACACTTAGAAGATGATGAGTTCAATTTTTTCGATGAAGAAAGTTTTATAGAATAGTGAAAGCGGTCTGCTATGGCAGGCCGTTTTCTTTTCGGGAAGGAGGTCTGACCTATGGCAACCACAAGAATCATGCCGCTTCATGTCGGCAAGGGCCGCACAGAAAGTCGGGCGATCAGTGACATCATCGACTATGTGGCCAATCCCAAAAAAACAGATAATGGCAGGCTCATTACCGGCTATGCGTGTGACAGCAGGACTGCGGATGCAGAGTTCCTTCTGGCAAAGCGGCAGTACCTTGCCGCGACCGGACGAGTGCGAGGTGCGGATGATGTGATCGCCTATCATGTGCGCCAGTCGTTCCGCCCCGGTGAGATCACACCGGAGGAAGCCAATCGGCTGGGTGTGGAATTTGCCAAGCGATTCACCAAGGGCAATCATGCCTTTGTGGTCTGCACCCACATAGACAAGTCGCACATTCACAATCACATTATCTGGTCATCGGTCAGCTTAGAATATGACCGGAAATTCCGAAACTTTTGGGGCAGCACCAAGGCAGTCCGACAGTTAAGTGACACCATCTGCGTCGAAAACGGACTATCCATTGTGGAGAATCCGAAACCTCACGGAAAGAGCTATAACAAGTGGCTGGGCGATCAGGCAAAGCCCTCTCACCGAGAGCTGCTGCGTGTAGCGATTGACAACGCATTATCACAAAGTCCTGCTAATTTTGAGGAACTGCTGAAGCTGCTAAAAGAGTCCGGCTGTGAAGTATCAAAGCGCGGAAAATCGTATCGTTTGAAACTCCCCGGCTGGGAGAAAGCCGCCCGAATGGACAGCCTGGGCGAAGGATATGGATTAGATGATTTGCAGGCGGTTCTCTCCGGGAAGAAAGCGCATACCCCACGAAAGAAAATAGTTACACAGGCAGAGACGCAGAAGGTCAATCTGCTGGTGGACATTCAGGCAAAATTGCAGGCTGGAAAAGGTGCTGGCTATGCTCGATGGGCCAAGGTGTTCAACCTCAAGCAGATGGCGCAGACCATGAATTACTTGTCAGAGAATAACCTGCTGGAGTATGCGGTTTTGGAAGAAAAGGCTGCGGCTGCCACGGCACATCACAATGAGCTTTCGGCGCAGATCAAAGCGGCTGAAAAGCGCATGGCAGAGATTGCTGTTCTGCGTACTCACATTGTAAATTATGCCAAGACCCGTGAGGTCTATGTGGCATACCGCAAGGCAGGCTACTCTAAGAAATTCCGGGAGGAACATGAGGAAGAAATTCTGCTCCACCAGGCTGCTAAGAATGCCTTTGATGAGATGGGAGTCAAGAAGCTTCCCAAGGTCAAAGAGTTGCAGACGGAGTACGCGAAATTGCTGGAAGAAAAGAAAAAGACCTATGCCGAGTACCGGCGTTCCCGTGAGGAAATGCGGGAGCTTTTAACGGCAAAGGCAAATGTAGATCGAGTGCTGAAAATGGAGGTAGAACAGGATGTTGAAAAAGAAAAAGACCACGGCCAGCGATAAGCTGGTCCTGGTCAAAAGCGTTCGTAGAACGCGCAGCCACAGAATGAAATTCTGTGTTCAAAGGGGCTTGGGGGCACTGCCCTCAACAAGCAGTTTGTGGCGAAATGGATAGCCACAAGCATTGCTTGCCACAATATGCTGCGCATAAAATGAAAAACTAACGACGGGACGCTTACTGCCTCCTATCGTTAGTTTTCTGTGTTTAAGCGACTTATAAAACCAATCAGCATAATCAAATCGTCATCTGACATCTTTCTCATTCCGTCCAAAGCCTTCTTGATAAGCTGAGGGTTATTTTCCTGTGCATCAAAAAATTGAAGCGGTGTGATTTCAAAATACTCACAGATGTTGAGAAACTGCTTCATAGACGGCATAGAACGCCCGGAAGAAATCGCCTGAATATAGCTTCTGTTCTGCCCTAACTCCATGCTCATCTGATATTCTGAAACGCCTTTTTTCAATCGCAATTCTGTGATTCGATTGCGGATAAATTCTTCGTCCATACGCTCACCTCTCTGCTCTTTTAGCATAGCAGAAAGCAATTCTTGATACTTCGTATGTATTGCGTTATAATTTTGTAATATAACCTTTATACGCATTATTATTTGCGTTATTTTTGCTTTATATGCGTAATCAAGGCAGTTATCAAGGGTGATTTATATGAATCAGTATGCCTGCGCCATTACCGGCCACCGACCAACAAGATTTTGCTTTGGATATAATGAGGAAGATCCCCTATGCCAAAAACTAAAAGAATGTCTCCTGGAGCAGTTTCGGATACTCCATGACGAGAAATTTGTCCGTACTTTTTTTGTCGGCGGTGCTCTTGGTGTGGATATGTGGGCTGGAGAACAGCTGCTGACATTGAGAGCACAAACGGGATACGAGGATATTAAAATTATCGTTGTAGTTCCCTTCATCGGCTATGACTCTAAATGGCCGGATCAGAGTAGACATAGATTGAAAAAGCTGATCCAAAACTCAAACAATTCTATTGTTATTTCACATTCTGCGGATGTTTCCAGTTATAAAAAAGGAATTACTATATGGTCGATCATGCAGAGTACCTTATCGGTGTGTTTGATAATCAGAAAAAGCTGCGTTCAGGCACAGCACAGACAGTCAATTATGCCTTACGAAACGGAAAAGCAATCACTCTGATCCATCCAGACACTATGGAGATAACAGCCCCTGCGCCTTAACAAATTCACAAAAATTTTTCATTAGCATTTCCAACAAAATATTTTCATTGAAGGGGTGCTGTGATATAATAAGATATAAAACTACGCTCAGAACAAATGGTGCCGCTATGAACAAATATATTGGACAGCAATTTGCTGCTTTAAGATACGAAAAAAATATTTTGGTTGTTGAAGAAACTACATCTGCTGGTGGATGCGGCTCCTTCAACGCGGCTTCTTCATGTCCTGCGTCAGCCTGTCTTTATGACAGTGCGGCGTGGGGCTTTTTTATTGCCTGAAAGGAGTATGAGAACATGAGTCTGAAATATACCTGCCCCAGCTGTGGAACCCCATTGGGTTATGAGGGATTGTGTTGGAAATGTAAGTGCGAGCAAGAACGGCAAGCTGCTCTGGCCTGGATGCCGGAACAAATTGTCGAAAAACAAAGAAACTTGATACAGAACATCCAGAGGCTGGCTGATATGGAGGACCCAGAGTTCGCCGACTTTTGGCAGCTGCTTGGCTACCATGATGCCATCACCCCGGAGATTCAGCGAGTGGCACTGGCCGCAGAGGTGTTCTGGCCCTGTGAGATCTATTATCATGCTCCCGCCGATGTGCGGGATGGTCTGATCCATGCGCTGTTGTCCGCAGAATATTCCAGCGCGGCCTCCAACCTGATGAGTTGCCTTGCTATGCAAGGAGATGACAAGGCAATGGAGACTCTGCTGGAGCTGGAGCGAAATCCCCGGCCCTGGCGTAAGGGTCTCTATGTAGATCCATCCAGCTATGCGCAGATCGGAGGCTGGACCTTCGACAAGGAGGGCCAGAGAATCCGACTGGGCTTCGATACCTGCTATCCTATGGTCAAGGGAACCACTGGCGAGAAATCTCCCGTCCGCATTGGCCGAGCACGGGAGGACACCTGTCCCCACTGCGGCGGGCGGATGGTGGATATTTTGGTGCTGGATGGCCGGGATGAGCGGCTCCGGTTCCTGGGGCTGGATGGTATCCTGACTGCCACCTGCTGCCCCAGCTGCGTGGGATTCCTCAAAGGCCCCGCCTTCAACCGGTTCGCTCTGGATGGCGGCGTGGAGGTCTTTCCCTCCGAACTCTTTGACGGCGCGGAGAAGACGGATTGCTATGTCAGTCCCGAGGAGTACAAGGCCCTCACGGAAAATCCCTTTGTGCTGGGCGAAGCGCCTGTGTCCCTGTTTTACGGTGCGGCCTGCCAGGATGTGAATACCATCGGCGGCTTTGGCAACTGGGTGCAGGATGCAGAATATGCCACTTGTCCCCACTGTGGGAAGCCTATGAAGTATCTGGCACAGATCCAGTGGGATACGGTGTTTGACTGTGCGGAGGGCACGCTCTATGTGGAGTTCTGCTCGGACTGCCAGATCGTGTCCATGCAGCACCAGCAGACCTGAAAAAGTCGCACAGTATGAAAAGAGAAATACCAGCAGGTATTTGCGTAAGGAGGCGTCCACTATGTGCGAGCACTGCCGAAACATTCAAACATGGAGAAAATTTGACGCCCCAAAGGACTATCTGGCCTGTATTGCTTACATTCAGCAGTTGGTGTCGGAGGGGGAATTTGAACTGATGCAAGAGGAATCCACCTGCCCACTGGAGAAGGTAAAGACAGAGGATGGCTGGGCAGACGAAATTATGGCTCACATGATTAGGTGCAAGCACTGCGGCCAGATCTTCACCTGTGTGGTCAACACCTGGCGAGGCAGCGGACACTTTAAAAAAGGCAAAGGATGACACAGAAAAGGCGGTGAAATGATGAATCAGACAGAAGAAACAAAACTGCTGGAGCAGATTGAGGAGTGGAATGATGCGGACGAGTTCTCACGATGTATTGAGGCCATCGAGGCTATCCCGGAACAGGAGCGGGGCTATTTGCTGACCGTCAAGCTGAGTCGGGCTTACAGCAATCTGGCGGTCCTGGGAGATCATGGAGAGCACGGAACCGACGGTGAAGTGGACGGAAATCTCATACAGCACGCCATCCGACTGCTGGAGTCCGTTCGCACCCAGGGAGAAAACGACCCTTACTGGAACTCCCGGATGGGCTATTCCTGCCTGATGGCATACCGCTCCGCAGCCACCGCCTATGAATACGCAAAATGCTGGCTGGCCCTGGCCCCGGATGCCCCAGCCGCTCAAAAGCTGGTTCGGGACTGCGAGGAATATCTGGAGGAGGAAAAAGCTCTGGAGCTGGATTTAAAAGAGCGGGAGGAAATCATCCGAAAGGAAACTCCCGATGATGTAAAAAAAGGGGGGTATCTGTAAATGAACAGTGAACAGATCACAGCATTTTTGCAAGAGCATTGGTACATTGCCTCGGTGCTCATCGGGGCCGTGATTTTAATTGGGGCGATCCGCAACTGGAACTGGCTCTGCGACCCCACTGGTACGCGGGATGCTCATCGACACAGCAGAGGATACCGGCGTGTGGTTTTCTTTCTGCTGGGTGTCCTCCTGATTGTGGTGAGTATCTGGGGATTTGTGCTGAAGTTGAAATAGGAGGAGCAATCCCATGACCCAAGAAGAACAAATCCGACTCTATCGGCTGATGGAAAAACTCAACTGGTTTTTCCACCAAGAGATGCACTACCTGAATAGAGATATTGCGGAAAAGACCGCACGGGAGTGTTACCCGGAGATTCGGGATTTTACATACGATATTTTGTGGAACGACCTGCCCAGAGAGGTGCAGGGACAACTTATGAACGAGGATGAGACGCTATGAATACTACGATGACTTTAGAACAACTGCCTCCCAAGGGTGTAAAGCGAGAACAGGCCATTTTGGCGCTGGGCAAAGAGGAAGCAAACGGCGAACTGTTTCTCCAGCTTGTGAATACAGAAAAGGGCAAGTGCAAAACGGCTGCTCAAAAGGCTTTGGCGCAGCTGGAGTATGCCCCTGCTGCCCCACTGTGGGCCAAGCTGGTCAAGGGCAAATGGATGGGCAGCCATATCATGTCGGATGCCTGCTCGGATTGTGTATCGGAGCAGATTGCCCCAGTCATCCTGAAAACCCTCTCCCTGCTGTTGGATGAGGCGGATACAAAACCGCTGGAAGAGGGACAGGTGGAACAGATGAATTTCTGTTTTCATTTGATGCTGGGCAAAGCCTCCCCCAAGATGTTGGAGGTGTACCGTTTTCTGGCGGAAAATGCGGAACGGATCGGCCATCTCAAGCACACCCCCTTTTATGATGGTGACAAATGCACTACATGGCACATTTCCCAAGGACTGGGGCTCTATAAAGTAAAGCCAAAGGAAATGGAGAAGATTCCGGCTTTGATTCTGACCGCCTCCTTGATTCGAAACCCGGATACACGACTACAAGCACTGGCCGATGAACTATATGAACGCTATGGCGGCAGTTGGCTGATTCCAGTCTTTATGAAAGCAATTATCACCCAGCCCAAGGAACAGGTGTATGAAACCTATTCGCTCCTGCTGGGAACTCCCAAAGAAATCTACCTGTTCAATGCTCTGGGGATGCTGGATTACCGCTGTTATCCGGAGGACTGGATCTATGAACGCCTGGGGCCTGATGGAATGACTGCGTTCATCTTTTGGGGCCATGAACGCTACGGGTCCTATGACACGACCTTTATGTTTGAACGCTATGTGGAGCTGGATGAGCGGTGGCTTTTTGATCTGGCCAAAGACCCTGAAGGTCGAAAGCCTACGGTGACTTGGCAAAGTTACAACCGGAGTGGTGTTCTGTACGAAAGCTACGACGAAATGTTCATCAGTTTGCTGCCCCGCAAGGTGGAAAACCCGGAACTGAAGCATATTCTACGGGACTACTTCCGCATCCGAAGCCAGAAAAAGAAGGTTGCCAAAAGCATCACCGTTTACCAGGATGCCGCCGAGCGGTTTGGCGATTAAGCAGGAATGGAGCGACTGGCATGATCGGGACAGATGAAAACCGGGCGGTGCTCTATGTGGAGGCCATCTTCTGGAGCGGCAAGCGAAAGACTCCCCCCAGTCTGATGAGTGGAAATATTGTCCCCATTTTGTCGTCAAAGGAACCACGGAATATCTGGGGGTATGCTTTCTGGACGGAACCGAGTGTACATTTGATGAACCGGCCTTGGGAAATGCCCAGCCCCTCTACCCGGATGCCGTGGACTACGGCCCGCTGGAAAATAATGCGGGAGCCAATGCCGTTGGCAAAGGCCGGGTGCTGGGCCGGACCGTTCCCTATCAAGTGAAACAACAACGAAAGTAGGTGTCTTATGTACCCAATTGCATATATTGGCCGCTGGGAGACCCTCCCGGAAACGGCTGCCGCCATCTGTGACCATGACACTTCCAAGCTGGAGGCGCTGCTCCAAGGCGGTCTGGATTTAGATGTTCCCATCCAGCTCAGCGAATACATCAAGCTGATGCCGTTGGAGATTGCGGTTTTTCGGAATGATGTGCCCATGATCCACTTCCTGCTGGAGCATGGAGCTGATTCCAGTCTGGCAGAGGAACAGCCCCTGCTGCTCACCGCCGCCCGCTGTTGTGGGCCGGAGGTGGTGGCGCTCTTTGCTGGACAGGCCGCAAAACTCAGCTCGAAGCAGAAAGAGCGGGCCTTCCAGGAAGTACGCTGGGGCAAGCGCCCGGAGAATATCCAGGTGCTGGAGCAAGCCGGGATTACAGTGGAGAAGTTTGGCGGCGAGGCATTCCGGGCCGCTGTGTCCGAGGGCAATACCAAACTTGCCCGGCTGCTTCTGGAAAAAGGGGCAGACATCAATTATCACAAGCCGGACATGGTGTTCCCTTACGCCTCCACCCCTGTCACCGAGGCCGCCCGCTCCAACAATTTCCCTATGGTGCGCTGGCTCGTGGAACAGGGGGCCGACATCACCATTGCTGACAAATACGGCGACCGGCCTTACACCGTGGCGGTGCAGAACAAAAATCAAGAGCTGGCCGACTACCTGAAAGCTCTGGAGCCGGAGGAATGGCACAACGAGCAGGAAAAGATCCGGCAGCTCATGCCCTACAAGCTGCCCGCCAAGCTGGTGGAATACTTGAAGACCGGCCCCCTACGGCTGGAGTTCCCGGATCAAAAATGGGTGAAGTGGGCGGAGCTCTACTCCTTCATGGATGTGCAGGAGATGACCTGGAAACGGAAGAAGCTGCTCTCCCTGATGGTGCAGATGGATAACTACAGCGACTATCTGTTGCTGTGGAGCCCCAGGGACAAAAAGCTGTGGTATCTGGATATCGAGCATGAGGAATTCCACCCTCTGGCCAAATGGGATGACTTCATCGCAGATCCCGGCCGGTATCTGAACGGGATGATCGAGGGCGAGTTTGAGGAGTAAAGCCATGACATCAATAGACTTTCTGAACAAGGTACATAAAAGCCTGGACTCGCAGGAATATAACCTCTCTTATTCTCCGGCCAAGTCCAAGAATTATATGCTGTACTGCAACGGCAACTTCATCGGTGGCCTGTTCGATGAGGAGCTGTGCTTCGTCTACGCCGACAGTGTGAGTGAACTGCTGGGGCAGCCGGAACCCGTTTGCCACGGCTACTCCAGCACCGCCCAGCACAGGATGCTGGTGATCCCGGAGGAACATTGGGCGAAGGCGCTGAAACTTCTCTATGCCGAGAAATTTGATTGGAGCCGTTTGGTGTACGACATCACATACACCAGCATCGGCGCGGCTGTAGTGGAGGACTTCTACGACGAGAATGTGGTATTCCTGCGCTTCTGCTTTGAAAAGGAACTGCTGAAAAAGAACCCTCTGGACCGCAGGGCCGTATCCTGCGGATGGTCTATATCAATCAGGATCTGACAGAAGCAGGCAAATATCTATTCCCCAGACTGATGCAGAAGTTCCTCGTTTTTACAGATTGCAAAGGAAAAACCAGTCTGGAAACTATGCTGAAACGGTGGTACACCGCGCTGGAGAAGGAGTACCGCAACCAGATAACAGGAGGATAACATTATGAAGCTGAACTGTAAACGCATTGATTTTACATATACACCCGGCGAGGAAATCTTCAACTTTCCCGGGGAATCGGGACTACCCTTTATCTTCGATGTAGAGGAAGAACTGACCGGCGATCCTGCTGCCATGGATGCGGTGGGAGAAATGCTGGATGAGGCGGAGAAATTGGCGGAGACGGCCAAAGCCGCCATCAAAGCAGCACTGGCGGACGAGGATAGCCGCTACCATAGCGTTGTGACATTTTTCATGGAGTTCCACCGGGACGATGTAGGCCCGGATATTGCGGCGGAACTTTTTCCGGGAACCGACCCATCCAAGCTGTCCTTTGCCGAGATGGTGGACTTTTTGAAGCTCAAGCGGTTCGGCAGTCTGGTGGATGACGAGATGGATCAGCAAGTTTTCATTCTGGACCTGTCCTTCAATCCGGAGATTACTGACGAACTGATGGTGACCTACTTTGACTTGAACAAGGAGATTTTCTGTATCACCCATGAGAGCTGAGCGTGACTGACATACACGAGGAAAGGAGCAATCCCTATGAAAGCATTTGACCCCAATTACAAGCTGCTGGACGAGATATATCAAGACGATTACTATCCTGCTTTTTTGGTGGACAAGGTCAAGGACGAGCTTCAGAAGGTCATCGACCTGCTGGAGAACGGCGAAACCGACCCCGAAGTGGTACAGGAAACGCTGGACGAGGCGGTCTGCGGCATCAATGATCTCCAGGAGGAGTTTGACGAGAACGACAGCGAGATCGAAACGGTGGCACGGGAATGCATTGCGGCAACTGTGGCCTACATTCTGGAGTGGTTCAACATCCCCATCGACACCGAGGAGGCTATCCGGGAACGGGACTGGTGAGCCCTATGACAGAAAAAGAACTGGCCGTTTGTGATGAGTGCGGCAGCCTGTTTTTCAAAGGCTCCTCACAGATGATGGGGCTGTGCCCGGAATGTGCCCATATTCTCTATGGCTACCCGAATTGTGACCATCATTTTCAGGATGGCCGGTGTGTGAACTGCTATTGGGATGGCTCAAAGAGTGTGTACATCAAGAAACAAAATCAACAGGAGGAAACTGATATGCCTACAACTGAATGGCTGAACAAATACGAAGCAATCAAGAACAAACTGACCTGTAAAGATGACTTGGAGGCCCATTTCACAGAGAAAGTGATTGGGAACATGGCGGTGGATGTACTGGACATCGGTGCCGTCCATTTCCCCACCGGGCAGATCTTCGCCTGCGATCCGCTGGTGGAGCTGGAGGACACTCTGCCGTTTATGCAGACCATCCCCGCCGGGACTTACCCCGTAAAGATCTGTGTGGTGCCCAGCGAACAATACGGCGACCGCTATGCCTGCGTCAAGGTGGAGGTTTCTCAGGAAAAGCCTGTCCGCTATGAGCTGGGCATGGTGGGCAACGAGGATCTGGACGAGGAATTGGGCGAGGACGAGTATTTTGGCTTTGGCGTAGACGCTGGAATGGGCTGTGTTGCGGACATCCAGACCCAGGCGGCCTTCAAGACCTACTGGGCCAAGCGGCTGGAGGAGGACCCGGACATCGACCCCTACAACGACCTGTTCTGCGATCTCCTGGAGGAAAACGCCAAAGCCCACCCCAAATATCAGGGAGACTGCGGCGACTGGCTCAACTGGACGGTGCCGGACACGGACTGCAATCTGCCCATCTTTGCCTCTGGCTGGGGTGACGGTTACTATCCCGTCTACTTCGGCTATGACGCAAAGGGCGAAGTCTGCGCCGTGTATGTGCGCTTCATCGACATTGAAGCCAGTTACAAAGAGCAGGAATAAGGAGGCGCGCTATGGAATTACCAAAACGGGCACGAACAGCGGATTGGGAAAACGGTGTCCTAACTTTAGATGGAGAAAAGAAATTTGATATTCCGGAGCTGACCACAGAGATCATGGAGCAGCTGGCCGGTTACACCCTGGTGGGCTTCCATGTGAAAAGCTATCCGGTGACGGATGAACTGCTTGCCCCTTTTGCCGGACATAAAAGCATGGCCAACTTCGGCGTGGAGGACGGTGCGCTCACTGACGCCTGTTTCCCCGTTTTTTCCGCTATGCCCAAGCTGCGTTATCTGCTGCTGGACGGTAACGCCGCCATCCACGGCAGCAGTCTGTCCGCTCTGCAAGGCTGCAAGCTGGACCTTCTGACGCTCAACCGTACCGGGCTGGATGATGCCGGTCTGCTCCAGGCGGCCTCCATCCCCAAGCTCTCCCACATCCAGATCGACCATACCGCCGTTACCTATGAGGGCCTGCTGGCCATCGCTGGCAACAACCGCATCGAGCCAGTGGCCCATGTGCAATTCACCCAGGAGCAGATGGAACACTTCTTCCAGCTCCAGCGGGAAAAGGCCAAAAAGCCCGTCCAGCTGGATGAGCAGGCGGCGGCGGAATGCCGCAGGGTGCTGTCCGCTTTCTTTGCCGAGATGACGCAGTGGGAGCAGTACATGGAGCAGGCCGGGTTTGAAGGTGCTGAGGCAGTGCCCCGCCTGCTGACGATCTGGGAGAAATATGTGAGCGAAAAGCCCCGTCCGGGCTATCGACCTCTGGGCCTCTCATACAGCGCCCAGGGCACCTACAACGGGGAAGAATTCCTTGACGCAGAGCAGATCACCAAAAACAAGCTCTACATCTACACCAGGGAGAAAAACACCGGCTTTGACCGCCGCTTTCTTATGAAGCGTGTGGGCGAAGGCTGGAAGATTGATGCGGTGCAGGAGCGGCTGAACGGCTGGCAGCGCACGGAAGTGTGAGGCATCACATGGCTTGGGAATATGAAACCTTTGGCCCGGACGGTCAATGCAAATTGTTCGGTGTGAACATCTTTGACTACGACTGGCAAACCACCGGCAAGCGGGTAAAAATTAAAGACCCCATCTATCACCAAGACCATACCTTCGAGGTCTGGCAGGTAGAGATTGATGGGCAGATCCACCGCTTTGCTGCTGGAGAGTTCTCCAACTGCGTATGGGGATTTTATTTAGAGAAAGACGGATGAAAGGAGTGTGTGGGCGCATGAGCCGAATCGTCGATAAACCCTACTTTACATACAGTGCATACAACGCCCTGACCTCCGGCATTCAGGTGAAATGCCCCAAGTGCCACGGCGCGGGTGTGGTGACAGCGGATGAGGATAACGCCTATTTCCGCTGTTTGAGTTGCGGCCATCAGGAGACCCGCGACCGGACGATCTACCGCTATGATGTCCATAACCAGTGCAAAAACTGCGGCAGATACTATCGGGTGGATATTGAAGATGAGGCAAAGCAGCAGTTTTCCGTTCTCCATGTGGCCTGTCCCTATTGTGGAACAACCATGTCAGGAGAAGTTCATAAAACAGCGGAGGCGTTTTCATATATTGGCGAAATCAGGGATGGGCGAGAACCTTATTTCAGGTTGGAACTATGGTTTTTGACCTCCTTCCAGGGTAAGTCGGTCTGGGCACTCAACCGGGAACATCTTGCCTATTTGATCGGCTATCTCAGCGCCGACCTGCGGGAAAAGCCGCCGGGAAGAGCGAAAATGACCCAGGCTGACCATCTCCCCACCTTCATGAAAACCGCAAAGAACCGGGAGCGGATCGTGAAGCTGCTGAGGCAAATGCAGGAGAAATGAGGATGGAACAGAAAGTAATTTACAACGGCCAAATTCTTACGCTGACTCACTTTTGGGCAACGGGAGAACCCTGCCTGTGGATTACCGACCCGCAGCAGATCGGGATGCCCAAAATGGAGTTTGTGGGCGGATACCCAAATGAATACTGCATTTTCCTGAAGAATCTGACGGAAACAGAACTGTCACAGATCACATCTCTGGACGGCGCTCCACTGGATGTAAAAGAAGAACGAAACGACATCGAATGAGGAGAACACTATGAAAGACCTTTGCCAATACGGAAACCGACCGGAGGACGAATGGGAAATCTTGCCCTGGATACCCGATCCGCGTCCGCCCTTCAAAATCTGGGTAAAGCCGGAGCAGATCGCGCCATTCTTTCTCATTCCCCACCACCCCTATGCCATCTCCCTTCTGCTGAAGATCAGTGACGGGTTCCGGACAGAAGAATTCTGCCGGCTGGGACTGACCGGCAGCAGCGGAGACTGGGAACGGCTGGTCCGGGGCGTGATCCGGGAGTTTGAGAAAAATAACAGCGGCATGGATCTGTTTCACTTCGACTCCGACGAGGATGTGTTCTGCGTCTATTCCCAATACATCGACGATTTGATGATGCTGGCCAAAATGATCCGGGCGGCCTGTGCTGATGAAAAAACGATGCGGACTTATCTTGGCAAGACCGAGTACATCAAGCTCTTTTGGGAGGGCGCACCGGAGGGAGAACCACCGGTCATCCTCTATGAAGTGGATACCGAAAATGAGCGGCTGGCCCTCCGCTCCATCGACATCTTTGCGAATGGCCGCACCCGTAACATCCCTGACCTTTACGACGGCGCCATCGAGATCACGCCGATCCCCACCGTGGAGGAATTGAACGCCCATGTCTGGGGCGAGGAATTCCACGCCTGCATCATAGAGCAGGCGGAATTTGAGGCCATCTGGGAAAGCCGATTTTATAGCGGAGCGTTTTGAAAAGCGAGGAATGACAATGGTTGAAATCAATCGCGTCTGGCTCAATGTGGATACAGACACCAACAAAATCACACTATTCGGCCGCCCCCGTGTATCCATCCATGTGGATGAGTACATTTGGAGTTTGATAGAGGAACATATCGTGAAGCCCCATAAGCTCATGCGCAGCGAAAAGCACAAGTATCTGCTGAAAATTGCCTTTGGCCGATTTGATCCGGTGCGGCACCAATATTATCCGCTTTCCCCGTATAATGGGCCGCTTCTGGAAGGCGTCAAGCCGGACAGCGCAAACGGATGGTATCCCCGTGAGAATTTTGCAGACACTGAGGATCGCACCACCTGGTTCTCTCCTGATAAAATCTGGACAAACTGCGGCAACAAAGTTCTGGATGTCAATGTTGACGCTGCCAATGTAAGCGAGAGCATCACCCCCAGAGAATACGCAGACTTGCTGTTCGATGGAATCGGGGCAGCATTGGTATTCAACTTCAAAAGGCTCAAGTGCGAGGAGTTTGATGGGCTGAAACCCAAGATTGACTGGAGCGTGGTAGAAAGTTTCCCCTTCCCTGCATCCTTTGAGGAGCAGCAGTACATTGGGGACGAGGGCAAAATTCATGTGTATTCCTGGGATGGCCGACAGGAAACAACCCTTGTAGGTCCTTATTCCGTGCGGGAATTGTATCTGGAACATTTCGGAGAATAGTGAGGTGAGCACATGGCAAAGGGCATTCGTGAACGCCTGCTGGAGCAGGTAGGAAAATTTCATCAGTGGCAGGAAATCACTTATCCCGGAAAAACCACCGAGGAGATCGGCGGTGCATGGGAGGTCGATTACCCTGCGTGGAATGATATATTTGATGCCTTTTGCCATGTGTTGACCCAAATGGATGCAGAAATGGCAGACAGCATTCTGCTGGATGAGATGGTCTATTTAATTGCCAGAGCCAACGAAGCGGAGGGATTTATACAGGAAACCACTTCCCATCCCAAATGGTTTGAGTGCCTCTGCCGCAGGGCCGCAGCCTCCAATGAGAGTGAGGCCAAGTGGCAGTTTGCCGCCTATCTGCCGAAATGCTCATGTAGTCAGGAAGTCAGGGATATAATTCTGGATTTCGCAAAGGACCCCAATGAATATGTGAGCCGTCGGGCGCTTTTGGCGATGCCCGCTCTGCGTCCTGACTGTGTAGAACAGTTCGCTCCGCTGTTCTGGGAGCGGAACTGTTATTCCCTCGAATTACAGGAATACCAGCGGATCGCTGTTCTGGTCTCACTGGACGCCATCCATTCCGTCATGCTTCCACAATACTTGGAGCAGGCCAAGCAGGATGGTCGGAGCTATCTGCTGGAACACGCAAAAAGGATTGAAGGAGAACTTACTATGAACGAAAAACTGTCCCGTCCCCAATTCAATCAAATGGATACAACCGAGAAGCAGACTCTGATGGAAAGCCTGGCTGCCCGTTATGATATGACCTTTCTCGGTCTACATACTTTTGACCGCTGGGGCCAGAGCTGCACCACCGGCATCTTCAAGAAAGATGGTCGGGAGTTCGTCTTTGTCCCCGGCGATACCGTCACCCTGGGCTGGGAGCAGTTTGCCGTGGGACTGAATCAGGAGAGCTGGGAGGAATTGGAGTATCTGTTCCGGGAATGGGAAATGGAGCGGGACCCGGAGGAGATGATTCGGGAAAGCATGGCTCCTGTTCGGCAGGTGGCCATTGGACCCATGCTGGTGGGCCGGGAGCTGGAGGAAATTAACTGGGAGCCAGTCAAACTGGAGGACCCACGACTGCGCTCGGAATGGTTGGAAGATTTTCGCCAATTCGCTTTGACCGACAGGGACAGTCTTACTCTGGCAGGTCGTGCCCGTTTCGAACGGGATAGTGACAGCTGGCAGGTCAGCCTCTATCACGAGGTGGACTATCTGGACTTTCAAAACCGGCTGCAAAAACAGGGCTTCTCCCTGCCCACGGCGGACGAGTGGGCCTACTTGTGTGGCGGCGAGTGCCGGACCCTGTTCCCATGGGGAGATGGGTTAGACTACTCCATGCGTCTGCGCTGGTTTGAGGATATGGATGAGGATGAGAACCGGCCTTATGACATGGAGGAACCCAACTTCTTCGGCCTGTCCATCGCCTACGATCCCTATATGCGGGAAGTGGTGCAGGCTGATAGACTTACCACCTGCGGCGGTGACGGCGGGTGCAATATCTGCGGCGGGCTGGGCCCATTTCTCGGTTTCCTACCCTGTTCGCCCCACTGTAAGCCGGAAGTGCAGGAGGACAAGGAACTAAACGGAGATTATGACTTCTACCGGCCCATTATCCGGGTGGAGAACCATGATTGACAATAGAAGCTTGATACGAAATAAAGAAAGAGAGGTGCCGACATGGGAGCATGGGGTATAAAAGCATTAGAGCGTGACGAAGGGCTGGATGTACTGGACATCCTCAAAAATGAATATGTACCGGAGCATCCGGTAATGGATCTGGGCGAGATGATTGAACTGATGAAAGAGGAAGTCATGCTGGGATCTGACTTCTCACAAATCGACTTTCTCTTTGACAATACTGCGATGGCTCTGGCGGAGCTGTATTTTCAATGGAAGGATAACGGCAAGCTGGACTACGATCATGAAGAAGCTATATGGGATAAAGTCACCGGTTTCACAGCATCCAAAGAAGCACTTGCTTTCCTGCTGCGGCAGCTCACCGACATCAAAAACGAGGTGCCGGACGAGGACGGCATCCGTGAGATTATGGATCTTTGGAAGAACGAGGATAGCGGTGAGATCGCTCCTGCGTGGTTGGAACACTTGAATCAGCTCATTGATCGACTGGATTCAGAACAGGAGGCACGACAAATGTATATCAAAAAATACTGGGGCAACTTTATTGGCGGTTCCGATGACAGTCTGAACCTTGTGGCATTTTTAGAGGATCAGAAAAAGGAGGAGATCCCCCTCAGCGAGATTTTCTCCAAGATCGGTCTGGACAAGCAGAACTGGGACTTTCGCCAAACCGTGGAGTACCTGGAGTTTACACATTCCGATGGTGTGGAGATGGACTTTCACTTCGCCATTGATGTGGTCACCGACCTGGCCGCCATCCTGCTGGAGTGCAGCGTCAGTGGCAGTGTAAACCTTCAGGATCTGGACGAGTACAACACCCCCGCCCGCCGTATCCGCATCACTGCTACGCCAGAGGAGCATGACGCCATGAACAAGGCCCTGGCGGACTTTGTCCATGCCCCGCTGGAATACGACCTCAGCGAGATGATGGATAACGAGGAGATCCAGGAGATGGCTCGGGATGTGGAGGCGCTGCGGAAGGAGCTGTACGAGGCCGCTGGCCGCAACCGGGACTACTATGTAAAGGCAGAGGACATGAAGAATCTGCTCCCCGACTGGGAGGGCGCCGATGGCTGTATCGCCACCAACCGCATTACGGTGGAGGGCTACAAGGTTGGCTACTGCTACCGGGAGAATCCGGACGGCGGCTGGGACAGCGGCTGGCGCTTCACCGCCGGTGATGAGAGCGAGGAGTACATGGACGACCCCAACAATGCCGGGATTTACAAGCTGAACACAATTTGCAACGACGATCCCGACATCATTCCTCTGCTGAACACCCCCGCCCCCTGCGCCTTTGAGCGGGATGAGAACGGCGTGTTCCAGCAGATCAAAGACTGGAAACCAGATGAGGACGAGGAGGACCCGGATATGGATATTTTGAAGCAGTGCCAGAAGTGGCATGAGGAGGACAAACACCAGAAAATCGTTGACGCACTGGAGGCAATCTCTGCCGAGGAGCGTACCCCGGAAATGGATATGGAGCTGGCGCGAGCCTACAACAATCTGGCGGACCCCAGCGAGCCGGAGGGAAAGAAGCTGCTTCACCGGGCGCTGGAACTGATGCAGTCCCACGAGGAGGAACTGGGAGATACTTATTCCTGGAATTTCCGCATGGGGTATGCCTATTATTATCTGGATCAGGAGGGCCGCGCCCTGCGATATTTTGAAAAAGCCCTGGAACTGCATCCCGGTGATGATCCAAAACTCAACACCCAACAAGACATTGAGGATTTGATCGACTGGTGCAAGAAAGGCATTTCTCTGCCGCAGTTCTCGGAGTGCTTCCGGGAAAGGACAGAGGACTGGTGGGAAACCTTTGCCGAGATGGAATCAGAATTGCGCCAGATGATGGATGAGGACAAAGATCACACCCGCGGCGCAGAACTCGTGTCCCAAATGCAGGAAACCCTGAATCTGGTTTTTGATGAAATCTCCTTCGAGATGGGTTTCAACGGCGAGAAGTACGAGCTGATCCTCACCCCGGAGGGCGACAAGGTCAAGCTGTTTGAGCTGGTCTACTTCCAGAAGCACGCCCCCAAGGAGGTGCTGGAGCACTGGAATATCCTTGTGGGCCGTCAGCCTCTCCAGAACATCGGCCTGCGTACTGAGGATGGCTGGGACATCTCCGGGGAGGATGTGCAGATCTGGCTGGAGGAGCAGGGTGAAAACAGCTTCGCCATCTCCGCCTACTGCGAAAAGCTGCTGCCTATGCTCCGGGAGGAAGAAGGCCGGGCCTGGTGGATGCTCACTACCCTCACCGACCAAGTGCTGGGCGAGATCCCCCACATGAGATACATAGACAGCTTTGATGTGCTGGAAAAGCCCAAGGCAGAGCCGTCCTTCCTCCTGTCCCAGCTGCCCGACAAACTGCGGGAGCAGGGCCTGGAGCTCTCCACCGACCCGGAAGCCTATCTGGAGAGCTACCTTGGTTACAAAATGGAACCCAAACAGGACCCGGACGCCGATTGGCGGCTGGATGTAATGGCCGGTTCCACCTGCTGTGTGCCGCTCATCAACGGCTATCTGAATGCCGACAATGATTTTATGGACGATCTCCATGCCGACGGCGCGGTGGCGGGCTTCTTCTGCTATCCCCTGGATACCCTGCGGGAGGAGGAAGGCAGTCAGAAAATTTTCGACTTCCGGGACAAACTGGAGGAAGTGCTCACCGGCGGGGATGGTTCGGAAGTGCTCACTCTCACCGGCGGGGCTACCGGCCTCTACTGTGGCTATGTGGACTTCGTCGCCTGGGACATCCAAGAGGCGCTGAACATGGCGAAAGAGTTCTTTGAAGGCACGGACATCCCATGGGCCATCTTCCACACCTTCCGCCGTGAAGCCGGTTCTGTACCCCTAAAGCAACAAGATGATGGGACAGAAACTGAGAATCAGGATGACGAGTTGGACGAAACGCTGACGGGCATGGACTATATTCCTTACACCCAACAGAACGCCGAAGTATTCTTCGCTCAGCTGGAGCAGTGGAACGACGAAGACGAGTACACCCGCTGTATCCAGACACTGAATGCCATCCCGGAGAACTGGAGGAACTACCGCACCGCCTACGCCCTGGCCCGTGCACTAGAGAACTACGCCATCATCGGGGACCATGACGAAGGTACTTTGAAATCCAAGGGAGACAAAGCCCTTCTGAGGGCCATTGAGGTGCTGGAGTCCGTCCGGGAGGAAGGCCAGGACAAGGCGGAGTGGAATATGCGGATGGCCTATGGCTATCAGTATCTCTACGGCCAGGAGGAAAAGGCCATTCCCTACGCCCAGCGGTGGGCAGAGTTGGACCCGGAGGATGAAAATGCTCCGGCGGTGATTCGGGAGTGTAAGGCGGAGATCCGGAAACACCAGCGCAGCCGGAAGAAGAAGGCCAAATTCGTGCCCGGTGATACCCCATTTGAGGGCTTCGACCTCACCAACTTCTGGGATGATAATTGGTATGCACTGAAAGAATATGTCAGTGAGCCGCCTTCCGATGAGCTGATTGCCAGCGTGGAGGAGGAACTGGGCTACAAGCTGCCCGCCGCCTACATCTGGCTGATGAAGCAGCACAACGGCGGCATTCCGGTGAACACCTGCTATCCCTGCGATGAACCTACCTGCTGGGCAGATGACCATGTGGCCATCACCGGCATTTTCGGCATCGGACGAGAAAAGAGCTGCTCCCTCTGTGGAGAGCTGGGCAGCCAGTTTATGATCGATGAGTGGGAGTATCCTGCCATCGGTGTGGCCATCTGCGACTGTCCAAGCGCCGGACACGATATGATTTTCCTGGACTACCGGGCTTGCGGTTCCCAGGGAGAGCCTGCGGTAGTCCATGTGGATCAGGAAAATGACTATAAAATTACCCATCTGGCAGATAGCTTTGAGGAATTTATCCGCAGACTGGAGCATGAATCCCTCTATGATCCGGATGAAGATGCAGGGGGTCTTGAGGATGACGCCGACGAGGAGGAAACCGACCATAAGGGTTCCTTTGCCGGATCTGTGCTCCTCTCCAAAGTAGAGTGGGACAAGGAGCAGTTGATTCGGGATCTACGGGAAGAATGGGGCATCGTAGATGAGGAGCCGGATGAGGGCGACGAAGACGATGAGAACAGCGATGACGCTGTGGTAATGCGGGTCGGCGGAATGATGCTGATCGTGACACTCTTCCACGGTCACATCCCGGACAATGAAGCTGAGATCAACGCCGAAAACAACTATATGTGGCCAGAGGCCGTAGAAGTGACCAAAGCGCACAAGGCCCATATCATGGTGGCTGTGTTGGGCGAGGAGGAAAAACTGCTGGAACGCGGTAAGCTGTTCACCAAGGCGATGGCAGTGTGCTGCAAGCAGAAATACGCCACCGGTGTCTACACCAGCGGCGTGGTATTTGAGCCTCGTTTCTATGAGGGCCTTGCCGATATGATAAAAGAGGACGAGCTGCCCATCTTCAACTGGGTCTGGTTCGGCCTGTACCGGAGCGAGGGGGGCCTAAACGGCTACACCTACGGCATGGATGTGTTCGGCAAGGAGGAAATGGAAGTGCTGAACACTGACGCCGAGCCGGAGGATCTGCGGGACTTTTTGGCCAGCCTTGCCTCCTATGTGCTGGCGTGTGATGTGACGCTGCAAGACGGCGAAACCATCGGTTTTTCTGCGGATGATAAGCACACCATCACCCGCAGCCCCGGTGTCTCTCTGCCGGAGGAGCAGATGACTCTGAAAATCTCCTATGAGCCCACAGAAGTAGAGCCAGAGACTGACGATGACAGCATAGGAATGGATGATGTTTCCTATCATATTGAGAGCATTGAGGAAAAAGAGCTTCCCATTGACCCCATCAACGCCTACAATCACATGGCGATTTATTTGCGCTGGTGCATGGAGCATGACTTGATGGGCGAAAAATTCCTGGAAGAGCATGGTGATGTGGTAAACCAGGTCAAAGCCGATCCAGGCAGCACAGACCTGCGAACATTCATCCGGGAGGAGTTATTCGGCTGTCTATTTTCGGCTCTGTTCAACCAGAAAGGCCGTGCCTTTGCCCATTATTACTATGGAGAAAATGATGCGCCCTATTATCCTGCCGACATTGATGACTATGCCCTGAAATATTTTGGTCCGTCCCGGTATCACTCCAATGAATTTCAACAGGAGACATATTTATTTATCCCCTTTGATGAGAAATACTATCAGGCCATGGCCAAGGTCATTGAAAAACGCTTTGTCAACTGGCAGGGACAGGACTTTGACGAGGATACGCTGGAGCCTTCCGAGGTGGCGCAGGCCATTATGGAGTATCTGGACTGTGAGTGCACCTATTTCCCGTCTATGGCAGATGATGATCCCATCATGTCAGCATACAGCTACGCCCGGCGGCTGGGCGTGCGGGAGGACTTTATTCCTGTTCTCATCAAGCCGGATGAAACGCTGTTGGAGTGTCTGGTGATGAATGCCGACCCGGAAAACGATGCAGACTGCTATGAATTTAACCCCAAAGCTGTGGAGGAATACCGGAAGAAGATGCTCTCCGCTCCCGTCAAGGACGGAAAGGCGGTTCTGGAGGAATTGACCGGCCAGCGCAAAGAAGAAGCCGAGGAGGATGATATGGACTGGGAGGAGGAAATTATTGGTGAGATAGACGGCGGTATCAACAACGACCGCTTCGCAAGTTATTGGGATTCTGATACCAATATGACCGTTCCGCTAATTCTGGCTAAAATTCCGGTAAAGAACCCCTGGGAGATCTTTGCCTACCTGCCCTTCGGAAACTGGAATGAATGTCCTGATACGCTGGAGCTAATGGCAGTGGCGAAATACTGGTTCGAGCAGTATGACGCGGTGCCTGCCGCCATGAGCCACGATGAGCTGGAGTTTCTGCTCCCGGCTCCTGTCCCCAAGGAGAAGGCCATAGATGTAGCTGTGGAACAATACGGTTTTTGTCCTGATTTGGACCAAAATGCAAGTATTGGCACTTTGGCTGATACTATACACCAATCCACCGTCTGGTATTTCTGGTGGGATTGATGGGAGGTGCGACCAATGACAGAATATCAGAAAACCTATATCGAACTAAAAAAACAGTTTGTTGCGACCAATGAAGGTCCGGACAGTGTCCGCGCTCTATATACCTTCAAGGAAGAACTTGAGCAGAGTGAGGATCAGCAGGCCAAGGAAGTGCTGGTAGATGTGTATGATCTGCTGGACTTCAAGGAGGATGCCTACGAACTGCTCTGCCAAATCGGAAATCGTTCCGATAAAAAGACCCTCAAGCGGCTGGGCGTCTTGAAGGACTATGCGGAAAACTGGGGCAATCATTACGCCCTCCCCAAGCCCAAAACGCCGGAGGAAAAGCAGAAAGAGAAGGAACGGCAGGCCCAGCTGGGCCTGCCCGCCTTCCGGTATCACCCGGACCCGCTGGATACCGGGGCCTTTGAGGAATCCAAAGAAGGTGTTATCTGCGGCTGCTGCGGCAAGACGACCCACATCTACTATACTGGTCCATTCTATTCGGTAGATGAAATTGCGTATCTGTGTCCGGAGTGTATCGCCAGCGGCGAGGCGGCCCGAAAATATGACGGCAGCTTTCAAGACGATTTCTCTGTGGACGATGGTGTAGACGATCCGGAGAAGCTGGACGAACTGATCCACCGCACCCCCGGCTACTCCGGCTGGCAGCAGGAATATTGGCGCGCCCATTGTGGTGACTATTGCGCCTATTCGGGTAATGTGGGAGCCAGAGAACTGCGGGCACTGGATGTGCTGGAGGAGGTGTTGGACGATCCCATGTGGGATGACGAACAGAAGGAAATGATCCAGGAATCCGTCAATGGCGGGCATCTGCAATGTTATCTGTTCCAGTGCCTCCACTGCGGGAAACACCTGCTTTGGATGGATTTTGATTGATAAGGAGGCAAACACTATGGGACTTGACATCTACGCCGGGACGCTGACCCGGTACTATTCTCACAACTGGAAAACCGTTGTTCAGCAGTGGGCGGAAGAAAACGGATATTCCTTCAACCGCATCACCCCGGATGGGGAACCCGCCGACGACGAGGAATTGTCCCCGACCGATGTTCAGGTGGCGGTGGAGAACTGGCGGGATCAGATTCTGGCCGCCATTTCTCAGCCGGACCAGCCCCCCTACGCCCCCTGGCCGGAGGATAATGAGAAGCCCTATTACACCGACAAGCCGGATTGGGATGCCTTTGGCGCTATGCTGCTGGTAGCTGCCTGTCGTACATACGAGGAACCGGTGCCTCCCACTGTGGAGAAGGACTGGATCTTCGGGGCGCATCCCCTGATTGCCCGCCTTGCATCGGACGAGGAGCGGGTGTGGTCCTTGTTTCGGGGCGTGACTTGGTGGCTTCCCCTCACCGACAGCTTTCTGTTCCAAGGCCCTCTGCCCACCGATGACACCGCCGCTATCGCCACCTTGGGCGGACTGCGGAAGGAGCTGGAAAAGCTGAACCAGCTGGCATGGCAGGCCGATGAGGATACCATCCTTGGCTGGGCAGACACGGAGGGATACCCGGTAGACGGAACCGTAGACTCAGATGGACAGTACAACAAGGCAGACATACCGGAACACACCCAGTATGACACCCAATCCCTTGCCAAGTTTGCCTTCTCCATGTTCTGGCGGGCCATGCGGTTTGCCGAGGAGCAGCAGGTGCCTATCCTGCTTGACTATTAAAGAGAATTCGTCAGGGGGTGGAGACCGTGGAACAAAAACGGCCGGCAGATATAATTCAGGAACTTCTGGACTACCTGTGGAACGGCCTGGGCCTGGAGGAAAAGGGCTGGAAGCGTCTGAAAAAGGGCGACTTCAAAAAGAAAATGAAAAACGGGCTGACCTATCAGATCTGGTTTGACCGGAGCCGCTACAACTACATAGACTACGAAATCGGCCATGGGAATGTGGAGGTGGGCTTCAGCTGTATCATAAAGCAGGGAGATGACTACCTCTACTCTTTCAGAATTGAACCCACAACAGGCGGTTCATTCTTTCGGATGCTGACAGAGGACCTGCGGCTGAACACCGGGCTGCTGGACACCTTTCTGCCCCTGGTCAAAGCCAACTACCTCGACTTCATCGACCGCTTCGAGGCAGACCCCGTGGAGGCATTACAGCCGGTCTGCGCCCCCTTCACCGAGGCGGAGGACTACAGCTGGTTCATCTATGTGCGGGAGCAAATGGTGGAACGGTACGGAACGGCGGAGCAGATGGAGGAGTACCGCCGTCAGGCGGAATTGCGCGGAACGCCTGGACACAAGGCAAAGAACTGGATGGGTTCGATGTTGTTCCACCTCTCCCACGCCAATGATGTGGATCAAGCCTGGGCCTCAAGCCGCACCAGAGAGGAACTGGACCAGGTGGTGGAACCCTTTGTGCAGGCCAAGCGGCAGACAGGACAGTGGACACAGGAGGATGAGGCGGGCTATCAGCTCTACCGGCAGGAAACAGATCCGAAGAAGCGCACCTTTCGGGTATGGTATCTCATCGCCAACCCCCGCGGCCTGCCGAAAGAGTTTGTCCAGAAAGAGCTGGAGTTTCGGTGGAAACTGTTCCCAGAAAAGAAGGAGGAACCCAAATGAGCAATAAAGCTTTCCAGCAAAATCTGGACGACAAAAAAGGCCCCCAGCCCGGAGGTCCCTATCTCATTCAGATGCTGTTCAAAGAGCCGGTAGAAATGCCGGATAAAGAAAAAATGACTGCCATAATGGAGAAGCACATCGGATCAACAGAGTGCTTCTGTTATGATAAGAAAATGGCCGGCTTTGCCGCCCTGGATCATGTCGCGGAATTTCAGGACGGCAAGTACCCGGTACAGCTGATGGTGATGAAATGCGACAAGTTCAAGGGCAAAGGCTTTGATGCCTTTCTGATGAGCCAGATGTGGGACTGCCAGGAGGACCGTGACCGGATCTTCCGGGAGTGCAAATATCAGGTGGTGGCCACCGATATGCTGACTGCGGCGCTTCCAGCGCTGGAGCGTGCCAACCTGGACGCCGACTTTCTGGAGGCTCTGGCAGAGCTGTACCCCACCTGTGAGGCGTTCTATTTCCAGAACTGCGGCAAGCTGTTTCTGGCAGAGGATGTGCGCTCCCATCAGATTGAGGGGCCGGATCGGTTCATCCGCTTTGGCGTCAATGTCCGTTTCTTCAACATCGAGGGCACGGAGGATATGCTCATCGACACGGTGGGCATGAGCACCCTGTTTTTGCCGGATCTCCAGTACCACTTCCACGGCATGGACCCCAACTGGGTGGTAAACCACGCCTATAATGCAGCGTCCTATATTCTGGAGCATGATAACCCCATTCAGGATGGGGAAACCATAGACGGCGTGGCGGATAGCCAGATGTGCCGGGAGGTCCAGTGGAAGTGCCAGTATGAGGACTCCCTGATCCAGCCGCCCAGAGGGGTGCTGGACATCAACATGGGAAACTATGCTTCGGGAGGACGCTGAATGAATGGCGTTGTGCTCCTGGCAGGCGGACTTCTGCTTGTGGCGGTGATCAAGCTGATTATAGATCGAAATTGGATCGGCCTGCTTCTCTGTGCTGTCGCCCTGCTTCTGGTCTTTGGGGCTGGACACCATACAAAATAGGCCATTTTAAGAATCGAGGAGGTGAAGTATGCAGAATTCAACAAATATGCGGATACTGGAATTACTCCGGTTTCTCTATGAGAGGACCGATGAAAACCATCCCGCCACAGTATCTGACATCATTGCCCATCTGAATGGAAAAGGAATTCAGGCAGTGCGGCAGACTGTTTACGCAGATACCAATGCGCTGATCGATGCAGGGATTGATATTGTGGTGGTCAAGAGTACCCAAAACCAATATTTTATGGGAAGCCGACTGTTTGAGTATCCAGAACTAAAAATGCTGACAGACGCAGTAGCTTCCTCAAAGATTATTTCTGCCAAGAAATCCGAGGAGCTGGTGCAGAAATTATGCTGTTTAGCCAGCACACATCAGGCAGAGCAGCTTCAAAAATTTGCTGCTTTATCCAGCCGTGTCAAACCGCATAATGAAAAGGTTTACTATATCATTGATAATATCCAAACAGCGATTGGAAACCATCAGCAAATTCGGTTCCAATACTATGAATATACTCAGGGAAAAAAGAAAATCTTAAAGCACGATGGATATTATTATGTCGTAAATCCCTATGCGCTTGAATGGAAAAATGACCATTACTATTTGATTGGATTTTCTCTGAAGCATCAGAAGATTGCTCACTTCCGTGTAGATCGGCTAACAAGTGTAGAAAATCTGGAAACTTACTTTATGCCGATAGAGGGATTTGATGTAGCCTCCTATACAAATAAAATGGTTGATATGTTTACATCGGAGTCATCGAAGGAAGTAACCCTTCTATGTGAAAACGAATTGATGAGAGTAATTATAGATCATTATGGAGAAGATGCTGCTGTTGATAGGTATGATGATACACACTTCACAGCCAAAATTGAAGTGAACCCCAGTGGAACTTTTTATGGCTGGATATTCAAATTCAAAGGGAAAATAAAAATTCTCTCTCCCAAAGAGTGCATTACGGAAATGCAGCAAATCGCTCAGGAATTTATATAGTGCAAAAGAGGTGTTATTGATTTTTAACACCTCTTTTCAAATGGAATTTTTGTCCTTGAAGTGAACGGATGTTCGATATACAATATAAGCAAGATGTTCGCAGTTCGTCGAACAAATGAGAGGTGAATGCTGTGGGCAATATAACTTTTGGATCATTTATAGCTGAGAAACGCAAGGCACATAAATTCAATTTACGCGATACAGCCAAGCATTTGAATATTGCTTATGGCTATCTGTGTGACATTGAACAAAGCCGCCGTCCTGCTCCCACTGGAGATTTTGTGGAACGCATCTCTGCCTTTCTGAATTTGGATAAATCAGAACATGAGTTGCTTTTGGATCTGGCCGCAAAATCACGCAATACAGTATCTGCTGATTTGCCAGACTATATCATGGAAAAAGATATTGTTCGGGCGGCCTTGCGTGTGGCAAAAGAAGTAGACGCTACCGATGAAGAATGGCAGACATTTATGAAAATGCTAAAGGAGCGTAAACGATAGGGGGGATAGCTTTGTCAATTCCACAAATCCGTACAGAAGCAATCGAGGCGGTAGGGCGAAAAATCCTGATGGAATATGATCCCTCTCTGCTATCCGGGCAACCATATCCTGTGCCAATCGAAACCATTATCGAGACAAAGTTTGATCTAATCCTGGAGTTTCATACACTAAGAAAAAACCCCAAGATATTAGGGGAAACAATTTTCGATGACGGTGCCGTTGTTTTATATGACCAGATACAGAGACAGTATCGAATGATTGCAGTAAGAGCCGGTACAATCTTAATTGATGAACGGCTTTGTGATCCGTCAAAATTAGGGCGGCTCCGTTTTACCTGTGCCCATGAGCTGGCTCATTGGGTACTACATAAGAAGTTGTACTCTGGTACTGGAGATGTTGCTGCTTATAACGGAAATGTTTCTTCCGACGAAAGTCATGGCATAATTGAGCGTCAGGCGGATACTCTGGCTTCTGCTCTGCTGATGCCTTTACCGCAGATCAAAAAATGTTTTTACCGGCTTAAAATAGGCCGGACAGATGAACAGCTCATTGCTGAAATGGCAAATATTTTTGAGGTTTCCAAGCAAGCAATGCAGATTCGTCTAAAATCCAGAAACCTGATATAACCAAATGGGGGAATAGAGAGAGGCACTGCCCTCTCTCACGCTCCTCTGCTATGCTATTTTGTACCTAATATGTTCGCAATATTGCGAACAAGGAGGGATGTTCTATGAGAAAAGAAAGCACAACAATCCAAAAATGTAACAGCAGGCTAACAGCTTTGGGGCTTAACAGCGACGCTGCGTTTCATAGAAGTAAGCTGATTCTAAAGATTTACCGTGATGTAGTCTGGGTTCTGAGTGAACGGGCAGAAGAATTACAAGAAACTGCTTGGATTATGGGAGAACAAGATATAGAGTCTGGCCTCTGCTATCTTGAAAATTTTGCACCAGATATTGAACTGCAAGCCTTTGAAGAAAAAGTTTGCTGCCTTGTTCAAAATCAAATGCTAGTCAATATTATTGACCGTGCACTCCTTCGTCTGAAACGGTATCCGGATCGAGGAGAACTTTACTATGAAATTTTGACTAAGCAATTTATCTATCGGTTCAACAGTACAGAGAAAGAATTGCTGGAAGAACTAAATATAGAGCGCAGTGTCTTTTATGACCGAAAACGAGAAGCCATCTATTTATTTTCTGTTTGCTTGTTTGGATATTCTATTCCAGAAGTCCTGGAGGAGCTGCCCCGACTAAATCCCGACTAAATCCCGACAAATCCCCGACCTAATCCCTACTCCCTTCCGACTTCCGACCTGCTATACTTGTTATAGTGGCAGGAATGCGCTAAATTGAATACTTTTCTACATAAGGCCCGGCATTAACCGGGCTTTTTTCATTCCTGCTGCAATATGGCGGCAGGAACATGGCTGGAGGTGAAAACACTTCCGGCCTTTTTCTTTGCCCGGTATTAGGAGGCCGGTATGCGCTGGGAGGCGTACATAGCAAAATATCCATGACACCGTTCAAATTCGCTGACTACCAAGAATTTGAACGGAGGAAAGGATATGACGAGAGTATTCATTTGGAAAAATAACAGCCCACAGGAATGGGAGGAAATCAGTTTTTCAGCGTTCAGTAAGGCACGCCGCAATGGTTGCTTTACTGGGCGCTTTTTTGTTGAAACAGTCAAAATGTTCCGTGATGAAGATGACCGCATTATCATGGAATGTTCTCGCAAAGATTTTGAAAAATACCAACAGGAGGACCGCCACAGCCGCTATCTCCAGGAACATGAGAAAAGTCGCTCTATATTCCCGGCTTCTCATGTGGGAGATCGTGACGGCACAGAGGAAGGTTATCAGGATACAGATTTGTTTGTGGATGAATCTGTTGATACTGCGGAACAAGCTATTCAGAATTTACTTCTTGAGGATTTACACCAAGCTCTATTGAAACTGAGTCCAGCAGAACGAAATTTTATATTGTCCTATTATGAAATGAAAATACCAAATGCAACTTGTTTAGCCCAACGATATGGTATTACTCGGCAAGCCGCAGATAAGCGATTGAAAAAAATTGAAGAAAAAATAAAAAAGTTGGTTGCGATTTTCTAAAAAAGTGGCAGTAGCAAGTGAGAGGGAAATCCTTTCACTTGCACCTTGACAACCTCATATACGAATCATTAAGTTTGATCCTCTTTGGGCGTAATAGCCGCTACATCAGCGGTATATTTTCTGAGAGCTGCCACTCGCATAACAGGCCAACCCATTTTTGCTGTATAGATGAGTTTTCGGTTTATCAGAAATATATCAGGCTGGAATACATCGGATGGCATCCGGTCATGGCATAACAAGGAGGAAAGCTCTCTTACAGCCATAGTCCGAGCGTGATAATAACCGTCGCAGGCCATGGGTAAGACCAAACGAAGTGGAGGTGAAACTCCTGAGAAGCAGGCCAGCCACCTGCGGCTTAATGATTACCCAAATCCCTGGGGTGTCGTGGACAAGTAAGGGATAAAACAGGCGCTAAATTGAAGGAGACTCTGTAATTTGCAGAGCCTCCTTCTTACATAATCAAATCTCAAAACATAGGAGGATGAACATGAAAGAAGATTGGATTTATAAGCGTGGGGATTTATATTATGCCAATTTGAACCCTTATTTTGGATCAGAGCAAGGCGGCACCCGTCCTGTCCTGGTTCTTCAAAACAATGTGGGGAATTTTTTCTGCCCCACTTTGATCGTAGCTCCACTCACCAGTAAATGGATTAAGAAAAAGGAGCTGCCCACACACTATGCACTGGAGAGCGTTCCAGAGCTTGGACTGAAATCTGTTGTTCTGCTGGAGCAAATTAAAACGATTGATAAAAGGCGTGTTTTATCGTACATTGGGCGCGTATCTCGCGAAGAAATGAGAGCGATTGATGATGCTCTGCAAGTTAGTTTAGATATTCATATTCCGGAGGAAATGGAGGCTCCGTAAGGCCACTTACCGGATAAAGGAGGCGTTTTTATGTTTGAAGCAAGAATTGCGGAATTGAACCGCTTTAATGAACAAAATCCTGTCAGCTATGACAAAAGAACCTATACGGTCGATGAGATTCAGGACATTCTGGGTATCAGTCGTCCCACAGCATATAATCTGGTAAAACAGGGTGTATTCCACAGCGTCAGAGTCGGCGGTCATATCCGCATTTCCAAAAAGAGCTTTGATGACTGGCTGGATCACGCAGATGAATGATTTGTCAAGGATGCCGATCTCCAAATCGACATCCTTAACTTTTTTTCTGCTTTCTCTTACAATGAGGCCATAGCAAGAAAAACTTTATAGAGGAGGCAAAAGCCATGCAAAAACAAAGAGTAAAGACCAGTATGTCTGTACCAGAGATGGGCAAAATGCTTGGGCTTGGTAAAGTAGAATCCTACTGGTTGGTTAAAAAGAACTATTTCAAAACAATTCAAGTGGCCGGACGAATGAGAGTTATGCTGGATAGCTTTGAAGATTGGTATGCCGGCCAGTTCCACTATAAAAAAGTGGATGGTACACCGCCCGGAGAGAAATGGAGGCATACTACGATGTCAGTTCCGGAAATGGCGGATCTTTTGGGGCTGAAATCTGGCACAGCTTATGACCTTGTTAAAAGGGGCTATTTTGAGACGACCTTGATTGATCGAAGAATTCGTATCATTACCAGCAGTTTTGAAGCCTGGTATCAAAAGCAAACTCATTATGTGAAAATCTCAGAAAGGAGCAATGAAAATGGCATCTATCGTGAAGCGTAAAAGCAAATATTCTGTGGTGTATGATTACACAGATGAAAACAGAAAACGCAGACAGCGTTGGGAAACCTTCAGCACAAATGCAGAAGCAAAAAAACGAAAAAAGCAAATTGAGTATGAGCAGGACTCTGGAACCTTCTTTATTCCTACGGCAAAGACCCTGAACGATCTGCTCGATGAATATATGTCCATCTATGGTGTAAATACCTGGGCAATGTCAACATATGAAAGCCGCCGTGGTCTGGCGAGAAACTACATAACTCCTATTATCGGAGATATGTTACTATCCGACATCACTCCAAGGATGATGGATAAGTATTACCGTGATCTGCTCTCTGTGAAAACGGTAAGCGTCAACAACCGCAAACCCACAAGCGAATATCTGACCCCGCATACAGTAAGAGAAATTCACAAGCTACTTCGCAGTGCCTTTAATCAGGCGGTGCGTTGGGAACTAATCAGCCGTAACCCTGTCCTGAATGCGACACTTCCCAAAGAAGAACATAAAGAACGGGATATATGGACTGCCGAAACGCTGAGCAAGGCTATGGAAGTCTGTGATGATCCTATCCTCTCCCTTGCCTTAAATCTGGCGTTCTCCTGCTCTTTACGCATTGGTGAAATGCTGGGCCTTACCTGGGACTGCATTGATATTGCACCACAGAGCATAGAAAATGGTTCAGCTTATATATTCGTCAACAAAGAGCTGCAACGGGTTACACGAGGTGCATTGGACGATTTGAGCGACAAAGGTGTTATTAAGAAGTTTCCACCTTGCATAGCCAGTACCCATACTGCTCTGGTCCTGAAAGAGCCTAAAACCAAAACCAGTATTCGCCGCGTGTACCTGCCGAAAACAGTTGCCTATATGCTGGTAGAGAGAAAAAAAGAAATTGATGAGCTGATGGATCTGTTTGGAGATGAATACATCGACAATAACCTGGTCTTTTGCTCCAGCAATGGCCGTCCGATGGAAAGCCAGGTGATTAACCGTGCTTTCAATAAACTTATCAAAGAAAACGGACTGCCTCATGTTGTATTCCATTCTCTCCGTCACTCCAGTATCACCTACAAGCTGAAACTCAATGGTGGCGATATGAAATCCGTCCAGGGCGACTCTGGTCATGCTCAGGTAAAAATGGTTGCAGATGTCTACTCTCACATCATCGACGAGGATCGCTGCATAAACGCTCAGCGATTGGAGGAAGCATTTTACTCATCCAAGACTCCTGACCCTGTTGAAGATACAGAGCCTAAAACTGCGGATACTGCCGTCACTGAAAGTGATGAAAGTGATGCAGCGAAGATACTGGAACTGCTTAAAAATCCCGAAACTGCCGCACTGCTCAAGCAGCTGGCAAAAGCTTTATAAAGTCCCTCCCTCAGAAGAACGCCTCTCACTTTGTGAGAGGTTTTCTTCGTTTGAACCACTTTGCACAGTGACCAAACACTTTTTTTGTTAGCAAGGTTCTGAAAGCATTTTTGAGCGATGTTAGCAAATTCGCGATTTTGTTTGCAACTTCCTCTAATTTCTGCTAACAAATGTTTGCAAGTTCCTTTGGTAAAAATCGAACCTCTGACTTACCGCCTTTCTTAGCAAAAGGCCAAATCTCGTTAGCAAATGTTAGCAAACCAAGGTTTTTTGCAAAAAAGCCACAAAAGCCGCAGAAATAAGAAAAGCCGAAAACCCTGATAAATCAAAGGTTTTCGGCGTGTTTGCTGGCGTCCCTGGCGGGATTCGAACCCACGGCCTTTCGCTTAGGAGTAGACCGTGCATCTGTAAACCCATTGCAAAATAGGGTAATATATTCTACTCTATATCAATGAATTTTTTGTTGGGATGTCAACGTATGTAAATAGATTCGAACCTTTTTTATTCTGTGTAAACAGATGTTTATTAGCTGGAAATTAGCTGAGCTAATGAAAAGTGGCCGCTCTATTGTACAACGCTCACCTTTCATTAGCTGGGAGGCGCGTGGCTGTTCATAGGCACCAGAAGAACACCAGTTGTAAAAAGCAGCTGAAGCCTGTTTCTGGATTTATGATACCATGTCGGAATCGCAGTTGGAATAGGAACATTGCCAGAACACGATATGAAAGGATTCTGACCTATGTAGTGGGAAGTACTTCATCTTGTAAAAAGAACGGTTTTATGGTATTCTTACCTTAGACAAGGATCAGAAAGCAGGTGAACCGATGGCAGAAGTCGAAACGCAAAAAGGCCTTGATTTTGAGCGTAAGCATGAGGAAGATCTGCGGCGTATCCGTGACTTTCGGCTCATGGATGATAACTTTATGAGCAAGGTCTTTGAAGATAAGCCGTGTGCGGAATTCCTGCTCCGGATCATCCTGAACCGGGATGACCTGAAGGTCAAAGAAGTCCATGAGCAGCATGACCTGAACAATATACAGGGCCGTTCCGTGCGGCTTGACATTCTGGCAGTGGATCATGAAAATCGTGCCTACAATGTCGAGGTGCAGCGCAGTGACAGCGGAGCAGTCGCAAAGAGGGCAAGATATAACAGCAGCCTGCTGGATGCCAATCTCACCCGAAAGGGCGATGCGTATGACGCACTGAACGAGACCTATGTAATCTTTATCACAGAGAACGATGTGCTTCGGGGTGGACTTCCTATTTATCATATCAATCGCATCATTGAGGAAATGGGGAAATCTTTCGGAGATGAAGCACATATTATCTATGTAAACTCTCAGATCAAGGACGACACTGCATTGGGAAAACTAATGCACGACTTTACCTGTACGAACCCGGATGACATGAACTATCCTGTTCTGGCACAGCGGGTGCGTTATTTCAAAGAAGATACGAAGGGAGTGGCAACGATGTGCAGAGCATTTGAAGAAGTACGAGAAGAAAGTGCAAGGGAAGCAAAGCATGAACAGGCAATCGAAAGTGCAAAAACTATGTTGGCTGATGGCTTGCCGTATGAAACGATTGCACGATATGCAAAACTTCCGATTGAAGAGGTAAAGGCACTGGATACAAAGAAACCCGCCTGATCTTAATTCAGCCAAGATATTCTTAAAAACAAACAGCGGCAGTTTCCTCAATCGGAAAGCTGTCGCTGTTTATGTATACTCACAAAAAAATCAACCGTCTATCATGTCGAGAAGCTTTAAAATAGAGTCTTCTTTGGAATGATATGCAGCATAAAAAGATCTGAATTCATCTTTTTCATCCTTACCATCATGAAGATACTCATATATTTTCATCAAGCCGGATAATGAAAATGAGGATGTAAGTGATAACACATTGGCAGCACCGAAAGGAGTACGGATTTTTGTAAGTTGAAATTTATCTTCATCAGAAAAGGTTAAAGCCATTGCTGAATTTTGTGCGTGGGCTTCAAATGATAGGCCACCATAGATTCCTCGATAATATTCTTTTTGGAGGCCAACTGCCTCCATTAGCTCTCGAAAATTTGAGGCATTGCTGCAAATTTCATACCAGTGTATGTAAGACTTCTTTTTGTTTTTGATTAGTTTTTCTTTCCTTTTTTGATCTACAGCTTGAAAGACGGCGTTAGAAGCAATCAACCTCTCAAAGGATGCCTTCTTTCTATTGCATTTTTCTTGAATTTTAGAAAAAGTCTCATCTGTTTCAACGGCATGAATTAACTTGTTTTCCTCAGTGTTAGGATTGAAGTATTGCGCTCCTAGTTCAAGTTCTTCGTAATGATGTTCTAAAAAATAGGAGGCAGCTCGTTCGGCAATGTTATCGTTCAATATAAATTCTAGACTTACAATGTTTTCTATCAGACTTCGTAGAATGATTTCAGCTTGTGAGAAAGAAGCAATCGAAAAAAGTGCATTGATTGCATCTAGTTGTTCCATGATTTTTCTGATAAATGTGCAAATGATGGTGTCAACAAAGTAGTCCTAGCTTGAGGTTCCATATCGAAGTTCATTTTCAAGCTCTCCATACTTTGTTATGAGGGCATCAAGTAGTGAACTGGAATCTTCAAGAGTTCTACTAATTGCTGGATCTTCTTTTATATCAAAAAAGAAGTCGCTAAAAGTATGAAGATAATTATCAACCATAAAATTATTTACTACCTCCTCCATTAACTGAATATTACACTCTTGTGAAGAGTGTATCATTTTAGAAACCGATGTGCAAGATACGGAAAAGTAAAACAGCGGCAGTTTTCCAAATCGGAAAGCTGTCGCTGTTTATGTATAGGGGCTTATAAGTTCTTTGCAAGATTTTTGATGAGTTCGGCCATAGAGGGGTTAGCCAGCAATTTGGTAAGCGCTGCTGCCGCATCTGCATCGACCGCACTGTTTTCAGGGATGGACTGCGCTGTTTGATGGGGCATTTCAGGCTCTGCGCCCTGATGCTGGTAGAAGAAATCATCAAAACGCTGTGCATTCAGACGCCGATCATCATCCAAGATATGTGCATACTGCTCTGTGACCATCGAAGCCTGTGCATGGCCGGAGTCACCCTGAACGGCTTTAATATCACCGCCGTTCAGTTTGAGTTTGTATGTAATACTGGAGTGTCGGAAGCTATGAAAGACCACTTTGGGGAGATTGTTTTTCTCAATCAACCGCTTCAATGCACCGTTGATGGTAGACTGCTCGGTTGGCATTCCCAATGGGCCGGCAACCACAAGATTGTAGTCGGTATATTCTGCACCCAGTGCTTCCTTTGTCATATCCTGCTCTGCTTTGAATTCAACGAGCATTTCAGCGACCGTTTTGGGCAGGAAGATGGTTCGGATACTGCTATCCGTTTTAGGGCTTTTCAGAACCTGAACCGTAGTGCAGCGGGAACTCAGCGATGGAAAACGGGTGATAACATTTTTGTTTTCCAATGCGTTCAGTGAAGCAACGTCCACACGCTGAAGTTCTTTGTTTATGTAAATGGATGCGCGTCCCGCATCAATGCTTTCGGGGGAAATATCCACACAATCCCAAGTCAGACCGAGCAGTTCGCCCAAACGCAGGGAGCAGGAGAACGAGAGGTTGATGCACAGCCGCAGCTTCGGATCATCACAAACTTTCAAAGCACGGAACAGCGTTTCGGCTGTCCAGATATCACGTTTCTTGGAAGTGTACTTGGGCAGGGTAGCGTAAATGCAGGGATTCTTTTCCATGAGTTCCCATTTTACAGCCTGCTCAAAGGCACTCCGCAGAATCTTATGAACCGAACGGACTGTACTGGGGGAAACAAACTGGTGCTTCCGCTTCCCACACATAGGGTCAGCAGCCTCATATTTGAGCAACCGCTGATAATACCCCTCGATCACACGAGTGGAGATATCCTGCAGCTTCATCGAGCCGATGAGCGGAGTTATGTAATTAGCAATCAGTGCAGTGTTTGCCTGATAGGTTGAAAGTGCCCATTTGCTTTTTCCATAGAGGGCAACATATTCAGGAAGCAGGTCGTTAAGGGTTTTACACTGCGGAACTACAAAGGTTCCAACTGATTCCTTGTATTCGACCTCTTTCTTGCGATTCTTGGCATCCGAAAGATCGGTGAAGGTTTCCCACTTCTGCTTGGGGGTGCCATTTGCATCCTTATAGGAATAGACAACACAGAAATTATTGTTGCGCTTGATAATGCTGGCCATTATGTATCTCCTTCCACTTTACGTTTGGATTTCAGAACATCATCGAATACATCTTTTCGGACGCGTTTTGCCCGCCCTACATCAATTGTGGGGATTCCTTCCTCACGAATCCATGTTACAAGCGTGGTGCGGCTGACACCATAGAAATCCTGAATCTCCTGAAAACTGTAATACTTTCCGCTTTTAGGGCTTTTCAGTTCCAGCGGTGGCTCTTCATGCGCTTCCATGACCGGTTCTTGGAGTCGATATGTAGATTGTCTGTTGAGCCATATTTCAAAACTTGTTTTGGTAATGCGCCGCCTGTCGGCCACGCGCTCAATAACGAAACAGTCTCGGTATTTTTTACAGTCGAGAATCCAGTAGACCTTTTCTCTTGGAACACCGAGCAGTTTTGCCATTTCTGGGATGGAGATGGTTTGTGCTTCGATCTCCCGGTCACGCTCTCGATCAGCCGTAGTGCAGTGGCGGCTTTGTGACCGATACCAACGCTCAAATTCCTCTTTCGGAATCCGCATCCAGAAGTCTACCGTTTCTGCTTTCAACTTTCCCTGACGGATGAGTGTATAGACAGTGTCAGAGTCTACCTTTAATATTTCAGCAACTTCCAAAATAGAATATGACCGCTTGCAAAGTTCCTCGCCCGGTGGAGGACCATTGACCTTATGATATTTGACCTGATTGGCGTACCATTTTTCAAAACTGGAAATAACGATACGCATTTTGTCGTTTATCAGAATGACTTCAAAGAAATTCTTATGAAGCAGCCAATAGCTATCCGTTTTGCCGAGACCGAGAAGATGCTGCATCTCACGAACCGACATGGTGGTTTTAGCGGTGGCAGGTTCAGCTTTTCCGTATAAGGAAGCCTGAGTATTCCGCATATCATCCATGAAAGACACCTCTCTATCTATGTAAAAGTTTAGCCGGGATTTCTCGTCCCGGCTAAAGAATAGCAGATTTCGCTTGAAATGTTGAGGATGTCAAACAGCAGGATTGGGTTCGATAATGCCATCGTTCAGCCACGCATCGAAGCTGGTTTTGGAGATACGATAGGCACCACCAACTTTGAACCAGCGGAATTCATTCTGTTTCAGCAGACGACAGACGGTGGGGCGGCTTAAAATCAGCATTACCATCAGATCTTCAATCGTGTAACAGCGGATATTCTGTACTATGGGCGTGGGGGTGGAAGATGCAGTAGGCATTTTTTCTTCACAATTATTCATGGGATAAAACCTCTTTGATTATACATTGAGTTAAAACTTGAGCGGCAGTGCAGCCCGGCGGCTTCCACCATTATAAATAGTATAGACCTGCTGAAGGTACTTCGTCT